>OLQE01000038.1_pt1 | contig 112485 bp, 107 predicted proteins | sample 1643161 | NCBI WGS metagenome assembly OLQE01 (sample SAMEA3136650, study PRJEB25190) | human gut metagenome
TTGGCAGTCCATTATTAAGTTTTTTATTATGTTCCCTTTGTACACCGTTGCAATGATTTTTGTAGCGCAAAAAACAAATTTTATAAAAAAACTCCATCTAACCGCAAGGGTACAGATGGAGTAAGGATTTTTGATTGTATGGGTGTTAATTTGACTGAGGGATATGCAGCATTCTGGCGGTCTCAAGCCATGTTATTTCATTGGATTCCAGCTCTTTGATGGCCTCAAGGCGAGTATCTCCTTGGGCGACGCAGCCTTTCAAATGCAGGCTCTTGGCGATCCAGACACGATGCCCATTGACGCTCTCACGGCTTATGGCGTAGGGATACAACATGAGGAACAGCTCCTTTTGAGAACAAAAATTGATAGAAAATAGAGGTATCTCGTTTTGCATAGGCCTCAAACAACAAATTCTGACTGCACGGCTTTGAGGTAGGTTTTGAGGTATTTCGTTTTACATAGGTCTCAAACAGCGAATAACGGGCAAACAAGAGAAAAAATGGTTTGGAGGTATCTCGTTTTTGCATAGGTCTCAAACGACTAAGATAATAATACGCAAAGCGCATTGGGCTTGGAGGTATCTCGTTTTACATAGGTCGCAAACTGGCAGTTCCAGAATCTGTTGCTAAAGCCGGTTTTAGAGGTGGGCCGTTTTACATAGGCTCAAAGATGAATGAAGAGTGTCTTTTTTTGGGGGGTATCTAATTTGTCATAGATCTAAAACAGGCAGATTGAGGAGCTGCTGGTTTAGAAATGTCTGATTTGTACAGTTTTCAAATAGGTCTCAAATCATAAAGTTTGACGTACTGCAAAGGTGCAATTTTACATAGCTCTCAAATTAGCAAGAATATCATCTGAACGAACAGTTAATTTTAGAGGTAGACAGTTTCGTATAGGCTCAAATAAACTGATCGACTCCATAAAGCCGTAGGGTAGCTTAACCCAATCTCAAAACAGCTTAAACCAAATTCAGCAAAACGAGGTAAATCAGGACTCAAACGACCGGTCTATAAACGGTGTATGCGTAGCCGATGTAGTAGAGATAGTTCGTATAAATCACCTCGGTAGATACCACGCCCCGAAAGGGGCGTGGGTAATTGACATCTATCCTTCTTTTCTTGTTTGGATTACTTTTTCGTTTGTTGCTCTACGGTCAGAATCTCCTTGAACCAAATACCGTATAGTACGATTGCTATCACCGATCCAATGACACATGCAAGCACAATGGGGATTGTTTTCCCTTCGAGGAAGGGTAAATAGCCGGAAAATAGAGCAGGATGAGTTAAAATGTATGTTATGTAGATACCAACAGCCGCCGGAAGAGGGCCTGCGAATATATCTCTGGTAAATAAGTATGAAAATAGAGATAGAAGTGCTTCGTTACATGTTGCATGGTTCTCAAGCAAAGAAACCGTAAAAACCAGTAGAAGCGCAGGTTTGGAGACGAAAAATCACATGATACTCAATGTCGCACGTTCGCTTATTTCATTCTTTGAGCGGCTGCTCGGACAAGGATAACAAGCAGTTGAATAAGATTGCATGCTGCGCTGGCGACATACAAAGGAGCAAAGATAAATGCTCCCCAGTGGAAAAGCGTTAATACGGCAGAAAACAGGAGATTCGAGGGCCAGTATGGCACATGCAGCATCAACAGCCAACATTGCGCCCCAGCCAATGCCGATGAAAACATAACATCTTTGATTTGCAAAAGAATAGTCTGTTTGTCGATTAAGGTCTTTTGAGACATAAATAATCCTCCGAATTTGATTTAGAATTGGGAAAATGCAAGATTGTGCGCACAATGAGCACAAGTTAATATCTATCCTTCAGCATTTTGAAGGCTTGTGTGTTTTAGAAGTAGATAATTTTGTACAGGTCTTAAACAATCACTTCCTGCGACTCGTTTGGTGACAAGTTTTAGAGGCATATAGTCTTACATAGGTTTCAAAAAGTGGAATAATAATGCAATAGATAGCTTATCGGTGATTTTACATAAGTCTCAAGCAAATTCCCTCAGCAATCCTCTTATAGCTAAGGTTTGGAGATATCTGTTTTTACATAGGTTCCAAACTCAAACAGGGTACCCTGTAGGGAAAATAAAGGGGAATTTTCACAAAAGACTCAATTAGACGATGACGACTGTTCCGCTAGAAAAGAGGTAAGTTCAGTGACGCAAATAAGGTAGCAATGTAATAAGTAGAAAATAGAGGTATCTCGTTTTACATAGGTCTCAAACTTACTTGAGATATCGCCGGAAATGTCGATTGATTTAGAGTGTTCTGCTTGACATAGGTCTCAAACGCTTGTATTTGGCATACTAAAAATAGAGGTATAGGATTTAATGGGCTCAAACGACCGGTCTGAACGGTAATAATAGAGGTAAATAGGCGCTCAAAAAGGAACCGTGTAAGAAGAGAAAGGTCTTAATCTCTCCGAGTAGCTTTGTTGTAATCAGCCTGTCCGGCCGCAATAACAGCGGTCACGCAAACAACCGTTGCGAAAAGATACAGGCCAGCAATAATGCCGACGATAAACAAAGAAATCGCCTCCTATATATAAGGGAAAATGGTTGTGAATTTACAAGGTTAAGTAACTCAAACGCGCGTAGCGGTACGGGATAGCCGCTGAAAGAGGTTTGACATAGGTCTCAAATTAAGCGCGAACCTATGTTGGAATGCCGTCGGTTTTGGAGGTAAGTGATTTTACATAGGTCTCAAACATAAAGTTACAGTTTTGCGAAAAACCTTGAGCTTTGGAAGTAAGTGATTTTACATAGGTCTCAAACACTTAAATTTGAGGACCATACAACCCCGTAGGATCGACGTACTTAACATCGTCATATCCCTGCTTTGCTAACTCCATTCCCAGCTTAACAGCCTTAATGAAGTCCTTTTCGTCGAACAGGTCTCGACCAATTACAGCATCCTCAGGGCATTCATTTAGATTCCATGCCGAAAACACCATATTGTCGTTCTGATCGAAAAGGGAAACGCCAACAGCAAAGTCTAAGTCGTCTGTTTGGTATTCGGCGTTAAATTGGTAGGTCTTCTTCGTCGGAATCACTCCTTGTGATGGAATTGAGAGATAGATAGTTTTACATAGGTCTCAAACCGCCATTATCGAGAGGTCTGGCAATCAGTGAGTTTGGAGGTGAGTAATTTTGTATAGAACTCAAACGGGCGGTGCAGGATAGTTTTAGAGGTAGACAGTTTTGCATAGGCCTCAAACCTGATGGTCTTTATACTCGAACACCGGCAGAGGTTTGGAGGTATTTAATTTTGCATAAATCTCAAACGAGATTGTCTGTTTTTGCACAGGGCTTAACATAGGTCTCAATAGGTCTCAATCACATATTTTCGTGGAGACATTCATCGCCGCAATAACAACGCATCGCAAGTGTACCTTTACTATGACGGTTGATGATTTCAAATGCCGTATGCGTGGGCATCTCTATAATCCAGAATCCATTGCGGCAATAGCTCTTCGGCGGAAGATAACCGAATTCGAAGAGATCTTATTTAATAGTCTCAACTTCAGCTTCGGAATCACACATGCTTAAAGGCCAAATGACCAGTGTGTTGCGGTTAGCGAAATTAGACTTTAGATATGAACGAAGCCTATCGTCAATGGTTACATGTTCTAATTTCATAATAGCCTTCTTTCTTTGAACGCAACATTTGCTTTGTAATTATTATACCATATTCCGGTGAAAAAGCAAACAATTGTTCGATGCTCGGACTTATGCAGTTTTTGCATTAGCGAAAGGGAAGTGAACTGTGATATACTACAAAATTTGCGTCAGAATCGCTAGTATGGCAGGGGACAAGTAGTTCGGAAAGAACCCCTTACTCTTGCCCGTATCGTGCCTCATACGCCGTCTACACGTCGCTGCAGCCTATTCCATTTTGCACTTAGCAGGGTTGACATTGGTATGGTATAATGCAGGGTTTGGACTCTTTTTAGGGTGATGTTTGATGGTTTTTTAGGGTGACAAATACAAGCAGTAATATTGTAACGCTAAAAAGTCATCAAATGACACGATAAAAAGTGTCGGTAATGAAATCCTCATTACCGGCACTTTTTTATTTGTCCGGGGCCAAAATAGTCCTCAAATAAGAAAGGGAAAAGAGGTGAGAAAAATGAGCAAAATGGTCTATCTCCCATATGTTCATTTTGAGCAGGGAAAAGGAGAACCAAAGGGCAACGGCTGGTACTTTACGCAGTACAATGCAGAAACTGGAGAAGGTAAAGGCTGGCACGGAATAGAGTTTATGCCGGACTGTCTCTTTGAAACGAAATGTGAGGGCGGCGAACCGGAAACAAAGTTCTTTGATGTGAATACCAATGAACCGATCAAGCAGTGGAGTTGGCCGGAACCGCCGGATGACAATGCGTTCACGAACTATGGCTCGCTGGATGAGTTTGTAGCGAATAATTCGCAGAAGGTGTTCCGCATTGTTGACCTCCTCAATGAGATCCGCCTGACAAGCTGCAAAGAAGACATGGGATATGCGTTTTACCCCCTATCCACACCAAATTTTAAATAGACCATCTCGTCGCAAATCTTGACAAAATTCGCAAAAACCGATACACTATAATAGTTAAAAAGGAATTTCGGCTCCTGCTCTGACGGCGGGAGCCTTTTTGGAGGAAAACCATATGCAACTCACATTATGCTGCCCGACCCTGTTCGGGCTGGAGGGCATCGTCGCGGACGAGCTGCGCTTCGGCGGCAGGCTGACCGACGTACACGCGGAAAACGGTCGCGTGCTGTTCACCGGTGACGAGAACACGCTCGCATGGGCGAACCTGAACCTGCGGTGCGCCGAGCGCGTGCTCATCCGTATCGGCACATTCAAAGCCAAAACGTTCGATCAGCTGTTCGAGGGCGTAAAAGCACTCCCGTGGGAGCAGTTCATTCCGGCGGACGGCGCATTTCCGGTCAAGGGTCACAGTCTGGACTCGGCTTTGCACTCGATTCCGGACTGCCAGAAGATCATCAAAAAGGCAGTCGTATCGCGCCTGGGCGCAAAGTACGGTCAAACCTGGTTTGACGAGATCGGCGGAAAGTATCAGATTCAGTTCGCCATCATGCACGACGTAGCCGAGCTGTACCTCGATACCTCGGGTGCCGGTCTGCACAAGCGCGGCTACCGCGCCAACAGCAACGCGGCGCCGCTCCGTGAGACGCTGGCGGCGGCTATGGTCAAGCTGGCGCGCTGGCGCGGACGCGACCCGTTCCTCGACCCGTTCTGCGGCTCGGGCACGATTGCGATTGAGGCGGCCATGATCGCGCAGCGCCGTGCGCCCGGTCTGCTGCGCCGCTTTGATGCGGAGAAGTGGAGCTGCTTTGACAAGTCGGTCTGGCAGCAGGCGCGCGAGAGTGCGCTCGACCTTGCCCAGCCGGACGCTAAATTCGATATCGTCGGCAGCGACATCGATCCGGACTGCGTGCAGCTGTCCATCGAGAACGCGCGCAAGGCCGGTGTAGCCAACACGGTGTTTTTCGAGCGCGCGGACGCGACCAAGCGCGATTACAGCAATGTGGGCGTACTGTTTGCCAATCCGCCGTACGGTGAGCGTTTGCTGGACTTGCAGCAGGCGGAAAAGCTGTACGCCGACCTCGGCCGAGCGACAAAAAACAGTCCGATGAAGCAGTATCTGCTTAGTTCGGACCCGCTGTTCGAACGTTGCTACGGCCGCAAGGCGGATAAGCGCCGCAAGCTGTATAACGGCATGATCAAGTGCGAGCTGCATATGTATTTTAAAGACCCGTCTGCATCGAACAGGGGAGAGAATAAGCACTCCGACCGACCGTCTGCTAAACGGCCGGCAAAACGCTGAGCGCTATAGGGCACTGTTCATAATTTGTTCAGAAAATTTTTGTGAAAATTCCGGATTACCCCCTTGCATATTGCGGCTCCTTGGTGTAAGATAATACTCGAAGTTAGCACTCGGGTAATTTGAGTGCTAACCCCCAACATTGTAAAATCTTATTTTTCATAGGAGGAATCCATTATGAAGCTCAAGCCCCTTTGCGACCGTGTAGTTATCAAGATGGTCGAGGCGGAGGAGACCACCGCAAGTGGCATTATTCTTACCGCATCCGCACAGGAGAAGCCCCAGGTTGCTGAAATTATCGAAGTAGGCCCGGGCGGCGTTGTTGACGGCAAGGAAATCAAGATGGAAGTTCAGAAGGGCCAGAAGGTCATCACCGGCAAGTACACCGGCACCGAGGTTAAGCTGGACGGCGAGAAGTATATCATCGTTCGTCAGAGCGACATTCTGGCAATCGTAGAGTAATTTTCAGGAGGTAATTCATCATGGCTAAGCAGCTTATTTACGGCGAGGACGCGCGCAAGGCTCTGCAGCGCGGTATTGATCAGCTCGCTGATACCGTTAAGGTAACCATCGGTCCGAAGGGCCGCAACGTTGTACTGGATAAGAAGTACGGCGGTCCGCTGATCACCAACGACGGTGTTACCATCGCTAAGGAGATCGAGCTGGACGACGCTTTCGAGAACATGGGCGCACAGCTTGTTAAGGAAGTTGCCACCAAGACCAACGACATCGCAGGCGACGGCACCACCACCGCTACCGTTCTGGCGCAGGCTTTCGTTCGTGAGGGTCTGAAGAACGTAGCAGCAGGTGCAAACCCGATGGTAATGCGCCGCGGTATCTCCAAGGCAGTCAAGGCTGCTGTTGCAGCGATTGCTGAGAACTCCAAGAAGGTTGACGGCACGAACGACATCGCCCGTGTAGGCGCTATCTCCTCCGGCTCCGACGAGATCGGCACCCTGATCGCAGAGGCTATGGAGAAGGTTTCCACCGACGGCGTAATCACCGTTGAGGAGTCCAAGACCGCTGAGACCTACTCTGAGGTTGTTGAGGGCATGCAGTTCGACCGCGGTTATATCACCCCGTATATGTGCACCGACACCGAGAAGATGGAAGCAAACCTGGATGACGCTCTGGTGCTGATCACCGATAAGAAGCTGTCCAACATTCAGGAGCTGCTGCCGATCCTCGAGCAGGTTGTTAAGGCTGGCAAGAAGCTGCTGCTCATCGCTGAGGACGTTGAGGGCGAGGCTCTGTCTACCCTGATCGTAAACCGTCTGCGCGGCACCTTCACCTGCGTAGCTGTTAAGGCTCCGGGCTTTGGCGATCGCCGCAAGGATATGCTCCGCGACATCGCAATCCTGACCGGCGGTACCGTAATCTCTGAGGAGGTTGGTATCGAGCTGAAGGACGCTACCATGGATATGCTGGGTTCTGCCCGTCAGATCAAGGTAACCAAGGAGAACACCACCATCGTTGACGGTGCAGGCGACAAGCAGGCTATCGCAAACCGCGTTGCTGAGATCCGCGGCGCAATCGAGCGCACCACCTCTGACTTCGACCGTGAGAAGCTGCAGGAGCGTCTGGCCAAGCTGGCCGGCGGCGTAGCAGTTATCAAGGTTGGCGCTGCAACCGAGACCGAGATGAAGGAGCAGAAGCTCCGCATCGAGGATGCACTGAACGCAACCCGCGCAGCTGTTGAGGAAGGCATCGTAGCAGGCGGCGGTGTAGCTTATGTAAACGCTATCGCAGCGGTTGAGGCTCTGGCTGCAGAGGCAACCGGCGATGAGAAGACCGGTATGCAGATCGTTGCACGCGGTCTGGAAGCACCGATGAAGCAGATCGCTGCCAACGCAGGCATCGAGGGCGCAATCGTTGTTGATAAGGTAAAGCACGCTGACAAGGTTGGCTACGGCTTTGACGCTGCAACCGAGACCTACGGTGACATGATTGCAAACGGCATCGTTGACCCGACCAAGGTAAACCGTTCCGCACTGCAGAATGCAGCATCCGTTGCTTCGATGGTCCTGACCACCGAGAGCCTGATTGCTGATAAGAAGGAGCCGGTTCCGGCTGCTCCGGCTGCTCCGGATATGGGCGGCGGTATGTACTAAGAAGTACCCCAAAACGCTGAAAACACTGGGGATTTCAAGGGTTAAAAGGAAAATTTGTGATAATCGTCAGTGGAAAAGCATCAGATATGTACAAGGCCGACGCCTGCATTTTGCAGGCGTCGGCCTTTTTCCGTTGTCGAAAAATTACAGATGCAAATGTGCTTGATGGATTCTTCAAGAGGCTTGAGATTTACCCGGAAATGAAAACAGAGCGCTTCACAGCAGTGAAACGCTCTGTTTTTGTATGAGTATCATCGGATTTGCGTGCGCCGGAGCTTCATGCTGTATTGCTCGGAAATCCGGATGAAGCAGTTCCGCGGCAGCCGGAGATTATTCGTACAGTGGGAACTTCTCGGTGAGTGCCAGAACGCGTGCGGAAATCTCGTCCTTCTTCTCATCGTAGTGGTAGATGCAGTCTGCGATGCAGTCCGCGATGACCTTCATCTCTTCCACGCCCATGCCGCGGGTCGTAGCGGCCGGGGTGCCCAGACGAACGCCGGAGGTGATGAACGGGCTGCGCTTCTCGCCCGGAACGGTGTTCTTGTTGGCGGTGATGTGAACCGAATCCAGACGCGCCTCCAGATCCTTGCCGGTGCACTCCTCGTCGGTCAGATCAACGAGCAGCAGGTGATTGTCGGTGCCGCCGGAAACCAGCTTGACACCGCGTGCCTGCAGCTGTGCAGCCATAGCCTTGGCATTCTCAACGATCTTGCGTGCGTACTCCTTGAACTCCGGCTGCAGTGCCTCGCCAAAGCAAACCGCCTTGGACGCGATAACATGCTCGAGCGGGCCGCCCTGGGTGCCCGGGAATACAGCGGAGTTAATGCGCTTTGCCAGAACCGCGTTGTTGGTCAGGATCAGGCCGCCGCGCGGACCGCGAAGCGTCTTGTGGGTGGTGGTGGTAACAACGTCAGCATACGGCATCGGGTTCTGGTGCTGACCGCCGGCAACCAGACCGGCAATGTGCGCCATATCGACCATCAGGTAAGCGCCGTAGCCATGTGCGATCTCGGCCATTTTCTCGAAGTCGATGGCACGCGGATACGCGGATGCACCTGCAACGATCAGCTTCGGGCGATGCTTCTTGACAGCCTTCTCAAGCTCGGCGTAGTCGATGAAGCCATCCTCGTTTACGCCGTAGGAAACAAAGTGGTAGTTCTTGCCGGACTGGTTGACCGGAGAGCCGTGGCTCAGGTGACCGCCCTGAGACAGATCCATACCCATAACGGTGTCGCCCAGATCGAGCAGAGCGAAGTAAACCGCAAGGTTGGCCTGTGCACCGGAGTGCGGCTGAACATTCGCATACTTTGCGCCGAACAGCTCACATGCGCGCTCGATTGCGATGCGCTCTACCTTGTCAACAAATTCACAGCCGCCGTAGTAGCGCTTGCCGGGAAGACCCTCAGCGTACTTATTGGTCAGCACGCTGCCCATAGCAGCCATAACGCCGGGAGAAACGATATTTTCGCTGGCGATCAGCTCGATATTCTGGCGCTGACGGTGCAGCTCCTCGTTCATCGCACTGCCCAGCTCGGGGTCGATCGACTGGATCATACCGATGGAATCCATCATTTCTTTGTACATTTGAACTACCTCCAAGCTTTAGTAGTATAAAGTTCTCTTTGACTATACCATTGCCCTTCTAAAAAAGCAAGTCGATTTTACGAAAAATATAACCAAAAATGAAGGATTGTAAAAAGCCTCCTGCAAAAATAAAAAAGGCAGGTTACCCTGCCTTTGCTCAGATGTTCTGATAGAACAGTCCGTCCCTCGTGCAGTACCACAGCAGCATGCCATGCCGAATATAGGGCAGACGCACGTCTAATCCCCATTCCGGGTACTGCTTTTTGACGATCATCGTGTCTCCGGTGAGAAATGCAACGAACGAGATATAGTGCTCGCGGTGCATTTCATGCGGTGCGGTGATATACCATTCGCCGTCGCTGTGCTCAATTTGCAGTGCATTTTCCTCGTCCGGTTTGTGCATAACGAGGTCGGTCAATTTTGCACCGCAGCAGGTCACATCTGCGTCATCGGTCGAGAACAGCAGGTTGCCGCAGGCCGGACAGCGGTAAAACCGCATTTTCTTCATATTGCCGTTAGTCATATCGTTTTCCTCCAGATCGCCTCTCAGCAGGGCTTCGGTGTCCACGCTGAGGGCCTGTGATAACAATGGGAGGAGCGAGATATCGGGAGCACCGCCGCCGCGCTCCCATTTGGATATCGCCTTGTCGCTGACGCCAAGCTGTTTGGCCAGCGCAAGCTGTGTCAGTCCCAGTTTTGTCCGCATTGTACGGATTAGTCTGCCGGTTTTCACCTGATCCATTCGGATCACCTCCCTTGCGTTCTATTATACGGAAAACGGAGGAGAATACAATGAACGCTCCGTAGAGTTGCGGAAAATTGAGAATGGAGAATTAACGTAAGAGCGAACCTGCGGCATCCTGCTCCCAAACTTATCGGGAACACTTTTTCCGCTCGTTTATAGCGGTTTTCTGCACTTTTTAATTTGTTTCACTTACTCTTTGGCGCTCTTATCTCCACTGTTTCCGGGTGCTCCAGTGCCGTATGTGGTAATCTATGTGGTCAAAAACGCTTCCCGCCCGGTTTCCGGTGAACTGTCACCGGTGTCGGGCGGGAAGCGTTTTGTGTTTCAGACCGTCTGCATTGTAACTCTGAGCAGGCAGTTGTGCAAGTTGTTTCTACGCAGACAGCAACTCAAAGGTTGAGCCGCAATAGACAAAGAATAACCTCACACATTTGCCTTCTGGAGATAAAACTCACTCTCCGCAACTCGCGTCACAAAATCATACTCCGGCCGCGTTGCCTTTGAGGGCGAAATATTGTAACGCTTAAACACCGAACGAAAATATGCGAAGAACGCTCTGTCCTCCTCTGTCATCGGGGCAACCCAGCCGTTCTCAGCACCATGGGCTTCGATTTCCTCTAACTCTGCCATACGCTCTTTATCCATGTCAGTTGCTCCTTTCGGTGAACTTTCACCTGTACAAGCGGAAATCGTTTTGGACTGCCTAAATTGTAACTCTAATGGTAGGGGTGTGCAAGTGGTTTTCTGGGAGGATAGCAGCTCAAAGGTTGAGCCGCTATAGACAGAGAATAGGCAGGTAGATAGGCAGAGGTACTTTTCTTGCTCCCTGGGTATAAATCCCTTAATACAGGCATAATAGTAAGGGATTTATGGCACAGCCTATTGACTATTCTCTTATTTTTCGATATTATTTAAGGGAAAACGAAGAGAGGTGAGGGAATGAGAACCTTCAATTACTCCGCAATCAAGGAGCAGAAGTGGGACTCGGATGTTCTTGGCCTGATTGCGGCCATATACAAGGAAGCCGGCAAGCAGGAACTGTATTTGAAGCAGCGCCCGGAGGAACTCGAAAAACTCGTGGAAATTGCCAAGATACAGAGCACCGAGGCATCAAATGCCATCGAGGGCATCGTCACCACGAGTACCCGAATCCGGCAACTCGTCGAGGAGAAAACCACGCCGAGAAACCGTGACGAGCAGGAAATTGCTGGATACCGCGATGTGCTGAGTATCATTCATGAGAGCTTTGACGCGATACCAATTACGCAGAACTATATCCTGCAGCTTCACAAAATCCTGTACAGCCACATGAATAACCCGCTTGCGGGCCGCACAAAAAGCGTGCAGAATTATATCACTGCCACCTATCCGGACGGTCATGTGGAAACACTGTTTACGCCGCTTGCCCCTTATGAAACGCCGGAAGCGCTGGACAGAATCTGCGAGGAATACAACCGTGTGATTGGAAATATGGAACTGGAACCATTGATTGCAATTTTGGTTTTTGTCCATGACTTTCTGTGCATCCACCCCTTCAATGACGGAAACGGAAGAATGAGCCGCTTGCTCACGACGCTGCTTCTGTACCGAAACGGCTTTTATGTCGGCAAATATACCTCCCTCGAAGCCAAAATTGCTAAAAACAAGGACCTGTACTACAACGCGCTTGCACAGGCGCAAACCGGCTGGCACGAAGGCACCGAGGATGTAGTGCCCTTCGTCAAGTACCTGCTCGGGACGATCCTTGCCGCCTACAAAGACTTTGAAGATCGTATGGCACTTGTGGAAACCAAGCTGCCTGCACTAGAAATGGTGCGCAGAGCAAGCAAGAATAGAATCGGGCGGTTCAATAAGCAGGACATCCGGGAACTCTGCCCAACGCTCAGCGACAGTTCCATAGAGGGAGCCTTGCGAAAACTGGTCGTAGCCGGTGAACTGAAAAAGGAAGGACGCGGGAAGAATACCTGCTATTTCAGGCTAAATTAGATTCCGTTCAATAGGAGCAACTTTTTAGAGGATCGCACCTGTTCATACGAGCAGATGCGATACATTTTACCGGCTTAAAAGACCGTGTACAGTAGAGCTATAGACAAAGAAGAATCAATTTCCGCAGTAAGCATGAATAACCTGTGTAATGAACTTTGCTGTGCCTTTACCACCAGCTCTGTCTGAAATGCTCATCAGCCACAATATACGAAGAAAGTGAAAATGATTCTTGACAAGCCGTAAGGCAATTCATATAATTGTATTTGTACACGAGAAAAGTTAAAAGCGCATCGATTCGGTATATAGATTTTGTTTCACGATTTATATATTCCGGTCATATTGTATTTTCAACGGTTCTCTTGTACATATCAAGAGAGCCGTTTTATTTTGCTTCAAGACAGGAGGGATTTCCATGGATACGGCATTTATGCGAAAAACATTTGCGCTGATCGCAAAAGGATTGATTGAGAAAGAACAGCTTCTGCAGACGGAACCGACAAGGTATCCCTACAGCAAAGCCATGCAGCATGGGATCAACATGTTTTTGGCCGCAAGTCAATGGGCGGGGAGCCAAGCCGCTGTCGAGTATCCCGACGAGGTCTCTTTCCTTACGCATTTTATCACCAGACCTGTTGAGAAATGGTTCGATACATGGGAATCGGGAGCTGTCGAGCAATTGCATCTTCAGGAAGAGCCGTTTTATGCCTATGACGCCTTTGCGTATCAAAAAGCCGGTAACGTATATGTTCCCAGCTCGGATTGCTATGAGTTCCTGGAAACGCAGGACAGTGACATCATGAATGGAACAGATGAGCGTATTCTCTATGAAAAAATAATTACGTTAAGTCAAGAAGATTACTGCAGGGTCAGAAGATATATCATCGAGCATCCGATTATCACACTCGAGGATAGGCGCACCATGTCTCTTGAGCTGGCCGATGATCCGATGGCCAGAGATGCCTTCCAGTTTGCCTACGAGGAAATTACGGAGGAAAGCTACCGCTGTCCTCGGTGCGGATGGACGATGATGCAAGGAAAATACGGATACAGCTGTCATTCGACGCATTGCACAGATACCCTCCCCGAACTCACGGATGAGATGAAGCTGGATATTTCGGCTGGTGATCTCTATCGGTTAAAGAAAGGCATTATGCGGTATTTTGCCGCGCCGGGAAAGCTTGAACTTGAAATTGCGGCGTTTTGTGAGAAAAAGGAACTTCGATGGGCGTTGTGGCCGCAGATGGACCGCTATGATGTGGAGATCCGGTTCCCTGACGGGGATATTTGGGAAATCGATGCAAAGGCATATCGAAATCCTATCGCGCTCCGCACGAAGATTCAGAATGACGGTGGATTTCCTTCCGGGGACTATGCGCGCGGCTATTTTGCGATTCCCAACGAATATACGGTCAATCAGCGAAACTATACCGCGATCATCAACTGCGTACTGAAGGATCAAAAGAATGTAGAGTGCGTGACTCTGAAGACGCTGAAAACCGCAATTACGAAGAAGGAGGCAGCATGCAATGATGAATAAGAGCAGGGACGGCTGGTACGCTCCTCTTGCGGCACGATTTCAAGGCATGGAAGAGCCTATGCCGCTTGCCAGATTTGCGGCGATCGAAGCGATTCTGCATTTGCTTGCCTTGAATGCACCGGCCACCGATCCGGCAAAAGCCTATCTGTTATTTACCCAATATCAGCTTATTGGCACAACGGCGTGTACGGCTATGGAACACACCTTGCAGCAGGCCCGGCACACATTGGGTTACTATCGTTCTCAAAAATACTGGCAGGATGATTTGCGGGCATATCAGGATCCGAAATATGATGCAGTTCGCGCTTTTTCGTTTGAGAAATCGGGGGAAAGTCGTTCGTTTTCCAAAGCAGAGGGGGAATATCCCTATCCGTATAAGCAGCGCCAAAGGGAGTGGGAACGATTTTGGACGGAAAGACTTGAAGAAGCCAAGCCGACTTCTTATGCCGGAGCCGGAACATATCGCTATCCGTATCTGAATCTGGAAACCGGGGAAACCGAAACTGTTTCAGTCAGATTTGACAGTGACTGTACCGCACCCGTTCCACCGGGAATTCCTGAAAAGGGACGCAGTGAACCAATTTCCGTCACTCTGGACGAACTGCTGAACACCGCAAAGGAAATGGCCGGGATGCATCCCGGTGACCCGTGCTGCGAGATTTTATCGACCAATATTCTCAAGCAGATCAATGAGGCTTCCGTCAGTACATGTACGAAGCTCACGATTGTTGAGGTCGTCAATATCGTTGGCATGGTTGGCGCGGGCAAATCCACGCTGATCAAGGTGTTGGCATTTTGGTGTCATAAAAATGGGTACCGGATGACGATCGTTGTTGACACGGTAGCCGAAGTCATGAACCTGCAGAAATATTTATCAGCCTTTGGGGTTGAGGCAAGCCCGTTGATTGGCCGCGGTGAAAGGCTAAAATATATCAATCAGGTCGCGCAGCCCTGTGAGACCTGTTTGCCGGCAGAATTTTCTCAATACTTAACGCCGTTATGTTTGGTTGATGGGATGGATGCGCAGCATAGTGAAGCGGTCGCTTTCGGCAAAGAGCCATGCTACGCCCTGAAAAAAGGGAACAAGAATCACCTGTGTCCGTATTTTCATCAGTGCCTGGGCACCAGAATGCTCCGTGAATGCTATACCGCTTCCGTTGTTATCACAACAGTTGCGGGCTTTGCGGCATCTCGGGTAGGAGCGCAGCGGGAAACCTTTCTGGAGTTGGTAATGCGCGGCTTTGATGTGGTCGTCTTTGATGAAAGCGACAGAGTTCAAAAAACGCTTGATCACTTTTTTATGCCGGAAACGAGCTTTAATAGCTATATCCGCGAATGTGCCGAAGATTGCAGCGCCTATATGCGGCTGAGCAGCAAACGCAGAGAGGAGAATCTGGCCGAGCAGAGATACGATGAAATGCAGCGCCAGAGCGTGACAGTCCTGAGCTGTCTCGTAAAATCTCTGCACCATGAATTGGGTACATGGAAGAAAATTGCGCATGGCGATCCTTTCTCGGCACTTACCCTCTTAGAGGATATGTACCGGGATGAGTCGGAATATAGAATTCCATATGCCGTCTATCAAGCCATCTATGACCTGATCGATATGCAGGATGAAGACGGCATCCGTCAAGGTACGCTATGGGCCGTTCTTGAGAGCTCCTGCAAGAGTACCGACGAGACGTTCTTTAACCAAATGTACCGCGTTTGGCTGAATGAGCTGGGCGATGATTTTTCGCGGTCTGAGAAGGATAAAGTGAAACAAATCCAAGATGCCCGCATCAAGCTTATTTTGCGGCTCATTTATTTTGATCACTTTATCCGAGACCTCAGCGATGCGTATGAGGCTAGCCATGAAACCTCTTACGGACAAAATGAGCTGTTCGGATTCCTGCAGACCCGTTTTCGGCAGCAGCAGTATTTCCTACCCTCTGCGCTGTGCGGCAACCTGTTCGGCCTGAAAAAGACAGACGACGAAGACATTATTCTGTTCCGCCAGTTCGCGTTTGGCCGAAGCCTGATGAAGGATCTTCCGTATCTGCGCACTGACGCACAGGGCGATCCTGCGGGTCCTCATGTGATCATGCTGTCCGGTTCCAGCTGGGCGGAGGGCTCCTATGAGTACCACATCAATCGGCCGGTGAACTATATCCTTGAGGCAGATTGTGAGAAACGCGCATTTTTAGAGAAAACGCGTTTCTTTGAATCCGGTTTTCCGGAGCGTATTTCCGGTGCGTCGGATGATCAGCGCATGGTGCAGCTGCGGTTTGCGACCGAACGGACTGTCGATCTGATCGTCAGAGAATATGAGAGAAGGACCGGGAAGATCCTGTTGGTCGTCAACAGCTATGTTCAGGCACAGGAAGTACAGCGAACACTGGAGACGGCCCTGCGGAAGGTCAATTGCCCTGCACAGGTTTGCCGGATGATCTCTGATGCCGTCAGTAGCGAGAATGTTCAGGGAACGGTGCGCCGGGGGGAGGTCAGCCGGTTTGCCGGGATGAAAGAGGAGATCCTGATTGCGCCCGCTATGGCGATCGAACGCGGACACAACATTGTCGATGAGTACGGCCACTCTGCCCTTTGCGCGGTGTTTTTCATGGTGCGGCCGATGGCTGTTCCTGACGATATCCAGCAGAAGGGCAGCAAGCTCAATGGATTTGTGGAATCCCACTGTCATCGGGGGCCACAGGAATCTCTGTTCGCATACAATGTGCGCATCCGGCAATTTGCGGCACAGCAGTGGGCCAAGATGAGCAAAAGCAAATCGTTTGGTTTGGCTGAGCTGGATACCGAAGAGCGGAAAGATGTGGTTGCAACACTGTTTGTTTTGATCCTTCAGATTTTTGGCCGGTTGGCGCGTGTAACGGATGTGACAAAGCCGGAACCGCATGTTTATGTTATTGACGGCGCATTTCGCGGCCGCGAAGAAAAGCAAGGTGACTTTGACTGTCTCTCCGAGTTGGGCAGGTACTTAGATGCATTGATGACCTGCAAAGACAGTGCGGAAATTGCCGAAACGCTGTATGCTCCATTTTATAAAGCTTATCGAAAGGACATTCCGTATGAATCATAAAATCTATCCGCTGGCATATAAACTGTCTCCCAAACAAACCTGCACCCTGTATTATTTGGGTTTTCCCACATCCTGGAAAGCGGTCCTGCTAAACATCGCACGGAAGACGAACCCGAAGTTTAAGGATGAGTATGGACTTCCAACGAATGCGCTGAAGAAGCTGGTCGACAGTTGGATGGAAGGTATCATCGCTTTAGCTCCGCTAAAAAAGGACAGCCATGATGAGCGTTGGCTTACGTCCTGCTATGAATACTCCGAGGAGAATTTGCGGGCATTGTGCGGCATTATTATGACCTGGGTAAAAGCCACATATGTCACGTCTTCAAGAGTAAACCCCATAGCAAAAAAACTCGCAAAAGAATTTTGCGATACGATGAATTGGGAAGAACTTGCGGCGGTTCGCTCCACGGACGAAGTCTGTCTTACGCTTGAGAACGGAACGGTTTGCGAAGCCGCTTATCAGGCGATTCCGCTTCTGGCGATCAACCGTTTGTTGGGAAAAGAGATTACCCTGAGCGGGCAAACGCTACACCTGTGCTATGCCGCCAAGAATCAGCTGGTCAGCGATCCGATCACGGATATGAAAAGTCATCATCAATACTCTTTTGTATTTGATCTATCTGTACAGACAACTCCTCCGGGAAGAAAAGCGCTGCTGCTGTGCCAGATGAGCATTCGCCGCTGGATCCCCGATAACCGCAATAAAGAGCGGCCCCCGTTTTTAACGAATGCGGTCAATTCCCATATCAAGATCTCAGAGGGCAAATATTGTCAAGTGCCCATTGTCTATGGTTACGCTGCCAAGCAGCCCGTATGGAAAGAGCAGGACGAGGAGTGCTACAACATTTGGGGATATGAGCAATTGCCATCGGCGGAAGCTGTTGTGAAAAATCCCGCGGCATACGCGGGAAAAATTCTCCTTCCCTATAAAAACGGCATGGCCGGCTTTGTGGCTCCCAAAATCGGAACAGGCGTGTCCGTTGTTGACAAGGCGTCACTGTACCAGTCGGTGTCTGCTCTGCTCGGTGATATGATTTGTGAGCAGCCCGAAGCGGAGCGGGTCATGCTGCGAGGACAGAAACTCAAAAAATATGACTCTCCGCAGGAATACGGGGATCCTGAAGTTTTCCGGAACTGGGTCAGGCAATGCGCCGCGACAGACCAAATCACATTCGAGCTGTATGGTCTGTGGAAGGATGCTTTACAGCAAAGACTGCTGAAACAGATCCAGGCCAAAATTGAACGGGATTTTGGCGATGAAAAGGATATATCCAGCCTGAAAGTGCGGTATGTGTGTAAAGAAACCGGCAGTCTTGCCGACGAAATGCCGGACAATAAAAGGCAAACGCAGATTACGCGATGCGGCGAAATCGTTAAGCAATTAGGCGATACCAATGGGGTAACGGCTTGTATGTTCGTTTTGCCCGGGCAAGAAAACTATGGCGCTGGCGATCCGAAATCCGTCCTTCGCAATGCGTTTGCCCAAACGGGACGAGTTGTGCAGTTCGTTACCCCGGAGGAGGATGCCAGCCAGAACAAAATTGAAAATGCTGTGTATGACCTCTATCGGCAGTTGGGTGTTGTAACCCTGCTGGATTCTGAACGGGACCAGCCTGATTTGGCGCATACACCCTGTGTGGGGATGCATTTGTGTACGCAAGTTCATGGGATCTCCAATAAAGCGCGTTTTCTTCCGTTTTACATTACGGTTGATTTGATAGAGGGAAAGACGCAGGTACATTGTGACGCGTTCTCAAAGCGGACGGTCTCTTATCGGGAAGCGTGCCTTGAGATGGCGCGGCTTTTCTGGAACAGCGATTTGGAACAGCGCTGTGTTGCCGCAAGCCGCACCCCCGCGAAGCAAAAACTCATAGAGCTGAAAAACCGGTACGATACACCGGAAAACAGAGTGCTGGTTTTGGTACAATCCGATGGAGATACACGGGTAGTATGGGGCGGTATCTCCGACAAGGAGATCGGCGGATATGACAGGGCAGAGGCGTATTACCCGACTCAGGTAAACGTCGGGACACCGCATAGTCCGTACTTACTCTCCTTGGCTGATTCAGGCGTGCGGATCGTCCGGATCAGGAGCAATCAGGAAGTTCCGGATTATTTCACGGAGTTGAGCGCGAAAGCTTCTGACGAAAATTTGCAGCGTTCTTCCGCATCGGGTATTTTTAAATACGAGGATGTGTATTGGGGCATTCATACGAAGCCGAACGATATGCGCTATACACATAGTCTGAAAGAATCCAAGATCGATTACCCCAAACATTTCTTTGCCGAAAAGGACATGATTGAATTGTACCCATTGCAGCTTCAACCGGGGGATGATGCAGCAAGCTGGATCTTCTATACCAACGCATTGAGAGATCTTCCGATTCAGTACAATCAGTCGACGGTTCTGCCCCTACCACTCCATTTGGCAAAAGGCCTTGAAGAGTATCTTTTCAAGGTATAAGTAGATAATACAAAAGTAGGCATCACCTCAAAAATAGAGGTGGTGCCTACTTTTCATTTCAGTTTTGCAATGAGATTAATTAGGGGGAATGCCTATTTTAATATGATAAATGGCTAAATGTGTGTAAAATTTTCCGAATTAGTAGTAGTTCAGGTAAGTTGCCAGAGATAAAGAGATACGCCCCAAAACGCTAACTGAGATTTATGCTCGCCTTACCCGAAGAAATACTGCTTCATATCTGAGACACCGCCATCCTTATCGCAGAACCACTCGTAATCAGAGTGGCAATTTTGGCAGTGATCAATTACATCGAATCCGCCGGGTGAATGTTGGTTGTCAGTAATGCTCATGCCCTCCAAGGGCTTCCCACAGGCGGGGCACGGTCTGATCTTCCTTGCCTGACGAGTGGCACGCTCTCTCTGCTCTGTTTCAAGTGCATCTAAAAGACCCTGCCAAAGATTTGGATTCAGTTCATGCTCTGCATAGTCTTCAAGGTGCCGCCGAATATCATCGGCAGCCAATACGAGAAACTTATCATCCAGAAGCCGAATGTGACGCTTGATATAATTGGCAACTACCACGGGCATGCAAGTATTCCTGCCTACCGCATACCGCATTGCCGACAACAGGATTAAGCGAAAATCAGAATCGCAGATCGGAGCGGGCAGATCCTGAGGGAACAGCAGAAACTATAAACTTGATTCTTACTGATCCGCCGTATAATCTCGGCAACTTTATGAAAAGCAGAGATACCAACCTCAAAAAAATGCGTGACAACTTCTTTGGGGCTGCGGGTTGGGATAACCTTGAATATGATGAGTGGGCAAATGCTATGGACGCTTTCTTTGCGCAAGCTGCGCGAGTTCTGAAAAAGGGCGGGTCTATGATTGTCTTTATGGCGGCCATCAAAGTCGAAACCACCATCAGTCTGGCCGAAAAGCACGGATTTTATTATAAGACCACTGGAATCTGGCATAAACTGAATCCTATGCCCCGGAATATGAATTTGCACTTTGTAAACTCTACGGAAACATGGATTTATTTTACATACAAAACACGCACCGGCACCTTTAACAACAATGGTGTGGTGTTGCACGATTTTATTGAAACCGCAGTAACTCCTGCCAGTGAGCGTAGATATGGTAAGCACCCTACGCAAAAGCCAGAGGTGCTCATGAGTCATTTTGTTGAGGTTTTGTCTAACGCAGACGATTGGGTTCTCGATCCTTTCATGGGAAGCGGTACATCTGGAGTCGTAGCGAAACGAACCTGTCGCAATTTTATTGGAATTGAACTGGATAAAAATTACTTTGATATGGCAAAAAAACGCATCGAAGGAGGTCGAACGGAATGAAACCTACAGTCATTGACCTCTTTGCAGGCGTTGGCGGTTTGTCACTTGGTTTTGAACAAGCCGGTTTTCATGTTGTATTGGCAAATGAGTATGACGATGAAATTGCAACCGCATACCGAAAAAATCACCCTGAAACAAAAATGGTGGTCGGTGATATCACGGCGTTAGATCTCGAAAACACTTTCGGAGTGTTTTCCGGAAAAATCGATGTAATTATTGGTGGTCCCCCATGCCAAGGGTTCTCTCCAAAAGGGCAGCGTAAAACAATTCACGATGAGCGTAACTTCTTATTCAAGTATTATGTTAAAGTCGTAGACCTTGTTCGACCCGGATATTTTGTAATGGAAAATGTCCCGAATTTGCTGACGGCTGAGAATGGATATTTCCAGAAGGAAATTATTGACCTTTTTTGCGATTCCCCGTATCCATTCTGGAAGAAAATCCATTTTTGAAAGCCATTCTTTACCCTGACCAATCTTTTCAGTAACTTTGTCAATACCTTTAATTTTGCAGTATTCAGCCATCCACTCACGTCGAACGGTGACATGGATTTCTTCGGGTAAGGTCATACCAAACAACGAAATTCGAAGAACGACTGATGTGTCAGCAAGTGCATCTTTCAACTCATGTTCAATTAGATGTGTCTTTCCACATCCCCATTCACCTGAAAGCAATAGTGCCCCTACAGGCTCACATTCGTGACAGTAATACACTAATTCTTCTACTGTTTTCATGAGGATAGTTGTCTCCTTCCAATCTGGTGTCAATTCATCTTCAAGTGATAAAAGCCGCATGAGAATATTCCCATACGGCTGCCTTGGTAGCACAAAGGCCTACCGTTAGTTAATTATACTGCGATTCGGCAAAAAATTACAATATTAAGTCTGCGCTTGTCAAAAAGGCATGTTAAGAATGACAAACTCAATGTTTGCGCCGCAATAGACAAAGAATAAGAAAAGCCCTCTGAAATCAACGATTTCAGAGGGCTTTTGGTCCGAGTGAGGTGACTTGAACACCCAACCTCGACATCCCAAATGTCGCGCCCTACCAGTTGGGCCACACCCGGATATTCACTTTTCTGCCATGATACCACGGCGAACGGTAAAAATAAAGTTTTTTCTGTCTGTGGTCATTCCTGTGGTCAAAGCCGCTTTTGTGCCGCTTTCGGCAATCGGGGAAAATCCCGCAAACGCAGGCGCTGCAAGGCTTTGCGTCGTTTCGCCCTGACCCGTCCCGGATACCGCCACGGCACTCCCAAAGCAGGCGCACTGCAAGCATAAGGCGACACCGCATAATTAAAGCCGCGGCTCCTTTATGCGGCATTGCCATAAAAATCCCGCGTGAAATTCAACGCGGGATTTGCTGTCTTATCGGAAGACAGACTGCGGAAACGCTTCCGGATCGGCTGCCTTTGCGGCGGCATCGTCGAGGCGGACCTCGCCGCTGCGGACGAGTTCACCGAGCGAATCGTCCATCAGCATCATGCCCTGATTGCGGCTGGTCTGCATGGTGCTGATCAGCTGATACGACTTGTTCTGACGGATCAGGTTGCGCACGGCAGAAGTGCCGGTCAGAATCTCAAATGCGGCTATGCGGCCGCCCATGGTGCGCGGTACGAGCGTCTGACAGACAATGCACTCGAGCACCTCGGCAAGCTGAATGCGAATCTGCTCTTGCTGCTCCGGCGGGAATACGTCTACGATACGGTCGATCGTACCGGCAACACCCTTGGTGTGCAGTGTGCCGAATACAAGGTGACCGGTCTCGGCAGCCGTGATAGCGGTCGAAATGGTCTCCAGATCGCGCATCTCACCGACGAGAATAACGTCCGGGTCCTGCCGCAGAGCCGCCCGCAGACCGCTCGCGAAGCTGTCCGTGTCCGCGCCGATTTCGCGCTGGTTGATCATTGAGCGAATGCGCGGGTGTACATACTCGATCGGGTTTTCGAGCGTGATGATATGGCGTGCCGCGGTGCGGTTGACGTGGTCGATCAGTGCCGCCAGTGTGGAACTTTTGCCGGAGCCGGTGGGACCGGTCACGATAACCAGTCCGCGCGGCTTTTCGGCCTGCTGTATAATGATATCCGGCAGGCGAAGCTGCTCCGCAGTCGGGATTTCCATCGGCAGCAGACGCAGCGCCAGCGCCGTGTGGTGTTGCTGGCGAAACAGATTGCAGCGCATGCGCACGGAATCGGCAAACGTCACTGCAAAGTCGGACTCGCCGATGGTTTTCAGCTCGTGCAGCTGATGCTCATCCGCAAGCTGCTGCGCCGCATCCTGCACATCCTGCTCGGTCAGAGGTACGTCACCGTGGGTGCGCAGCTCACCGTCGATACGCAGCATCGGCGGGAGACCAACGGTTAAATGCACATCGGAGGTGTTTTTCTCCTTGGCGTAAAAAATCAGAGTTTGTAAATCGTACAAGGCGTGTCTCTCTCCTTGGTGTCCCAAAGCAGGGGACAGAGTTTATATGGGTATTGTACCGCAAATTGCCTGCCGCTGCAAGTAAGGATAAATGAAAACGGCTTCGGAAATCCGAAGCCGTTGCGACCGTCGAAAAACTTTGTTTTTTCGATAATCTGCGAGAATGCTTATGCGTTCTTCTTGGGTTTGCGCGTGTTATTTCGGCGGGTCGTTCCCTTTATTTGAACTGCAGTGCGCTATGACTTCGTTCAGATAGACCGACATGCCCGCACACAGGACACCCTGCACCACACCTTCAAACAGAGCGGCTGCCCAGTTGCCGTAGCTGGCATAGCGCGATACGACCGACAGACAGGCCAGTCCAATCCCGCAGAACGTGAGTGCCAGAGGGATAAATTGATTGGGAAACCGCTGTATTGCCTTGAGTCCGCGTCCGATACAGTATAAAACCGCCACCAGAACCGCGAAATCCGCCTTGATATACTGCGTCAGTTCTTCCATGGGTTCACCTCCCCTTAACAGCCTATGCGGAAAGAGAACGATGTTTGCCAAGGCATATCGCAGGGCGGCATGACCTCATGCCGCCCTGCGATATGCACATACTTACAGGCGGCGGGCCGGGGTCAGCCCACCCTGCATGATATGTTTATCGCAATCTACTCCTCACTCTCTGCAAGCTGGACTTGCAGATTTTAGTTTGCTGCTGTATAATACAATAGATTAGGAATGTTTACCGCCAAATAAAAGGCTGGAAAATATGGGAGATACGAAGATGAATACTGCTTCTATTCTGGGCGTGCAATTTCACGCCGTTACCAAGCAGCAGGCTGTTGAGCTTGCAATGAGCAAGATCCGTTCCCGGCAGAAGGGCTACGTTGTTACCCCGAATCCGGAGATCGTCGATCTCTGCCGCCATGACGAAAAATTCATGGGCGTTGTCAACCATGCGACGCTTGTCCTGCCGGACGGCATCGGCATCATCTATGCTGCGAAGATCCTCGGTGAAAAGCTGCACGGTAAGGTAGCCGGCATTGAATTTGCCGAGAGCCTTGTTGCCGCGATGGCCAAGGAGAACATGCGCCTGTATCTGCTGGGTGCGAAGCCCGGTGTTGCCGAAAAGGCAGGTGCAAACCTGTGTGCGAAGTATCCGGGACTGGTGCTCGCCGGCACGCATGACGGCTATTTCTCCGACCCGCAGAAGGTTGTTGACAGCATCAACGCCGCAGGCGGTGCGGATGTTGTGTTCGTTTGTCTGGGTGCGCCCAAGCAGGAGAAATTCATTGCGGACAACATGGACGATATCCACAGCACACTGTTCTGCGGTCTCGGCGGCTCGCTGGATGTGTTTGCAGGCGTTGCCAAGCGTGCGCCGGATATCTTCATCAAGCTGGGTCTGGAGTGGTTTTATCGTCTGCTCAAGCAGCCCAGCCGTATCGGCCGTATGATGAAGCTGCCGAAATTTCTGCTCATCGTTATCAAGGAGCGGCTTTTCGGCAGGAAGGGAAAGTGATAAGAATGAAAGTAAAACTGCTTGCTTACACGCCGGACCCGGAAAAGCTGGTCGCGGCTGCAGCAAAGAACTGCTATTCCTCCACGGACGTGGACAGCGTGCTGGATGGTCTGACCGAGGAAAAGACCGAGAGCTTTGTCAACATGCTTTCCGAGATCGGCCACGAAAGCCCGATCGAGCATGTGTCGTTCACCTTTGCAATCGAGGGTGTATCGCGTTCTCTGCTGGCGCAGATCACGCGCCACCGCATTGCATCGTTCTCGGTACAGAGCCAGCGCTATGTGCGTGAGAAGGGCTTTGAGTATGTTGTTCCGCCAGAGATTGATAAAATTCCGGCTGCCCGGGCAAAATTTATTCAGGCGATGGAGGACGATCAGCGCACCTACGAGGAACTGACGGCCGTGCTGATGGAAGGCTACCTCAAGGAGCTGCTCGAGCAGGGCGTTCCGGAGAAGACCGCCCGCAGCAAGGCTGAAAAGCACGCCATTGAGGACGCACGCTACGTTCTGCCGAACGCCTGCGCGACCCGCATCGTCATGACGGCGAACGCCCGCAGCCTGAAGAACTTTTTCCGCCTGCGCTGCTGCAATCGCGCTCAGTGGGAGATCCGTGCGCTTGCCGAGGAGATGTACAAGCAGGTATACGCTGTTGCGCCGACGCTGTTTGGTCACTGCGGACCGGCCTGCGTGGACGGTGTCTGCACAGAGGGCAAAATGTCCTGCGGCAAGGCTGCAGAGGTGCGCGCGCACTATCAGACGCTGCGCGAGGGCAAGTAACCCTCAATCAATCTTGCGAAAGGAATTATATGTTACCGTTTAGAGAAATTACCTTAGAAGATAAACCGATGGTCGAGCACTGCGGCTCGCATTACAACTATCATCTGTGTGAGCGCTGCTTTGTCGATCTTTTCATGTGGCGCAGCCACTACAATACGCAGATCTGCTTCAAAGACGGCTTTATGCTGGTGAAAATGTCTCCGCTGGACGGCGGACACGACTGCTATCTTGCGCCTGTCGGTCAGGGCGACCTCGGCGCGGCGCTGGATGCGCTCGAGCAGGATGCCGCTGAACGCGGTCTTCCGTTCGTCATCGTCTCGGTCGCTGAGCCGATGATCGAGCGTATCGAAGCCGTTCGTCCGGGCAAGTTCACGTTCTCGCATGACAGCGAGGACGGTGACGATTATATCTACCTCGCGGAAAAGCTGCGCACGCTGTCCGGCAAAAAGCTGCAGAGCAAGCGCAACCTCGTCAACCGCTTCAAGGCTGCCTACGAGGGCCGCTGGAGCTACGAGGATATGACCAGGGAAAACATCAAGGACGCATTCGCGTTCCACATCCACTGGTGCAACCTGAACGGCTGTGCACGCGAGCGCGATTTTGAGGGCGAGACCTGCGCGATCGTGCAGGCGCTCCACAACTTCGACTACCTGAATCTGCGCGGCGGACTGCTCCGCTTGGACGGCGAGGTTATCGCGTTCACGTTCGGCTGCAAGGCTACGCCGGATATGTTCGTGGTACAGATTGAAAAGGCCGACCACACGATTCAGGGCGCGTACCAGATGATCAACCAGCAGTTCGTACAGCGCAACTGCAATGATGTGGAATACGTCAACCGCGAGGAGGATCTGGGACTCGAGGGCCTGCGCAAGGCGAAGAAGTCCTATTATCCGGTCATGCGCGGCGTGAAATATGTGGCAACACCGAAAGGTTGATTGAAATGATGCGATTTGCCGAAAAAGGAGATTTTCCTGCCGTTCGCGCCCTCTGGGAAACCTGTTTTCCGGATGAGGGCGGCTTCAATGACTACTTCTTCGCGCACTTCTATAAAGAGAAATATACGCTGCTGTATCTCGAGGGTGAAACGCTCGTGGCGATGGTGCAGATGCTCCCGTACCGCATGACGGTGGGTGGTCTCTCCCGCGAGGCGACGTATATCTACGGCGCGTGTACCGACCCGGCGCACCGCCGCAAGGGGTATATGGCGCGGCTGCTCGAGCGCTCGTTCGAGCTGGACAGGGAAGCAGGGCGCATTGCGTCCGTGCTCATTCCGGCAGAAAAGTGGCTGTTTGATTTTTACAAACCGTTCGGCTACGAGCCGTTCTTCCATATTTCCCGCCGGGAGATTACCTGCACGGCAGGGGAGCGCGAAGCACCTCGGCGGCTGACCTCGGCGGATGTGCCTGCACTGGCGGCGCTGTATGACAAGCTGGTGCCGAAATGCCGCATCGAGCGGGACACGGCGTACTGGAATGCACAGCTTGCGCTGTTCGACACGCTCGGCGCGGGCGTATACGGCTGGTTCAAGGACGAAACGCTCACTGGCTATGCGTTCTGCTGGGAGGACAATGCGCAGGAGCTGCTCGGCGCAGATGACGCGCAGATGCAGGGTCTGATGGACGTGCTGCGGCGCGATATGCTCACCGTGACGGAAATCGGCAGCGAAATAGCACTCGGCGTATGCAAATGGCATGAGAAAGCGGATGAAACCGCTGGATATATGAATTTAATGCTCAACTGAAAGGTGTGACAAACATGGTATATGTATTACTGGCAGAGGGCTTCGAGGAAGTCGAGGCGTTGACTCCGGTCGATCTTCTGCGCCGTGCAGGCGTGGAGACCAGGCTGGTCGGTGTGACCGGTGCAACCGTGTGCGGTGCACGCGGCATCAATGTCGTAACCGACCTGTCCATGGACGAGGTTGACCTTGCAAAGGCCGATATGCTCGTTCTGCCGGGCGGCATGCCGGGCACGACCAATCTGTACGCGGACAAGCGCGTCACCGATGCGGTTCGCACGATGGCAGATGCAGGCAAGTACGTTGCGGCCATCTGCGCGGCTCCGTCCATCATTCTGGGCGGCATGGGTCTGCTCGAGGGCAAGAAAGCCACTTGCTATCCGGGCATGGAGGACGGCATGACGGGCGCGACCCCGGTCAAGGCGAACGCCGTCACCGACGGGAAGATCATCACCGGCTGCGGCGTGGGCGGTGCGCTGGATTTCGCGTGCGAGCTGATTACCGCGCTGTGCGGCAAGGCCAAGGCGGACGAGATCGCAGAGTCGGTCGTACATCATGTGTACGGATAAGAAAACGCTGCGGGGGCGCTATCTTGCGGAACGGGCAAGTCTGTCCGCTGAGGAAAAGCAGGCGATTGACCGCGGCATTGCACAGAACATTCTGCAAAGTGAGTTCTATCAGCAGGCAGACTGCATTTTCTGCTATGTTTCGACTGCTGAGGAGATTGATACCCGTACGGTGCTCGAAAACGCGCTTGCGTCCGGCAGGACGGTCTGCGTGCCGCTGTGCGGCAAGGGCGGCAGCATGACCGCGCGGAAAATCACCGCGCTCTCCGAGCTGCAGGCCGGTCACTACGGTATCCTGGAGCCGTCTAACACGGCGCCCGAGATTGCACCGGAGAACATCGACCTGATTCTTGCGCCTGCGCTCTCGTGCGACAGAAAAGGGTACCGTCTCGGCTACGGCGGCGGCTACTATGATCGGTTCCTCAGCCGAACAAACGCGGTCTGTGCGGCGCTGTGTGCATCGCAGCGCATGAGCGCAGCCCTGCCACACGAGGCGTTCGACCGCTGCTGTCATTACATTATCACCGAAAGAGAGGTGCTGCGCACCGATGAATCAAGATAAACGCACACTGTTGCCGGGTCTCAGTCTGTTTGTGTGCTTCTGCCTGCTGACAGGCATGGAAAAGCTGATCACGCACTTTAATCTGCCGCCGTCGCTGATGGCGCTCGGTGAGATCGTGTGCTTCGGTCTGGCGCTTGCAATGGCGCTGCCCGGTATGGATCGGGAGCGCTTTAAGCAGCGGCTTGCATTCAAAATGCCGCGTAAGGGCGGCTGGCTGCTCATTTTGTTTATGGGCGCGGCGACCGCATTTGCCGCCCTCAGCCTGAACATGCTGGAATATCGTCTGCTGGCGCATACCGGTCTCCGGCTGACGATTGCATCCCTGCCGATGCCGCTCGGCGGTATGTCGTTTGCATGGCGGCTGCTGATCGGCGTTGTGATAGCAGCTCTGGTCGAGGAGATCTATTTACGCGGTGCACTGTTCAGCGTGTACGGTGAAGAAGTCGGTACCTCGGCGTGCCTGCTGTTCGGCGGCATCGTGTTCGCACTGCTGCACGGCAGTCCGCTTGATCTGGCGGCAGGCTTCTGCGCCGGACTGGCGTTTACCTATCTGACCTATGTGTTTGATACCGTATGGGCGGCGGTACTTTCCCATGCTGCGGCGGCATTTGTCACCGTGGTGATGCAGTGGATAGCAGATACCTATGCACCGTTCGGCATTTGGAACATTCTGCTGCCGCTGACTGTGCTCTTTTTCCTGCTGTTTGTGTTCTTAACGCTGGACACACTGGGAAAAATGCTGGCGCGCGGTTCCATTCCGCACTTTGAGGTCAGCGCCGGCTGGTACGACCTGTGGCTGCTGGTGAAAGAGCCCGGATTTATTGTGTTCGTGCTGGCATTTGCCGGTAAAATCATTCTGAATTACTGGATCGGCTGAGGCTGATCCGCAGAGAGGTGAATTATGGATAATCATTTTAACAACGATGAAACGCGGCGCGTACCGCTGCCGGGTTCGGAATCGCCGGTGCCTGAGCAGTTCACGCCGGAGCATTTCGATGACGATCGGGAGCCGGAGCAGCCGCAGAAGCAGCCCAGACGCCGCCGCAGCCGCCGCCAGATGAACGCAGGCTGTGCAGGCTCGATGGTGTACATGATCGCAGTAGTCGGCGTTTCGCTGGTGCTGTCGATTGCAGCGCTGTTCATGGCAAACGACATTTTTGCCTTTGTCAAAGCGGATGCGGTCAAGGAGATCACGGTTTCGGAGAACACCTCGGTATCCTCGCTCGCCAAGGAGCTGGACGACCAGGGCGTTATCAATTATCATTCGGTGTTCAAGCTGTATCTGACGCTCAAGCACCAGACCGATACCTCGGTTCTGGCAGGCGCCTATCAGCTGAACCCGTCGATGGACTACGGTCAGATCGTAGATGCACTGGCCAACACCGCAAGCACGGAGACCGTGCAGATTACCATTCCGGAGGGTTATTCCATCTCGCAGATCCGTCAGGTGCTGCTGGACAACCATATCTGCACCGAGGATGCGCTGGATGAGGTGCTGAATGACTATTCCTTCAAGCACGATTTCCTTGAGGATGAAAAACCGGCCGCGGAAGGCTGGCTGGAAGGCTATCTGTTCCCGGATACCTATGAGGTATACAAGGGCAACGCTGCGGTTGTCGATACCATCAACAAGATGCTCAACAACTTCGGCAACAAGTATGACGCGGACATCAAGTCCGGCGCGGAGAATCTCGGCCGCTCGATGCACGATATTGTCACGATCGCCTCTCTTGTCGAGCGTGAGGCACAGCGTGACGATGAGCGCGCACGCATTGCGGGCGTTATCTACAACCGTCTGAACAATTCCTCCGAGTTCCCGTATCTGCAGGTGGATGCATCCGTTCTGTATGGTCTGGGACGCACCGGCGGCAAGCTGAGTGACGAGGATCTCAAATCGGATTCCGAGTACAACCTTTACAACCACAAGGGTCTGCCGCCCGGACCGATCTGCAACCCGGGTTATGCTTCGCTGTACGCAGCAAGCCATCCGGAGGACAACAATTACTACTATTACGTTGCTATGCCGGACGGCTCGCACCTGTTTGCAAGCAGCTATGAGGAGCACGAGCGCAACATCGAGGCTTCCAATCAGGCACAGGCGCAGGCTGCAAGCGCTTCGGCAGACACGACAACAACGGAGGCAACCGGTGAATAACACACCTGAATTACTGTCGCCCGCAGGCGATCTGGACAAAATGCGGTTTGGCATTGCCTACGGCGCGGATGCGGTCTATATGGCCGGAACGCGCTTCGGCATGCGTGCCGCTGCAACCAACTTTGACGATAACGCGCTGCGCGAGGGCATTGCCTACGCGCATGCGCACGGCGTCAAGTGCTACATTACAGTCAATATTATGCCGTCCAACCGCGACCTTCCGGCGCTTCCGGCCTATCTGGAGCTGCTGCAGGACGCAGGCGCGGACGCACTCATCATCGCGGATGTAGGCGTGCTGCGCATGGCGCGCAGATACGCGCCCAAGGTTCCGGTGCACATCTCGACTCAGACCAGCATCCTTAACCACGAGGCGGCAAACTACTGGGCGGATGAAGGCGCCGAGCGTATCGTGCTCGCGCGTGAGCTTTCCCTTGAGGAGATCGCCGAAATCCGTGCCAAAACCCCGAAGGAACTCGAGATTGAGGCCTTCGTTCATGGTGCCATGTGCATTTCGTACTCCGGCCGCTGCCTGATCTCGCAGTACATGACCGGCCGCGACGCCAACCATGGTGCATGTGCACAGCCGTGCCGCTGGAATTATTCTCTGATGGAGGAGAAGCGTCCGGGGCAGTTCTTCCCGGTCGAGGAGGACGGACGCGGCACCTACCTGTATAACTCCAAGGATATGTGCATGATCGAGCACGTTCCGGAGCTGATCGAGGCCGGTATTACCTCGTTCAAGATTGAGGGCCGCAACAAAACTGCGTACTATGCAGCCTGTGTCACCGGTGCATACCGTGCCGCGATCGATGCGTACAGAAAAGACCCGAACGGCTTCGTTCTGCCGCAGTTCTGCCGCGATGAGGTCAATAAGGTCAGCCACCGCGAGTATTACACCGGCTTCTACTTCGGCAATCAGGAAAACGGGCAGCATTACGGCGACAGCCAGTATATCCGCGAGTACGAGGTTGTCGGCATGCCGGTCGAGTGTGACGACAGCGGCAAAGCCGTGTTCGCACTCAAGAACCGCTTTTTCGATGGGGAAGAGCTGGAGCTGATCCAGCCGGGTCAGGTGCCGTATGTGTTCCGCGCAGAGAACGTCACTGATGACGAGGGCACGAAGCGCGAGCTGTTCAACGTGCCGCAGATGCGCGTACACTTTGCGTTCCCGTTCAAGGTCAGCGAGTGGGCCATTTTGCGGAAGGTCAAGGAACGGCCGGAATAGTTTTAATAGAGTGAGGAGTGGAGATTGGAGAGTGAAGAGATTCTCTGAGGCTTCACTTGCCGTAGGGGCGGACCAGCGTGTCCGCCCTTTCTTTTTGTGAGTGCGAGGAGAAAACAGGTACACGCAAACAACAAACGCTCTCCACTCTCCACTCTCTTAAAAGCTCTCCACTCTTCACTCCTCACTCTTCACTCTTTTTGAACGGTTGCAACCTCCCTCAAAGTGTGGTATCATTACAATTAAGTATGGAAACCTTTCGGGGTGAATTGAACCGAAAAATTCTAAGCAAGGGAAGTATATACATGAGCGATAACCAGAAAAAAACGATTTTCTCCGGCGTGCAGCCGTCCGGCAAGCTGACGCTGGGTAACTATTTGGGTGCTATCCGCAATTTCCCGATCCTGCAGGAGCAGTACAACTGCATTTACTGCGTGGTCGATCAGCACGCCATCACGGTCCGGCAGGAGCCTGCGGCGCTCCGCCGTGCAACGCTTGAGCTGATCGCGCAGTACATTGCCTGCGGTCTGGACCCGGAAAAGAGCATTCTGTTCATCCAGAGCCATGTGCCCGCGCATGCGGAGCTGGCGTGGGTGCTCAACTGCTTCACCATGTTCGGCGAGGCTTCCCGCATGACCCAGTTCAAGGACAAATCCGCCAAGCACGCGGACAACATCAATGTCGGTCTGTTCACCTATCCGGTTCTGATGGCGGCTGACATTCTGTTGTACCAGACCGACCTCGTTCCGGTTGGCGTGGATCAGAGCCAGCACATCGAGATCTGCCGCGATATTGCAAACCGCTTCAACAATCTGCATCCGAATACCTTTACCATTCCGGAGGGCTACTACCCGAAGGTTGGCGAGGGTGCCAAGATTACCAGCCTGGTTGACCCGAACAGCAAAATGAGCAAGTCCGACCCGAACCCGAACGGCTATATCCTGCTGATGGACAAGCCGGAGGACATTATGCGTAAGTTCAAGCGTGCGGTTACCGACTCGGATTCCCGCATCATCTTTGACCCGCAGAACAAGCCGGGTGTTTCCAACCTGCTGCAGATTTACGCTCTGGCGACCGGCAAGACCATCGAACAGGCGGCAGCCGAGTTTGACGGCAAGGGCTACGGTGAGTTCAAGCCCGCAGTCGGCGAGGCCGTTGTCGAGCTGCTGCGTCCGATTCGTGAAAAGACCACCGATCTGCTGAACAACAAGGATTATCTGGAGCAGGTCTACAAGGAGGGCGCACAGAAGGCCTCCTATCTGGCGCGCAAAACGCTGGATAAGGTTTATCGAAAGGTAGGCTTTGTCGCACGCTGAGCCAAAAGGGAGTAAACCATGTCTGAATATATTGTTATCGGCACGATCATTGCAGCGTTTGCCGTAGCTGCCGTGCTGAGCTATTTTTTCACACCGCCGGTCAAGAACTTTGCACACAAGGTCGGCGCGATCGACGTGCCGAAGGATGCACGCCGCATGCACAAAAAGCCGATCCCGCGGTTGGGCGGTCTGGCCATTTACGGCGGCTTCTTGTGTTCGATTCTGATTTTCGGGCAGCTCGATGAGACCATGCTGTGCGTCCTGCTCGGAGCGGCCATCATTGTCGCACTCGGCATTTTCGATGATGTGCTGGCGCTCGGCGCCAAGCTCAAATTCGTGGTGCAGATTGTGGCGGCAGCCATTCCGGTCTGCATCGGCGATCTGCAGATCGGTCTGTTCACCAATCTGAATCCGCTGTCGGATACGCCGTTTGTCCATCTCGGCATTCTGGCAGTGCCGGCCACGATTATCTGGATTGTCGGCATCACGAATGCGGTAAACCTGATTGACGGTCTGGACGGACTTGCGGTCGGTGTTTCGTCTATCGCGGCGATTACCATGCTTGCCGTTGCACTGCTGACCGGCAACATGCCGATTGCCATCACGATGGCGGCGCTCGCTGGTGCGTGCATCGGCTTTATGCCGTACAACCTCAATCCGGCTAAGATCTTCATGGGCGACACCGGCTCGACCTTCCTCGGCTACATGCTGGCGACCGTGTCCATCATGGGTCTGTTCAAATTCTACGCAGTCATCTCGTTTGCGGTGCCGTTTCTGATTCTCGGCCTGCCGATTTTTGATACAGCCAACGCCATCATCCGTCGTGTGGCGGCAGGCAGAAGTCCGATGAGTCCGGACCGCGGCCATGTGCATCACAAGCTGATCGACATGGGCTTCAACCAGAAGCAGGCGGTTGCTATCCTGTACGCTATCAGCGCAACACTCGGCCTGACCGCCGTGGTGCTCACCTCGTCCGGCGAGGTTAAGGCGATTGTACTGCTGCTGGCAGTGCTGGCTGCAATTCTGGTAGGTGCATGCATTATTTACGGTGCGGAACACTGGAGCAAACACGCTCCCGAAAACAAGGAGGATAAAGACGATGAATAAAATCAAGGTAATGACGGTTTTCGGCACCCGCCCGGAGGCCATTAAGATGGCGCCGCTGGTGCACGCGCTCGAGCAGAATGAAAACACCGAATCCATTGTGTGTGTTACCGCGCAGCACCGTGAGATGCTCGATCAGGTGCTTGATATTTTCGATATTAAGCCGGATTATGACCTGAACATCATGCAGCCGCGTCAGACGCTGGCGACCATCACCGAGAAGAGCCTGCACGGTCTGGATGAGGTGCTCGAAAAGGCACAGCCGGACATCGTGCTCGTCCACGGTGATACCTCGACCACCTTTGCCGGTGCGCTCGCGGCGTTCTATCACAAGGTACCGGTCGGTCATGTAGAGGCCGGTCTGCGTACCTACGATAAGTACAGCCCGTTCCCGGAGGAGATGAACCGCAAGCTGACCGGTCAGATTGCAACGCTGCACTTTGCGCCGACTCCGCGCAACCGCGATAATCTTGCGAAGGAAGGTATCACAGACGGCGTGTTTGTCATGGGCAACACGGTTGTTGACGCAATCCACATGACCGTAAAGCCGGATTTTGAGTTCCGCGATGAGCAGCTCAAAACGCTGGACTTTGAGAACAACCGCGTTGTCCTCGTTACCGCGCACCGCCGCGAGAACTACGGCGAGCCGATGGAGAACATCTGCCGCGCCATTGCCGAGCTGAGCGAAGCATATCCGGATGTACACTTCGTTTATCCGGTGCACCTCAGCCCGTATGTCCGCGAGACTGCGGAGAAATTCCTCGGCGGCAATAACCGCATTCACCTCATCCATCCGCTGGCCGTGGACGAGATGCACAACCTGATGGCACGCTGCTATCTCATCATGACCGACTCCGGCGGACTGCAGGAGGAGGCGCCCAGCCTCGGCAAGCCGGTTCTGGTGCTGCGCCGCGAGACCGAACGTCCGGAGGCCATCGAGGCCGGTACGGTCAAGCTGGCAGGCGTGGAGCAGGCCAATATCGTTAAGCTCGCGCGTGAGCTGTTTGACGATGAGGACGCTTACGCAAAAATGGCGCACGCTGTCAATCCGTACGGCGACGGAAAGACCTCGCAGCGTATCGTGCAGGCGATCGAGCAGTATTTTGGTCTGCGCGAGGACGGTCCGGCTCCGTTTAACCCGTGAAACCCGTAAAAAAAGAGAAGCATACGCCGAAACACTATCTGCCGGACACTACGCCGAAGATTGCGGCTGCGGGCGCTACCGTGCTCGTGCTGTTGGTGGTGCTCAGCTTTGTGCTGTCCTCCGGCTGGATGCACGGCAGCAGCACCGGCATTATCCTGCCCGGCAGTGAGGGCGATTCGCCAACGGTTGGCACAGGCAGTGCGCTGCTCACTGGGCAGAGCGTGGATGATATTACCATTGATGTCAATAACGCCAAGACCGTTATTGCAACGCTCGCACGTCCGGCGGCATACAGCAGCAGGATCGAGAACACGATCTACTATGATGGCGGCTCGGCGGCTCTGTACTGCCATCGCTATGTGCGGGATAATGTGATGCGCACGGATACACTCGGCAGTGACAATCAGGTGCAGTCTACGCTGATTCGCGTTCCGGACAGCAAGGTGTACGCGTGGAATGCAGGGGACAGCACTGCTTATCAGGGCAAAGCCGGCGATTTTACCGATGACGCAGCGGCTATGCTGCCGACATACGAGGATGTTCTGGCTGACGAAGTACAGCTGACTGCTGCCGGCAGGCAGGATATTAACGGTGAACCGTGTATTGCCGTTACGTTTGAGCAGGACGGCTACCGCTGCGTATATGCCGTTTCAACGGTCAGCGGTCTGCTGGCGCAGGCGTCGTTCTATGACGGCGATACGCTGACGCGCAAAGTCACCGTCAGCGAGCTCAGCACGGAAACGCCGGACAGTGAATTGTTTACGCTGCCGGACGGCGAAAGCGTTATATAGAAAAAGTGGAGAGTGGAGATTGCAGAGTGGAGAGACAGCGAAACCGTTTCGCTATCTTCACTCTTAACTCTCCACTCTTCACTCTGATAGAAGGAGATTACACATAAATGTCTGAATATATTAAGATTTCACCGGAGATTCGTGCGCTCGGCCGTGAGGCTGAACGCGAGATCCGTCCGTATTTCGAGCGTCTCGAGGAGATCTGTGACCGCAACACCGAGAAGGTGCTGGCGGCATTTGCGAAGAACCGCGTATCCGACAATCTGTTTGCCGGTACGACCGGCTACGGCTACGATGACTACGGCCGTGACACGCTCGACAAGATCTACGCCGATATTTTCGGCACCGAGGCCGCACTCGTGCGTATCGGCTTTGTAAACGGCACACACGCGCTGTCCTGCGCGATGTTTTCCGCCGTCAAGACCGGCGATACCGTGCTGTCCGTCACCGGACCGGCGTATGACACGCTGCAGAACACCATCACCGGCGATTACTGCGGCAGTATGAAGAGCTACGGCATCGGCTACAGGCAGGTTGACCTCAAGGACGGCGAGCCTGACCTGCCCGCCATCAAGGCAGCGGCGGCAGATGAGAATATCAAGCTGGTATTCATTCAGCGCAGCCGCGGCTACGGCGTCCGCAAGACGCTTTCTGTCGAGGAAATCGGCGAAATCTGCAAGACCGTGCGCGAGGTCAACACGACTGCGGCCATCATGGTCGATAACTGCTACGGCGAATTCACTGAGGAGATCGAGCCGACGCAGGTCGGTGCGGACATCATCGCAGGCTCGCTCATCAAGAATCCGGGCGGCGGTCTGGCCCCGACCGGCGGCTATATTGCAGGCCGTGCCGATCTGGTCGAGAACGCCTCCTACAAGCTGACCGCACCCGGCATCGGCGGCGAATGCGGCTGTACGATGGGGCAGAACCGCCTGCTGTATCAGGGCCTGTTCCTGGCGCCGCATGTCACCATGCAGGCCATCAAGACCGCGATGTTCTGCGCAAAGGTCATGGAAAAGCTCGGTTACGAGGTAAGCCCGAAGGCAGAGGAGCCGCGTTACGACATCATCCAGACCATCGCGTTCGGTGCGCCTGACCCGCTGCGCCGCTTCTGTGAGGGCATTCAGGCCGGTGCACCTGTCGATTCCTATGTAACGCCGGAGCCGTGGGCAATGCCGGGTTACGACGATCAGGTTATCATGGCTGCAGGCGCGTTCGTGCAGGGCGCGTCCATTGAGCTTTCCGCCGATGCACCGATGCGTGAGCCGTATGTCTGCTATATGCAGGGCGGCCTGACATATGAATCCGGCAAGCTGGGCATTTTGCTTGCTGCAGATAAAATTACCAAGGCAAAGGCACAGTAATGGTGAATGAAAAATAGAGGATGATGGTATCCTGCATTTTTCAATTCTTCATTTTTCGTGCGAAATCGGTTGACAAAGTGCGGATATGAGCGTTATAATAAATCTGTATTTATTAAGTTATAGGCAATGACGGAAATCCTGTTTTCCGAAAAGCATTTGGCAGAGAGCGTGCGTCACGGCTGCAAGCACACGCAATGCGGAGAAAACAGTACCGATTCCCGAGCCGCACAGCGGAAAACCGCAGTATGCTGTGCCGTGTCGTTCGCGTTAAGAACTCCGAGCGGCAGTCCCTCAAGGGCTGCAAGCAGGGTGGAACCGTGGGCAAGCGCTCACCCCTGAGAGATACAGGGGTGAGCGCTTTTTTGTTACTCTGCAGTAATGGAAAATTGAAAATAGAGAGTTGAGAATTGTGGTTACGCGCAAAGCACGTTATAAAATTCCGTCCCGTGGACGGATACCTTCATTTTCCATTCTCCACTATCAATTACTCCACTCGTTATGATTTTACAAGAAAGGTCTGAATAAAAGTGTCCGAAGAAAACAAGTACACGTTTGAGAACAAGGAATACCGCGACACCTACCGTCACACGGTATCGCACATTCTCGCGCAGGCGGTCAAGCGCCTGTATCCGGAGGTCAAGCTGGCCATCGGCCCGTCCATCGACAACGGCTTCTACTACGATTTTGATGCGCCGTTCTCCTTCACGCAGGAGCACCTCGATGCTCTCGAGGCAGAGATGCGCAAGATCTGCAAGGAGAAGGAGAAGCTCGAGCGCTTCGAGCTGCCGCGCGCAGAGGCCATCAAGTTCATGGAAGAGCGTGAGGAGCCGTACAAGGTAGAGCTGATTAACGATCTGCCAGAAGATGCTACCATTTCCTTCTACAAGCAGGGCGAGTTCACTGACCTGTGCGCAGGCCCGCATCTGGACTCCACCGGCCGCGTAAAGGGCAACGGCATCAAGCTGATGAACGTCACCGGCGCTTACTGGCGCGGCGATTCCTCCAAGAAGATGCTGCAGCGTATTTACGGCACCGCATTCCCGAAGAAGGACGAACTCGACCAGTACCTCAACATGCTGGAAGAGGCGAAGAAGCGCGATCACCGCAAGCTGGGCAAGGAGCTCGGCCTGTTCATGCTGACCGAGGAAGGCCCGGGCTTCCCGTTCTTCCTGCCGAACGGCATGATCCTCAAGAACACCCTGATCGACTACTGGCGCGAGGTGCACAAGCGCTACGGCTACGTTGAGGTCTCCACCCCGATGATCCTCAACCGCAAGCTGTGGGAGCGCTCCGGTCACTGGGATCACTACAAGCAGAACATGTACACCACCGTCATCGATGACGAGGATTACGCCATCAAGCCGATGAACTGCCCGGGCGGTATGCTGGTCTACAAGGCTCAGCCGCACTCCTACAAGGAGCTGCCGCTGCGTGTCGGCGAGCTGGGTCTGGTACACCGTCATGAGCTGTCCGGCGCACTGCACGGTCTGTTCCGCGTGCGCTGCTTCACGCAGGATGATGCCCACATCTTCATGACCTGGGATCAGATGAAGGACGAGATCAAGAACGTCGTTCGTCTGTTCGATGAGGTTTACTCCACCTTTGGCCTGACCTATCAGATCGAGCTGTCCACCATGCCGGAGGATCACATGGGCGAACTGAAGGACTGGCAGTTTGCGGAAAAGACCCTCGCAGAGGCCATCACCGAGATCGGCAAGGACTACGTTGTCAACGAGGGCGACGGCGCGTTCTACGGTCCGAAGCTGGACTTCCATCTGGCAGACTCCATCGGCCGTACCTGGCAGTGCGGCACCATCCAGCTGGATATGCAGCTGCCGGAGCGTTTTGAGCTTGAGTACACCGGCGCAGACGGCGAGAAGCACCGTCCGGTTATGATCCACCGCGTTGTCCTCGGCTCCATTGAGCGCTTCATCGGCGTTATCACCGAGCATTTTGCAGGCGCATTCCCGACTTGGCTGGCACCGGAGCAGGTTCGCATCATGCCGATGACCGACCGCAACATCCCGTGCGCCAAGGAAGTCATGCAGCAGCTCACCGACAACGGCTTCCGCGTCACCATGGACGACCGCAACGAGAAGATTGGCTATAAGATCCGCGAAGCACAGGTTCACAAGGTTCCGTATATGATCGTCATTGGCGACAAGGACGAGGAAAAGGGTGTTATCTCGGTTCGTACCCGCAAGACCGGCGAGACCACTGCTATGGAGACCGGCGAGTTTATCGAGAAGCTCGCGTATGAGGTTGAGAATAAGCTGAAGTAAGCAGCAAAACGGAGAGCGGAAGCGATATTCCGTTCTCCGTCACAATAGAATAAAGGTTCATAGAGTTTTGTCATGTATGCAGGGAGGGTGCGGCATGAAAAAATTTGTTTCCGCGTGTCTGATGGCAGGTCTGCTGACTTGTGCCGCCGGTGCGGCACAGGTCGGTACGATCAACAACAACTATCCCGGCGATACCGAAGCGCAGGCGCAGATGCTTTATGATCTCGGACTGTTCAAAGGCACCGACAAGGGCTTTGCGCTGGAGAAATCCATGACCCGCGCAGAGGCCTCGGTGATGCTGACCCGTCTGCTTGGCGCAGAAAAGACCGCGCTGGAAGGAAACTGGAAGCATCCGTTTACCGATGTGCCGCAGTGGGCGGACAAATACGTCGGCTGGCTGTATCAGAATGGTTTGACCAAGGGCGTTTCCGCGACACTGTACGGCTCGCAGCGCAATGTCACCTGCGGCCAGTATTGCATTTTTCTGACCCGGGCGCATTTGGATGCGGACAGCTATCAGGGTATGGCTTTTGTCGATAACGATGAGGTACGGCAGACGGACGAGGAGGGCTTTATCCGCGGAGATGCGGTTTCGCTCTCGGCGCGGCTGCTCAGTACGAACTACGCGAAAAATGGCGATGAAAGCGACCGCAGTGTGGCGGAAAAGCTGATCGACGACGGCGTTTTCACGGCGGAACAGTTCAAAAATGCGGCATGGGACGTTCTGCCGCGTGATTACGGCAATGATTACCAGTACGATGGCAAATGGAACCTGATTGCTTCGCCGTTCGTCTGCCAGATCGCAGATGTGACAGTGGCGCAGTGTCCGATTGACGGAGTGCAGCCTGTCAGCGGTACAGACCGTTATGCGCAGAGCGATATGGAGCAGTCGGATTTTATCCTGTACCGCATGGACAGCAAGACGATGAAACTGACGCAAGTGCTCTCGCTGCCGCAGGAAAGCTCTGTGGAATATCTCGGCCGTGCCGGAGAAACCGATTATCTGCTGGTGTACGACCGGAAAACGGAAACGTATTCGCTGTGCTCAGTGCACGGCGATACGGTCAAAACCGAACTGACCCTGACCGAAGCACAGCAGCAGGCAGCACATACCGTTTATCAGAGCGTACGCGGCTGCATCATCTGCCCGGACGAGACGACCGGTTATAAGCTCACGGAAACAGGCGTGGAGCCGTTGGGCGTGGCAGCGGGTATCTGCCGGCTGACGGATAACGGCATGACTGTTACGCAGAACTGTACGGCGGACGAAACCGTGCTGACGGCGTATAACTGGGACGGTCAAAAGACAGACAGCTATACCATCTCGAATGCGTATCAATCGGATGATGCCGAGGTGCGCAAGCATTGTGCGCCGCGGATAATTGGCAGCGACGGTGCACTGTTCTGGGGCACAGCTGGGCTGTACCGCGAAGAGAACGGCCGTCTGGTGCAGGTGACAGATTCTCCGGTCATCAGCGTAAAGCAGGATGCGGATGGGGCCTACTATGCTGTTTCCTGCGATAAGTCTGAGCGGACGGAATACTATTCGGATGGTATCGGATACATGGCGGGTGATATGCTCGTGCGTATCGCGCCGGACGGAACGCAGACCACGCTTACAACACTCGATGACATTCTGATCGACGAGGTAAAGACGGTCAAAAGCGGTGCTGTTCGCTTCGCAATCGCTATTCCGACAGAGGGCCATAGAAGCGGACACTATACCTGCCTGTTGAAAGACGGAAGGATTACCGTCCGGTCTGCAACCGATGATGTATTCTACATCTGGGGTAACGATGCGCTGGAAAACGAACAGGAAAAAATAGATAAGATTATTGCGAACCAGAAAGGTGAAGAATAATGGCAGAAAAGAAAAAGCTGGTCAGCGAGATCACGTCTATGGACGTGGACTTCGCGCAGTGGTACACAGATATTGTTAAAAAGGCTGAAATGGCCGATTATTCGTCCGTAAAGGGCTGTATCATCATGCGTCCATACGCACAGGCGCTATGGGAGAACATCCAGCACACGCTGGACGGCATGTTCAAGGAGACCGGTCACGAGAATGTAGCAATGCCGATCTTCATTCCGGAAAGCCTGCTGCAGAAGGAAGCCGACCACGTTGAGGGCTTCGCGCCGGAGTGTGCATGGGTAACGCACGGCGGCAACGACAAGCTGGAGGAGCGTCTGTGCGTTCGTCCGACTTCGGAGACGCTGTTCTGCGAGCATTACGCAAAGATCGTTCGCTCCTGGCGCGATCTGCCGAAGCTGTACAACCAGTGGTGCTCGGTTGTCCGTTGGGAAAAGACCACCCGTCCGTTCCTGCGCAGCCGTGAGTTCTGGTGGCAGGAGGGCCACACCGTTCATGCTACCGCCGAGGAGGCTATGGAAGAGACTCTGCGCATGCTGAACATCTACGCGAAGTTCTTCGAGGAATGGCTGGCCATTCCGGTCGTTAAGGGCGAAAAGACCGAGAAGGAGCGCTTTGCCGGTGCAGAGAACACCTACACCATCGAGGCCATGATGCACGACTGTAAGGCTCTGCAGTCCGGTACCTCGCACTACTTCGGTGACGGCTTTGCACGCGCATTCGGCATGCAGTACACCGATAAGAACAACACCCTGCAGTATATGTATCAGACCTCCTGGGGCGTTTCCACCCGTATCATCGGCGCAATTATCATGACGCACGGTGATAACGAGGGCCTGGTTCTGCCGCCGCGCATCGCTCCGACCCAGCTGGTTGTTATTCCGGTTGCGGCTCACAAGGAAGGCGTTAAGGAGAAGGCAACCGAGCTGTACGAGCAGGTCAAGGCAGCGGGCATCCGTGCCAAGATCGACCTGAGCGACAATACCCCGGGCTGGAAGTTTGCCGAGTACGAGATGAAGGGCATTCCGCTTCGTCTGGAGGTTGGTCCGCGCGATATCGCTGAGGGTCAGTGCGTACTGGTTCGCCGCGACACCCGCGAAAAGACCGTTGTTAAGTTCGAGGATCTCGAAAAGACCATTCCGGCACTGCTGGAGGATATCCAGAAGTCGCTGTATGAGAAGGCGCTCGCAAACCGCGAGGCGCATACCTATACCGCAAAGTCTCTTGACGAGATGAAGTCTATCCTTGCTGAGCACACCGGCTTTATCAAGTCCATGTGGTGCGGCGACCTCGCCTGCGAGGAGAAGGTCAAGGAAGAGACCGGTATGCCGAGCCGCTGCATGCCGTTTGAGCAGGAGCACATCGCAGATACCTGTCCGGTCTGCGGCAAGCCTGCAAACAAGATGGTTGTCTGGGGCATCGCGTACTAAGCGAAGTCTCAGAACCAAAAAACTGTACAAGCAAAAAGTCCCTCATCAGTCGATGGGGGACTTTTTGCGCCAATAGAGAAACTTTTTCAGCAGATCGAACGGTTTGTGCGGCAGTGATCAGATACCGGTTGCAAAGCTGCCGATCAGGAAGCCGCCGTCTGTATTCTTAACGAGAATGAAGAATGAAGCAGTGGCATCCTTCAGGTCATAGGTCGAATTTGCCGACGGCTTCATTTTAAACGGACAGTCGAAAACCATCGGCTTGCCGTCATACAGAACGGCGAATTTACAGCCGGCTGGGAGCAAATACTCCCAGCCGGCTGCGTGTAAACGGGTAGATAGATTATCTGCAGGAATTATTGCCGTTGCAGGAATTGTTATTGCTGCAGCCACAGCCGCTGCGATTGTCATTTACGCCGGCACTGCCGGTGAACAGACAGCCTGCCTTGTCGCTCTGCGGCGGGAAAAAGGCGTCGATGGGGAAGTCAAAGCTCGAGAAGATCTCGCACGGGTCCTGCTCACCGCCGACACCGCTGTTCGAGCAGTCGCGCCGCGGCAGACATACGTCGTAAGCGGGCATGAGCAGCTGAATGTCGCGCTCGAGCCGGATGATCGAGAACTGACCGAGGGTTACGAACAGCTGATAGCCATCGTTGCTGAGCACGAGATCGTCACCGCCGAAGCACGAGCAGATTGAACGGGGTACTTCATGCAGCGCGCAGCAGCAGCAGTTGCAGCTGGTTTCCGGCGCAACCACACGCGCGTCCAGCATGATCGGATCAACGACCTCTACGACCGCAGTCGGCTTGTTGCTGTCAGGCCGCAGCTGCACATCGCGGCCGTCCTCGATATACTGCGAGGAAAAGATGCGCGCGCCGCCTTCGCCGCCGAACAGTACAACACGTTTGTCAAATACCGCCAGTCCGTCCACGATACGCGGACGACCGATTACGCAGCTGATTTCACATTCAATGCGATAGAAAAAGCGGATATCAACGCTGTAGAAACCTCGATTAAACTGAATCCGCTCAACATCAATAGAAACACAGAGCAGTTCCGCTTCACGCGGCTTCACAGATGCAATGCCACCGGCATTGATCAGCTCCTGCGCATCGCGGGTGAGATACACGCGAATGTCACGCAGGCACTCCTTGCTGCGGCAGGAGTCGTAAACCTTTTTGGTGTGGACGCAGACCGCTTCGCGGAAGCCGCCTGCACTGTTGCCGTTATTGCCGCCGATCGGACCCGGGCAGCAAACTTTTTCAGCCATGTATATTACCTCCAAACAAAAATTGAAGCAACTTCAGTATCAATCTATTCGGAGATTTTCCGGGGTGTTACATTAAGAAGTCCCTCTGTACCTTCAATACAGGGGGACTTCCGTCAAAGAGGGATGGGACTGCTTTATACGTCCATCCAGACGCCTCCGGCCGTATGGCTGCGCACACAGGCCTCGACAAAGCGAACGCCGAGCACGCCGTCCTCCACAGTCGGAAAGGTGTCGGTCGTGTTCTCACGACCTGCCTTGCGATCGGAGAGCACATTACAGAACGAACGGTAAATATTCGAGAACGCCTCGATAAAGCCTTCATTATGGCCTGCACCGACGCGGGAAAGCCGCGTGCTGGCATCGAGCAGATAGTCTGCACCGGCGGACAGCCGCTGACTCGGCTGGCTGCGCGGCGTGTAGATCAGGTGATCGCAGTCGGTCGCAGTCCATTCGAGCGAGCCTTCGGTGCCGATGACGTAGATACCGCTGTCACACTCGTGTCCAATCGCAATCTGGGATGCCCAGAGCGTACCGGTTACGCCGCCCCCGAAATCCATCAGCACGTTTACATTGGTATCGAGCGGCAGATCACGCGGATAGGTATCCATCATCGCCAGCACGCGCTTGACGTGCAGACCGGTAAACTGCGTTACCATCTGCTCTGCATGTGTGCCGAGATCGTTTGCACACAGCGAGGAACCGACCTTTTTCGGCTGAAAACGCCATGCCGAGGTGTCCACCTTGCCGTCAACCGCACCGGAAATGACCCAGTCCTCCGGATGCTGCACGCGGACGTGCAGAATATCGCCGATTACACCTGCGCGAATCATCTCACGCGCCTGACGGATGAGCGCATAGCCGGTGTACGAATACGTTATGCCGAACAGCAGACCGCGCTCCTCTGCAATGCGGGCAAGTTCCTCGGCTTCCTCAGTGCGGAGCGCAAGCGGCTTGTCGCATATAACGTGGATGTCATGCTCAAGAAAGCACTTTGCAATCTCGTAATGCGTATCGTTTGCCGTCATGATGGAGACAAAATCAATACCGTCCTCGCGCGTGGACTCCTTGTCTGCCATTTCGCGGAAATCCGCATACACGCGGCTGGTGTCAGGCAGGTGATACGCCTCAGCGGTCGCGCGGTTCTTATCCATGCTGCGGGAGAAGCAGCCGCAGACCAGCTCGGCGGAATCGTCCAGCATAGCGCCCCAGCGGTGGAATTTGCCGATGTATGAACCAAGCCCGCCGCCGATCATACCAAATTTCAGCATAAATAATTACTCCTTACATTTTACATATCAAAGTTTACGGCCTCTACCTTTCCCGAGGTCTGTGATGCGATCATTGCATCCGCGATGCAGCAGGCTGCAAAGCCGTCCTTGCTGCCCGGACCTGCGGTCGGCTCAATGCCGCGCAGATGGTTGATCCAGTGCTGCAGCTCGTTATCATAAGCCTCCGGGAAACGTTCTGCCCAGTTGTCTATAATCTCATTGCCGACCTTGAGACGCGAACGGACGATTGGTTCTGCGGGCAGCGGCAGACGGATTGTGCCCTTTTCACATACAATTTCCATGCCGATCTCGTAGCCGTAATAGCTGTTGACCGAGCATTCCACGTCAATCAGGATGTTGCTCTCGGTCCACATGAGCGCCAGCTGTGGGTCATTCAGACCGTCAGCAGCGAACGCGGTGTTGCGTGCCGCCAGCATTTGACCGCGGACAAGCTCCTCGCCGAACAGCCAACGAAACTGGTCGATCTCGTGGATGAGCACATTAGTTACCTGCATGGCGTTGGTAAATCCGGCTGCGATGCGCGGCGTGCGGCTGATGCAGTGCGCCATCAGCGGCTTGCCCAGCTCACCGGAATCCAGAATGGCCTTGATCTTACGGTAATCCGGGTCATAGCGGCGCATAAAGCCGACCTGCACCAGATTCCTGCCGGCAGCCTGCTCAATGCGGACAATCTCGGCGCAGTCCGCCTTGGTGGTTGCCAACGGCTTTTCGCAGAATACCGGCTTGCCGGCTGCGATGGCCTTGTTAGTCATCTCGGCATGAACGCCGTCCCACGCAGTGATGACGATAGCGTCAACCTTGTCGGATGCGATGAGCGCGTCCACGCTCTCCATACTCTCCGCACCGTATGCAGCAGCGAGCGCATCCGTCTTTTCCTTATTGATATCGTACAGCGCGGTGACAGCAACGCCGTCGATCCGCTTGGTCAGTCGCTTGAGGTGCTCCTGACCGATAAAGCCGCCCGCACCGATGATACCTGCCGAAATCGTTTTCTTCTCCATGATCCGTGCCTCCTTTTTGTTCTTCGTGGCGCTCTTTATGCCTCTATTATAGAACAAAATTACACAGAGTCACGTCAGGAAATTAACCTATTCTGTGCAGAAATTAACATCAGAAGTTCATGGAGCGGAATTTACTCGGCGTCATTTTCTCGCGGCTGCGGAATACGCGGGAAAAGTGGCTTGCGCTGTTGAAGCCGCTCTGCTCGGCGATCTGCTCGATGGAGAGCGCCGAACCGGTCAGCAGCACCTTTGCGTGACGCAGACGCTGCTCCTGCAGATAATCATGCGGACGGAAGCCGATGTACCTGGCAAAACAGCGAATGAGATGCGTGACACTTACATGGCACAAATCGGCAAGTGTTTCGAGCGTGACCTCTTCCCGGAAGTGCTCAGCGATATACTCGACCGCCGGACGAATCACCTCGGGAATATCCGGCTTGGCGTCCGGCACGGCAAGACAGCACAGCACGGATTGGATGCAGACCGAAATGCGGTGCTCATTGCACATCTGCTTGTCTCCGTAGTAGAAAATCTGCTCAAAATATTGGAGAATCTCATGATTTCCGTCAAAGCAGATGCCGGTGCCGCCAGTCAGCAGCCGGACATAAGCCGCGCTTTCGCCGCCGGAAAAGTGAAACCAGAGGAACTCGGTCGGCTCGGTGACGTAATACCGGTGGGGAAGGCGGCAGTCCATGAGTACAAGCTGTCCGGCGGTAGCGTTCGCGCTCTGTTCTCCGCAGAAGGTGTGCAGTGAACCGCTGCGTACATACGCACACAGGTACATATCCAGAAAATCCCGCTCGACCTCATAGCCGGGTACGCACTGGTAGCGTCCGTACTGGATGAGATAATACAGGTGCTCCTGCGCAAACGGAGATGGAATGGTAAAGTCCACATGCGACGAGAGCAGCAGGCCTTTGTCGGGTGGTTTCACAGGCATCACCTTCATGAGAGTATACAAAAATTATAATGCAGATTTACACAAAGAACAAGAGCGTATCCGGCAGATTGTCTGAAATGCACATGGAAAACGCAAACAGGGGAATTAACCCATCAAGTCCTCATCGGTGACGAAAAACTCGTTGTCGAGTTCCGCGCATCGGCGGTCAAGCTCCGAGGTCGTGCCGAGCGTGCGGCGCACGGCGTCGTACTCGGCTTTCGCGCGGTGGTTCACCTTGCCGGTGCGCGTTGCGCGGATGAGCAGGTTCTTCGGGGTATCGAGCGGCGAAATATACTCAACGACAGAAACCTTGTAGCCTTCGGCTTCCAGCTTGAGCGCACGCATGCTGTCGGTCAGCACATCGTTGAAACGCGCCTTGAATACGCCGAATTTGGTCAGCGGCTCGAGTCCGGGCATGGTGTACTGATCGAGCAGCTCCTTGTGGCAGCACGGCACGCACGCGATGTATTTCGCCTTGGCGCGGATAGCTGTGCCAAGAGCCAGATCGGTCGCAATGTCGCACGCGTGCAGCGAAATCACAGCAGTGACGTTTTTCGGCGGCTGGTACGTCCGCAGATCCGCGCAGATGAACGTCATATTGTGATAGCCGAGACGCTTCGCCATCGCACGGCTCTCGTCAATAACGTGCTCCTTGATGTCCACGCCGATGACACGGCAGCGGCGATGCAGTACCTCGTGAATGTAGTAATTCATGACAAAGCTGAGGTAGGATTTGCCGCAGGCGCAGTCCAGCAGCACGATCTCGTCGCTGTCGTCCTGCTCAAACATGGGCGCAACCAGCTCAACGTAGTGGTCGATCTGATTGTACTTGCGGATCATGTCGTTTTTCAGCTTGCCGTCTGCGGTCAGGATGCCGATCTCGCGCAGCAGTGCCGCCGCCTGATCGACGCGGATGAGGTACTGCTGGCCGCTGTCGAGCAGCGGATTGGCGGCAGCCGCCTTTTCCTCGGCGGTCGCTTCGCGCTCGGCCTGCTTCATCTGTACGCCGCGTGCCGTCACGGACAGCGTAACGACCGTGCTGCGTTCGGTATAGGTGAGCACGCTCTCGTCGTATTTCTCAGCCTGCTCGGCAAAGAAGGCGCAGAATTCAGCCGCGTCTACGCGGCGGTCGCTGCCCTGAAAATGCAGCGTGTAGTCCTCGTCCGCGCGGGACAGCTTTGCGTCAAATTTCTTTTTGCCGGAAACCAGAGTGCAGTCTGCCTGCACAAAAAAATCGCGGTTTTTGGTCAGCCGTGCTGAAATGCCTGCCAGCAGCAGCTTGAGCTTCGCGGAATCTCCCTTTTGCATGAATGTCACAACCTTTATTGTAATGTTTTTTGTTTTAGTATAGCACAACGGAAAGCATTTCCGCAATTCCAAAGTATAATTTGTGGAAACGAGTGAGATAATATTACCGAAATCACAAAAGGAGGTCATTCTCTATGAGTAACGATCGCTGCAACAAGTCTATCCACTGCACGGTGGAGCAGTGCGCAAACCATTGTCCGACCGCTTCTTACTGTGCGCTGGACAGCATTACCGTTGGCACGCACGAGGCTAATCCAACGATGGATCAGTGCACCGACTGTAAGTCCTTCCAGCGAAAGTGCTGCTGATTTCCCCTCGCAATGCAGAAAAAGGAGCCGGATTTGTCCGACTCCTTTTTCGAGTGTACTTATAATAATTGAGAATGGAGACACCCACCGCAGTGGGCGTCCAGCGAACAACCGCCGCAGGCGGCTCTTAGCGAGTCGAAATGGAAAATTGAGAATTATGGTGTCGCACGAAGGGAGATAATTGAATGCCGTCCGAGGGACGGTAAATGGAATGAGCATGAGATTCAATTTGAAGTTCATTCTCCATCCTCTATCTTCAATTCTCCATTTTAAGCTCCGGCATCACCACATGCCGCATGGTAAAGTAGCACGCCAGACCGCCGATGCAGTTGGACACCGGCTCTGCCGCAAATACGCCGCTCACACCGAGATTCCAGCAGTACGGCAGCAGCAAAGTCAGGGGCACAACAATGAACGCCTTGCGCAAAAGCGAAAAGAACACCGCGTATTTCGCCCGACCCAGTGCGCGGAACGTACTCTGACCGGAATACTGGAACGCCATCATTACAAAGCCGAAAAAGTAAATGTGCAGCGCCGGAACAGCCGCCGCGACCAGTTCCGCGTCCTGATTGAAAATGCGGATGAACAGGGCAGGGAAAAGAGAGACCAGTATCCAGACAAGCATGGTATATCCGATAGCGATCTGCGTCATAAACCGGATGGCGTCCCGGGTGCGCCTGTACAGCCTCGCGCCATAGTTGTAGCTGATGGCGGTAGATGCACCGTCCGCGATGGCGAGCACCGGCGTTTGTGCGATCTGGCGCACGGAGTTAAGTACAGTCATGACACTGATGTAAAGGTCGCCGCCGAAATTGCGTAGAGTAGCATTGCACGCCACCTGCACGAGCGTATCCGTAAACGACATGACGAAGCTGGCGATGCCGAGCACGGTAATGCGCTGGATACAGTGCCAGTCCGGCCGGAAACCGCGGAAATCCAGCTTTAACTCGGCTTTTTGGCCGGTTAAAAACTTGACAACCCATGCAGCAGACAGAAGCTGCGACAGCACGGTCGCGATAGCAGCGCCGCGCACGCCGAGGTGCAGTGCGAAGATAAAAATCGGGTCGAGCACGATGTTGGCTGCCGCGCCGAGTGCCACGGTGAGCATGCCGGTTCGGGCAAAGCCCTGACAGTTGATGTACGGATTGAGACCGAGCGACAGCATGACGCACAGCGTACCGATCAAGTAAATCACGATGTACGAGGACGCATACGGGTACGTCACCTCACTGGCGCCGAACAGGTAGAGCAGCGGGCGATGAAACGCGATGCCGAGCACGGTCAGCACGGCACCGCTCAGCAGCAGCATAAAGCCGGCGTTGACCATGATGCCTTGTGCGCTTTCCCGGTTGCCTTTGCCGCGCGCCATCGCGCACAGCGGAGCACCGCCCAGTCCGAACAGATTGGCAAACGCGGTAATGAGCGTCACAAAGGGAAAGCACAAGCCGATACTTGCCAGCGCAAGCGTGCCCTCGCCGGGGATTTTGCCGATATAAATGCGGTCTACAATATTATACAGCAGGTTGAGCAACTGCGCGATGAGCATCGGTGTGGCCACCGCAAGTATCCTGCGGCGGATGCTGCCCTGAGAAAAATCAATTTGCTGCAAACGAATACAGTCCTTTCAAAATCAGAAAAAAGCAGGGAGAAGTCCGAGCTTCTCCCTGCACTATTGTAACACTGCTGCTGATTTTCGTCAAGAATCCAGCAAAATCAGTGCGCGGTAAAGCATTTCGCACGCCGTTCGGCGGTCGAGCGGGTGTTCTGGGTTCTGTGCCTGTGCAGCGGTGAGTACGGAGGCGCGTTCCAGCCGAGCGATTGCCGGCTGTGCCCAATCCTGCGGAGAATGGTCGGACATCGACCAAGCGTACTGCACACCGCTCAGCGTGCCGTCAAGCAGGTGGTCGAGCACCACGCCTGCCTCGGCCGTTGTGATGGTTTTCTCGCCGCGAATCTCACTCACGCCGGAGACGGTCGCGTAGCCGTTGACCAGTCCGTTTGCGGCAGCGGCGCTGATATACGGCTTGGCCCACGCGGAAAGTCCGCTGTCATCCGCAAAGTCGGTCTGGTCTGTCGGTTCAACGGACAGGTCTGCCGCGGCGGCTGTCATGGCGATGAACTCACTGCGTGTTACCGGTCGGTTGGGATGGAAAAACGCACAGCTGCCGATGGTTTCTCCGGTCATTACACCCTTTTGCGATAGATAGATCGCCGCGTAATGCGCCGGATCACCGTCCATGTCCGAATAGGTGAGTCCGGTCTTATTCTTTTTAATCTCAATCGTGATAGCGGCAGGCTGCGCTGTGTTTCCCTCGGCATCCACGGCGGTATAGTGGAAGCTGTCGCGTCCGGCTTTGCGGCCCGGTGTGTAATATAAGGTACTGCCCTCGATCTTCGCTGTGCCCAGCCGCGGCTTTTCGGTAAGCTGATAGAGCACTACGTCGTTATCCGCGTCGGTCGCGGACAGTTCAGCCTCCACGGCGATATCCACGCAGGTCTGCGCCGTGACCGGCTGCACCACCGGTGCATTGTCCGCCGCCTGCGCGGTTACGGCGGCAGCGCCGATCAGTCCCGCATAGGCGAACACGGTTGCGAGCAGCACCGCAATGATGCGAATCTGTCTGTTTTTCAAAATCCTTCACCCTTTCCGGTCGTTTCTTCTATCGGAAAGTATGCACGCGGCTGTTAAATTTTATACCGGATCGGCAGAATTCCGGTTCGTGTATGTTTTCTTCCTGTCGGGAAACGGAAAATTCCGCAAAAGCCCTTGCCGAAAACGCAGAAATGTGGCATAATTCTATTATATATACATTGGGAAAACAGAAAGGAGATTGGCGATGGAAAATCATCAGCTTGTTCTGGTGCTCGACTTCGGCGGTCAGTACAATCAGCTGATTGCACGACGCGTCCGCGAACATAATGTTTACTGTGAGGTCAAGCCCTATAAGACCTCGATTGAGGAGATCAAGGCGCTCAATCCGATCGGCATCATCTTTACCGGCGGTCCGAACAGCGTTTACGAGGAAAAGTCCCCGAAGTGTGATCCGGCTCTGTTCGAGCTGGGCGTACCGGTTCTGGGCATCTGCTACGGCTGTCAGCTTATGGCGCACACCCTCGGCGGCGAGGTAACCGCAGCACAGGAGGACACTGCGCGCGAGTACGGCAAGACCGAGACTTTCTATAACACGGACTGCAAGCTGTTCAAGGGTCTGCCGGAGCAGGGTATTTCCTGGATGAGCCACGGCGACTACATGGCAAAGGTGCCGGAGGGCTTCGAGCTGGTCGCTCACACCGATATGTGCCCGACCGCTGCCATCGCTGACGAGAAGCGCGGCTTCTACGGCGTACAGTATCATCCGGAGGTAAACCATACCGAGAACGGCTCGCTCATGCTGAAGAACTTCCTGTACGAGGTCTGCCATGCAAAGGGCGACTGGACCATGGGCGACTACAAGAACAGCTCCATCAAGGCCATCCGCGAGAAGGTCGGCGACGGCAAGGTTCTGCTGGCGCTGTCCGGCGGCGTTGACTCCTCGGTTGCAGCGGCTCTGCTGGCTGAGGCAGTAGGCAATCAGCTGACCTGCGTATTCGTAGACCACGGTCTGATGCGCAAGAACGAGGGTGATGAGGTTGAGGCAGCTTTCTCCAAGTGGGACATCAACCTGATCCGCATGAACGAGGAGGACGCATTCCTCGGCGCTCTCAAGGGTCTGACCGATCCGGAGGACAAGCGCAAGGCCATCGGTGCACAGTTCATCCGTACGTTTGAGAAGATGGGCAAGCAGATTGGTGAGCAGATCGGCAAGATCGACTATCTGGCACAGGGCACTATTTATCCGGACGTGATCGAGTCCGGCAAGGACGATGCCGCTGTCATCAAGAGCCACCACAACGTAGGCGGTTTGCCGGATTTTGTGGACTTCAAGGAGATCATCGAGCCGCTGCGCATGCTGTTCAAGGACGAGGTTCGTCAGCTCGGCTTTGAGCTTGGTCTGTCCGAGCAGCTGGTTATGCGTCAGCCGTTCCCGGGGCCGGGTCTCGGCATCCGTATTACCGGCGAGATCACCAAGGAGAAGTGCGACATTCTGCGTGAGGCAGACGCAATCTTCCGCGAGGAGATCGCAAATGCAGGTCTGGACAAGGAGATCAACCAGTATTTTGCAGTTCTGACCAACACCCGCACCGTAGGTGTTATGGGCGACAGCCGCACCTATGATTACGCACTCGCGCTGCGCGGCGTAACCACCAGCGACTTCATGACCGCTGACTGGGCGCGCATTCCGTATGAGGTGCTTGATAAGGCTTCCAGCCGTATCGTAAATGAGGTTGTCGGCGTAAACCGTATTGTGTATGATATTACCAGTAAGCCGCCGGCTACGATTGAATGGGAATAATTTCGGAACCCTCCGAAACCCGCATAAATACAGGCTTTTTTGCCTGTCGCTTTGCCTGCTGATACTGATTTGATACTAAGTTAGTCTGAACAGTATCGCTGAGAATAATTGCAAAGGACAAGTAAAACCGCCCTGCTGAACGACAAAATTCAGCAGGGCGTTTTTTTGCTTCTCTTTATTTATTTTTGCGCCACTTAATAGTCGGTGTGACCTTGCCCAGATCGTCGCAGGTGTCCGGCCAGTTCAGCTTCCACTCAAAGTATTCTTCTCGTGTGATTTCTCCTGCCCGGTATTCCTGCTGATGCACCAGCCATTCTCGCATGAAACTATCAACTATGCAATCAAAATAAAACCACCCCAAGTCTCGGGCAGCGGAAAACTGTCCGGGACTTTCTCTATACGGTATTTTTAACCGAAAATTTGCTGATTCGGTCGATGAATTGCGAATTTTGACGAATCGGGTTAAAACGTTGCACAAAAAACGCTGAAAAGGTTGACAAACGCGGAAAATATCGCTACTATATATGTGCAGACAACGGAAAAGCAGGTGTCTGTCAACACTCCATTTTCTGATGAATCCGTTCCGTGAAGAAGCAGCCGGAACGGATTTTTATTTGTTTACAAGCGCATAATCGCGCATACCCGGTATCGCACCGCCGGAGACTTCCCATAGATACAGACTGGCCACGCTGCAGTACGGACTGAATCGCCGATGATATTTCTCAAACAGTTTGCGGTCAATTTTGCGGTGGTGATATACCATGCGCAGTCCGCGCTGGATCGCCAGATCATCGTAGCTGAACACGTTCGGCCGCTGCAGGCAGAACAGCAGGATCATCTCGGCAGTCCATACGCCGATACCCTTAAGCGAACTGAGTGTGCGGATTGCATCCGCGTCGCTCATGTACTTCACGCTTTCCAGATTGAAAGCACCGCTGCGTATCTTTTCGGCAAAATCCGTGATGTATTCCGCCTTGCGGAAGGTCATGCCGAGCGACTGCAACAGGGGAACACCGGCTGCAGCGATGCTGTCGGCGGTTACCGTGCCGAGCGCGTCCTGCATGCGCTGCCAGATGGTCGTCTGTGCTTTTGTGGAAATCTGCTGCCCGATGATATGGTGCACGACCGAGGAAAACAGGTCGGTGTCCACTGTTCGGTTAATATGGCCGAGTCGGTCGATGACAGCGGCAAGTCTGCTGTCTTTGGCCTTGAGATAATCGGTTTCGGTCTGTCCGTACGCGAAATACATGGCTGTCACTTCCTTATGCAAACAGTATAACAGAAAGCGGTTTGCAAAGCTAACAGGAGAGGATAAAACTTGGCAGTTCCACCTAAATTTTCGGCAGCACTACCAATTTTTACTTTGCGATTTCGGTGATACTGCCAGATACTCTGTGCTTGACATTAACCAATCCGTTGCGTTATAATTCTTATGAAAAGTTTATTAGCCGAATCGGGGGCGTAGCTCAGCTGGGAGAGCGTTTGACTGGCAGTCAAGAGGTCATGGGTTCGATCCCCACCGTCTCCACCATCATAAACCGCTTATTTCTTGGAAATGAGCGGTTTTTCTTTACATTTTCGGCAGTTTGAGATTTTCCAAAATCCTGTTTGGTGTTTATTTGGTGCTTACGGTGCAAAAAACAAGGGCGTTCCCGCGTTGGGAGCGCCCTTTTGTTATGCCTGCTTTTTGACCGGGTGAAGAATATCCTGCAAGACCTCAGCAGCGGCCTGATCTGCCGACTTGATGGCGTGTGCGTAAATCTTGCTGGTGGTAGTCGAATTTGCGTGTCCCAGCCGTGCCGCAACAGTTGTCAGGTTCGTACCGGCGGCAATGAGCAGCGTTGCGTTCGTGTGCCGCAGAGAATGAATGTGAATGGGCGGCAGTCCGTTCTTTGTGACGAACTTATGAAACCATGCTGTGATTACGTCCGGTCGAATCGGTGCGCCGTTCCATGCGGTGAACAGCCGGTCGCTGTCCTGCCACTGGTCACCCATACGCAGGCGCTGCTTAGACTGCTCGGCTCTCCATGCTTTGAGCATGGTCACAACGTCCGCAGACACTTTCATGCAGCGTTCAGAAGTTGCATTCTTTGTTTCGTCCTCAAATATGCCCTTGCCCGGCAGATAAAGCGACGAGCGCCGCACGGTGATAACCGCCCGCTCGAAATCAATGTCTTTCCATTCCAGTCCGCAGAGTTCACCACGGCGCATACCAGTAAACAGCAGCAGTTTTACGATCACCTGATGCTGCATACTTTCCTTATCCAGCGCCGCAAGCAGGTCTGCCGCCTGTTCCTCGTCCAGATAGACGGCTTCCTTGCGATCTGATTTAGGCGGTGCGACACGCTCACACGGATTGGACGTGATAACCTGCCAGCGTACCGCCGTTGTCAGAATCGTAGACAACAACTTATGATAATGCAGCACGGTATTTCCCGAAAGCGTTTTTCCTGCCTCTGCCGGTGCAAACAGCTCTTTGACCGGCAGTTCAAGTGCTGCGGCAATACGTTCCGCACTTTCAGCAGATATATTGTTTCCACGATTTATACTGTTCAGCGTGGCGACCGATACGCCAGCCTGCTTTGCGAATTTAGTCTGCACCAACGAGCGGGAACGCAGTAGTTCTTTTATATTCACAATGCAATGCTGCTTGCAATCCTCACGCACGCCGGTTTCTGCCAGATTGTTATAGAACGATACAATATGATGCGGTTGCAGCCTGTCCATGCGCATGTGTCCCAGTGCTGCATTGATGCGCCCGATCAGTTGACGATACCCGGCAATAGTCGTCGGCCGCAGCTGCTTTTCCGCATAGTCCGTGAACCACTTTTCCGCAAACTCGGCAAACTTCATGTTGCCATCGAGCACCTGACCGTTTCGGCATTTCTCCTCGAACAACACGGCCTGCCGGTCGAGTTCCTTTTGCAGCTGGCGCTTTGTCATGCCCGGCTCGGGTGTCCATGTCAGGTGACGGCGTATCTGTTTGCCGTTCAGGTCATAGCCGCAGGAAACGGTGATCTTGTAGCTGTCGCCGCGCTGCTTGATGGTTGCCATGGTCAGTCCTCCTTTTAGAATGGTGCAATTAACCAATCGTCTTTCCTGTTTCGCATTTGCGTTTCAAGCCAAGCATTTTTCATACTCTGTAGCGTTTTTTTCCCTAAAGGGTCGCTTTCGCTATCAATCATTTCTAACATTTTCTTATATGTTGAAAAGAAATCATATAGCGTTTTATCCGCAAATGTAATTTTCACGATATATTCTTCACAAATATCATCGTCATGTGGATAGAAATCTTCGTTATTACACTCTATGCTAACAGTTCCAGAGGAAACAGGAGTTCCGTTGCAGAATACCCCGGGAGCTAAATCAAGGTCGGAAAGTTGCGATAATGCACAGATTAAATCAGCATATGTTTCGATTTTCATATTCTTCTTCGGTTCATCTTCGCTACATAATTGCCCTATGGTAACGCCTAAAGCACTTGCTAACAAGGCAATATTGTTCAATGTTGGATTGCCTTTTCCTTGTTCATAAGAACGAATAGTGTTAATTGCAACATCTGATTTTTCAAAGAGTTCTTCTTGTGTTAAATTCTTTTCTTTACGATATGCCTTTAGTTTTTCGGCAAATCTCTCGGATATGTTCATGGCTTTCACCTCATTTGCATCATATCATATTATCTTGTTGTTGTAAATAATAAATTAGTTATTTTTGAAAAATATATACTATAATGTTGGTGTTGCTATTTTACTGATTCAAAATTATAATATAAGCAGGAGGTGAAAAAATGCAGAATAATGAAATTCGAGAAGAAATCAAGGCTGCAAATTTGCGCTTTTGGCAAGTTGCTGAGAAATTCGGTTTGAACGATGGTAACTTTTCTCGTAGGCTGCGGCATGAACTTTCGGACGCAGATAAGACGAAAATTCGCGAGATTATTGCAGATTTGAGCAAGGAGGTGCAGGAATGAGCAACGTTGTCCGTATGCGATTTCCTGCCGATGCGCTGGCAGAGCTACGAAAGCTCGACCCGCAAACGCCGGTTTCCCTGTCGTTCATCCGCCGTCTGGTCAAGACCGGTGCCGTCCCGTCCGTTCCGGTGGGCAACGGAAACCGCCGCCTTGTCAACTTCGATGCGCTGTGCGCCTATCTCGAAAACCCGCCTGCGGACGAGGCGCAGACGGCGCGCGGGATTCGGCCGGTGGACGAGCGGGGGCGGTGGTGATGGTTGGAGGAAAACTTCATCATTATCCCCGAAAGCATTTATCGTGACGAGCGACTGTCCCCGCGTGCTGTGCTTCTTTACGGCTTGGTGCTGTCCCTGTCGCAGAACGGTTTCTGCTGGGCGAATAACCGCTTTTTCGCGGAACGGCTTGGCGTGTCGAAAGACCGTGTTTCGCGTATTGTCAGCGAGCTTGCCGAATGCGGGTTCGTGCGCTTATCACCTGACCCTGACAGCGGAACGCGGCGCATTTATCCCCTTGTTGAAAAGACCACAGGGGTAGGTGAAAATGCCAATACCCCTTGTCAAAAAAGCCAAACAGCCCTCGTTGAAAACGCCAACCATAGAAAATACTTAGAGCAAAATATAGAGAACACGCCCGCAAAGCATAGGCGCTTTCAACCGCCCTCTGTTTCCGAGGTTGCGGACTACTGCAGGGAGCACAGCCTGAGCATAGATGCGGAACGATTTGTCGATTACTACACGGCGAACGGCTGGATGGCCGGACGCAGCAGGATGCGGGACTGGCAGGCTGCCGCGCGCAACTGGGCACGCCGTGAGCAGCCGAACACACCCGCCGAGCCGGAAATGAAATTCGTAAACTAAGGAGGGTTTCACTTGAACGAGATTGAATTTGCCCGCGCCCACCTGGGCGACTACAGGGTGCAGGGTGTGGAGATCAAGCCGCGCCTGTGCCCGTACTGCCACGGCGGTCAGCACGGCGACAAATACACATTTGCGCTCAATATGGACAAGCACACTTTTATCTGTCTGCGCGGCTCATGCGGCAAGCAGGGGCATTTCTCGCAGCTGCTGCGCGACTTTGGCGAACAGCCGGACACGGTGTATACCCCACCGGTCAAGCATACCTATGTCAAGCCCAAGCCGCCCGCAATCGACCGGACAGGCACGGCGATGCAGTACATCGGGCAGCGCGGCATTTCGGAGCAAACCGCCGCTGCCTACGGCGTGGGCGGCAATGACAAGGGCGAAGTGGTGTTCCCCTACTATGAAACGCAGGCGGACTTTGCCGCCGGTCAGCCGGTGTTCATCAAATACCGTCCGGCGCGCAAGCTGGACAAGGGCGAGCGCAAGGCGCGCCGCGAGAAGGACACCAAGCCGGTTCTGTTCGGGATGCACCTTTGCCGGCCGGAAAACGGCACGCTGTATCTGTTTGAGGGCGAGTTTGACGCGATGGCAGGCTATCAGTCGCACGGCGGCAACTGTGTTTCCGTGCCGAGCGGGTGCAAGGACTTCACATGGCTGGACACCTGTGCGGACTTTCTCGCGCAGTACGAGCGGGTGGTGATCATCGGGGACAACGATGCCGCCGGTCAGGAGATGGTGCGGGCGCTGTCCGACAAGCTGGAATGCGCCATCTGCGTGCCTGATTTCGCCCGGTACGGCACGAGCAAGGACGCGAACGAAATCCTCTACCGGCAGGGCGCGGAACGTCTGAGCGCCATTATGGACGGCGTACACGCGGCGGAAACGCTCGGTCTGCTCAACATTGCCGATATTGCGCCGGTGGATTTGTCCAGTCTGCCGCGTGTCCTGTCCGGTCTGCCGAGCATTGACCGGATGTGCGGCGGGCTGTTCATGGGTGATCTGTGCGTATGGACGGGCAGACGCGGCGAGGGCAAAAGCACGATTTTAACGCAGCTTGCACTCGAAAGCGTGGAGCAGGGCGAAAACGTGTGCGTGTATTCGGGTGAGATTCCGGCGAACCGCTTTCGTTACGGTGTGTACTTGCAGGCTGCTGGAGAACTCCATGTCTGCGAGCGCATGGACGAGCGGGCAGGCCGTGTGACGCAGTTCGTGCCGCAGTCCGTTCAGCGCAAAATCGACAGCTGGCTGAACGGGCGGTTCTGGCTGTACGACAACCGCATTGCAGGCGCAGACGAGGCAGAAAGCGTGCTGCAGGCATTTGAAAAGGCGTACCGACGCTACAACTGCCGCGTGTTTCTGGTCGATAACCTGATGACCGTGCACACCTGCCGCAGCGAACGGGATTTTTACCAGTCGCAGGCGGATTTCACGATAAAGCTGCGCAAATTTGCTGAGAAGCACGGCGTTCTGGTGCATCTGGTGGTGCATCCGCGCAAGACTGGTGGACAGGCGGTGCGCGATAACGATGAGGTCGGCGGTCTATCCACTATTACCAACATCGCGTGTGCCGTGTTCAATATGCGGCGGCTGGATGAAAACGAAGCGGCAGAGAAAGGCTGTGACAGTGCTATTTCGTGTCTGAAAAACCGCGTCTATGGCGAAACAGGCAATGTCCGCCTGCATTTTCTTGCGAAATCGCGCCGCTTTGTCGAGCCGGGACAGAAAGAGAAGCCGTTCGGCTGGGAGCAGCAGATCGCGCCTGCCCTGCCGAGTGAGCCGCCGTTTTAAGGAGGGATTGCATGACCGAACAGCAAATCACAGCCGCGTGGAATGAACAGCCGTTCCCGCTCGATCTGCCGGAGAACGAACAGGCGGCGTATATTGCGCTGACCATGATCTATCGGCACTACCGGGAGAACGTGCTGACACGGAAGCAGGCGCAGCTTTTCAAGGAACAGCTGACCGATTGGGCGCACTGCCCGCCGATGGAGCGCGCGGCACAGCTGCAGTATGCGCTCGCCAACGAATGGGCGCGCGGCAGGAACGGCGCGGATGTGTGGGAGAATCTGCGTATTCTGTTCATCGAGTATGGGATGCTGGTGCATCAGAGGTGTATAGATGGGTGAAGGGCTGCAATGCAAAGGTGCGACAAACGAAGAACTGGCTACACAAGCAAAGCAGGGCGACCACGCCGCGCTTGCCTCACTGTGGGAGCAGAATTCAGGCTTGCTTGCGATGCTGTTCCGTCAGCTGTATGTCCGAGCGGGCGCGAGAACGGCGCAGGCCGGCATTACATGGGAGGACGTAGAACAATGTTTCTTCCTTGCCATCGCGCAGGCTGTGCAGGTGTACGAGCCGCAGCGCGGCACGCTGTTTACATCGGTTCTCGGCTATGCCGTTAAGCGCGTGTTCTTTGAACTGATCGGATTCCAGACGGAGCGAACCAAGCGCGAACCGCTGAATCGTGCGTGCAGTCTGGACGAGCCTGTCACCGGCGAGGACGGGAGCGAAACACCGCGCGGAGAGCTGACACCTGACCACGCAGCCGAACAGGCTTTCGAGAACACAGAACGGCGCGTGTATTGCGAACAGCTGCGCCACGCACTGGACACGGAAATAGCAAAGCTGTCACCTATCCAGCAAGAGGCCGTGCGTTCCCGCTTCTATGAGAACCTGACACTTACACAGACTGGCGAACGGCTACACTGCAACGCAGAGTACGCGCGGCGACAGGTTGACCGAGCACTGTTTCTGTTGAAACGCTCGGCACGCCTTGTACGTTTCCGTGAACGTATTATCCGTGAGGACGCATATCACGGCACAGGCTGGCAGGCGTGGAAATACGGTGGGAGCGTGGAAGAACGTATTTTATTGAAGTTAGAAAAATTAAATGAAGTAACGTGAAAAGGAGTTTCTATTATGTTTTTTATCAAGCATCACGGAAAGCGCGTAGATTTGGCAGAGCACGAAGTATATACTTATTGCCCGCAGTGCGGCAAAGTACATCCTGTTGATCTTATCGAGATGGCACAGAGTTTTCCGGATTTTGATTTGTTCAGTACAGCAGTTTATTGCAAGGAATGCAGTCAACGGAGGGAAGCAAATTGTCGTTGAAAAAGCGTATTGAATTACTGGAAACACACGAGGACAGCTTTCCGAAATACATTGTAAAATATACAGATGGCTCTGCTTTTACCGTGTACGGTTCCGAACTCATCACTCTATTTGCAGAGCGTGGTGAAGCACAGCAAATTCAGTTTGATGCAAGCAATCAAGCGGCATTGAACTATCTGAAATTTGCAAAGCAGCTTGCACACCCAGCATCAAACCGAAGAATCGAGGATTTTGAATGAAAGGCAATCGAGATAAAGCGCTTGCTGCTTTGCTGGCCTGTTCTTCTGTCCGTGCGGCATCAGAATACTCCGGTATTTCGGAGAGCACGTTATGGCGTTATCTGAAAGAACCGGAGTTCTGCACCATTCTCGATCAGCGGCGCGCAGAAACTATGCAGCGTGCAGCGGCTGCGCTGAATGAACAGCTGGAGAGTGCCGCACAGACAATTCAAGCAATCATGCAGGATAATACAGCGCCGCCGCAAACGCGCGTAAATGCCGCAAGAGCGGTTTTAGAGTATGCTGCAAAGTATGATGAACAAGCTAATCTGCTGCGCCGTGTGGAACGGTTAGAACAGCAGAATGAATTAAATTGAATGAGTATGATATACAAAAAGGAGTTTTAATGAATAATTTTCAAAAGTTTTATTTTGATATTACCGGATTCCGTGATGAAATGAAAGGTGCTGTCAAACGTTATCAAGTAACGATCAAAGAGCTGGAACGATTCAAGGGCAGCGCTGGATATGATGAGGAAATGAAAAAGGCAGAAACCACATACCGCACGGAAACAGAGGCAATACGAGCGCTTTATTCAGAACGCTTATCAAAGCGGAAAGAAGATTGTCTGGCGGTACTGCGTACACATCGCGATCCACTGCCAACGCCGGAGCAGATTGCAGCTTTACAAGCCTTGAAGCTGCTCGACAAGCCGACTAAAGCACAGATTACTGACCTAATGCCACAAATGAAAGATTGCCCACTTACTATGGCGGCATTGAGGGATACAGCTTTACAACACGGGTATTTGGGCGTTGTTCCAGATACAGAGGGTGATACTGCATGGGCGCGCGAAAGAACCGAAGATATGTTTAAGGCAGCACAAAAGTTTGTTCATGATTTGGATAATGTCGGTGATACCGGAGATCATGTGTCAAATCATGCATGGTCATTGTTTCGCCTTGATCATGATTATGCAAATGCAGAGGAATGCGTTTCACAGTTCTGCGCCGGTACAGATGTTCAAATGCTGGAGAAATTCATCAATATAGCGGAATAACAAAGATTCTTTGACTTAACAAAACTTAGCTTTCGACTTGGTGAAACTTGGTTTTCACTTGCGGAAACTTGCTTTCAAAAGAGCCGCCCCGATATGGAGCGGCTCTTTTCATCTGTTTTTAGTTATCCTTTTCATCATTGCGAAGCCTTTCACACAATACGACAACGGTGCGTAATATCCGTTGCGGATTCTCTAAGGTGTTCAGATATTGGGCGAGTTTTTCATAATTGGGATACTTTTCAACAATCTTGTTTTCTGCTATAGTGTTCATCATGTTATTACTCCTTTACATTTGGGAAGCTACTATCTTTTGACGCCAGTTCTGCCAGTTCTGCTAATGTATTTAATATAAGTCGGGGATTCTGGAATGAATTGATATAATCTAATAGCTTGTCGATGTTATCCATGTTTGTTCCTCCTGTTTACTTTGTGATGGGTGCTGTGTGCGTTCTTTCCTGCTTCTGTGCAGTCCTGCGATGAACGGTTCAAAGCGCATACAGTTTTTTACAGCGTTATTATAATACACTGTACCCAGTACATTCAACGGTCATGTTGTCTGAATCTGTATAGCAAAATTCGTATATATTTGTACTGTACCCAGTGTAGACTTTGCGGTATAATCAAGGTAGAATGGAGATGGTATGTATGCCGATCAGTGAAGCACGCCGCAAGGCAAACGAACGCTATAACGCGAAAGCGTATGACGAAATCAAGGTGCGCGTTCCTAAAGGACACAAGGCAGAATTGCAGGCGCACGCAGAACAGCGGAACGAGAGCCTGAACGGGTTTATCAACCGCGCAATAGATACACAGGTCGAGCGGGATAACGGTTGATTTCGACTTGTTCTGTCGGTTGATTTGGGGTAGGTGCGGTGCAAACCGTAAGCCTCAACCGTATACGTTCATAACTGCTTTCAAGAGGGTGCTTTACTGTGGAAAATCGGGTGCTTACTCCGGTGTTTGCTTGGTGCTTATCTGGTGTTTACACAGTCAGAACCCGTTTTCATTAACCTGTAATAAAGTTTATAAATAATCGCATATCCGGCACTATATCAGCGTATGAAATGCTATTCTGTTGCATCTTACAATAACGCATACACACTGGCAGTCAAGAGGTCATGGGTTCGATCCCCACCGTCTCCACCATACAAAACAGGGACAAGAGGTTTTACCTCTTGTCCCTGTTTTGTTCTATCTTACCCGGAAATACCAAACAGCTGTCTGCCGTTTTCGGTTGTAATCCGTTCAACCTCTGCGGCACTTATGCCCTTGATCTCCGCAATAGTCTCAGCCATGCGATGCACATACAGCGAGGAATTACGGCGGCCGCGAAACGGCTCGGGTGCCATGTAGGGCGAATCGGTCTCGATCATCAGTCGCTCAATCGGCACTTCACGAATGACTTCCTTCGCCTTTTTGGCATTTTTGAATGTGATAACACCGGTAAACGACAGATAATAGCCGAGTTTCAGCAGTTCGCGTGCCATTTCGACGTGACCGGCATAGCAGTGGTACACGCCGATCACATCCGGATACCGACGGGTGATCTCCATGCTGTCGGCGTGCGCATCGCGGTCATGCACGATGACAGGGAGGTGCAGTGCACGCGCCAGCTCCATTTGGCGGGCAAATACAACCTGCTGCCGCGCACGCGCACGCTCGTCTTTTTCCCAGTAATAGTCAAGACCAATTTCGCCGATGGCGCGAACCTTGCTTTCGTTCTGTGCCAGTGCGCGGATGGTCTCCAGATCAGCCTCCCAGCCGTCCTCGATGTTCTCCGGGTGAATACCGACCGCCGCATATACAAATGGATATTTATTCGCGTAGCTGACCGCCTTGCGAGAGCTTTCCACATCACAGCCGGGATTGAGAATCAGGCCGACATTGTTCTCGGGCATGGAAGCCAGCAGCGTATCGCGGTCCTCGTCGAACCGTTCATCGTCATAGTGTGCATGTGTATCAAAAAGCATAGTAAACCTTCCTCAAATCCAGCCGAAATGCCTGCAGGCGTTCCAAAGTCCGTCCTTATCCACGTCGGTTGTGATGTAATCCGCTTTCTCCTTGAGCGCGGCGCGGGCATTGCCCATCGCAATAGACAGCCATCCCTGACCGAACATGCAGATGTCGTTCATACCGTCGCCAAACACCACAATATCCTCATCCGGAATGGATAAAAGCTGCTGAAAATAGCGAATACCTCGCTGTTTTTCCTTCGGCTCAACGAAAATCACATGAGGATTGTACCGCACAAGCGGCAGACCGCCCGCGTCAATATGATTCTCCTCATCAGGCGTGCAGACGTAGTAAACCTTGTACAGATGCTCCAGCCTGTGATAATCAAAATGCGGGTCCCACAGAACAGGGAAGTAGTTCTCCGGTGCATACGGAAGATAATTTTTATCTGTTGTTACGCATAGTTTCTCATTCTCCGGCGACACCGCCCACGGAATACCGGCCTGCTCGAGCCGCTCGATCAGCGCAATGCAGTCGGCCGCCGGCAGCGACTCCATCTCGACAATTTCGCCGTTGTGCGTTACGCTCCAGCCGCCGTCCGCTACAATGTCCGTGAAGCCGTAGCGCGCGGCAACGGCTGCTGCAGATGCCTGCAGCCGTCCGGTCGCAATGGCGGTAAAGTGGCCGTTCGCACGAAGCTGCGCCAGTGCCTTTACTGCGCTTTCCGGCATCATGGTGGTGAGATCGGTGGAAAGCGTGCCGTCAATATCAAAAAAGAAGTATTTTTTGTGCATGTAAAACCCTCAATAACAGAGTGCAGAGTGGAGAGCCATAAGAGAGTGGAGAGTGGAGATTGGAGAATGAAGAGAACGTAAATCTTCGCTCCCAACTCTCCACTCCTCACTCTCCACTCTGTTAAAACCTCTCCACTCTTATTACAGTATCATGCAGAGCGTGCCTGCCGCAATCAGAATGCCGCCGATCACGCCCTTGACCGTCACGGTCTCGTGCAGGACAACAAACGCCAGAATCATCGTGATAACAACGCTCAGCTTGTCGATCGGAGCCACACGGCTGGCCTCGCCCATCTGCAGGGCCTTGTAGTAAAACAGCCACGAACCGCCGGTCGCCAGTCCGGACAGGGTAAGGAATACCCAGCTTTTGGCGCCGATTGCGCTTACGCCGCCCTGTTTTCCCAGCAGGAAGACCATGCCCCATGCCATCACGAGCACCACAGCGGTTCGGATAGCAGTAGCAAGCGTGCTGTCCACGTTTTCCACGCCGATTTTGGCTAAAATCGTTGTCAGTGCGGCAAATACCGCAGAGAGCAGCGCATAAATGATCCACATTGCATTTCGCCCTCTTGCCACTTTATTCGCTTCCCATCTAATTGATAGAAGAATTTTTTATAGAGTGAAGAGTGGAGATTGGAGAGTGAAGAGAACGTAAATCTCCACTCTCAACTCTTCACTCTCCACTCTGTTACGCAGTTAGCAAAGTTTGGAGCCTGCTGCGATAGAGTCGTCCAGCATGAGCAGGTTGAGCTTTTCGTCCTTTTCGGCGGAGAGCAGCATGCCGTTGGACTCCTGACCCATCATCTTGCGCGGCGGCAGGTTGGTAACGGCAACGACCGTCTTGCCGACCAGCTCCTCCGGCTTGTAATACTTGGCAATACCGGACAGAATCTGACGCGGCGTGCCCGAGCCGTCATCCAGCTGGAACTTGAGCAGCTTATTGCTCTTCTTGACGTTCTCGCATGCGAGTACCTTGCAGACCGTCATATCGACCTTGCAGAAATCGTCAAACGGGATATCCGGCAGGAACTCAACTGCAGGCTTCTGCTCTGCCTCGGCAGCCTTCTTTTCCTCCTCGATCTCAGCGAGCTTCTTCGGAATGTCGATGCGCTCAAACAGGATGGAGGCTTCGCCGACCGGCTGACCCGGCTGCATACCATCAAACGAGGTCAGGCTCTCAACGCCCTTATTTTCAACACCCAGCTGTGCGAAAATCTTGTCGGCGGTGTCCGGCAGATACGGCTTCAGCTCAACAGCCGCAAAGCGGATTGCTTCGAGCAGATTGTACAGTACCGTGCCCAGACGCGCCTGCTTGCTCTCGTCCTTGGCGAGCGCCCACGGCATGGTCTCGTCGATATACTTGTTGGAGCGGCGCAGCAGTGCGAATACCTCGTCGATGGCGTCTGCAACGTGCAGGGTGTCCATCTTTTTCTCAACAGCTGCCGGCAGACCGAGTGCGACTGCCTTCAGCTCGTCATCAAGTGCTTCCGGTGCGGTCGGCGCCGGAACAATGCCGCCGAAATACTTCTTGGTCATGGCAATCGTGCGGTTGACCAGATTGCCGAGCACATTTGCCAGATCAGAGTTAATGCGCTCGCAGATCAGCTCGTAGGAGAGCACACCGTCATTTGCGAACGGCATCTCGTGCAGAACGTAGTAGCGAACGGCATCCACACCAAACAGGCGAACCAGATCGTCCGCATAGATAACGTTGCCGAGCGACTTGGACATCTTGCCGTCGCCGACCAGCAGCCACGGATGACCGAATACCTGCTTGGGCAGCGGCTCGCCGAGCGCCATCAGGAAGATCGGCCAGTAGATGGTGTGGAAGCGGATGATATCCTTGCCGATCAGGTGCACATCAGCCGGCCAGAACTTCTTGTAGTGCTCATCGTGGTTGCCGTCCGGATCGTAGCCGCAGAAGGTGATATAGTTGGTAAGCGCATCCAGCCAAACATAAACAACATGACCCGGGTCAAAGTCTACCGGAATGCCCCAGCTGAACGAGGTACGGGAAACGCACAGGTCCTGCAGGCCCGGCTTGAGGAAGTTGTTTACCATCTCGTTCTTGCGGCTCTCCGGCTGGATGAACTCGGGGTGCTCCTCGATGTGCTTCATCAGGCGGTCGGCGTACTTGCTCATGCGGAAGAAGTATGCTTCCTCCTCGGCGTCTACGCACGGGCGGCCGCAGTCCGGGCAGCAGCCGTCCTTCAGCTGGCTCTCGGTCCAGAAGGACTCACACGGCTTGCAGTATTTGCCCTTGTACGCGCCCTTGTAAATATCGCCCTGATCATACAGCTTTTTGAAGATCTTCTGCACCTTTTTCTCGTGCATCGGGTCGGTGGTGCGGATGAACTTGTCATAGGTGGTGTTCATCAGATCCCAGATGGTCTTAACCTCACCGGCAACCTTGTCAACGTGCTGCTGCGGCGTGATGCCGGCTGCCTCGGCCTTCTCCTGAATCTTCTGACCATGCTCGTCCGTGCCGGTCTGGAAGTAAACGTCGTAACCGGTCATGCGTTTGTAGCGTGCGATAGCGTCGGCCAGCACGATCTCGTAGGTGTTGCCGATGTGCGGCTTCGCCGAGGTATAGGCGATCGCCGTTGAGATATAATAGGGTTTCTTGTCCATTCGTGTATTCTCTCCTTACATATATAAATATGTTTTATGCGTGACAGCAGGGAACAGGGAACAAAAAATCCTCCGTTCCTGCAATGGCCTGTATTTTGCCACTGCAAGGACGGAGGACAAACCTTCCGTGTTACCACCTTGCTTTACGCCTTCCTCGCGGAAAGGCGCCTCAGCGGGTAGGATGCTACCCATCGTCCTCGATAACGGCAGGACTTTGCCGCCGCAGCCTTGCATACTATTACAAAGTAAGTTCGGTGCGAAGCTCCAAGACCATGTTCGGCAGTGCCCTCCGCGTTCCGCTTTCACCGCCCGGAACTCGCTTTGACGTACTTCACTGCGTACTCTTCTCTTCACTGCTTTTAACAGATGCGCTCAGGAAAACAGCGTTTTCCTGTATACAGTGTTATTTTACTATATTGGAGAAGGTTTGTCAAATCTGTTTGCGGTGCAGTATGCCCGGCACTGCCTTAAAAAAAGTCTTGACAACAGCGGCTCAGAGGTCTAATATAAAAACATATTGATAAAGGTGATGAACGGGTAAAGTAATTGTCACCCCTGTCCGCAGAGAGCTGCCGGTTGGTGTAAGGCAGCGTCAGGAAGCAGTGAAACTCGCCCGGGAGCTGTCCGCTGAAAGTCCTTCGGACCGGTAGGAGGGAACGGATACCCACCGTTACAGGGGAGCGCATTGTCAGATGTGCATAGAGGGGTCGCACCATACTGCGGCAACAAGAGTGGTACCGCGGAGCTTTCGCTTCGTCTCTTAATGATTGGATTAAGGGACGGAGCTTTTTTTGTCCCTGTAAGCCCGGTAAAATTCTGAATAGGAGAGGACAAGATACCATGGGAAGAACAGTTAAGATTTTTGATACGACGCTGCGTGACGGTGAGCAGTCTCCCGGCTGCAGCATGAACCTGAATGAGAAGATCGAGGTTGCAAAGCAGCTCGAAGCCCTCAAGGTAGATATCATTGAAGCGGGCTTTGCGGCTGCTTCGCCCGGCGATGCTGCTGCCATCGCAGCAATCGCTGATACCGTGCGCGGCGCTACCATCTGCTCGCTGGCGCGTTGCCGTGAGCAGGACATCGAGGCGGCATGGAACTCCATCCGCCGTGCAGAGTCTGCCCGCATTCACACCTTCCTGGCAACCAGCCCGGTACACATGGAGTACAAGCTGAAGATGACGCCGGATGAGGTGCTGGAATCCGTAGCGCACAACGTAGCCTTCGCTAAGAAGTTCTGCTCGGACATCGAGTTCTCCGCTGAGGACGCAACCCGCTCCGACCTCGACTTCCTGTGCCGCGTCGTTGAAACCGCCATCAAGGCCGGTGCTACTACCATCAACATTCCGGATACCGTCGGCTACATGATCCCGCAGGAGTACGCATCCCGCATCAAGTATCTGCGTGAACACACCGAGGGTATCGAGAACGTAATTCTGTCCTGCCACATGCACAACGACCTCGGCATGGCAGTTGCAAACTCTCTGGCAGGCGTTGAGGCCGGTATTGACCAGATCGAGTGCACCATCAACGGCATCGGCGAGCGCGCAGGCAACGCCTCGATGGAGGAGTGCGTTATGGCGCTCAAGACCCGTGCCGACCACTTTGGCATCGGCTGCAACATCGAAACCACCCAGATCTACCGCGCAAGCCGCATGATCCAGACCATTACCGGCGTTGCTGTTGCACCGACCAAGCCGATCGTCGGTGCCAATGCGTTCGCACACGAGGCGGGCATCCACCAGCACGGCGTGATGGCCAACAAGGAAACCTACGAGATCATGACTCCGGAATCCGTCGGCATCCCGAAGAACGCCATCGTGCTCGGCAAGCATTCCGGCCGCCATGCGTTCGAGGAGCGCCTGCATGAGCTGGGCTACACGCTCGATCACGAGAAGCTCGAGAAGGCATTCGAGAAGTTCAAGGTTCTGGCCGACAAGAAGAAGGTCATCAAGGACCGCGACCTCGAGGGTCTGATCGGTGCTGTTCCGGTTTCCGGCGAGGAGCGCTACACGCTCGACCGCTTTGTCATCAACTCTGGCAACACCATTACCTCTACCGCTGTTATCCGCGTCAAGAAGGGCGACGAGATGTTTGAGCGCGCTGCCGCTTCCGACGGCCCGATCAACGCATCGTTCCATGCAATCGACAAGATCATCGGCAAGGAAATCGTTCTGGAGGACTACTCGCTGCGCGCACTGACCGACGGCGAGGACGCACAGAGCGAGGCTATTGTCAAGATCCGCGTAGACGGCAGCAACGAGGTTGTTACCGGCCGCGGCGTATCGGTTGACGTTATGGAGGCGTCCATCAAGGCGTACATCAACGGCATTAACAAGTATTTTAACGACTAATTCAGCAGGAGGAACGCTGTTATGGGTATGACAATGACGCAGAAGATCCTCGCAAAGCACGCGGGTCTGGAAAGCGTAACGGCAGGTCAGCTGATCGAGGCAAACGTAGATCTCACGCTGGCAAACGATATCACCGGTCCGGTTGCCATCCGAGAGATGGAGAAGGCGGGCTTCGATAAGGTGTTCGACAACACGAAGATCGCGCTGGTAATGGACCACTTTGCACCGAACAAGGATATTAAGTCCGCAGAGCAGTGCCTCGAATGCCGCGAGTTCTCCAAGAAGTACAACATCGTAAACTTCTTCGACGTTGGCGCAATGGGTATCGAGCACGCGCTGCTGCCGGAAAAAGGTCTGACCGCTCCCGGTGAGCTTATCATCGGCGCGGACAGCCACACCTGCACCTACGGTGCACTGGGCGCATTCTCGACCGGCGTCGGTTCTACCGATCTCGCCGCAGGCATGGCGACCGGCAAGGCATGGTTCAAGGTGCCGAGCGCCATCAAGTTTGTGCTCACCGGCAAGCTGAGCCCGTGGGTATCCGGCAAGGACGTTATCCTGCACATCATCGGCAAGATCGGCGTGGACGGCGCGCTGTACAAGTCGATGGAGTTCGTTGGTGAGGGTGCACACGCGCTGTCCATGGATGACCGCTTCACCATCTGCAACATGGCCATCGAGGCCGGTGCGAAGAACGGCATCTTCCCGGTAGACGACAAGACGATGGACTACATCAAGGGCCGCGTAAACCGCGAGGTTACCGCATTCGAGGCCGATGCTGACGCCGAGTACGAGCAGACCATCGAGATCGACCTGTCTGCACTCCGTCCGACCATCGCGTGCCCGCACCTGCCGGAGAACACCAAGACCATTGACGACCTCGGCCATATTGAGGTTCAGCAGTCGGTCATCGGTTCCTGCACCAACGGCCGCATCGACGATATGCGCGTTGCAGCCGAAATCCTCAAGGGCCGCAAGGTAAATCCGAATGTGCGCACCATCATCATCCCCGCAACACAGGAAGTTTACCTGCAGTGCATCGAGGAGGGTCTGACCAAGATCTTCATTCAGGCTGGCGCTATCGTTTCCACGCCGACCTGCGGCCCGTGCCTCGGCGGTCATATGGGTATCCTGGCGCACGGCGAGAAGGCGGTTTCCACCACCAACCGCAACTTTGTAGGCCGTATGGGTCATATCACCTCGGAAATTTATCTGGCAAGCCCGGCCGTCGCTGCCGCAAGTGCGGTAGCAGGCTATATCTGCGCACCGGACGACCTGAAGTAAGGGAGGAAACACATACCATGAACGCAAAAGGCAAGGTTTTCAAGTACGGCGATAATGTCGATACCGACGTTATCATCCCCGCACGTTATCTGAATATCGCAGACCCGAAGGAGCTGTCCACCCACGCAATGGAGGACATCGACGCGGATTTCGTCAAGAATATGCACCCGGGCGACATCGTTGTCGCGACCCGCAACTTCGGCTGCGGCTCCTCCCGTGAGCACGCACCGCTCGTTCTCCGTGAGAACGGCGTTTCCTGCGTTATCGCGTCCTCGTTCGCGCGTATCTTCTACCGCAACGCCATCAACATCGGTCTGCCGATCCTCGAGTGCGAGGCAGCGGCGAACGGCATTGATGCAGGCGACGAGGTAGAAGTAGACTTCGACACCGGCGTGATCACCGACGTTACCAAGGGCGAGAGCTGGCAGGCAGCTGCATTCCCGCCGTTTATCCAGAACATCATCAAGGCGGGCGGCCTGCTCAAGTCGCTCAAGGAGAGAGAGGCATAAAATCCCATGGAATACAATATTGCTGTTGTCAAGGGTGACGGCATCGGCCCGGAGATCGTATCCGAGGCTATGCTCGTGCTCGATAAGGTCGGCGAGAAGTTCGGCCACAAGTTTAATTTTCAGGAAGTCCTCGCAGGCGGCTGTTCGATCGACAAGAACGGCATCCCGCTGACCGATGAGACCATCGAGATCTGCAAGAACGCGGATTCCGTGCTGCTCGGCGCGGTAGGCGGCCCGAAGTGGGACGATGTGCCGAGTGCCAAGCGTCCGGAGAAGGCGCTGCTCGGTCTGCGCGCCGCACTGGGCCTGTTCGTCAACCTGCGCCCGGCGCAGATGCACAAGGCACTTGCGGATGCGTGCCCGATCAAGCCCGAGATCATCGGTGACGGCTTCGACATTCTCGTTTGCCGTGAGCTGACCGGCGACGTTTACTTCGGCAAGCACTACCGCCGCGAGAGCGACAAGGGCTGGGGCGAGACCGGCGCGGACGACATGAACTACTCGGTTTATGAGGTAGAGCGCATCGGCCGCCGTGCTTTTGAGATGGCGATGAAGCGCAATAAGAAGGTCTGCTCGGTAGACAAGGCAAACGTGCTCGAAACCAGCCGCGTATGGCGCGAAACCATGCACCGCATCAAGGACGAGTACCCGGAGGTCGAGTACACCGATATGTACGTTGACAACTGCGCGATGCAGCTCGTCCGCAATCCGGGTCAGTTCGATGTTATCGTAACCGGCAACCTGTTCGGCGATATTCTGTCCGATGAGGCTTCCATGATCACCGGCTCCATCGGTATGCTGCCGTCCGCCTCGATGAATGAGAGCGGCAAGGGTATGTATGAGCCTATCCACGGCTCCGCGCCGGACATCGCGGGCAAGGGCATCGCGAACCCGATCGCGACCATCCTGTCGTGCGCGATGATGCTGCGCTACTCGTTCAGCCTCAAGGACGAGGCAGACGCCATCGAAACCGCTGTTGAGAATGTCCTCAACGCAGGTCACCGCACCGCGGACATCGCCGCAAAGGGTGAGAAGGTACTGTCCACCTCCGAGATGGGTGCACTGATCCGCGAACAGCTTTAAGAATAATCAGGAATGAGTAATCCGTAATTATTACTCCGTGAATTTTTCCTATCAAGAAACCCGGTTGCGATTAGGCTGCAACCGGGTTTTTCGATAGTCTTGCGGCTTCGGTTTTTCGAAGCCGTTTTTGTTATATGGAGAAATCAGCTTTACGCGTTCTCGCTGTTTCTCTCGCTCTTGGCATAGCTCTTGAACGAGTGGATAACGATCGTCAGACCGAGCACGATCAGCAGTACCGCAAGGATAAGCTGCAGACCGTTTGCGATGAATACCGCGCCCCAAGTGGTCTCACCGGCCGGAATAGCCGTTGAGGCGGCAGCAGAGATCGCCTTTACCATAGCGAGGAAACGCTGCACCAGCGCGGTGAAGGTAACACACAGCATGATGATCAGCGGCGGGAAGATCATCTTGTTGCTGCGGCCGGTAACCTTGAGGAATACGCAGAGCGTGATGAGCACCAGAGCGCTCAGCAGCTGGTTGGCAGAACCGAACAGCGGCCAGATATTGGCGTAGCCGATCTTGGTGAGCAGGAAACCAAATGCCAGCGTGATAACCGTGGAGAAATATACGTTGCAGAACAGCTTGCGCCAGCCCTCGGCATGCTCCATGTCATCGACGGAGAACAGCTCCTGAAAGCTCATGCGGCCGATACGCGCAACCGCGTCCAGACTGGTCAGCGCCAGTGCGGAAACACACATGGTCATAAATGCAGTGGCAACATAAACCGGAACGCCGAACATCTCGAAGAAGCCTGCGACACCGCTGCTGAATACCTGGAACGGCGTGCCCGCTGCCGGCGTACCGTCAGCTGCTGCAGCAGCACCGGCAACGCACAGTGCCAGAACAGCCAGCAGGCTTTCCAGCACCATTGCGCCATAGCCAACCTTGGGCATGTCCTTTTCGTTCTCGATGGTCTTGGAGGACGTACCCGAGGAAACCAGGCTGTGGAAACCGGAAACCGCACCGCATGCAACGGTTACAAACAGGATCGGGAACATCGTACCGAGCTTCTCATTGGTAAAACCGGTGAATACCGGCAGGTTCATAGTCGGATGTGCAACAACCAGACCGACAACTGCGCCTGCGATCATGCAGATGAACATGAAGGTGGTCATGTAGTCGCGCGGCTGCTTGAGCAGCCACATCGGAAGGACAGCGGCGAAGAAGATATAAACGAAGGTGATATAGCTCCATGCTGCCTTGCCGAAGATAAGCGGGCAGTTCATGCCGATTGCAAAGGAGGCAACGATGCACACAATGCCGACAACGGCTTCCTTCCAGCCGGTCAGGTTAAACTTTTTCTGGATAAGGCCGAGCACAACCGCGAATACCATAAACATGATGGAGATCATGCCTGCCGCACCGTTGGTGGTTGCGGCAGCAGCCAGCTCGGTAACGCCTGCGTCAGTGACAGTGTAGGCGTTGAATGTGCCCGCAACCATATCTGCGAATGCCGCAACAACGATGCAGCAGAAGATCCACGAGAAAATCAGGAACAGCTTGCGGCCGGTTTTGCCGATGTACTTCTCAATCAGCATACCCATCGACTTGCCCTTGTTCTTAACCGAAGCGTACAGTGCGCCGAAGTCGGCTACCGCGCCGAAGAATACGCCGCCGATCAGCACCCACAGCAGTACCGGCAGCCAGCCGAACGCCGCAGCCTGAATTGCGCCGGTTACAGGGCCTGCGCCCGCGATGGAGGAGAACTGGTGACTGAATACCGTCCAGCCGTTGGTCGGTACAAAGTCCTTGCCGTCATTAAATTCAACGGCAGGCGTCTTGGCTTTCGGGTCGATACCCCATTTGTTCGCCAGCCAGCGTCCGTAGAAAACGTACGCGCCGAACAGAACAACAGCCGCGATCAGCACAATTACAAGTGTGTTCATGTTTTTTCGTCTCTTTCTTGAAATGATTTGCGATTCCGCAGCCAAAGGTACGCAAAAAAGCCTTCGTCCATGCAGGAGGATCACGAAGATGATCCTGCAAAGACGAAGGCATATACATTATTGCTGTATTTACTTCCGCGTTACCACTTTGCTTGCCGACAGTACGCTGCCGACCTCTCATTGCCGCCCGGTACCGCATTCTTCCGGAGGGCTTTTCCTGTTAACGGTGGATATCCGGCCTCGACTACTCGGCATTGCCTTTGATCGAAGCTGCTCGCAGGGGATAGCGAACCCGTGCCTTGCTGCCGTCTTGCACGACCGACGGCTTTCTGTGAGCGGTGATACGGATACGTCATGTCCTGTTCAAAGCATTTGGCTGCTGAACAATTCGTATAATAGACCTCTTTTTGCCGTTTGTCAACCGGACAGGAGACGAAAAATGCAATTTTGGCAACACCTGCAAATCCGGCAGTATTGATAAATAAAAATTTGTTTATTTTTTAACGGCGTATCAGATACAGCAAGATTCTATACTTGACAAATGCATTTTACACGGCTTATACTGATATTATATAAAAGACAAGCAAGGGTGCTGTGATGAGCGGCTGAGAGGGCGAGAAACCCAACCTTTTGAACCTGTTGGTTAATGCCATTGTAGGGAAGCTGTCGCATTGCTGGGATTGAGTGCTTCGGTTTTGCCGCAGGGTGAAAACGAGGCGTTTTTTATTTTCCCGGCAGCGATGATAAAATTGGAGGGAACAGGAATGAAAACAGTGCTTACCATTGCCGGTTCGGACTGCTCCGGCGGTGCAGGTGTACAGGCCGATCTGAAAACCATGGCGGCACACGGCGTGTTCGGCATGAGCGTTATCGTATCAGTTGTAGCGGAAAACACCGCACGCGTGATCGACATTCAGGACATCAGTCCCCGGATGATCGAGGAGCAGATTGACGCGGTGTTTGAAGACATCGTGCCGGATGCGGTTAAAATCGGCATGCTGTCCTCGCCGGAGTGCATGAAGGCGGTAGCCGGCAAGCTGGCACAGTACAAGCCGGCACACATCGTGATTGATCCGGTGATGTTCGCCAAAAACGGTGATCCGCTGATGGATCCGGCGTCTGTCGGCACACTTATTGAGACCGTACTGCCGTTTGCCGAGGTGCTGACTCCGAACGTGCCCGAGGCACAGTATCTGGCAGATATGGAAATCCGCACGCCCGAGGACATGGAGGAGGCAGCACGCTGCATCTATGCCAAGGGCTGCAGGAACGTGCTCGTCAAGGGCGGCAAGAACATCGCAGGTGCGGTGGATGTACTGTTTGACGGCGAGACCTGTCACCGCATTGAAATTGAGCAGATCAACACCACCAGCACGCACGGCACGGGCTGCACGCTGTCCTCTGCGATCGCATCCAATCTGGCGCTTGGCCACAGCGTGCCCGAGGCGGTAAAGCTGTCTAAAGAGTACGTCACCGACGCCATCCGTCATGCACCCGGTCTGGGGCATGGCTGCGGTCCGCTTAACCATTTTTGCCGTATTTTTTCGGAGGAGTGAAAGACAATGAAAAAGAATTCTATCCGTAAACTGACCATTGCAGGCGTTCTCGTCGCAGTTGCAGTCGTTGGCAGCCTGTTTTCCATACCGGTGCTCGGCGCGAAGTGCTCGCCGGTGCAGCATATGGTAAATGTGCTCGGCGCCGTTCTGCTGGGACCGTGGTACGCACTCGGCATGGGCTTTGCAGCAGCACTGATTCGCAATGTGCTGGGTCTGGGCAGCCTGCTGGCGTTCCCCGGCTCGATGATCGGCGCGCTGCTGTGCGGTCTGGCCTACAAGGCCTGCCCGAAGCTGCCGGTCGCTTACGTTGGTGAGGTATTCGGCACCGGCATTCTCGGCGGTCTGGCTTCCTACCCGATTGCCGCATTCGTGATGGGCAATACCAAGGCAGCTCTGTTCACCTTTGTGCCGTCCTTCCTCGTGTCCACTGCGGTAGGTGCGGCGATTTCGGTTCTGGTGCTGAGCGCCCTCAAGCGCACGCATGTTCTCAGCACACTGGAAGGTGCTAAGCATTGATCGAAACCATTAAAATCGTTCTCGAAAATACGCAGAACCGCACACCGATGGTGCATTCCATCACCAATAATGTTACCATCAACGACTGCGCGAATATCATCCTTGCGGCAGGCGGCACGGCCATTATGGCGCAGGATGAGCGTGAGGTCGAGGAGATTACCTCGCACGCACAGGCACTTGTAATCAACATGGGCGCTGTCCGTGCACAGGAGGCCATGCTGCGTGCAGCCAAGATTGCAAAGCGCAACAGCCGTCCGGTCGTGCTCGATCCGGTAGCCGCCGGTGCCAGCACGCTCCGGCGTGAAATGTGTTCCCGCCTGTTGAGCGAAAATCTTGTGTCGGTCATTCGCGGCAATGCATCCGAGGTGCGGGCGCTCGCCGCAGGAGCCGAGCAGGAGACCGGCGTGGAAGCCAGTGCGCTCGACAGCGTGACCGAGGACAATTTACAGGAATCCGCAGCGTGGCTGCGGTCGTTCAGCCGCCGGACCGGAGCTGTCGTCATGCTCACCGGCGCGATGGATGTAATTACCGATGGAACCCGTACCGCAGTGGTACGCGGCGGCAGTGCGTATCTGCGGCGGATCACCGGCGCAGGCTGTATGCTCACCTCGCTGACCGGCGTGTACTGCGGTGCGAATCCAGATATATTGTTAGAAGCCGCAGTCACGGCATCGGAGGTGATGAAGCATTGCGGAGAAACAGCCGAGGCGCGTGTGCGTAAAGAGATGGAGGGCACCGCTTCCTTTCGTACGCGCCTGATCGACGCAGTCAGTCTGCTGAACGCGGACGAGCTGACGCCGAACCTCTGTTTGCAGATTCTGTAAGCAGAAAAATGCTGCCGGCAGAATTTTGCCGTCAGTCTTAGGAAAATCATCAACATACTTTCATTGGGGGTACCACCTTGAACAACAAAACCACCGAAAGACTGCTTGCCGCAACGCAGGACATCTGGGAAGGCTATCTGAACCATCCGTTTGTCCACGGTATTGCCGACGGCAGCCTCGACATTCAAAAATTTCGTTTTTATCTTCTGCAGGATTATGTTTACCTGTTTGATTACGCAAAGGTATTCGCGCAGGGCGTTGTCAAGTCCCGCGATCCCGAGATCATGCGTGTATTCGCAACCTCGGTGGCGAACATTCTCGGCGGTGAGATGAACATTCACCGCGGCTACATGAGCCGTCTCGGCATCACCGAGGAGGACGCAGAGCGCGTCAAGCCATCGCTGAACAACGAGTCGTATACCTCGTATATGCGCGCTGTTGCAGCCGAGGAAGGTCCGGCGGAGATCATGGCGGCTGTGCTTTCGTGTGCACTCAGCTATGAATACATCGCCAAGTGGATCGTAGCCAACTACCCGAACGCCGATCAGCATGAGTTCTACGGTGAATGGGTGCAGGGCTACGCATCCGAGGACTATGCGGCAGAAAACCGCAAGCTGGTCGCTTATATGGAGCGCCTGAGTGAGGGCTATACCGAGTCGCAGCTTGCGCGTCTGACCGATATTTTCGTCGCGTGCTCGCGCTACGAGAGCATGTTTTGGGACATGGCCTGGAACGAGGCGATGTAAGCCATGCTGGAGTTTCAGAGCGTCGTTTTTCAGTACGACAGTGAGGATTTTAACATCATTGACGGTCTGTCCTTCCATCTTGAGAAGGGAGAATTTGTGTCGGTTATCGGGCCGTCCGGCTGCGGCAAATCCACGATTTTCCGCCTGACCAACCAGCTTCTGCCGCGCAGGAGCGGTGAAATTCTGGTGGACGGCAAGAGCATCGACGGACGGCGCGGCTACTGCGGCTACATGCCGCAGCGCGACCTGCTGTTTCCGTGGCGCACGGTGAACGAAAACCTGCGTCTGCCGATGGAGATTCGCGGCGGCATTTCCCGCGCGGAGATGGACAAGCGTGCAGCGGAAACGCTCGAGCACGTCGGTTTGGCTGGCTGGGGCGACAAGCGCCCGGAGGAGCTTTCCGGCGGCATGCGTCAGCGTGCGGCATTCGCGCGTACGCTGCTGACCGGCTCGGAACTGCTGCTGCTCGATGAACCTTTTTCCGCGCTCGACTTTCTCACGCGCATCACTATGCAGGAGTGGCTGCTCGATCAGTGGGAGCAGGACAGCAAGACCGTCCTGTTCATCACTCACGATGTAGAGGAGGCTATTTTCCTGTCCGGCCGTGTTCTGGTCGTGGAGGATACGCCGATCCGCAAGCTGCACTCGTTTGAGGTGCCTGCACCGTATCCGCGCACGCGTGCGTGCCTGACCGACCCGAAGATGCTTGAGCTGAGAGAAAATCTGATTTCTCTGCTCAGAAAAGAGGTGCAGGCATGAAAAAGAATGCAAATCTGCCCGCACTGATCTTTATGTTCGCGCTGCTCATCGTCTGGCAGTGCATAGCCATGGGCATGAATGCGGCCTACATTCTGCCGTCGCCGACACAGGTGCTTGTGCGCCTGTGGGAACTGCGCAAACCGCTGTTCACCGCACATCTGCCGGCCACCATGCTGTGTACCGGAGTCGGCCTTGCGATCTCGATCACGCTCGGTCTGCTGCTCGCCATCGTAATGGACGCGAGTCCGTCGGCGGAGAAAATGCTGTACCCGCTCATCGTCGCTTCACAGACCATTCCGACAACCGCACTTGCGCCGCTGTTTGTGCTCTGGTTCGGCTACACGATCTGGAGCAAGGTGCTCGTCACCGTGCTCATCACGTTCTTCCCGATCGCGATGACCGTGTTTGACGGCTTCCGCTCGGCGAAGACCGATATGGTCGATATGCTCAAGACCTTCGGCGCAGGCAAGAAGGAAATTTTCCTCAAGCTGAAGATTCCGGCAGCGCTGCCGTACTTTTTCTCGGCGCTCAAAATGGCGATCCCAATGTCGATCATCGGAGCTGCGATCGGCGAGTGGCTGGGCGCACAGGCTGGTCTCGGCTATTTCAGCCGCCGCATGATGACGCAGCTGGACGGCGCTGGCGTGTTTGCACCGATCGTACTGCTGAGCGTGGTTGCAATGATCGCAGTAGGCATTGCAAGCTGGTTGGAAAAGAAAATTATCACCTGGCGCAGCAGCTTATAAACTTGATAACACAATTTTAAGAAAAAACGAAATTTTTGTTCTAACATAAGGAGAAAATCATATATGAAAAAGCGTATTCTTGCACTTCTGGCAGCAGGCACCATGCTGCTGACCGGCTGCGGCGCACAGAACGCCGCACAGTCTGATGCGGCAAAAAGCGGCAGCGATGATCTGCAGCACCTGACCGTTGTGCTCGACTGGTATCCGAATGCCCTGCATGCATTCCTGTATGAAGCGCAGGAGAAGGGTTACTTCGCCGAGGAAGGTCTGGATGTGGATATCCAGTCTCCGGCAGGCGTAAACGATGCCATGAGCATGGTTGCCGCCGGCAAGGCAGACATTGGTCTGTATTATCAGCAGGATGTCATTCAGGCTCGTGCTGAGCAGGATGTGCCGATCAAGTCCATCGGTGCAGTGGTTCAGGGTCCGCTGAACATCATCCTGTCGCTCAAGGACAAGAACATCACCAAGCCGCAGGATCTCGAGGGCAAAACGATCGGCTACGCGGGCACCGAGCTTTCCGAGGCACTGGTCCGCAGCATCATGCAGTCCAACGGTGCCGATCCGAACAGCGTGAACATGGTTGACGTTGGCTTCGACCTGATGAGCTCGATGACCACCGGCAACGTCGATGCAACCATCGGCTGTCTGGTCAACCACGAGGTACCGCAGATGGAGAAGGAAGGCTTCGAGGTCAATTACTTCTTCCCGGATGATTATGGTGTGCCGAAGTATTACGAAGGTATTTTCCTCGCAAGCGATGATATGATTGCGAACAATTCCGATACGCTGAAGGGCTTCCTGCGCGCTTGCAGCAAGGGCTTTGAGGACTTCAAGAGCAACACCGACGATGTTCTGCAGGTTCTGCTCGACAATCAGGATGAGGCAAACTTTGCACTCGACCCGGATGTAGAGAAGAAGTCCTGTGAGACGCTGCTGCCGCTCATGGAGACCGAGGACGCGAAGTTCCTCTCTCAGACCGAGCAGTGCTGGCAGGAAAATATTGACTGGATGTACGATCAGGGCCTGATCGCAGAGAAGCCGGATGTTTCCGACGTTATGGTAAACCTCGACTTCTAAAAATACGCATATAGAACAGGGGACAGAGCATTGGCTCTGTCCCTTTTGTGTTATCCGTCCAGCTTGTCGATCATCTCGCGCATTGTGTTCGCAGAACGCTGCAGCTGTGCCAGTTCTTCCTCGGAGAGCGGAATATCCAGCACAGCTTCCGCGCCGTTTCGTCCGACGATGGTCGGCACACCCAGACAAATACCGTCCACGCCGTAGTGTCCGTAAATCATCGAAGTGACCGGCAGCACGGAATGTTCATTGCGTACAATGGCCTCCGCGATGCGCCGTACCGCCATGCCGATACCGTAATAGGTGGCGCCTTTGCTGTCGATAATCTGATACGCTGCATCGCGCACATGCTCGTAAATGCGGGAAAGCTCATCTGCCGGCTTGGTGATGCCGGCAATGCGGCAGTAATCGTCCAGATCGGCACCGGAGATATTAGCGCTCGACCATACCGCCAGCTCGCTGTCGCCGTGCTCGCCAATGATGAACGCATGCACGTTGCGGCTGTCCACGCCAAGCCGCTGTCCGAGCAGATACTTGAGCCGCGCGGTATCCAGCACGGTACCGGAACCGAGTACACGTCCGGCAGGGAAGCCGCTCAGCTGCTGCGCCAGACAGGTCAGCACATCGACCGGATTGGACACAACCAGCAGAATCGCCTCACGATTGACTGCCGTAAGCTGTGCGATGACGGAGGACAGGATGCCTTTATTTCGTCCGAGCAGCTCCAAACGGCTTTCGCCGGGCTTCTGGTTTGCGCCTGCCGCAATGATGATAAGACCGCATTCGGCGAGGTCAGCATAGTCTCCGGCCATGACGCGGCACGGCTTGCTGAACGCCACACCATGATTGATGTCCGCAGCTTCACCGATAGCCTTGTCGCGGTTCATATCCACGAGTACCAGATCGGAGAACAATCCGGAAACCGCCAATGTGTATGCGCAGGTCGCGCCGACAAAGCCCACGCCGATCACGCCGCATTTTTGAATATTCGTCATATTGGATACACTCCTTCTGCGAGTAGTATATCCGTTTTGTTGTTGGAAAACACATGGCTTTGTGCTATACTTATACTGTATTTTTACAGGCAATATCAGTTCAGGAGGATAGAACTATGAATAAATGGTTACGCGCTGTCTGCGTCGGCGCGGCTACCGCTGCCATGCTGACCGCTTCGGCCTTTGCGGCAAATTATACGAATTGTGCAGATTCACTGCACGAAATGGGGCTGTTTCAGGGCACGCAGAACGGCTATGACCTCGACCGCACGCCGACCAGGGCGGAAGCGGCTGTCATGCTGGTGCGTCTGCTCGGCAAGGAGGATGAGGCCAAGGCGCTGACGTATACTGCACCGTTTACCGATCTCAAGGGATGGGAAAAGCCGTATGTGCAGTATCTGTACAGCAACGGTCTGGCGAATGGCACGAACCGGACGACCTTCAATCCGACCGGCAAGTGCACCGCGCAGATGTACGCGGTGTTCCTGCTGCGTGCGCTCGGCTACTCGGATACGGCGGATTTCAGCTATGCGAACGCGATAGAGACTGCTCGTGAGCAGGGTATTTACGACACCGGTATCATCAACGTACAGAATTTCCTGCGCGACGATGCTGCAGCGGCAAGCTACACGGTGCTGTCCGTTTCGCCGAAGAACAGTGAAGGCACGCTGCTCGATCAGCTTGTCAGCGAAAACGCGATAACCGAAGCGGACGCGAAGCGGTATCAGAGCCTGTTTTCAAGCTATGCACAGTACCGCGAGGCAACCGCCGGTATGGATGCTCTGCTGCATTACTCGGTCAACAGCGAGTTTGCGTCTCCGGCGGCTGTGACCCATGACGGCAGGACGGTCATGCAGGTGCAGACGAGCGAGACCACCGTGTTCGACCGCGAGAAGAACGAACTGCTCACCGACCGCAAAATGACGCTTTCCGCGCCGAATACATCGGATAAGCAGCTGCTGACGCAGAGTTATCTGTCGGACGGTGCGTTGTACCACAAGCTGAACGGATCGTGGTCGGCAGAGCTGGTGACTGCCGCTGAGCAGGAGGGCCTTGCCGCGATGTATGGCCGCGTACCGCTGGTATGTGTCGATTCGCTGAGTCAGCGTGCAGGCAGCTGGACCATTATCTGTGCCGATACGCCGAACGCGTACACCGAACTGCTCTGGTCGGTCGAAAGTGCAATGGGCGATTTAGACGAAGCCGTTCGGCTGCAGCCGACCACGGTAACGCAGTCGGTCAGCGGCGGTACGATTCGCAGGCAGAGTGTTTCCGCAGCCTTCACGCTGGACGGCATGACGGCAGAGCCTGTTATCATCAGCACACTGGACAAAACCGGTGCAGATGCTGTGCTGAACGCGCTCAAGTAAACGCATAAGTTCCGCCTTTTTCGCATATTTGTGTGATACGGAGGTGCGGAGATGGAGAGACGGCTGAAATGCGGCGTTTGCGCCGCGGCGGCACTGGCGCTGGTGCTGTGCTTTAGCATGGAGCAGAAAACCCGTGCAATGCAGACGGCAGGGAACGCTCAAACCACGCTCGTCATTGATGCCGGACACGGCGGCTTCGACGGCGGCGCGGTCGGCGCGGATGGAACCGCCGAGCAAGATATCAATTTGAGCATTGCAAAACGGGTGCAAGTGCTGGCGAATTTCTTCGGTGTGCCGACTGCTATGACGCGGCCGGATGAAAATGCACTTGATTACAATCCTTCCCGCACGGTGCGAGAGAACAAAATCGCAGATATCAAGGCACGGGAAAAGCTGGTAAACAGCATTCCGTCACCGGTGTTCCTGAGCATTCACCTGAATAAATTCAGCGACGCGCAGTACCACGGCGCCCAGGTGTTTTACTCGACAGGGAATGTGCAGGGCAAGCCGCTGGCCGAGCAGATACAGCAGTGCCTGATTGACGGCTGCGACCCATTGAATCATCGCAAGGCTGAACAGGCAGACAGCGCCATCTATCTGATGAAAAAGCTGGACTGCCCGGCGGTTATTATCGAATGCGGCTTTCTGTCCAATCCGGCCGAAGAAGCGCGGCTGCGGGACGAAGCCTATCACAAACAACTTGCTGCCGCCGTGATCTGCGGATATTTACGCAGCCAGAGCGGTATGTAACGGAGGAAATATGAAGCAAAAGACAGTTTTTCTGTGCGGTGACTGCGGATATGAAAGTCCGAAATGGTACGGCAAATGTCCGTCCTGCGGCGCATGGAACACCATGAGCGAATTCAAGGAGAAGCCGGTTTCGGCGGCACGCGGCACGAATACATTTCAGCGCGGCGAATCGCGGCCGACTCTGCTCAAGGATATTGATACCGGAGACGAAAGCCGGTTCCATTCTGGAATCGGTGAACTCGACCGCGTTCTCGGCGGCGGCGCTGTACACGGCTCGTTTGTGCTGGTCGGCGGTGAGCCGGGCATCGGCAAATCCACGCTGCTGCTGCAAATGTGTCAGGAAATGTGCAAAAATGCCCGCGTGCTCTATGTTTCGGGCGAGGAATCGCTCAAGCAGATCAAAATTCGTGCGGCACGCCTGCACATTTCTTCACCCGAGCTGTACATCCTTGCCGAGACCGACATGGAGCAGATCATCAACGAAACCGAGCTGCTCGAGCCGGATATTCTAATCGTGGACTCTATCCAGACGGTCTATAAGCGCGATTTAACTGCCGCTCCCGGCGGTACGACCCAGATCAAGGAATGCGCGATGAGTCTGATGCAGTACGCGAAGAATCGCAACGTGACGATTTTTATTGTTGGTCATGTCAACAAAGAGGGTACGCTGGCAGGCCCAAAAATCCTTGAGCACATGGTGGACTGCGTGCTGTATTTCGAAGGGGAATCCGCAGGTCCGTTCCGCTGTCTGCGTGCGGCGAAAAACCGCTACGGCTCAACCAATGAAATCGGCGTGTTTGAAATGAGCGATCACGGTTTGCTCGAGGTGCAGAATCCGTCTGCGGCTATGCTGGCCGGTCATCCGCAGGGTGCGTCCGGCAACTGCATTGCCTGCGTGATGGAGGGCAGCCGTCCTCTGCTCGCCGAGGTGCAGGCACTTGCTGCGAAAACGCAGTTTGGTGTGCCGCGCCGCACCGCTGCCGGCGTGGACTACAATCGCATGGTGCTGCTGCTCGCCATTCTGGAAAAACGCTGCGGGCTGTTTCTGTCGTCGAGCGATGTGTATGTCAACGTCGTCGGCGGCATGCGGCTGGACGAGCCTGCTGTGGATTTGCCGATGGTGCTGGCAATCGCATCCAGCTTTCGGGACAAGCCGCTGCCGGAAGGCGTCATGAGCTTCGGCGAGGTCGGCCTGACCGGCGAGCTGCGTGCGGTGTCCAATCCGGGACAGCGTATCAATGAGGCATACCGCCTTGGTTTCCACACCTGCATCATGCCTATGCAGGATGTGGACGAGGACCTGCTGCAGAAAATGAATATCGTGCGTGCGAAAACCGTTGGTGACGCGATTCGTGCCGTATTGTAAGCATAATTTTCACCTCCTCTCCGCAGACTAAACTCAGTTTGCGTCAGGGGAGGTTTTGCATTTGGAGAATAAGATCCGCGCGGTGCTGCTTACGACGGCAGCTGTGCTGACGGCAATGCTGTTCTGGTCGTGGAAGCACCGTCCGCCGGAGGCGGTTTTGGTACGCACAGTGGCCGCCGAAACGCAGGATATCTACAATAGTGTGACGATTTTCGGTACGGTCGAGTCCGCAGAGAGCACAGCGGTTTGTCCGGCGAAAAATGGTGTAGTAAGTGCAGTGTATGCCGCAACAGGCGACACCGTGCAGAAGGGTGATATTCTGTGCACGCTGACTGACATCGGCAGATCGCAAACAGCTGCGGATTACTGGCAGACCGCACAGAGCGTGTTTGCAATTTCCGGCACGGTGAACACTGTCACTGCCGAGGACGCTCACGCGCTGTATGCGCCGATGGACGGTACTGTGCTGACTGTTCCGCAGGCGGGCGAGAGTGTATCGGCCGATATGCCGTGCATACAAATTGCGAATCCGGATAAGCTGCGCGTGCGTGCGCAGTCTCCCGAGCTATATGCAGGAGAGCTTGCTGTCGGGCAGCGCGCTAACATCACATTTTCGGCAGTGGACGGCACCTTTCACGCCGGATTAACCGCAATTGCTCCTGCGGCTGTGAAAACCTTTAGTCTGACAAACGAAGATGCCGAAGCAACCGTTGAGGTGCTGCTTGATTTGAACGGCTCAACCGAAAATCTGCGCCCCGGATATTCCGCGACCGTTAAGGTATTCACAGACCATCGAGACGGTGCTGCGGTTGTACCATATGAAGCAATTTGCCAGCGCGGAGAACAAGAGTTTGTATTCTGCGTGCAGGACGGCCATGCCGTGCAGTGCGCGGTACAGACCGGCTATCTGCTCGAGGATACGGTTGAAATTATAGACGGCTTGCCGACAGGTGTATCGGTCATTCTGTCGCCGCCCGATGAATTGACTGACGGTGATCCGGTGGAGGTACAGACATGAGACTGCGGGATATTCTGTCACTGGCGGCGCATAATCTGCGGGAAAGTCCGCTGCGGACGGCACTTTGCGCGCTTTCTGTTGCGGTTGGAAGCGGTGCACTGCTGCTTATCCTTTCCATTGGTCTGTATGGGCGAAAACAGGTGGACGTCGGTTTGCAGACACTCGGCGTCAGCGGTTTATCGGTGTACACGGAAAGCGGACACGCGGGAACGATACTCTCGGCAGCACTGGCGGATGAGATAGAGCAGGATGTGGACGGCATTCGCACGCTGATGCCGATCAAGGCGCAGAGCGGCACCGTGCGCGTCGGACACACAACTGAGCACGCGGTACTTCTCGGTGCAGACGAACGGCTCGGTGAAGTCATGCAAATGGAGATGCTGGCAGGTACACTGCCGAACGCATGGCAGTGTGCAAACGCTGAGCCAGTTGCCGTGGTCGGCGATGATCTGGCACAGACGCTGTACAGACGGACAAATATCACCGGACGGCAGATTCGGCTAAAGGTAAACGGCACCGACCGGTATTTCACGGTGTGCGGTGTTGTGCGGGCACAGACGGGGGCATTCGGCGGAATGCTGTCGGCGGTTGCACCGCATCTGGTCTATGTGCCGTATGCGTGTATCGCGTCGCAAACCGAACGCACGGATCAAGTGTTTGTGCAGTGCATTTCGCAGACAGATACTGCTTCGGTCAGCTCTCAGATCGAAAAGTACCTGACCGATCGACAGCAGGTGCGCGGCGTGCATGTACAGAATATGTCGGGTGCGGTGCAGACCGTACAGCAGCTTGCCGAAATGGGAATCGGCCTGTTTGCCGCCGTCGGTACGGTGACACTGTTTGTCGCGCTCATCGGTGTGATGGGAAGCATGCTGGCTGCCGCTCACGAGAAAACAGGGGAGATCGGCATTCTGCTGGCGCTCGGCGCACAGCCGCATGATATTCGCCGGACATTTCTCCTGCAGGCTGTGCTGCTGTGCCTGTTCGGCGGAATCGTCGGTCTGGCAGCCGCAGGTGCGCTCCTGCACTTCGGAGCAGCACTGCTCCTGCCGGAAGGCCGTGTGTTTGCCGGATTGCTGATACTTTCCACACTCAGCGGAGCCGCTGCCGGACTGCTCCCGGCGGTTCGTGCGGCCGCTCTCAATCCAATCGACGCAATATCCCAAAATGCAATAATTAACTTACCGCAAAGGAGTAGTCCTCGAGGTAAGTTTTTTTATTACAAAAAATCCGAATGGAGGTGCAAAAATGTCCGAAGTAAAAAGAGCAATTACCGATGCAATGCGTCAGCGTATTTACGAGATGTGGATTGCCGGATATAAGGTAGCGAACATCGCAGCCGACCTCGGTGTTAATGCTCACACAGTAAAGAGTGAGTTGGAGCGCGGCTACACCGGTGACATTTACATCGGTGGACGCAAGGTTTATGACCCTGATCGTGCATCTGCAATTGCAAAGATGGTAAAGGCAGGGCGTCCTCCAGTGCGCATCGTGCCGCCCGTTGTATTAGGCAAGGAGCCGCATCATGACTGATATGCGGGTTATTTGCTCGACCTGTGCAGCGAGGTTTCTCCGCCGTTTCCAGTCTGTTGCGAGCAAAACCAATTAAGGAGGAAAGAAAAGTAATGCCTTACCGTTTTCACCCGACAAAGCGCGGTCTGTATAAGCTGGCCGCTGAAAAAGCCGCCGAGCTGTCGTGGCTTGAACTGCCGAAAAGCAGTGAAATGTTGTTTGAGCATGGCAAGCACTCTGCTTGGCTGCTCTGGCCATATCACAAAATTTACTTTACGCCGTCCCCGTACCCGCTGCTGGCGGTTGAGCAGTATGGCGATGCACCCTCCGATGAAGCGAAGTGTGTTCGTCAGCGCAAAGTTTTCAATTTTTCGCTTGCTGACTTGCAAGCGTATGGCTTGATCAAGGAAGTTCCATCAAAGGAGAGCTGCTTATGAAGTACCAGCTGGCGGAAAAATCCCACTATCTGCTCAAGCACGCGATGTATGAGCTGACTTATGAAAAGCTCAAGGACGATCCGAACTGGTCGATTGAACCGTTCACCTACACTTTCATGCACGAAGAGCCGACTTCCGATAAGGTTTCTCTCGGCTGGGTTACAGGCATGACAGCGCATATCTGTATTCAGGCCGATACGGCGCATTTTATCGTAGAGCAACGCAAACAGGACGGTTCTCTGCCGCAGCGCAAGGAAATCAAGGTCACTTTCGACGAGCTTTTCAATTTTGGATTGGTCGAGATTGTGCCGGATAAGCCGCACCAGAGTTTCTTCTGGCACAAAGATAAGTAAATAAACAGCAGCGTGGAAACTGCTGAAACCATGTGTTCCAATGGAACACACGACTACAAAGGGGATAATTTTATGAAAACCGTATCTATCATCAACCTCAAAGGCGGCGTTGCTAAGACACTGACCACCGTCAGCATGGCCTATGCGCTGTCGCAGCAGTATAATGCGCGTGTACTGGTCGTAGATAACGACAAGCAGGGAAACTGCTCCAAGACCTTCGGCGTACACAGCTATGACCGCATGAGCATTGCCGATCTGATGCTCGACCGCGATGCCGATTTGGGAGAGGTTATTCAGCACACCAAGTACGACCGCATTGATGTTATTCCGGCGAATATGACATTGCTCACCGCAAATATGCAGGTGATGATGGACAGTTCCAGACCGCAGCAGACACGCCTGCGCACTGCGCTCCGCAAGGTTGCAGACCTGTACGACTACTGTCTGATCGACAACGCGCCGGACATCAACATTTCGACGGTAAACGCTCTTGTTGCATCTGATGAAGCTGTTATTCCGGTCAAGATCGACAGCTACGCCTTTGACGGCCTGATCGAGCTGAAGAACCAGATTGAGATCACCCGCGAGGAACTTAATCCGGGACTGCGGCTTGCCGGTTGCCTTATCACCTGCTTCCAGCGTCAGGCCGGAGAGCAGACCGGCGAGGACTGGCTGCGCGAAAATCTGGATTGTCCCGTCTACAAGACACATATCCGGTACAGCGGTAAGGTCGTTGGCAGCAGCTTCGAGTGCAAGCCGATTATCGAATACAGCAAGACCAGCGCCGCCGCGCGTGATTACCTCGATTTCGTCAGCGAGTTTCTGTCCGCAGAGAAAAGAGGTTGAGAGATATGGGATTTTCGATTACCGATATGTTGAACAAAGATACCTCTATGGCAGCTGCACCTGTTAAAGAACATACTATCGAGCGTATCAGCTACTCCAAGCTCGTCCCCAGCGAGGATAATTTTTACTCAATGCAAGAGATTGAGGAACTGAAAACCGCTATCGAGCTTGCAGGCCGCGTGCTGAACAACCTCGTTGTTACTCCGTTGGAAGATGGCAAATATAAAATCCTGTCCGGCCATCGCCGCCACAGAGCGGTCGGTATGCTGTTGGACGAGGGCAAGACAGAGTACGAGTTTCTGCCTTGCTCCGTAGAACAGATCGATGACACCGACCGCGCCGTGCGCGAACAGGTGTTGCTCATCGCCGCCAACTCCCAGCGCGAGAAAACTACATGGGACAAGCTCGAAGAAGTCCGCCGTATGCGCGACTTGCAGCGACAGGCAAAGGCAGAGCGAGGTCTGAACGGTCGTGTACGCGATCTGGTCGCACGCAGTCTTAACATTAGTTCCAGCCGTGTGGCGAAGTATGACAGCATACTGAATAACCTTATTTCTCCTTTAATGGAAGAAATCAAGGCCGACCATCTGCCTATTTCCACCGCCTACGAGTTGAGCAAGCTGGATGCAGAACACCAGCAGGCCGCATTTACCGGCTTTACTCAAACGGGCAAACTGTCGACCGGCGATGATGTGTTCCAGTCGAACACGCCTGACACCACCGTACAACCGGAAGTATCTGCTCCGCAGTCGGAGAGCACACCGGCAACGCCGCAGACGGACAATGTGTTCCCATCGAACACGCTGCCTGGTGATGCAGCACGACTTGTCCAGCAGCTTACCTGTCTGCCGGATAGCAAGCTGCCACGCCTTGCAAAACTGCTCGGCACCAGCGTTTCCCAACTCGCCAGTGACATTGATGATCTGACCGGTAAAATTTAAGGAGGTTGGCGATGCCTTTCTCAACATATACCAAAGCCGAATTACACCAGTTAGTTGCCGATGCAGGCCATCCGGTCGTAATTAAGACTGCTTTTATCATTAACGGTAAAATCGACTTAGAAAGCGATTTTGAGTGGGTGATGTATGACGGAAACTATATTTACGCGCAGTCCATGAAAGACGATTTGAGTAATTATGACATAGTATGGACTGCTTTCCGCGAACAGCAGCCTGCGCCCGAACTAAACGCTGCAAGCGAAACATCCTCTTTGACCCTTAAAGAGTTAAACCAGTTAGTTGCTGATGCAGGACAACCGATTATCGTATGGGTTGTTCTGCCCGGTAATGAAAGCGAGCCGACAGAAGAAAGCTGGGGAATGTACAACGGAGATTTTTTGTGTACGCCAGATTACACAGACGGTTATGATATTACTAATTTCAGCACGGAATGGATTGCGTACCGCAAACCGCCATTACAAAATTGAGGGAAATTGTCTTGGTTATAATTATTAGCGGTATCGGTAGCAGAAGTGCTTATCCCATTATCACAGTTATTCCAAAATAATTTACGCCACAAGCCTTGCTCGTGGTCATGCGCCGGGAGCGCAGGAAACGATCTATCCCCTTGTTGACTGCGTTTTCCAAGCCCGGCGTATGACCATGTGCAAGACTATAATACTATGAGGAGGACAACAACCTATGGAAGTACGAACCGATTTCCCTTCAAGTATGTACCACACGAAACTTCAGTGGGCGCAACTTGGCAAGGCTCTCAATGCTGATGCAGTAGGAACCGAAATGTGGATCAATTCCTGTCAGATTAACAGCGCAATCTTTTACACTGTCGATGAGGTACACAACGGGACACAAACCGAATTGGATGAGGTATTGGAGCCGCTCCGCAAGAAAGCCGAAGCCTCTCGCGTTGCTCGTCTGCGCGAAAAAGAAGAACGCCTCATTGCACGCGAGAAGCGGATCAGCGACAGCGCCCAGCAGCGCGGTATAAAAAAGGTGCTCTCGCTGCTTGCCGCCGCAATGCCGCAGGCCGCAGTACCCGAAGCGCAGGCCATCGTAATCGACACAGAAACGACCGGTTTAACCGACAGCGATGAACTGCTGCAAATCAGCGTGATCGACGATGCCGGAACCGTTCTGTTCGACAGTCTGGTGCGCCCGTATTTTCATACGGAGTGGCCAGAAGCGCAGAAAGTTAATGGTATTACGCCGGAAATGGTCGCAGGTGCGCCATATCCACATGAGTTGTTACCGCAGCTTGTAGAGATTTTCTCCGAGATGTCTGTCTGCATCGGTTATAATACATCGTTCGACCTCGGTTTTCTTGACCGCATTGGCGTACCGACCGAGCATCTAACCGTAATTGATGTCATGCAGATGTTTGTGGACTACCTAAACGCCAACGGCGGTACTCACAGACGCGCATCGCTCTCTACCTGTACAAAATATTTTGATTACAAGTGGGAGGGCGCAGCACACAACAGCCTTGCAGATGCCAAAGCCACTTTGTACTGCTACAACATGATGAAGATTATCAAATAATAATGCTATGACTTATATATATCACTTAAATTATCTTTGTATCCCTGATGGCTGCACGCCGTCCGAACTGGACTGCTGCGTAGGGACATCGGTCAAGCTGCAAAGCGATAATGATATTGTGCAGCTTAAAGCAGCGCTGGCGCGAGATTTTATCAAGAGCGAAGCATATCCCTCACACTATTTGCGAAATCCAACCGCACATATCACTGTTGTTATCCGCAACATTACGCTGCTGCATAAAGAGGATAACCCTGATGACTGAATTATCTATCATTTACAGCGTGCCTGCAACATCATCTGATCTTGAAAAGCAGTCCAGTGCTACACCGGACAGCATCAAGCACAGCATCGCATCTGCGCGCCGGTCGGAGCTGATCGAGCAGCTTACTTCTCGCCGCAAAGCGAACGGAGGTGTGAACGATGCGTAAAATCCCTCGCACCGGCCTTGCACCGGAAGATCTCGCTGTAATCGCGCACCACGAGGATAATGGCGATCTGGTCATATTGCGTTTCTCGCATGGACAAGAGCGCGATATACGCTTTGCATTCCGCTGTATTGCAGATTACGATCCTGCGTGTATCATGCTGCATCGCAAGCCACATCTAATCTGTTGCCTCAACAATGATCGAGGTGAATAACATTGCCTATTATCAAAGCAACATCCGGTAAATTACCCATTAGAACCGTACTTACCCGTGTAATGGACAAACGAAAAACCAGTGAAAATTTGTTGAGCGGTTGGAATTGTACACCGTTTACGGTTAAAGATGAAATGGAAGTAACAAAACGTCTATGGGGAAAAAATAGTGGGCGAACGTATAAACATTTCATTCAAAGTTTCGCCAAGGACGAAAACATTTCGCCTGAACAGGCTCATCAGATTGCGTATCAACTGGCCGAAGCACTTCCCGAATGGGCGGACTTTGAGGTGCTGATTGCTACACATACTGATACGGAATATTTGCACACACATTTTATTGTGAATAGTGTGAGTTACGTAGATGGACACAAACTCCAGCAAAGCAGAGATGAACTGCAAAATATGAAAGATCAGTCTGATCGCCTATATCATGAAATGATGGTAAATCAATGAAACTGTTTTACATGATCCTCGCGTCCCTCATCACTGTTTTAATGGCAAGCTACGCACTCTGGTTGATCGCGCACATCGATATGCCGCTGCCGAAACGCTTAGTGCAGCTTTTCCCACCACTTTTTCTTTTAATCATGGTATTCTTACGGATTTTCTGGCTTTTCATCAGATAAGGAGGACAAAATGAGCAGTATTTCTATCAACAACTGCGTATTCATGGGCCGCTTAACAGGCGAACCAGAAATGCGCTACACGCGCAGCAATAAGCCGGTCACAACCTTTCGCATTGCTGTCAGCCGCCGTTCCAGCGCAGATGTTACCGACTTTATCCCCTGCGTGACCTATGGCGCGCAAGCAGAGTTTGTGTCACAGTGGTTTCAGAAAGGTACGCTGGCTATCGTGATCGGTCAGCTCACCTCGCATATGTGGACAGATAAGAACACCGGCAAGACCCGTGTAGACTATGAAATCCAGTGTGACAATGTGCAGTTTGGCGAAACCAAAAAGCAGCGTATCGCGCGTGAGCAGGAACAGCCGCCGCAGGCCGCAGAGCCGGAAGCAACTCCTGTGTCGGAAGCATCACCCATACCGCAGGCCGCGCCACAGAGTGGGCCAGAGCGCAGCGGCTTACAGATTGTAGCCGTAGATACCCTTACCGGCAATGTGCTCGCTAACGCCGTCTACGACCTCTATACGATGGACGGTGCAGCAGTCAGCCTGCATAACGGCACCGATGCAGACGGCATTGCATCAATTGTCGGTCTGTCCGCAGGTGATTATATTATCACTGAAGTAACTGCTCCGACCGGCTTCCGCCCGGTTGCCCGTTCGGTCAATGTAAATCTGGAACCGGGCATCAATCACAGCATTACCTTCCCTCACAGCGCTGAACCGGCGCAGCAGCCGCAGCCGTCTATCCCAGTCTATAATGATATGCCGGAGGGTTATGTCGATGATGATCGCGACGTTATGATCTAAAATGCGTGTTCTATCGGAACACAAAGGAGGTGTGCGCCGGTGACGAAAAGCGATTTAGAACAGCTTACACTGCTGAACTCTGAAATCTCCCGCGACTTAGAGCGTCTGCAAGAGTTGTATGCACTTCTTACCGGCTGCACATCGTCCATCAGGGGTTTACCTCATATCGGTTTGCTGCGCGGCAGCGACCGTACAGATAAGTTTGTATCCATGATTGATGTGCTGGAGCAGCAGATCAAAGAGCGCGTCTTGGATAGTGCAGCGCTTTACATTCAAATCTGGTCATATATCAACACAATTCACGATCCCCTCGTGCGTCAAATCATAGCTTTGCGCTACATAGACGGCCTGCCCTGGCAACAGGTTGCTAACAACATCGGTGGCGGCATTTCCGTCAGTGGTGTCCGTATGATACTCGACCGTTATCTTGCAGCCAATACAGGATAACAGCAGGAGGTTTCCCTTAATGTCCAACACCGGCTTTACCATCGGTTACAACTGCATACTGCGAGATCAGTCCCTGTCGCTTGCGACAAAGGGACTTTATCTCGTTGTTTCCAGCTATATCGGTATGCCGGAATGGAAATTGACGAAAAACACGCTGAACAAGATCTGCGGTACTGCCTATGCAGTGGAAAAGGCATGGAAAGAGCTGCTTGCAGCAGGCTATCTCAAGCACTATACTGCTCGTGCAGCTTCCGGCGCATTCATTCACCGCTACGAGCTGATGCAGGAGCCATCTGCTTCTGCGCCGCACGCATTTGTTACCGATGCTGATTTTGTCAGCGGTGACTGTCGTATTGTTCTGTCCGGTGAGAGTAAGCGTGACTTCACACAAATTCCGAACTCGATCCTGCGCAGCAAGCGTATCCCGCTGGCTGTTAAGGGTCTTTTCGGCGTGGTTGCACATCTTATCAACATCCCGAATTTTTCTCTTAACCCGGCTGGTGTACGGGCGTTCTGCATGGAGCGGATCAAGCGCTTTTCCTCCATCTGGCGGCAGCTCAAGCTGACCGGTCTGCTCAAGCAGCATCGTTACCCGACCGGCGAGGAGAACAGCTTTGAGTACCAATACGAATTGCTCGACCAGCCGGATAGCGAAGCACCGTACCTCGTGAACCATCATGCGGACGGCTCGGTATCCAGCGAGCGCACGATCAGCGACTACATAGCGCAGGCCAGTGCAAAGATCAAGCGTTTGTTCGGCGCAGACGGCTCTCAGCCGCCGCGCAAGCGCCGCAAGAACGCCGTCCGTAAATCTTCCGGCTTAACAAAGAACACGCCGCCTATGCCGCATGATGAGCGCATAAAAGACATTCGCGCGCAGATTGATGCGGACACGCTGGAACTCCATTACGCGCAGGGAAATGTGGAAATGGCAGTCGAAGCGCTGGCTGAATTGAAATATGAGAAAGACATCAAGATTAAAAACAACGATATTCCGCTGGAAGATCGTCAAGCGGTTGTTGCGCGTGTTGCTCGTCCCAATATTTCTCATTTCCTTAGTGAAAAAGAGAATGTTCTCGCGCGCAGCACGCAAAATCCGGTCGCTTACTGCCGCACTGTGTTGTATGATTACCTGATACAGCAGCAGGCAAAAGACGATGCACAGCCGCAACAGTCCGATATAATCCCTCTGTGGGAGGAAATCTGGCTTAAACAAAAAGAAGAAATCAAAAAGCGCCGCAAAGCTGAGGAAGCGAAACAATCTGAACAATCCGTCAGCGAACCAGTAAAGGCATAATCAGCCGTAACTCCAACATTCGGAGCTACGGCTATTGCCCTTGCTTTTTTCTTTTCTTAATCTGGATTTCCGGCTTTCTTACAAGCTGTTTCTTGCATCTCCGGTCGTTTTTCGACCGGATTTTTTAATTTTACCTACCATATACCTTTTTTCATGGGGCGGGTATAAAACAGGCACCTTGCAAATTAGGCGTACTGCACAAATGGTATTATGCAAAATGGTACAAAATAATTAAACATCTTCCATTTAGACTCTCATAATAATACTTCTTATATCATACTCAGTTTGGGTGAGAAAAAGCGAAGAAAAAGTAATTTGTGCGTTTTGTGCGCTCCATCTGTGCTACAATATTAACTGGGCGAAAGCCTAAGAAAACTTTATAGCAGGAAGCTACTTTTAAGAGCATCGGTTTTTTCCGACGCTCTTTTTTTGTACCCAAAATCCCTTGCCGCTGTGTAGGAGGTATCGAATTTACATATGTTAAGCAAAGAGGAATGGAACGCCAACAAAGATAGCACCAGCATTATTTATTGCTTTGAAGATGGCACGACCAAGGAAATCACAATGGCAGAATATCTGCGCGCCCACCCGGAGCATAGCGCCGAAGATTTTCGTATTATCAAAGAGCTTTCGGATGAACTGTTACACACTTTCTATCTATCGGATAAACGCGCAGAAAATTATCTTTCTGATCGTACATTTGAAACAGCTACGAAGCATATCGCATCCTCGGAACTGGGGCCGTTGGAAAGCCTGCTGCGAAAAGAACAGCTTCGCTTTGCTTTTCGTGTAGCTGCGCGCCTGCTGCACAGCGGCAAGCTGACAGCTGTACAGCGCCGCTGCTTTATTGCATATTTCATCAAGGGTAAAACCGTAGCCGAAATTGCGCATGACGAAAAAACCTACCGCATGACAATCTGGCGGCATATTCGCCGCTTAGAAGCCGCCCTGCGCGACGCCGTTTGATATGTGTTCCATTGGAACACTTTTTTTATTTTCTGAAATGAGGAGTGAACACTATGCCAAAATTCACACCGCAGCAGCTTGATGAGCTTTATCACCAGACGCTTGCGGAATTTGCTGCATCCCCGGAGAAATGGACGAGCTTTCTCGACACAGCAGCACGACTGTACAAGTATGATTTCAAATCACAGGTATTGATCTGGTCACAGCGACCGGATGCAACGGCCTGTGCCGAGCTGCCGCTGTGGAACGAACGCCTGCACCGCCGCGTCAATCGCGGCTCAAACGGTATCGGTATCGTTGATAACAGCAGCGGTCAGCCGCGCATCAAGTATCTGTTCGATATTTCGGATACTTCACCGCGCGACCCGTCCGTCGCACCGCCGTATATCTGGCAGATGCGTCCTGATGCACAGGATACAGTGCTGGACGGTATCTCTGCTGCGTTGGGCGAAGATATGCACACAGAGTTTGATTTTCCTATCAACCTGTATCTGTCCGCGCAGTGCTTTGCAGATAAGAAAGCCAGCGAGTACACCGATAACACCGATTTAATCCGCATCGCAGTAAAGTCCACTGCTTATAGCGTCTTGCAGCGCTGCGGCTTTGAACCGTCGCAGTACATCTCGGATATTCCCACCGGAAACCTCTCTCCTAACGAGCTTGCGCTTGTTGGACAGATTACGCAGGAAGCGTCTGAAACGGCATTACGCTCGATTGAACAGTCTATGAAGAACTTGGACGGCTGTAAACTTTTTCGATTTACAACGCGAAAGCGTATTGCAGAACAGCCTTCTATGTTGTATAATAAAGGTACTGAAAGAGTATCTGAACCGACAAAGGAAGGAGCTGTTATAGATGGCAAAACTGCCGAAGAAAGTGTATTACCACGAGGGGCCGGACGGCAAGATGCACCCCGATCTGGTAGAGCCGGAGTACGGCGAATGGGGCGCAGCGCGTCTGAGGTACATGAAGCAGTACCTGCCGGAGGAACTGATGGAATTGCTTCGGAATTGCGAGCTGAACCACTATCTGAACAAGCTGGATCGCCGCGCGATGGACAAATTCGAGTTGCTGGTAGCGCAGAAAGCGAAACAGCACAGAGTAACGGAAGAACTGAAAGAACGCGACCCGATGCAGTGGATCGGTCTGATGGGCAACATTCAGCACGAAGTGACGCAGATAATCGAGGAAACCTTCATTTACTAAACAGCCAAACAGCAGCAGAGCCGGAAAAGCCTGCTGCTGTTGCTTTTGAACAAATGTCGCTGATGGACGATAGCAGCAATGTGTTCCAGTCGAACACGCAGACTGCTGCACCCACTTCTGATGTGTTCGACTGGAACACGCCCGATGTTTCCGATGAGGTAATCAACCGCGTACTGACCGCAGGCAGCAACAGTACCCATAGCCGCGAGCGAATCGCGGCTTTTTTCATGCAGCCGAATGTCAGCATGGCGGACGCTGCTGCATTCCTGCGGCATGAATACCGCATAGGCGGCGCAGGCGTGCGCGTCCATAACATTGACCATTCCCTTTGGTTTGACAGCAACGGTCTGCGTATTGCACGCGGTCACGATACCCGCACGCCGCGTGCTGTTGTACTGACTTATGAAGATGCAGCTAACCGTATCTCCACGCTGCTGAAAAACGGTCAGTATGCGAGTGCAGCAGAGCTGACAGATGCAAAGCCTAACGAATATCGCGAGCTTGCATCGGAAATCTGGCACACCTATCACGATATGAGCGAGGAAGCGCGGGAGCAAGGCTTTTTTGCGCAGACAAAGGAATTTGCTAACGATGTTTTCCCTCCGGCTGTCGAGAAGCTGACCGCAGCGCTGAGTGATCCTGCACAGCGCGCTGTACTGACCGGTGAAATGACGGACTACGCACGCGCTGTGCAGCGAAACAGTGATCTTTGCCGCTTTTGCTTCAATGTGCAGCGTTCCGAAGATGCGGCAGAACGCTTGCAGCGTACCGAGCGCATGACAGCGCTCTATGCTGCCGCAGACGGTTTTGAACCGGTGCGCGCTGCTTTTATTACGCAGGACGAAATAGACGAAATGCTGCGCAGCGGCAGCGGTATAGATCGCGGCAAAAAGCGCATTTCCGAGTTTTATGCGGAAAATCATACGCAGAAAGAACGCATTGAATTTTTGAAGAACGAGTACGGCTGGGGCGGTCGTGCTTACGGCGGTTACAGTGAAAATCATGATGGCAAGGGTATTGCATTCGAGCGCAGTATCGACAGAGAGGTATACGACAGGATAACGCTGTCGTGGAGTCAGGTCGATCACCAGATTAGTACGCTCATCCGGCAGAACCGCTATCTGACACCGGAGGAACAGCGCCGGTATGCGCAGGAGCGAACAGATACCATAACGATTTCTGAACCGGAAAATGTGTTCCAGTCGAACACACAGCAAATCGTCGAGGACGATGATTTCTCTGATATTAACCCGGCAGAGGTGCGCGAAGCGCTTGCAAGGAATGGCATTGTAAATGGTGAAGTAGTCGAACCGGAAAAACTGAATAGCAATCCATTTATTCAGCAGGTAATGTCTGATGTTGAGAGCGCTTCGCAAAATGATGTGTTCCAATCGAACACACAAAAGCAGCAAGCGCCGGTTGACACACCGAACGACTATAATTCCATTAAACTGAATGCGTCTTACGCAGACAGTATCGTACTGTTTCAAGTAGGCGATTTCTTTGAAATGTTTGGTGAGGATGCAAAACAGGCTGCGGCTCTGCTGGAACTGAACCTTACCACGCGCGAACTTCCCGGTACTGGTCGTGTAGAGATGTGCGGCATCCCGGCGCACAGCTTGGAGCGGTATGTGGAGAAGCTGCGCGACAAGCATGATGTAACGATTGCCGCCACCAAAGGTAACAGCACCGAACGCCATGTCTATACTATGCGTTCCATCGACCATGAAGCAGAAGATGCTATAAACGCTTACGAAACTGAATTCGGTGCAGACGGCTTGCGAGCATTCCGCGATACTTCTGCCGAAACACAGGCGAATGTGTTCCAATCGAACACGCGGAGTGCTGAGCCGACACAGCCTAAGCAGTTCATTGCCCATTTCTATGTTGCAGAGGATATTCAGAAACGCGGCGCTCTGGACATCAAGGAGTTTCATTCTCTTGAAGATGCTCTGAACGCTTACCATAAACTCCCGAACAACCAGAGAAAAGCGCTGGGAGCAATGAATACCGAAGCTCTTCCGGGCAGTCTGGATTTTGTGCAGTGCGTAGACGGCAAGGACACCATTATTCAGGATTATACTAAGGTGGCAGGCTGGCAGAACGCCGAAGTCCTTAACAGTATCGCCCAGATCGAACGATCTCTCAACACCAGAGAAGCTGTGTCTGTTCCTGCGGAGAATGTGTTCCAATCGAACACGCCGGAAGAACCGGACAGCGACCGCTATGAGATCTACCAGCTTACGGCTGATCCAGCCAATGCAAAACTACTGTTTACTTCTTACGACGGGATTCATGCGGGCGGCATGACGATAAACCGCAGCAACTACGAGCTGAAATATTCCGCACCGCTCACCCCAGATACCACATTGGACAGCATTTATGTTCAGTTCAATATCAACCGTCCTGCCGACTTCACCGGTCACAGCCTGTCGGTTTCGGATATTGTGGTGCTGCACCGGAACGGACAGGATACCGCGCACTATGTGGACAGCATCGGCTTTGCCGATGTACCGGAGTTTCTTACCGAGCAGACGCAGGAGAATGTGTTCCAAAGGAACACGCCGCCGGAGCGTGATGTGTTCGAGGGCAATTCTCCGGCAGAACGCGCAGAACTGGCCGCGTCTGATCCAGACAATGATGTGTTCGATGGGAACACATTGACTGAAGCGGTACAGAGCGCCGAAGCGCATACTGCCGAGGACAGCGATCTCAAAACCGCAAAGCAGTTGATCAACGATTACTGTATCGAGGAATTTGATACAATGGCTGACTTCTCCGACCTTTCTGATGTTGGTCTGGCATACAGCACAACGGAAGACGATGAGCATGAAATACAGGTCAGCGCCGATCTGAACACTTATTGCATCAATTACGCCGTAGATGGTGAAACGGTTCACAGCGTTTCGTTCGATAGTCTGCATGAACTCAACGATCATTTTGCGAGCCTCTATTTCGATGCGATGATCTCCGATGCAGAATACCACTATTACGAGTTGCACCCGAATGAGAAAACGGAGAATGTGTTCCAGTCGAACACGCCAGCCGACAACTCTATCATGGTGCGCTGTGAATGGAGTGAAAGCAGTGCGTTTGAGGACGGCAAACTGTATCCAATTGCAGAATTTGACCGCTTAATGAGAAAAGCGGATGAGGATTTTGTTTCCGGTCGGGAATCCATCGAGAAAAAGTATGGTTCGTTGGAAAATGCTTTCGATGCCGGATATGAAGAAGCATACCAGTATGCTGGTTACGATAAAACCAAATTTACGCTGTTGCTGCCGGACGGCAGAACATTCACCGAGCGTCAGGATATTGGTGACGGTGACGGCGGCCTGCTGGATTTCCTTAGTCAATATCCGGCTTACAATGATATTATGCCTATGCTGCGTGAAGCAGCAGGAAGTACGCCGGAATCGGAGAATGTGTTCCAGTCGAACACGCAGGATATGCCCACACCCGAAACCGCCGATGTGTTCCAGTCGAACACGCCTGCGTATCAGGTCGGTGATACCGTTTATCTGGATAACAAGCCGTTTGAAATCACAGATATTCGTGATTTTCATGTCGAGCTGCGTGACCCATCGCTGCTTTATCCGGTTTCCCGTCTTGAAAACCGCGACAACTTCACACAGCTGCTTGCCCAGGACGAACGCAATTCTGCTTTTATTCCCGGCGAGCCGAAGCAGGAACAGACTATTGCTGTCCAGACAGACAACTTCCGCATTACGAATGATGACCTCGGCACCGGCACGCTTGGTGAAAAATTTGACCGAAACCTTGCGGCTGTCCGCCTGCTGAAAAGTCTGGAAGCCGCAGATCGTCCTGCGACTGCCGAGGAACAGCAGGTGCTCTCTCAGTATGTTGGCTGGGGCGGCATGGCAAGCGCGTTCAGTCCCAACAACCGCCGCTATGAGCAGCTGCGCAGTCTGCTCACTGAGGACGAATACAAGGCGGCGCGTGCGTCCGTCCTGAACGCGCACTACACCTCGCCCACGATCATCCGTGCGATCTATGACGCTGCGGCTCAGTTCGGCTTTGAAAACGGCAAAATTCTGGAGCCGTCCATGGGTGTCGGCAATTTCTTCGGTATGCTGCCGGAGAGCATGAAAGACAGTCAGCTCACCGGCGTGGAGCTGGACAGTATCAGCGGACGCATTGCCCGCAAGCTGTATCCGAACGCCGATATTAAGATTACCGGCTACGAGAATACCAAGTTTGCAGACAACTCGTTCGATGTTGCCGTCGGCAATGTGCCGTTTGGCGATTACAGCCTGCACGATAAGCGGTATGACAAAGACCACCTGCTCATTCATGACTATTTCTTTGTTAAGACGCTGGACAAGGTTCGTCCGGGCGGTATTGTGGCCTTTGTCACCTCTAAGGGCACGCTTGATAAGGCTAATCCTGCCGCGCGCCGCTTAATGGCAGAGCGTGCCGACCTGCTCGGTGCAATTCGTCTGCCCAATACGGCATTCAAGGCAAATGCCGGAGCCAGCGTTACCACCGACATTCTGTTCCTGCAAAAGCGTGACACGCCGCCGGAGCAGTTGCCCGCATGGACGGAAACCGGCAAAAATGCAGACGGCATGGAGCTGAACAATTATTTCTTGCAGCATCCGGAAATGATTCTGGGTACGATGCAGGAGGTCACAACTCAATACGGTAAGGATACCGCCTGCGTCCCCGATCCGAATGTCGAACTGGAAGATCTGCTCTCCGCAGCAGTTCTTCACCTCGGTCACGAGAATGTGTTCCAGTCGAACACGCTCATTGAGGACGATGTGTTCCAATCGAACACGCAAGAACCGCCTGCACCAGAAACCGCTGATGTGTTCCAGTCGAACACGCCGATGGAAGAGCTGCGTCCGTTCTCCTATGCTGTGCAGGACGGTAAACTAATGTTCAAAGAAGCAGACGGCAATCTTGTACCGTCCGAAATGAACGCTACTGCTGTTAAACGTGCTATCAGCATGATCGGTATTCGAGATGCTGTGCGTAATCTGATCGAAGCCCAGCGTGACGGCTGTGACGATGAGCAACTTCATGCTTTGCAGGCAGACCTCACGCAGAACTACGATACATTCGTAAAGGAGTTCGGCAATATTCATAAGCGCGGCAATAAACTGGCTTTTCGAAAAGATGCTGGGTATCCGCTGCTGCTTGCACTGGAAAAACTGGACGATGAGCAGAATGTAATCGGCAAGACCGCCATTTTCAGCAAGCGCACAATCAGTCCGCATATTGTTGCAACACACGCCGATACGCCAGAGGACGCGCTCGGACTGTCGCTGGCAGAACGCGGCAAAATCGACTTTGCATATATGTCCGCACTGCTTGACGGTATGCCGCAGGAGCAGATTACCACTGCACTGCGTCAGCAGATTTTCCTCGACCCACAAACACAGGAATGGCAGCCTGCGGACGAGTATCTTTCGGGCAATGTACGCGCCAAACTTGATATTGCACGCCTTGCCGCACAGAGCGACCCGGATTTTGCTGTTAATGTGCAAATGCTGGAGCGTGTCCAGCCGGAGCCGCTGACCGCTGCGGACATCAATGTAAAGCTCGGCACAACATGGATACCGCCGGAGGACATCGATCATTTCATCCGCGATGTGCTGCATCCGCCGTTCTATGCACTGAACAAGATTAAAACCTCGTATTCTGATGCTGCAAAGCTCTGGTATATATCCAATAAGAGTGTAGATAAAGACCCTCATTCGCTGGCATATACGAAATACGGCACTTCCCGCGTGAATGCTTACGAACTTCTGGAACTGTCACTCAATCTGCGCGATGTGCAGGTCAGTGATGTAAAAATCATAGACGGCAAGGAAAAGCGTATTCCGAATACCAAGGAAACCATTAAGGCAAGAAACGCACAGGACGCACTTCGTCAGGCGTTCAAGGACTGGGTATTTGATGATCCTGCGCGCCGCGAACGACTTGTGGGTTATTACAACGAACATTTTAATACCACCCGTCCGCGCGAATTTGACGGCAGTCACCTCACTTTGCCCGGTATCAATCCAAGTATTCAGCTATATTCTCACCAGAAAGATGCAGTTGCCCGTATCCTTTACGGCGGTAATGCGCTGCTTGCGCACTGTGTCGGTGCGGGCAAAACATGGACGATGGCTGCGGCGGCAATGGAGCTGCGGCGGCTCGGACTTTCTCACAAGCCGATGTTCGTCGTGCCGAACTCGCTGACCGAGCAGTGGGGTACAGAATTTCAGCAACTTTATCCCGGTGCCAACATTCTGGTTGCATCCGAAGCAGACTTCACCAAGGAGAACCGCAAGGCGTTCTGCGCACGCATTGCGACCGGCGATTATGATGCGGTCATCATCGGACACACGCAGTTTGAGAAGATACCGCTCTCGCCGGAAAACGAGCGCAGGCACATCGAGCGGCAGCTTGATACACTGGAACTCAGTCTGACCGATGCAAAGCGGAACAAGGACTTAAACTTCACTGTAAGGCGGCTGGAGTCCTCGAAAAAGAAGCTGGAAACCCGTCTGGAAAAGCTGATGGATGCAAAGGAAAAAGACGATGTTGTCACCTTTGAAGAACTCGGTGTTGACCGGCTGTTTGTCGATGAAGCGGACGAATTTAAGAACCTCGCTTTGTTTACAAAAATGCGCAATGTCGGCGGTATCAACACAAGCGCAGCGCAGAAAAGTGAAGATATGCTCGCTAAGTGCGAATATCTGAACGAGAAAACTGATTATCATGGCGTATGCTTTGCGACCGGCACACCGGTTTCCAATTCCATGACCGAGCTGTACACGATGATGCGCTATCTTCAGAACGATACGCTGGAAAGTGTCAACATGACTGACTTTGACAGTTGGGCATCTAACTTTGGCGAAACGGTGACGGCGATGGAACTGGCACCGGAGGGAACCGGCTACCGTACAAAAACGCGCTTTGCAAAGTTCTGCAATCTGCCGGAACTGATTAACCTTTGGCGGCAGGCGGCAGATATTCAGACCGCCGATATGCTCGATCTCCAGCGCCCGGAAGTGGAATACCACAACGTAAAGGCACAGCCGACAGCGGCACAGCAAGCCATGGTGCAGGAACTCGGCAAACGCGCTGACCGCGTGCGCAGCGGTGCAGTCGCACCCTACGAGGACAATATGCTCGCTATCACCAATGACGGACGCAAGCTCGCGCTCGATCAGCGGCTTGCAGACTCGTCCCTGCCGGACAATCCGGGCAGCAAGCTCAATATGGTCGTGGAAAATGTGTTCAATACATGGGAAAGCAGCAAGCCGACCAAAGGCACACAGCTTATCTTCTGCGACCTTGCAACACCCTCTGCGGCAGGCAAGGACAGCGGTCGTTTCTGCTCCTATGACGATATACGGGATAAGCTGATCGCCAAGGGTGTACCGGCTGACCAGATCGCATATATTCACGATGCGGACACACCGGCAAAAAAGAATGCACTCAGCAGCAAAATGAAATCTGGTGCAATCCGCGTGTTGATTGGCTCGACTGCCAAGATGGGCGCTGGCTTCAATGTGCAGGAACGCCTTGTTGCACTGCATCATGTCGATTGCCCATGGCGTCCGCGTGATGTAGAGCAGCGTGACGGTCGTATTCTCCGTCAGGGCAATACAAACGAAAAGGTACACATCTATCGCTATGTTACTGAGGGTACATTCGACAGCTACAACTGGCAGACGGTCGAGAACAAGCAGAAGTTTATCTCGCAGGTCGTAACCGGCAAATCTCCGGCACGCACCTGTGATGATATTGACGATGCTGCACTGTCTTACGCCGAAGTTAAGGCACTTGCTGCCGGTGATCCGGAGATCAAGGAACGCATGGAGCTTGATGTTGATGTGCAGAAACTATCCGTCCTGCGTACTGCATACCACAATGACCAGTATAAGCTGGAGGACGATGTAAATGTGAACTTGCCGCACAGCATTGTTAAGAAAGAAAACATGATTGCGGCGCTGAAAAGAGATCAGACAACGCTGGACGCAAATCACGCGCAGGCCGAGGGCGATACTTTCTGTATCGAACTGAACGGGAAAACTTACAATGCCAAGGACAAGGCCGGTGAAGCACTGCTGTCCATGGTCGCTGCTGAACGCAAGAAGATTTCGCAGAACATGGACGGCAAACTGACTTACGAGGATGCTCGTCCTATCGGCTCGTACTGCGGCTTTGCGCTGGAGCTGAAACGTTCGCTCATGGACGAGGTGCGTATCTGTATTCATGGTGATACTAAGCGCATGGTGGAGCTGGGTGACAGCGCAACCGGCTGTATTCAGCGCATTAACAACGCTATGAATGACATCGGAAAGTTTATCACTGACAACGAACAGAGCCTTGTGCGCCTGCATGAGCAGCTTGATGAAGCCAAGGTCAATCTCGGCAAGCCATGGCCGCTTGAGGACGAGTATCAGCAGAAGATCTCTCGCCTTAACGAGCTGAACTACAAACTGACCCGTCACCATTCCTCTGAAAACTCTCCCGAACACTCTCCTGCGCAAAGTGAATTGGAGCTATGAAGATATGAAAAAAGGGCCTGTTGCAAAATAAAAACGCGATAGCAACCTGCACAAAAGAATAGTGAAAAATCAGAAACCCGGAATCCTTTTTGAGCCGTTTTGCCCCAAAAAGGTTCCGGGTTTTGTGCACTATTTTTTCAGGGAGCTATTTTGCGACAGACCCTTTCTTTTTTCATTTACGCCCAATTAGGGCGTTTTTTTGTTTTAGAGAGAAAGGAAGTCTGACGATGAAGATTGAGAACGCAGCCGTAGCCCTGCTCCTGCTGATTATGCTGATAACCATACTGTGCGGCGGTATCAACCTGTACCGGCTCTGTCATAGCCTGCCGTATCTGCCGCACTGGTGGAGCGGTGTGTGCTGTACGCTACTGCTGTTCGGTGTCCTGGGCTGTTTCTGGGGCAGCAGTAAATAATAAATATTGCAAGGGTCACAGGATATAATCCGTGACCCTTACAACACCTTTCCTGAATTTTTATTTGTCTTTTTTCACCAAGTCATATGCCGCATTTGCAAACATAAATATTATGCAATGAATAATTGCATATATAAGGATAAGGATAATTAAACACCAAATTGGCAATATAATCGTTGTAAAAATCCTATAAATCGTCATATCTGCAATTAAAACTATTAAAGACGATCTACTGCATAATAGTAATTGAGTATGTGAAAATGAAGATGCGCTTAACCGATTAGAGAAGTGGTGCTGAATTTTTTGAAACGGATTCAAATGCCTCAAACACATTCCTATTATAATAGTAAGTGCTATAAAAATCCAAGCAGGCATAACATTTACCCCCACGCCCGATAAAATGTGTCATTGCAGGCGAATTTTTTATGTGCCGAGTCAACATAATATTTGCATTTTACTTGCTGCCACATACTGGGGAGAGTTTTGTGACCTTTAATTACTTCATGGAAATAGAGGGTTTTATACTGAGCATTGTTCGCCATCGTACTTATGCTTTTGAGAAGATCCGTAGCGAGATCTAAAAAATCTCCCGACACGCCGAAAACAATGGCAATTGCGCTGGAAAGAGCGTCAATGGTGTAGCTCATAATATTATTCTCTAATTCGATGTTTCTATTCTTCTCCGAAATAGGCTTTGTATAGTCGGCAGGGACAGTTCCGTACAAACAGTTGTCTTGCTTCATCCAACCGGTACAAGGCTGTACCGTTTCATCTTCGTAATTAGCAGGTTCTTCATGGATAGTTGCCATCTTTACACCGTTGAGATAAATGATATTACCGATACGCTCGGTCACATTTTCTCCCGCAGTGATCTTGGCATAGGTAACTTCGCCGTTTTCCAAACGATATTCCACATCTGCCTGTTTACCAGCAATTTCAGTAGAATACCGAACAGTCTGCGCTTCATTAGAGAGGTTGATTGCCGAAGCGACAGGCGCAAGAATGCTTGCCATGATGGAAGCCGTGCATACTAACGAAATTAACTTTTTCATGAAATACGCCTCCTTTTATTGGTCTGTATTACTCTCTGCGGGTGCTGCCTTAACCGGCATATTGCCCGCGCCTTTTATTGAACGCTTGCGCCGATCTGTAAAATCGGCTATACTATGTATATCCACATGAATCCGTTGCACCGCTATGCGGTGAGGTGTCCAGCCTTTCGGTTTTATGTGGATTTTTTAATGAACCATCGGAATTACCAGCCTTTGCACAATATCTTGGTTTTAGTGGGGAACATCAATCCAGTACGGGTCTACCCAATAGCCGCGGGTTTCGTTCCAGCGGCGGTACTGGTACTTACCGCTTTCAAAGCGATACTTGTACACGATCACATCGGCGCATGGCATGATCGTGCATTCGCTGCTGTTCTGCGGCGTGGGTGCTTGCGGAATATCTGCCGCAAATGCGGTCGGAACGGCGGTTGCCATGATAGCTGCCGCGCCCAACGCACAGAGAAGTCGTTTCTTCATGGTGGTTCACTCCTTTATGATTGCTAATCCGGTTTGATGAAAAAAATCTGCTTCGGATTCGGTCAGCTTCATTGGCTGTTCGTTCTGGATACAAAGCCAGTATTCTCCCGCATGGTTTTGTTCGATATACGCTGTATCGCTGTTAAAGTCGATGGTCTGTGGTTTTGTGCTTTTAGGTGCTTCAAATTTCGGCTGCGGCAAAATCGCGTAGGACGCGATCAGCAGCAGGGCGAACACGCCGGTAAGCATGGCGCTGGCGGTGTGGCGGTGCCGCTGTGCCGAGTAGGTCATAACCATAACGAACCGCTCCTTGATCTCGGCTTGTGCGTCCGCTTGGAACAGCGCGGTTGCCATAAACGGCAAGCGGTGCTTGCGCCCGGTCTGCTTCATCAAGGAAAGTATCATCCGCAGGTAGGCGGCGCGTTCCTGCTCGTCCAGAGTCCGTGCAACGGACAGGTCGCACTTGATCTCCAAGGTCTGCTCCAAGTCCTTTTGCAGCAGGTACACTACGGGATTCCACCAGAATATCATGCAGAACAGCGTAACCAGCAGCTTCACAACGGTATCGTGGTTGAGAAAATGCGTGTATTCGTGTAGCAGCACATAGCGTAGTTCAGTTTCGGTGTAGTCCCTGTCCGGCAGGATGATTCGCTTGTGCAGCACGCCCATGCCGAACGCGGATTCGATATTCCTCGCAGTGCAGCCCTGCACCCTGAGTTTGCGCCCGGTCTGCCGCCGGACTTGCTCCAACAGGGAGTTGGTGCGCTCGTCCCAAGGTGTAGCGTAATGCGCTACGCTGCATATCGCTTTGCGGTACTGCCGGATATAGCGAAAAAGCAACTCGCAGAATCCCAGCAGCCACGCGGCGCACAGGATAAGCACGAGCGGCTTGTTTGCCAGCATATCCCGCTCCCGCGTCAGCAGATTGTAGATGTGCGGATAAATAACACCGTCCGCTGCAATCAGCGTATGCGGAAATTCCAGCGGCAGAAACAGCCGCACCGCGCAGAACAGGTACAGCAGCACCATGGACAGAACGCCGAAATGCTGCTTGAACCGCGTATGCCGCAGCAGGTAGATGGCTACGATCAACAAGCTGCTCCACAATAGCGCGGACAGAAATGAGAAAATAGTGACTTGCATATTTATTTCTCTTTGCTTTTTTCCTCGATCTGGGCTTCGTATTCGTCTACCATCTTTTCCAGTTCGGCAATCAGCTTTTCGTCCTGCTCCGGCGTGCGCTGCTTTCGGTCTTTCTTGAACAGCGTAACTGCGATATGGGCGAACAGCGAATTGTTTACGCCCTGTTCTTCCAGCATATAGGCAAGGTATTCGTCCTTGGTGAGCGTGGGGACATACTGCTGTGCCTGATAGCGTCCCTCCTGCGCGATTCCGACAACTTTAATGAACTCCTTATCGCTCAACCAGCGCAAAACCTTGTGAATGTAGTTTTTGCTCCAATCCTGCCCCACAAGCAGGCGGCTCAACTGGGAAACGGTAAGCGGTTCGGGCGTTTGCCAGAACACATTCATTACGATCTCTTCCGAGTTTGACATTTGATATTTCTTCACAGTATTCACCTTTCCATACAGTAACCGAATGGGTTTCTGTTAGCTTGCCTACATGATACATACCAATGTAGTTACTGTCAATAGATTTGTGAAAACTTTGGTAGAAAATCTAAAATCAGGTGAAAATAATTGTGCAAAACAGCGAGGAAAATCGCCGCGATTTTCTCAAAGAAATAAAAAGAAAAGTGCTGAAACTGTTGACGTATACGATAATATCGTATATAATATAAGTACGATAAAATAGTATATAAGCAATGGGGACAACATATGACGAGAACATTTATTTTCACAGAACCGTTTCGTAAATGCTGGGCGGCAATGGGTCTGCACGATGAGGAATTGAAGCTGCTGGAAGATATTCTGCTGGAAAATCCGCAAAAGGGTGATGTGATCGAGGGTACTTCGGGTGCGCGGAAAATGCGTATCCAAATGAACGGTCATGGCAAGCGCGGCGGCGGTCGTGTGATCTATGTGGATATTTTCGAGAAAGAGAAGTTATACTTTCTCTTTGCATATCCTAAGAATGTGCAGACTGATCTCACAGAACAGCAAAAGAAAGTTGTTCGTCAAATGATAGAAGCGATCAAAGGAGAGTGAGCGATATGAGCGAACCGATTTTTAACTCCGATCTGACGATGGACCAGATTGAAAAGAATTTTGAGGGCATGGATTTCTTTGCAGGACTGATGGAGGGACTGCAAGAAGCCTATGCCTGCGAAAAGGGCAACGCTGCTCCCGGCACAATCTCACACAAGCGGTCGCTGCCGAATGTCGATGTTGCCGCCGTTCGCGCCGCGCTGCATATGACGCAAAAGGTGTTCGCTGAAATGCTGGGCGTATCCAGCCGCACTGTTGAAGCGTGGGAGTGCGGCAGAAGCAATCCTACGCCGACGGCTAAAAAGCTGATCTACCTCATTCAAGAGGACAATTCGCTTGCACAGAAATTGCAGTTGCAGGCATAAACAAAGGGTCTGTTGCAAAATAAAAACGCGATAGCAACCTGCACAAAAGAATAGTGAAAAATCAGAAACCCGGAATCCTTTTTGAGCCGTTTTGCCCCAAAAAGGTTCCGGGTTTTGTGCACTATTTTTTCAGAGAGCTATTTTGCGACAGCCCCTCCTTTCATACTTCTTTCAGATCACCTATATAAAGTGTCTTTCCGAGGGGCGCAAGAACCTTTAAGATCGTACTAAGGTTCGGAGTGGTGCTGCCGTTCTCCATGCGGGCGATAACTGGCTGCTTGACGCCAGTTAATTCCTCAAGTTGCTTTTGAGAAAGACCGCGTTCCTTTCTGGCCTTAACCAGCTCTCCAATCAAAGCCACCCGGAGATTGCTCTCTGCAATCTCCTCCGGCGTAAACATTTCTTTGCGTACATCTTCCCAAGTCGCAAAGGTATTTCCATTCATCGTAACACTCATTATAAATCGCACCTTTCCTTGAAATCAGCTAATTCTCGTTTGGCTTGTTCAATCTCTCGCGGCGGTGTTTTCTGCGTTTTCTTAACAAACTGGTGTAAGAGTACATACCTGCCGTTTACAACGCCCGCAAACAGTATACGATCTCGCAGGGGACGCAATTCCCATATGTCACCGTCAAGATGCTTAACATAGTTTTCTGTCAGTTGCTCAGTTCCATACACGCTCAATGCCTGAATATAATCATTGATTTTGTTCAGCTTGATGCGGCTGTCTTTACCTTTATTTTTCCCCAATTCCTGCATATACTCTAACACAGGTGAATGTCCATGCCGATCTGCGTAAAATATTATCTCTCTCAAACCGTTCCCCCCCTTTCTCTTTCTACATATATTATACTCAAAAGTTATTGAAATGTCAATGCTTAAAAGTTATTGTTTTGATTTTATAATAGAAAAAGTCCCCGTTCTGAGCCTTTTTGAAGCTC
>OLQE01000040.1_pt1 | contig 109562 bp, 96 predicted proteins | sample 1643161 | NCBI WGS metagenome assembly OLQE01 (sample SAMEA3136650, study PRJEB25190) | human gut metagenome
AAACACTGGCAGCACAGCTTTACGGTGAGATGAAGGAATTTTTTCCTGAGAACGCGGTAGAATACTTTGTCTCCTACTATGATTATTACCAGCCGGAGGCGTATGTGCCGTCTACGGACACTTATATTGCAAAAGATGCCTCCACAAATGATGAAATCGATAAGTTACGATTATCTGCAACGGCGGCTCTCTGTGAGCGCAGGGATGTAATTGTTGTATCCTCTGTTTCATGTATTTATGGTCTGGGTGCACCGGAAGAATTTTTTGATATGATGATCTCACTTCGTCCGGGAATGGAGAAAGACAGAGATGATGTGATCAAAGAACTGATCGACATTCAGTACAACCGTAATGAAATGGATTTTCATCGAGGTACATTCCGGGTGCGTGGTGATGTATTGGAAATTTTTCCTGCCAACTATTCTGACCGTGTGATTCGTGTAGAGTTTTTTGGGGACGAGATCGATCGTATTACAGAAGTGGATGTCCTGACAGGCGAGATCCGCAGTGAACTGAAACATGCCGCGATTTTCCCGGCATCCCATTATGTTGTGCCACAGAGCCAGATCCAGAGAGCAGCAGATGCCATCCTCGAAGAAATGAAAGAACAGGTTGCCTATTTTAAAGGTGAGGACAAGCTGATTGAGGCACAGCGTATTGCCGAGAGAACGAATTTCGATGTAGAAATGATGAAAGAAACAGGTTTCTGTTCCGGTATAGAGAATTACTCACGACATCTTACAGGACTGGCACCGGGGCAGCCGCCATATACATTGATGGACTATTTTAAAGATGACTTTCTTCTTATTATAGATGAGTCTCACAAAACCGTCTCACAGGTTGGCGGCATGTATGCCGGTGACCAGAGCCGTAAACAGACACTGGTGGATTATGGTTTCCGTCTGCCGTCTGCGAAGGACAACCGTCCGTTGAGTTTTGAGGAATTCGAAAACAAACTGGATCAGGTTATGTTTGTTTCTGCGACACCGGGACAGTATGAGGCGGATCATGAGCTTCTTCGTGCAGAGCAGATTATCCGTCCGACCGGACTTCTGGATCCGAAGGTTGAGGTGCGTCCGGTGGAAGGGCAGATCGATGACCTGATCGGAGAAGTCAATAAAGAAGTAGAAAAGGGCAATAAGATTCTGATCACGACACTGACAAAACGTATGGCGGAAGATCTGACGGATTATATGAAAGATGTCGGCATTCGTGTACGTTATCTCCACTCAGATATTGATACCCTTGAGCGAGCGGAGATCATCAGGGATATGCGCCTGGACGTTTTTGATGTACTGGTTGGAATCAACCTTTTGCGAGAAGGTCTGGACATTCCGGAAATCACGCTGGTAGCCATCCTGGATGCGGATAAAGAAGGATTTCTGCGTTCAGAGGTTTCGCTTATTCAGACGATCGGACGTGCAGCACGTAACAGCGAAGGTCATGTCATTATGTATGCTGATGTGATGACGGATTCCATGCGCAAGGCAATTCAGGAGACTGAGCGCAGAAGAAGTATTCAGGAAGCATACAATAAAGAACATGGAATTACACCGACCACGATCAAAAAAGCGGTGCGCGATCTGATTACTGTTTCCAGGGCTGTTGCTGAGACAGAAGATAAACTGAAGAAAGATCCGGAATCCATGACAAGGAAAGAACTGACAAAACTGATTGGACAGGTGGAAAAGCAGATGCGCGCGGCGGCCGCAGATCTGAACTTTGAACAGGCGGCAGAGCTGCGTGACAAGATGATCGAGCTTAAGAAAAATCTGGACGAGATGGATTCCTGAGATATGGAGAGAAAATGTCAAAGTGCATAAGAGTAGCTTGTGATTAATTTTCACTTTACGCTTGTACAGTGATGGTGAGCGTGCTAAAATGAAACGAGCACGACACGAAAGAAGGATAGAAATATGCAGTTTTCCAAAAGATTAGACAGATTTGGAGAGGAAATTTTTGCAGCCCTGAATAATCGACGTATGGAGCTGGAACAGCAGGGAATGAAAATTTATAATATGAGTGTGGGAACACCGGATTTTAAGACACCGGAGCACATCAAAAAAGCACTTGCAGAAGCAGCAATGGATGACAATAACTGGAAATACAGTCTTCGTGATCTTCCGGAACTGCTCGAGGCAGTCTGTACTTATTATAAGAAACGATTTGATGTGGAGCTGACACCGGATATGGTAATGACTGTTTACGGAAGTCAGGAAGGTATGGGACATCTGGGGATGGCGCTTTGTGATGAAGGCGATGTGGTACTGCTTCCGGATCCATGTTATCCGGTATTTGCCGCAGGAAGCCTGATGGCAGGCGCGAAGCCGTACTATTATCCATTGGTGGCTGAGCATGATTTTCTTCCATATGTAAAGGATATCCCGGAAGAGGTGGCAAAGAAAGCCAGATACATGGTTGTTTCCCTGCCGTCCAATCCGGTTGGAAGCATTGCAACACCGGGGCTGTACGAAGAAATTGTAGAGTTTGCGCGTAAGTATGATATTCTGATCATTCATGATAACGCATACAGTGATATTATCTTTGACGGAGCGCATGGCGGAAGCTTCCTTTCTACAGAAGGAGCGCGGGAAGTTGGTGTAGAATTCTTCAGCCTTTCAAAATCCTTTAATGTAACCGGCGCGAGAATCAGTTTTCTGGTAGGTCGTCCGGATGTGATTGCAGCACTTCGTAAATTAAGAAGTCAGATTGATTTTGGTATGTTTCTTCCGATTCAGAAAGCAGCGATTGCGGCACTGAACGGTCCGCTGGAAAGTGTACAGGAGCAGTGCGATATGTATCAGGAAAGACGTGATGCACTTTGCAATGGTCTTCGTGAAATCGGCTGGGATCTTCCGAATGGAAAGGGAACTATGTTTGTCTGGGCGAGAATCCCTGGCGGACGTACTGACAGTATGGCATTCTGTATGGAACTGATGGAAAAAGCTGGTGTTATCGTAACTCCTGGTGCAAGTTTCGGACCACATGGAGAAGGATATGTGCGTTTTGCGCTTGTACTGCCGCCGGATAAGATCCGCGAGGTGGTAGAGGCAATCCGCAGAAGCGGAATCTGAGAAAGCAGCACATATCTGCAGAAAGATTTATTTACAATAAATTAAGAACAGAATCTTACATAATCGCAGTACATCTGACACAAAGTAACAAAGTGGAAAAGCAGATTTTCCCGATTTGTGTCTGTACTGTGATTTTTTTTGATTTTTAAAAAAATTAATAATTATCTGTTGACAAACAATAATGACAGTGCTATCTTAACAGTATAGATGTTAGCACTCCTCATTATTGAGTGCTAACAAATGAAACGGAAAGGAACTGAGAGCATGGATGAACAGTTGACGGATCGTAAGAAACGGATCCTGAAAGCGATTATCAAGACATACATGGCGACAGGCGAGCCGGTTGGTTCGAGGACGATCTCGAAGGATGCAGATCTGAATGTCAGCTCAGCAACGATCCGAAATGAGATGTCTGATTTGACAGATATGGGCTACATCGTACAGCCACATACGTCGGCAGGAAGAATTCCTTCTGACAAGGGCTATCGTCTTTATGTGGATGAGCTGATGAAGGAAAAGGAAGACGAGATCGAAGAGATCCGTAATCTGATGATTGAGAAGACAGACAAGATGGAAAAGGTGCTTAAGAATGTAGCACGAGTTCTTGCTTCCAATACAAATTACGCGACGATGGTTTCGGTTCCCCAGTACAGCGGAAATAAACTGAAATTCATTCAGTTATCCCGTGTTAATGAAATGCAGCTTGTAGCCGTGGTTGTATGCGAGGGAAACGTCATCCGCAACCAGATCATTGATCTGGATGAAGAGATGGATGATGAGACACTCCTGAAGCTGAATCTGCTTCTTAATACCAATCTGAACGGACTGCCGATTCAGGATATCAATCTTGGCATGATCGCCAGACTGAAAGAACAGGCAGGCATCCACAGCGGACTGGTTGCAAGAGTGCTGGACGCAGTTGCAGCTACGATTCATGTTGATGAAGATGATCTGGAAATCTATACGTCAGGTGCGACGAACTTCTTTAAATATCCGGAACTGTCTGACAAGACTAAGGCAACCGAACTGATTTCTACTTTCGAAGAAAAGCAGCAGCTGGTTGATCTGGTCAAAGAACGGATGGCGGATGATAATACCGGAGTTCAGGTGTACATCGGAGATGAACTTCCGATTTCGACCATGAAAGACTGCAGTGTTGTTACTGCTACTTATGAACTGGGCGAAGGCATGCATGGAACAATCGGTATCGTAGGACCGAAGCGAATGGATTATGAAAATGTAGTAAATAGTCTGAAGACCCTCAAGGTCGAACTGGATGAGGTATTCAAAAAAAATAAAAGTAACCAAGACAGTTAACTGTCAAAATGGAAAGGCGGTAGAAGAAACGTGTCAGAAACAACAAAAACAACTGGTGTGCAGGACGAAGCAGAGAAAGAAGTTCTGGAGACTGAAGAACCTGTAACAGAACCAGTCGAAGAATCGCCGGAGGCAACCGCAGGAGAGAATCCGGAAGGAGAAAAAGAAGCGGAAGCCACAGACGAGAAAGAAGCAAAAGGAAAGACATCTTTCTTTGGCAAAAAGAAAAAAGATAATAAACTGGAACAGCAGATCGAAGATCTGACAGACCGTTTAAAACGAAACATGGCTGAGTTTGATAACTTCCGTAAACGTACGGAAAAAGAAAAATCCAGCATGTATATCATCGGAGCGAAGGATATCATTGAGAAAATCCTTCCGGTGGTAGATAACTTTGAAAGAGGTCTCGCACAGGCAACGGAAGGTGATCCGTTTGCTGAGGGCATGGAAAAAATCTACAAACAGCTCACTACCACACTGGAGAGCCTGGGAGTAGAGCCGATCGAAGCTGTTGACAAAGAATTCAATCCGGATCTTCACAATGCAGTAATGCATGTAGAAGACGAATCCGTTGGAGACAATATTGTTGTGGAAGAACTTCAGAAAGGATACACCTATAAAGGATTTGTAGTCCGCCACAGCATGGTTAAGGTTGCAAACTAATTTTTAAATTTCAGATATTAAACAGGAGGAACATTATCATGGGAAAAATTATTGGTATTGACTTAGGTACAACAAACAGTTGTGTAGCTGTAATGGAAGGTGGACAGCCAACCGTTATCGCAAATACAGAAGGAGCTAGAACTACACCATCTGTAGTCGCTTTCACAAAGACAGGTGAGCGTCTTGTAGGTGAACCTGCAAAACGTCAGGCCGTAACAAATGCAGACAGAACAATCTCTTCCATCAAGAGAGAGATGGGTACAGATTACCGTGTAACAATTGATGAGAAGAAATATTCCCCACAGGAAATTTCCGCTATGATTCTTCAGAAACTGAAAAAAGATGCAGAAGGATATCTTGGAGAAACTGTTTCAGAAGCAGTTATTACAGTTCCGGCATACTTCAACGATGCTCAGCGTCAGGCAACCAAAGATGCAGGTAAGATCGCTGGTCTTGATGTAAAACGTATCATCAACGAGCCTACAGCAGCAGCTCTTGCATACGGACTTGACAATGAGAAAGAACAGAAGATCATGGTTTACGACTTAGGTGGTGGTACATTCGATGTATCTATTATCGAAATCGGTGATGGTGTTATCGAAGTTCTTTCCACAGCAGGTAACAACCGTCTTGGTGGTGATGACTTTGACCAGAAAGTTACAGACTGGATGATCGAAGAATTCAAGAAAGCTGAAGGCGTAGACTTAAGCAATGATAAGATGGCTCTTCAGAGACTGAAAGAAGCAGCAGAGAAAGCTAAAAAAGAACTTTCTTCCGCAACAACAACAAACATCAACCTTCCGTTCATCACTGCAACAGCAGAAGGACCGAAGCATTTCGATATGAACCTTACAAGAGCTAAATTTGATGAGCTGACACATGACCTCGTAGAAAAGACAGCAGAGCCGGTTCGCCGTGCACTGTCTGACGCAGGAATCACAGCTTCCGAACTTGGTCAGGTACTTCTGGTCGGTGGATCTACACGTATCCCGGCTGTACAGGACAAAGTAAAACAGCTTACAGGTAAAGAGCCAAGCAAATCCCTGAACCCGGATGAGTGTGTAGCACTTGGTGCTTCTGTACAGGGTGGTAAACTTGCAGGTGATGCAGGTGCCGGTGATATCCTTCTTCTGGATGTTACTCCGCTGTCACTGTCTATCGAGACAATGGGTGGTATCGCAACTCGTCTGATCGAGAGAAATACAACAATCCCGACCAAGAAGAGCCAGATCTTCTCCACAGCAGCAGATAACCAGACAGCTGTAGATATCAATGTAGTACAGGGTGAGCGTCAGTTCGCGAAAGACAACAAATCCCTTGGTCAGTTCCGTCTGGACGGAATTCCGCCGGCACGTCGTGGCGTTCCGCAGATCGAAGTTACATTTGATATTGATGCCAACGGTATTGTAAACGTATCCGCTAAGGATCTTGGTACAGGAAAAGAACAGCACATCACAATCACAGCCGGTTCCAACATGTCTGATTCTGAAATTGACAAAGCAGTCAAAGAAGCTGCTGAATTCGAAGCTCAGGATAAGAAACGTAAAGAGGGAATCGATACAAGAAACAATGCAGATTCCATGGTATTTCAGGTTGAGAATGCACTGAAAGAAGCCGGAGATAAGATTGACGCCAACGACAAAGCAGCAGTTGAGACAGATCTGAATGCACTGAAAGATCTCCTTGCTCAGACAGCAAATGCAGAAATGACAGATGCTCAGATTGCAGATATCAAAGCAGCTCAGGAAAAAATGATGGAAAGTGCTCAGAAACTTTTCGCAAAAATGTATGAGCAGACACAGCAGGCCGGCGGTCAGGCAGGTCCGAACCCGGGAGCAGGCGCAGGTGCAGCTCAGGGCGGAAATGAAGCTGGCTATGGCGATGATGTTGTAGACGCTGATTATAAAGAAGTATAATATATATAAATCATATAAATAAAATCTAAAACCTCAGATGCCATTCATGCTTGCATGGATGGCATTGGGGGATTATAATAATGTTTTGGTGTGGCGGATAGCTGCAAAGAGCAACAATGCAAATATAAAATATAGGAAAGAGAAAAGATGGCTGATAAAAGAGATTACTACGAGGTCCTGGGTGTCAGCAAGACAGCCAGTGATTCAGAATTAAAAAGTGCATATCGAAAATTAGCCAAGAAATATCATCCGGACGTAAATCCGGGAGACAAAGAAGCGGAAGCGAAGTTCAAAGAAGCAACAGAAGCATACAGCGTACTGAGTGATGCAGAAAAGAGAAGACAGTATGACCAGTTTGGGCATGCTGCCTTTGAACAGGGCGGTGGCGGAGCCGGCGGATTCGGCGGCTTTGACTTCAACGGTGCAGACATGGGTGATATTTTCGGTGACATTTTTGGAGATCTGTTTGGAGGCGGCGGAAGACGCCGTGCCAACAACGGACCGATGAAGGGTGCCAACTTACGTGCCCGTGTAAATATTACCTTTGAAGAAGCTGTGTTTGGATGTGACAAAGAACTCGAAATTGTTCTGAAAGATGAATGTACGACCTGTCACGGAACCGGTGCAAAACCGGGAACACAGCCAACTACCTGTCCGAAATGTCATGGAGAAGGTCAGATTGTCTATACACAGCAGTCTATGTTTGGTATGGTTCGAAATGTACAGACCTGTCCGGATTGTAACGGAAGCGGTAAGATCATTAAAGAAAAATGTACTTCCTGTCGTGGAACAGGTTACACATCTTCAAGAAAGAAGATACAGGTTTCCATTCCGGCAGGTATTGACAATGGACAGAGCATCCGTATCCGTGACAAAGGTGAGCCGGGAACGAACGGTGGCCCAAGAGGTGACCTGCTTGTAGAAGTAAATGTTGCGAATCATCCGATCTTCCAGAGACAGGACATGAACATCTTTTCAACAGCACCGCTGACCTATGCACAGGCTGCATTGGGTGGTGAGATTCACATCAACACTGTGGACGGAGATGTTGTATACGAAGTGAAGCCGGGAACCCAGACAGATACCCGTATCCGTCTGAAAGGCAAGGGCGTTCCTTCTCTCAGAAACAAAAACATCCGTGGTGACCATTATGTAACACTAGTCGTTCAGGTTCCGACTAAACTGAATGAAGAAGCGAAAGAAGCTCTTCGTAAGTTTGATGAGGCCTGTGGTAACAAGCCTGGTTCTGAGGCAAAAGGCGGATCTGAGAAATCAGAAAAGAAGAAAAAGAGTTTTATGGATAAACTCAAAGAGACTTTTGAGGACTAAATTCGCTAAAACAAAAGAAACTTTTCAGGAAAAGAGGGAAACCTCTTTTCTTTTTTTGCACTATCATGTATTATAAAAAATAAGGCAAAATTGCAGACACAGTTTGCAGATATCGTAAAGTGGTCGCACAGAACAAGACAGGAGATTACAATATATGAAATGGAACCGTTTTACCATTAAGACAAAAACAGAAGCAGAAGACATGATCATTTGCACACTTGCAGAAATCGGTGTGGAAGGTGTGGAGATTCAGGATCACCAGCCACTGACCGAGGAAGATAAAGCACAGATGTTTGTTGACATCATGCCGGAAGGACCGGCGGATGACGGCATTGCTTATCTGAATTTTTATCTTGAAGAAGATGCAGATAAAGAAAACATTCTTCGTGATGTCAGAAATGCACTGGAAGAACTTCGTACCTTTATGGATATCGGTGAGGCGACGATTGAAGAATCCCAGACTGATGACAAAGACTGGATCAACAACTGGAAAGAGTTTTTCCATCAGTTCTATGTGGACGATATTCTGATCGTTCCATCCTGGGAAGAGGTAAAAGAAGAAGACAAGGACAAGATGATTCTTCATATCGATCCGGGGACTGCATTCGGAACCGGTATGCATGAGACAACACAGCTTGTTATCCGTCAGTTAAAGAAATACGTAAAACCGGGCATCGAACTTCTCGATGTCGGAACCGGAAGCGGAATCTTAGGAATTACAGCACTCAAACTAGGCGCCGGTCATGTGGTAGGAACTGACCTGGATCCATGTGCTGTTCCGGCAGTACAGGATAATAAAGAAGCCAATGAAATCGTAGATGAAACATTCGATATGATGATCGGAAACATCATCGATGACAAAGAAGTGCAGGATCAGGTGGGCTATGAGAAATATGACATCGTAGCTGCAAATATCCTTGCGGATGTGCTAGTACCGCTGACACCAGTGATTGTTCATCAGATGAAAAAAGGTGCTTATTACATCACCTCTGGTATTCTTGATGTCAAAGAAGAAGTAGTCAGAGAAGCTGTTGCAAAAGCAGGTCTGACACTTGTGGAAGTGACCAGACAGGGTGAATGGGTCTGCGTGACTGCAAGAAAGGACTGAGACGATGCAGAGGTTTTTTGTAGAGCCACATCAGATTGATGAGGGAGCACATCAGATTCACATCCTCGGAAGTGATGTCAATCATATTTCAAATGTCCTGCGCATGAAACAGGGCGAGGAACTCTGGATCAGCGACGGAGGTAAAAAGGAATACCGATGTACCATCGAGGAATTCAGCCCGGACGAAGTCCTTCTTCACATTATTTATGCACAGCAACCGGATTATGAGCTTCAGAGCCGTATCTATCTGTTTCAGGGACTTCCGAAGGCAGATAAAATGGAACTGATCATACAGAAGGCAGTTGAGCTCGGTGCATACGAAGTGATTCCGGTAGAGACAAAGCGTTGTGTCGTGAAACTGGACGGCAAAAAAGCAGCAAAAAAGGTTGAGCGCTGGAAACAAATCGCAGAAAGTGCTGCAAAGCAGTCAAAACGTATGCTGATCCCGAATGTACATGAAGTACTGACATTTAAAGAAGCGTTAAAATATGCAGAATCCATGGATGTCCGCCTGATTCCGTATGAACTTGCAAAAGGAATGCAGGAGACAAAGGAGATTCTTGCCGATATCCAGCCGGGACAGTCTATCGGAATTTTTATCGGACCGGAAGGCGGATTTGAAGAAAAAGAAGTAGAAACAGCAATCAGCGAAGGTGCGAAACCGATTACTCTGGGTAAACGTATCCTTCGTACAGAGACAGCTGGACTTGCCATTTTGTCAGTCCTGATGTTTCAGCTTGAGCAATAGATAAAAGAGGAGTGTTATGGAAGTTTATTTTGATAATTCTGCAACGACCAGATGCTATGATTCTGTAAAAGATATCGTAGTGAAGACGATGACAGAGGATTTCGGAAATCCGTCTGCCATGCACTTAAAAGGCGTAGATGCAGAAAAATACGTAAAAGAATCAGCAAAGACGATTGCAGGTATTCTGAAAGTGCAGGAAAAAGAGATTCTGTTCACATCAGGTGGTACAGAATCTGATAACCTTGCACTGATCGGTGGTGCACTGGCAAACAAGAGAAACGGAAATCACATTATTATTACATCGGTAGAACATGCAGCAGTCAGCCAGCCGGCATCTTTTTTGCAGGAACAGGGATTTGAAATCACCTATCTTCCGGTAGATCACGAAGGCAAAATAAAGATGAGTGCGCTGGAAGCAGTTCTGCGCCCGGATACGATTATGGTTTCTACCATGCTTGTAAATAACGAAGTCGGTGCCGTGATGCCGGTAGAAGAAATTGCGAAGATGGTTCACGAAAAAAGCCCGAAGGCTCTTTATCATGTAGATGCCATCCAGGGATTTGGTAAATACCGCATTTACCCGAAAAAGATGGGCATCGATCTTCTTGCAGTTAGCGGACACAAGATCCACGGACCAAAGGGTATCGGATTTTTGTATATCAATGAAAAAGTAAAGATCATTCCGCAGATCCTTGGTGGCGGACAGCAGAGCGGAATGCGCTCCGGTACAGACAATGTGCCTGGAATCGCAGGACTCGGTGTGGCAGCTGCGCAGATTTATGAAAATCTCGACGAAAATGTAGAGCATATGTACCAGCTGAAAGAGCATATTGCAGAGGGCTTATCTGAGATTGAGGATATCCGTATCAATGGTATGCCGCTTCGCGAAGGTGCGCCACAGATTTTGAGCATCAGCGTTATGGGTGTGCGCAGCGAAGTCCTGCTTCATGCACTTGAAGATAAAGGAATCTACATTTCTGCCGGAAGTGCATGCTCCAGTCACAAGAGAAAACCGAGCGCGACGCTTTCTGCAATGGGAATGTCGAAAGACCAGATAGAAAGTACAGTACGTTTAAGTTTCTGTGAAGAAAACACGATGGAAGAAGCTGATTATTTCTTACAGACTATGAAAGAGCTTGTTCCGATGCTCCGCAGATACTCAAGAAAATAAACAACCAGTGTCGGAAAACACTGACAGAAAATTCAGGAGGAAATACCAGATATGATATTTCATGCATTTTTGATAAAATATGCAGAGATCGCCATCAAGGGCAAAAACAGATATCTGTTTGAGGATGCACTTGTAAAACAGATGAAACTGGCTCTCGAGCCGGTAGAAGGCGAATTTACCGTAACGAAAGAACAGGGCCGTGTATATGTGTTCTGTCCGGAAAAATATGATTTTGACGAGGCTGTAGAAGCATTACAGCGAGTGTTTGGTATCGTTGGTATCAGCCCGGTTGTCATTTATGAAGATCAGGGCTTTGATCAGATGGCAGAGGATGTCGTTGCCTACATGAAAGCAAGATATCCGGAATACAAAGGTTCCTTCAAGGTATACACAAGAAGAGCAAAAAAATCTTACCCGATTACCTCTATGGAAGTCAGTGCAGCAATAGGTGAAAAAATCCTCGATGCGTTCCCAGAGGCATCTGTTGATGTACACAATCCGGAAATGACACTTTCCGTAGAGATCCGTGACAAGATTTATGTATATTCCGAGACTATTCCGGGACCGGGAGGGATGCCGATCGGAACAAACGGAAAAGCCATGCTTCTCCTTTCTGGTGGTATTGACAGTCCAGTAGCAGGTTATATGATCGCAAAACGTGGAGTCAAGATCGAGGCAGTGTATTTCCATGCCCCGCCGTACACAAGCGAACGTGCAAAACAGAAAGTTGTAGACCTTGCAAAACTGGTTGCACGCTACAGTGGTCCGATCCGTCTGCACGTTGTAAACTTTACGGATATTCAGCTTTATATCTATGATCAGTGCCCGCATGAAGAGCTTACAATCATCATGCGTCGTTATATGATGCGTATTGCAGAGCATTTTGCACGTAAAGATAAGTGTCTCGGACTGATTACAGGAGAGAGTATCGGACAGGTTGCAAGCCAGACATTACAGAGTCTTGCAGCAACAGATGAAGTGTGTGAACTCCCGGTATATCGTCCAGTCATTGGATTTGACAAAGAAGAAATCGTTCAGATTTCCAGAAAGATCAATACATTTGAGACTTCAATCCAGCCATTTGAAGACTGCTGTACGATTTTCGTGGCAAAACATCCGGTAACAAAACCGAATCTCAAGGTGATTCACAGATCAGAAGAGAAATTAAACGAGAAGATCGACCAGCTTGTAGAAGAAGCGCTGGCGTCTACAGAAGTAATCGAAATTCAGTAAACAGTAAGAAAAAAACAGCTTCTCATGCATATGCACAGAAGCTGTTTTAAAACTGTCTTACATTCATGATCTCCTTAAGGAGATTATACAGATCACTCAATTACATACGGCTGTACGATTGTCAGAATAGTATCAAGAGTGCTGCCTTCAGCATGGATATTCAGATTGATCGGTTTGGATAAGTCTAAACTGAAGATGCCCATGATGGATTTTGCATCGATCACATATCTTCCGGATACTAAGTCAAAGTCACAGTCAAATTTACTGATCTCGTTAACAAATGCTTTCACTTTATCGATAGAATTCAGCGAGATTTTTAATGTTTTCATTTTGAGAACCTCCCTATTTAGTGTTGTTATGTGATTAATCTTACCCGTACGCCTCTGAAAAGTCAAGGGAAAATCAGATGAAATTATGGTAAAATATTCGTCTGTATATATAAAAAATGCAACTATTCAGCAGGTAACTGTGAAGGTACTGAACAGTTATAAAAACAATAAAATCGGAATACAAAGTGAAAATATCAGAAAATATATATGAGGTTAAAAATATGAAAAAAAAGGTTGCCCTTCATAATCTGGGCTGTAAAGTAAATGCATACGAAGTAGAAGCAATGCAGCAGCTTCTGGAAAAAGCAGGATATGAGATCGTACCTTTTACGGAAGGAGCGGACATATATCTGATCAATACCTGTACGGTTACGAATATTGCAGACCGTAAATCCCGACAGATGCTGCACAAGGCAAAAAAAATGAACCCGGATGCGATCGTGGTAGCTGCCGGATGTTATGCACAGGCAGACACAGAAAAATTAAAAGAAGATAATGCGGTTGACCTGATTCTCGGAAATAATCAGAAGACACAGATTGTAGAAGTGCTGGAAGAATATGAAAAAGAACATTCCAAACAGGTACAGGTGATCGAGATCAACCACACAAAAGAGTACGAGGAGCTTTCTATCGAACAGACAGCGGAACATGTTCGCGCGTACATCAAAGTACAGGACGGATGCAACCAGTTCTGTACTTACTGCATTATTCCGTTTGCGAGGGGACGTGTGCGAAGCAGAAAAATTGCGGATGTATTAAGAGAAGTTGAGACACTTGCGTCCAAAGGTTATAAAGAAGTCGTACTTACCGGCATCCACTTAAGTTCCTACGGTGTAGATTTTCCGAAAGAAGAAAGAGAGAGCCTTCTTTCTCTGATTCAGGCGGTAAGTAAAGTAGCGGGAATTCAGAGAATCCGTCTTGGTTCTCTTGAACCGAGGATTATTACCGAAGAATTTCTGGAAGGAATCGTTGCGACAGGAAAGGTCTGCCCGCATTTCCATCTGTCTCTTCAGAGTGGATGCAATAAAACACTGAAAAATATGAACCGCCGTTACAGCGCACAGGAATATGCGGAAAAGTGTGATCTGATCCGCAGATATTATCCGGCACCAGCCCTTACGACGGATGTAATTGTAGGATTTCCGATGGAAACAGAGGAAGATTTTGAAGAATCTTATGAATTCGTAAAAAACATTCATTTTTATGAGACACATATTTTCAAATATTCCAGAAGACATGGGACAAAAGCGGCAGCCATGGACGGCCAGCTCACAGAGGCGGTAAAAGCACAGCGAAGTGAAAAATTCTTGGCATTGCATGATATCCGTGCAAAGGAATACGAAGAGGCGATGATCGGAAAGACAATCGAACTTCTTCTTGAAGAGGAAATCGAAGAAGATGGAAAGAACTGGTATGTAGGCCACAGCCGTGAATATGTACGTGCTGTTATCAAAAAGACGGATGTGCATCAGGTAAATGATCTTGTTGAGGCGAAAGTGACCGGATTTCTGACAGACCATCTTTTACGTGCAGAATAATCTGCAGGATGCCGCACAGATTTTCGATATAAATTTCAACAAAAAAAGGGTTCTTGTATTTTGATAAGAATTATATTAAAATAAAAAGGAAATCTTATTAAGGACGTGAGAAAAATGGCAGAAAACAGTTTAGGAAACACACAATATTTCAGAACAAAACCAGATCAGGATCTTGAAGTTAAAGAAGTACTTGATCTGGTCTACAATGCAATGGATGAGAAAGGATATAATCCGGTAAACCAGATAGTCGGTTATATTATGTCCGGAGATCCGACTTATATTACCAGCCACAAAGGCGCGAGAAGCATGATCATGAAAGTCGAGAGAGATGAGCTGGTAGAAGAATTACTTAATGAATATATTAAGAACAAATCCTGGGAACGCTAGGAATATGCGGATTCTCGGATTAGATTACGGATCAAAAACAGTAGGAGTAGCCGTCAGTGATCCACTTGGTCTGACTGCGCAGAAGGTAGAGACAATATGGCGCAAACAGGAAAACAAGCTGCGGCGTACTCTTGCAAGAATTGAAGAACTCATCGCAGAATATGAAGTAGAGAAAATCGTGTTGGGCTTTCCGAAGAATATGAACAATACGGTTGGTGAGCGCGCGGAAAAAGCTCTTGAATTTGGTGAAATGCTGAAAAAGCGGACAGGGCTTGAAGTGATTATGTGGGATGAGCGACTGACAACAGTAGAGGCAGATCGGACACTGATAGAGGCCGGTGTGCGCAGAGAAAACCGCAAACAGTATCTGGACGGCATTGCGGCAGTATTTATTTTACAGGGATATTTGGATTCCCTGTCAGTATGACAAAGGTGACAACATGGAAAAAATCAGATTTCAGTCTCCTGATGGAACAGTAGAAGATTTCTACATTGAGGAGCAGACAAGAATCGGAGGGGTGGCGTACCTCCTTGTTTCTGATTCAATGGATGACGAAGCAAATGCCTATATTTTAAAAGACGTATCAGAAGATACAGATTCCGAAGCCTGCTATGAAATGGTTGAAGATGAGAACGAACTGCAGGCAGTATATAAAGTTTTTGAGCAGATGCTTGAGGACGTAGACCTTGAAATGTGATTGCACACGAAGCATTATGGAGGTGCTTGATTGAGTATAGAAAATAATATGAACGAAAATAAAGCGCATACACCACAGAGAGAAAGTATGCCAAGAGACAGCAGATTCAAACCGAGAAGATACAATAACCATGACAGGAAATCTGCTGATAATAACGCAAAAAAACAGAACCCGAAACAGAAAAATTTCAAATATAAACAGCAACAGAAACCACAGCAGAAAACTGGCAGCAAGCCTGCAGTTAAGAATGTTCAGAAACAGCAGCTTCGCACAGGATCACGTAAGGGTCGCCGCGGCACATCCAAGCTGAAAGTCATTCCGCTTGGCGGACTTGAGCAGATCGGAATGAACATCACAGCATTTGAATACGAAGACAGTATTGTAGTCGTTGACTGCGGGCTTTCCTTCCCGGAAGACGATATGCTTGGTATCGACCTTGTCATTCCGGATGTGACCTATCTGAAGGAAAATATTTCCAAAGTCAAAGGTTTCGTGATCACACATGGTCATGAAGACCATATTGGTGCACTTCCGTACATTTTAAAGGAAGTAAATGTACCGATTTATTCTACGAAATTGACACTTGGACTGATCACCAACAAACTGAAAGAGCATAATCTTGTTCGTTCTACAAAGTTAAAAGAAGTCAAACACGGACAGGTTATCAATCTGGGTGATTTTTCCATCGAATTTATCAAGACAAACCACAGTATTCAGGATGCGTCTGCCCTTGCAATCTATTCACCGGCAGGTATCGTAGTTCATACCGGCGACTTTAAGGTGGATTACACACCGGTATTTGGTGACGCAATTGATCTTCAGCGTTTTGCCGAGATTGGTAAGAAAGGTGTACTTGCACTGATGTGTGACAGTACCAATGCAGAACGTCCGGGATTCACCATGTCCGAACGTACCGTGGGACGTGTCTTTGACAATTTATTTAACGAACACAAAAACGCACGAATCATTATTGCGACTTTTGCTTCAAACGTTGACCGTGTGCAGCAGATCATTGATACTGCATACCGTTTCGGACGTAAGGTTGCAGTCGAAGGTCGTAGTATGGTCAATATCATTTCTGTTGCATCAGAGCTTGGTTATCTCCGAATTCCGGAAAATACTCTGATTGAGATCGATCAGGTTAAGAACTATCCGGATGAAAAAGTAGTTCTGATCACGACAGGAAGCCAGGGAGAGTCTATGGCAGCACTTTCCAGAATGGCAGCAGATATCCACAAGAAAATTACAATTAAACCAAACGATACGATCATTTTCAGTTCCAACCCGATTCCAGGAAACGAAAAAGCCGTGTCAAAGGTTATCAACGAACTGTCCATGAAAGGGGCAAAAGTTATTTTCCAGGATGTTCATGTATCAGGACATGCATGCCAGGAAGAAATCAAGCTGATCTATTCACTGGTAAGACCAAAATATGCAATTCCGGTTCATGGTGAATACCGCCATCTGACCGCACAGAAACATGTGGTTGAGGATCTCGGTATCCCGAAAGAAAATATCTTTATCCTTGCATCCGGCAACGTTCTTGAAATGGATGAAAACAGTGCTCAGGTAACAGGATCCGTTCAGACAGGAGCAATTCTTGTAGACGGTCTTGGTGTCGGTGATGTCGGAAACATTGTCCTTCGTGACCGTCAGCACCTTGCAGAAGACGGCATTATGATCGTTGTCATGACACTGGAGCGACACAGCAACGTTGTTCTTGCAGGACCGGATATCGTATCCAGAGGTTTCGTATATGTAAGAGAATCCGAGGATCTGATGGAACATGCAAAAGAAGTTGTTGAGAATGCACTTGATTCCTGCCTGGACCGCAACATCACAGACTGGGGCAAGATCAAAAATGTAGTGAAAGATGCACTCAGTGATTTCCTCTGGAAGAGAACAAAGAGAAGTCCGATGATCCTGCCGATCATCATGGAAGCATAAGACACGAAGCTTTTACAGACAGAAAGGAGCCGATATGGGAGATACAAAAGACCGGGTAGGCGCAGCAGGAGTCATCGTTGCGGGAGGTTTTTTCAAAATAGCTCTGTATGTATGTGTGGCTGTTCTTGTTATCTGGATCGGAAAAGTCACATACCAGTTTGGATACAACATATTTAACCAGCAGGCAATGAGTCCGGGAGAGGGACAGGAAGTAACGGTTGTGATCAAAGAAGACGCAACGGCTTATGATATTGCCAAAACACTGAAAAGCAAAGGCCTGATCGAAGATACACTGGTATTTGTTATACAGGAAAAGCTTTCCAATTACAGCGGCAAAATGAGACCGGGAACTTATCTTCTCAGCACTGCATATACACCGACCAGAATCATGGGTATTCTTGCGGGAGATGCGGAGCAGGAGGGAGTAACTTCGTGATCGTAGAAGAAAGAATGCGAACATTTATAAATTCTCTTGATACAGGCAACACTCCATTTCTTGATGAACTGGAGTGTTCTGCTCTTTCTGAGGGAGTTCCGATCATCCGTAAGGAGATGCAGAGTTTCATCAAAACTCTGCTGGCGCTTGCAAAACCGCAGAAAATTCTGGAAGTGGGGACAGCCGTTGGCTTCTCCACACTTCTTATGTGTGAATACGGCAGACCGGATCTGCATATAACAACGATTGAAAATTACGAAAAACGAATTCCGCTCGCAAAAGAGAATTTCAAAAAAGCAGGAAGAGAAAAACAGATTACATTTCTGGAGGGAGATGCAGGAGAAATCCTGAAAGAACTTAAAGACTCTTATGATCTGATCTTTATGGATGCAGCCAAAGGTCAGTATATTCACTGGCTTCCAGATGTTGTAAGACTTCTTGCACCGGGCGGAATCCTGATGTCGGATAATGTTCTGCAGGAGGGGGAACTGATCGAGTCTCACTACCTTGTGGAACGCAGAAACCGTACGATTTATAAACGAATGAGAGATTATCTTTTTGAACTGAAGCATCACCCACAGCTTACGACGAGTATCATTCCATTGGGCGACGGTGTTTCTGTGAGTGTTAAGGAGGAATTATGAGAAAAATTGAATTGCTGGTTCCGGCAAGCAGTCTGGAAGTTCTTAAGATCGCCGTTGTATTTGGCGCAGATGCCGTTTATATCGGTGGTGAAGCATTTGGGCTTCGTGCGAAGGCGAAGAACTTTTCAAAAGAAGATATGGCAGAAGGAATCGCTTTTGCACATGAACATGGTGTAAAAGTCTATGTGACAGTAAACATTCTTGCGCATAACGATGACCTTCCGGGAGTACGTGAATATCTGCAGGAACTCAAGGAATTAAAACCAGATGCACTGATCATTGCAGATCCGGGAATCTTTACTTATGCCCGTGAAATCTGCCCTGAGATCGAATGCCACATCAGTACACAGGCAAATAATACCAATTATGAGACTTATCGATTCTGGTACCGTCTCGGAGCCAAACGTGTTGTAACTGCACGTGAACTGTCTCTAAAAGAGATTCGTGAGATCCGTGCAAATATTCCGGATGATATGGAAATTGAGACATTTATACATGGAGCAATGTGCATTTCCTATTCAGGAAGATGCCTGCTGAGCAATTATCTTGTAGGAAGAGATGCCAATCAGGGCGCATGTACACATCCATGCCGTTGGAAATATTCTGTAGTTGAGGAAAAGCGTCCGGGCGAATACATGCCGGTTTATGAAAATGAGAGGGGCACTTATATTTTTAACTCCAAGGATCTCTGCATGATCGAGCATATGGATGATGTCCTGAACAGTGGGATCGACAGCCTGAAGATTGAGGGACGTATGAAAACTGCACTTTATGTAGCAACAGTCGCGAGAACATACCGTAAGGCGATCGATGACTATCTGGAATCTCCTGAGAAATATAAAGCGAACATGCCATGGTATCAGGAACAGATTTCAAACTGCACATACAGACAGTTTACGACTGGATTCTTCTATGGAAAACCAGATCAGAATACACAGATCTATGACAACAATACTTACGTAAAAGAATATACTTACCTGGGATATGCGGAAGAAATTGATGAGAAAGGATTTGCACATATTACCCAGAGAAATAAATTCTGTGTCGGTGAGACTATCGAGATCATGAAGCCGGACGGAAGAAACTTGTCTGTGACGGTCAGGGCAATCTATGATGAAAATGGTGAATCTGTTGAGAGTGCACCGCATCCGCAGCAGAAACTTGCCGTAGACCTTGGAACAGGGATAGAGAAATACGATCTCTTAAGAAGAGCAGAAGCATCAGAAAATTAAATTACAGCTATAATAAAAAGATCAGATACCCATTTCAGGTACCTGATCTTTTTTGCATAAGAAGTGACTATCGTAGAGAGGCTTAACGGCACAACACCGGCGCAGTTAGTTCAAATCTTGCTCCGGATTTCCAGGAAGCACCGCTTACCGGTTGGGCAAGGATCTGGATTTTGGTGATATTCTTGCGATATTTCCAGTTGGCAAGGGTAGTAGACAAATGAACAGTCCTGCGGGTAGGGATATTTCGTGCACATTCAAAATATTGTTTTCCGCAAAAGAAGCGTATTTTAATCTGGACAGAAGTTTTGGTTGCCCCTGTTACACGGAGAGTAGTGCAGAAACGTGGAGAAGAAGAAACATTAAGGTTTTTCTTAAAACTTTGCGTATATCCCCATGAAATATTCGGATTGCGGGAGGTGTTCCGGTATATAGTAAAATTATCGCCTTTTTTATTGAAACTTCTGGAAGCACCGTAGGCTGTCCAGCTTTTGGAAACAGAACCTGTCTTTTTATAACCACTTACCGGGGTTAGTCTTCCAATTGTACAGGAAACTTTGTTGTAAAGTCTGTTGCTGTAAGAAGGAATAAGCTGTCTCCAGCTTCTGGCACCACCAATTGAAGATACCAGTGAACTTGTTGCGAAATTGGAAAGGCTGGTGTCCATGTATTTATAGATATTCCAGGATAATTTTTTTGATCTGGCATTCTCGGGTGAGGAAGAACTTGCGGAAGTTGTCCATAATCCGAGGTTTAATCCCTGACTGATCTCAGCTGTGTGATCGACCTGACGGTGAATGATGAGAGAGTCGATCATGTTGTCTGATTCAGAAATCAGGTACGAATATGCAATCGCGGCGGCCTGAAGTTTTTCAACATTTTTTCCGTTCTGGATAGAAGTATACCCCTGTTCAGAAAGAATGATCCTTGTTCGGGAACCGTATTTCTGGCGGATGTAACGAGTCAGAATCTGGATATTTCCCATATTGATTACAGGAGAAGAAAGCGAATTTCTGATCTGCCCGTTTGTGTTGGCCCAGAAGCGTGGCTCTGTCAGTGGCGAACTGTAAGGGTGGTAAGCGAGGTTCCATGCGATGTTTCCATCAGCACGAAGTCTTGTAGCAAATGCGTCCAGCATTTTGCGCGAAGCAAAAGTACCACTCACATTGTTAGTATTCCACAGATGATCCAGTGAAATGTAAACTCTTGCATTTGAATAGACGCTTGTCAGCGCATTATATGCCAGACGGAACTGGTCGGCATAGACTTTTGCATACTGATTTAAGTTCTTGGAACCCGCATAATTATATGTCCAGTAATTGTTGACTTCGTTTCCGACGATCCAGTTTACGATTCGTCCGTATTTTCCATTGGTAGTACTGTAACGGTTGGCAAGAAAATTAAGCGTTGCCTGCAGATAATTTCTTGCAGCAGGGTTGGCGGTGTTCCAGGCATAAAAACTGTGCCCTTTATAACGCCCCTGCGGATAAATCAGTCCCCTAAGATCATCGCGCCAGCTTAAAAGAAGGACAGCGCTGTTGACCGAAGAGGTGGATTTTAATGATTGCAGCTGTCGGTCATAATAAGAAACAGAGTCTTTTACGAACCAATAAGTTTTACCATTATACTTCCAGGCATAAGAATATCTGGAATTTCTAAGGACTGGTGGTGCAAGGAGCTGACTGAAATCAATATTGATGACAGAGTTATGTACATTCAGCTCCTCGGCGTCTTCAAGCATGTCAGCGTTGATCTGCAGCCCCTTTTTGGAAACTGCTTTCGGGAAGCGGTAGCGGTATCTGGCAAGTGCACCGGGATTTGAAACATATCGTTTTGTACTGATTTGGGTGTATTTGCCTCTGCTGTTTCTCGAAGCGATTGCAAAACCATGATAAAGAAGACTGGTATTGTTTAAAGTAGAAGGACAGGAAAATGTCATCTTGTTTGCTTTGCGTGCAGATGCAACAGGTCTGGCGGATGAAGAAATCCGGCTGCTTCCCGGAGTCAGTGCAAAAAGATAGCATCTGGAACCGCCTATCCTTCGTATGTTTGAAACAGTGGCTGTGATACGTATTTTTTTTGTTCCGTTCAGTCTGCATGAAGTGATAGAAACAGGATTTGTCGCTGCCTCCACCTGAACAGGCTCTGTCAGTGAACTATATAAAGTCATACACAACAACAGAGTAAAAATAACCACGGAAAATTTACGTATGCATGAAAGAAATGGGTTACGATTAGTATTTCTCATAAATGGTATTCTCCTTCCGATCATAGACTGATCCATTTATGATTTTAGAAGATTTCTCTGAGAAAATCAATGGAATAGAGTACGTAATTTTTTTAGAGCATTTTTTTCGATGCGTGAGACATAGGAGCGGCTGATATCAAGGCGGGCGGCAATCTCGCGCTGGGTCAGCTCAGGTTCATTAAAGATGCCGTATCGGTAGCAGATGACCTGATATTCCTTTGGAGAAAGAATGCTCTTTATAGACGAAAGGAGATGAAGAATGTCCTGTTGTGTGGAGTAATTCTCAACGATATCCACCGGAGGGCTTTCGATGATATCAAGCAGACTGATCTCATTTCCTTCTTTGTCTGTTCCAATCGGTTCATACAGAGAGACTTCTCTGGAACATTTTTTGCGTGAACGGAGCATCATCAGAAGCTCATTGTCAATACATCGCGCAGCATAAGTGGAAAGTCTGGCAGACCGGTCAACATCAAAAGTAGAAATAGCCTTGATCAGTCCGATCGTCCCGATGGAAATCAGATCCTCAAGGTCTTCACCGGTATTTTGATATTTTTTTGCAACGTGGGCAACCAGACGCAGGTTATGCTCAATAAGAATACGTTTTGCTTCAGAATCCCCTTTTCGGCAGCGTTTGAGGCAGAGTTTTTCCTCTGCGGAAGTCAAAGGTTTTAAGAATGTTTTCAAGTGTCCACCTCAAGCGGGATTTCTATATAGTTTATGTTCAAGACAAGTTTCCTGTGCTTTTCCCAGAAAATAATGAAAAAAATACTGGCATTAGGCGTTTCCTTGCTTCTCACCTCGATGTAGTGTATAATAATTTCAATACGAAAAATACGATTTCAAGGATGATCAGGTGAACCAGATTGAAAAAAAAGATAGAACAGATACTGAACGGAAAATTTGAATATGAGCAGCCGGAACTCCTTTTCTCGAAGGACCGGCTGGAGATTACGCTGGAAGCCGGAAGCACAGCGCAGGGCGAACTCTACTTTGGAACAGAAAACAATGACCGGATTCAGGGATATGTGACGTCTTCGAACCGCAGATTTGTACCGGGCAGCAGTCGTTTCTCCGGCACGACAGTGCGGATGCCTTATGGAATAGACGGTTCAGGTATGCAACCGGGAGAGGTATGTACCGGCTGGCTGTGCGTGACTTCAAGTACAGGTGAGTACAAGGTTCCGTTTCGGATTCAGGCCGTAAAAGAGGAAATGCGAAGCTTTGGAAGTGAAGTCAGGGATTTGGAAGCTCTTACGGAGATTGCACATAAGGATTTCAGAGAGGCTTACAGGATTTTTACAGATAAAAATTTTGCCACTGTGATTGCAGAGGCAGATCCGAAACAGAAGGCGCTTTACGCAGGCCTTTCAAAGCAGCCTGTAACATGGCAGAATCTGGAAGAATTTCTGGTTGCCACGAAACAAAAAGCGGCTGTTTCGATTTCACTTAAAACTACAGAAACAGAGTTTTATAATGTCAAAGAAACCATACAGGAATCCTTTGAGATCCAGAGGAGCGGCTGGGGACATCTTCGCTTGGATATAGAAAGCAAGGGGGGATTCCTTGAGCCGGAACGTAAGGTCGTTACGGATGAAGAATTCATCGGAAGCTGTCTGAAACTGAACTATGTCATTCATGCAGATCAGTTAAAATCCGGTAACCAGATTGGTGAGATCATTGTAAGAAGCCCGTATCAGGAACTGAGATATCAGGTGACTGCGTCAAAGAGTCCGCAGATCCGTATTGACATTCGCAGAGAAGAAAAGAAGCACAAAGCAGAGCTTATACATGATTATATAGGGTATCGTATCGGACATACAGACTGTGAGACATGGATTTCACATACGGAACGGATACTGGACCGGCTGAAGGTTTCGGGATGTGAATATCCGGAATATCATTTTTATCAGGCATATATTGCACATATAAAAGGCGATGATCAGACCGCAGCATCCCTGCTGAAACAATATCAGCTCAAGGAGTTTACAAGAGAGGAACTGGAGCAGGCAGGCATTTATCTGTATCTTTGCACAGTATGCGGTTTATATCGGGATAAAGGACAGGCTGTTTGGCGGCTGCAGAATTTCTTTCGTCAGAAAGAAGACAGCTTTATACTTTTGTGGCTGCTTCTTCAGCTGGACAGTACATATAGAACGACACCATCGAAAGTGTTGTTTATGCTGGAAGAACTTTACGAAAAGGGCTGCTTTAGTCCGCTGCTTTATGTGGAAGCATGGAAACTCATAAGTGAGGATGTTTCCCTGCTGCACCGTCTGAGCCCATTTTGGATGCAGGTGTTCTGTTTTGCAGGAAAGCATGGACTGCTCACGGAAGAACTTGTGATGCGCCTTGCATATCTTTCCGGCTACGAAAAGAAATTTTATGGAAGTCTGTATCAGACACTGGCGGCTGGTTATGAGAAGTTTCCTTCGGACGATGTTCTGGAGGCAATCTGCAAATATATAATGAAGGGTGAACCACGGAAACAAAAGTATTTCCAGTGGTTTTCACTGGCGGTTGAGCAGGGGCTTCGAATTACCAGACTCTATGAATATTATGTGGAGACGATGGAGATTTCTTATCGAAGACAGCTTCCGAAGGCACTTCTGATGTATTTTGCCTACAATGATAATTCTCTCGGAGATGCACGGAAAGCATATGTTTATGCAAGTGTGATCGCTGCGAAAGACACAGATCCTCATACATATGAAAATTATAAAGAAAGTATGGAACGTTTCGCATATCGAAAACTCTGTGACGGGCAGCTGGATGAAAATTATGCGACACTTTATCAGGAATTCCTGTTTGAACCGTTCAGCAGGGAAGAGGGCGAGCGTCTTGCACCGAAGCTGTTTACGCACAGACTGTATTGCGACGATGACAAGGTGCGGCAGATAATCGTTCGCCATAAACAGCTTCAGGAGGAAGAAGTATATCCGTGCACTCAGGGGGTGGCATATATTCGGCTCTATACAGAGGATGCTGCAATTCTTTTTCAGGATGGTAAACAGCGTCGCTATGCGGCAACGATACCATATAATCTGAAAAAACTGACGGATGAGGAGAAAGTAATCCCGGAATTACTGAAACTGGGTGTCGAAGAGCCGGGGCTTTTGCTTCATTATTGTGAGACAGCCAAAATGAGCAGAGAAAATCTTGCATATTTTCAGCGCCTTGCAGAACTTTCTTCCTGCACGGAAACATACCGCAGATCCATACGGAAAAAAATTCTGGAATTTTATGCACAGAATGTACATGGACAGGATCTTGACAAATATCTTGAAAGAATGGATTATCGTCAGTATGCACTGGTTGACCGCACAACACTTCTGGAGGTTCTGATCTCCCGCAGACTGTTCCGCCAGGCAATGGGACTTGTAGAAGAATTCGGATATGAAGGGCTGGAGCTTACAAGCCTTCTGAAGCTTACAAGCCGTATGATACTGAAGAGTAACATGGCAGAGGATGAAGAACTTCTGGCACTTGCATCTGAAGTATATCGAAATGGAAAATACGATGAAGTTATTTTATATTACCTGATGAAATATCGCTTCGGGCCGATGGACGAGCTTTTGTCTATCTGGAAGAGTGCCAGAGGGTTTGAGATGGAAACATATGATCTGGAAGAACGTATTTTAAGCCTTCTGATCTTTACTTCGGATTACCGTAAAGAAGGCGAAGCAGTGTTGGAATCTTATGTCAGTCAGTCGGGAAAAGAACGGATTATCGGAGCTTATCTGACACAGGTCGCATATGGGGTATTTGTAAAAGAATACACGATGAGCGCGTTTGTGCGTGGACGTCTGGAATATGCTTATCTTAACAAATGGCCGGTGAACCGGATCTGCAGACTGGCACTTCTGAAAGAGATTTCCAGGGAGCAGGATCCAAAACCGGAATATGTCGGTATTCAGCAGGGAATACTGAAAGAATGTGCGAAGGAACATCTGATGTTCGGCTTTTTCCGAAGAATGTCACCGGAGCTTTTGAGTCCGTATCAGCTGGATGATAAGACTTTTGTAGAATGTCATGCGGCGCCGGGCGCGAAAGTAACGTTGTTTTACAGTCTGGATACCGGAATCGGAAATGACAGGGAATACAAATGTGAGCCGCTGAAAGAAATGTACCAGGGTATTTTTGTACGTGCCTTTACCTTGTTTTATGGGGAGTCACTGCGGTATTATTTCAAAATTGATGATGGAAAGAAAGTGCAGAAAACCGTGGAACGGGTTCTTACAATGAAAAAGATCGAAGGAACACCGGGAAGCAGATATCAGATCCTGAATCAGATACTTTCTGCAAGAAAGCTCGGCAAAAAAAATGAGGCGGAAAAAGAACTGAAACGGTTTATGAGGCAGGAACAATACGTACAGAACATGTTCACCATCAAAAAGGAAAATGAGAAATGAACGAGACAAAAGATTTGATAATCGGAATTGATTTTGGAAAAGAATATTCCCAGATCTGTTACTATGACCGTAAGGCAGATGAACCGCGCTCACTTCCGGTAAAGGTGGGCAGCAGTCAGTTTGAGATGCCAACCAGTCTCTGCAGGCGACTGGAGCAGAAGGATTATTGCGTTGGTCTGGAAGCAGAGTACTTTGCCAGAGAAAAAGGCGGATTTCTGGTCAGTGATCTCTATGCGGTTTCAAAGAGCAGAGAGAGAATCATTGTAGCGGAAGAACAAAAGGAACCGTGGGAGCTGCTGGCATACTATATTCGCGGGATGATGAAACTTCTCGGCGTTGCCGATGTGGAAAAAAAAATCCGTGCACTGGTAATTTCTATGGAAACGCTGGATGCTGTACAAGTGGATAATCTGCAGAAAGCATGCGGATTTCTGGGGATCCCGAAAGAACACTGTATTCTTCAGGATTACGAGGAAAGCTTCTATTATTACGTGATGACACAGAAAATGGAAACATGGAACAGGAGCGTTGGCTGGTACAGTTTCCATGACCGACATGTGACATTCCGCAGAATGGTTATGAATGGCGGAAACAAACCGGTTCCTGTTATGCTGGAAACACCGGTGGAGACAGATCTCAGTGAAGATATGACGCAGAGAGATGCAGATTTTTATGCTTTTGTGCAGAATACACTGAGTAAAGAGCTTTACTCCAGTATTCAGATAAACGGAGATGGATTTGATCAGGAATGGGCAAAGAAGTCAGTCAAACTTCTCTGCTATCAGAAACGTAAGGTATTTTATGGAAACAATCTGTTTGCCAGAGGGGCATGTGCAGCCGGGGCAGAACGTTTTATTACACACAGGCTTCGGGATTATCGATATATGAGCCGTTCGCTTGTTCTTACGAGTGTGGGAATGGAGATGCGTGTTATGGGTGCGCCGACTTATTATCCATTGATTGAAGCTGGAAGAAACTGGTATGAAAGCAGTGCGGATATCGAACTGATTCTGGATGATACCGATGAACTGGTATTTGTAGTGGAACATATGCGTGAATCCGAAAGAAGGCATATTGTGATGAAACTTCCGGGACTGCCGCAGCGCCCCAACAGAACGACACGTCTCAGCATATCACTTCGATATATATCAGCAGAAGAATGCTGTATCACAGTGAAAGACCTTGGATTTGGAGAGATGTTTCCGGCTTCAGGGAAAGAATGGAAAGAAACGACCAGATGGCAGGAGGGGATTGCGTGAGCGGATATATACTGTGTCAGACCGAAAGGGCAGAGGCACCTTACTTTATAGAAAATATCAGCATGAATATTTATTCGCTGGAAGAATTGTGTTATTATCTTGACCACAATCTTTATCTGATCGATCAGACAATCCTTAATGAAGGACTGTGCAACTGGATCCAAGAGGAATTGAAACTTCCTGCACTTGCAGCAAAGCTGCGTCCGAAAATGGGAAAATTTGCAAGTGCCGAGGATCTTGTCTATCCGGTATTTAAGGAAATCAATTATCTGACCTATGAAGAACTGAAAGTATTGAATACTCGTTTGCAGAAATTTGATAAAGAAACACCGGCGATGCGTGAAAAATGCAAAGGTGATGCTCTGATGGAAAATAAAATGTATGTTCATGCGATTCAGGTTTACCAGAAGTTACTTGACAGAAAAGATCTCGAAGAGATACGGGAAGGTCTGACAGAATGTATTTATCATAACCTTGGCTGTGCATACAGTTATCTTTTCCAGATGGATAAAGCAATAGAGTGTTTCCGCCGGGCATATGAGGGAGGCCGGAGTACAGAAGCACTGGAAACGTATCTGACGGCTTTTTCCATGTCATACAGTGAGGAAGAATACAAAAATATGGCAAAGACGCTGGGAGTGGAAGAAGAAATACTGACTGCCGTGCAGAATAGAAAAAAAGAATTTTCCCAGATTCCGAGGGCAAAAGTGAATTCTCAAAATATGGACGATATTCTCAATCATCTTACATCAGAATATCACAGAAGTACGGGTTCGTGAAATAAATCACAATGTATACAGTTTTTTTTATATAAATAAGGTAGACGAAACAGACTTAATCTGTTAAACTAAACATATAATTTGGGTCTGGTAATATTGCCCAAAAAGATTAGGAGGAATTTATCATGTTAGTAAACGCTTCAGAAATGTTGAAAAAAGCAAAAGCTGGTCATTATGCAGTTGGTCAGTTCAACATTAACAACCTTGAGTGGACAAAAGCAATCCTGCTTACCGCACAGGAACTCAACTCCCCGGTTATCCTTGGTGTATCCGAAGGTGCAGGAAAATACATGACAGGTTACAAAACAGTTGTTGGTATGGTTAAAGGTATGCTGGAAGAACTGAACATCACTGTTCCGGTTGCACTTCACCTTGATCACGGCAGCTATGAAGGATGCCTGAAATGCGTAGAAGCAGGTTTCACATCTATCATGTTTGATGGTTCCCATTATCCGATCGAAGAGAACGTAGCAAAAACAAAAGAACTGGTTAAGATCGTTGCTGAGCATGGAATGTCTCTGGAAGCAGAAGTTGGTTCCATCGGTGGTGAAGAAGACGGTGTTGTAGGCATGGGTGAATGCGCAGATCCTCAGGAATGCAAGATGGTTGCAGATCTTGGTATTGATTTCCTTGCAGCAGGTATCGGTAACATCCATGGTAAATATCCTGCAAACTGGAAAGGCTTAAGTTTCGAAACTCTGGATGCTATCCAGCAGCTTACAGGAGATATGCCACTTGTACTTCATGGTGGTACAGGTATCCCGGCAGATATGATCAAGAAAGCAATCGATCTTGGTGTATCTAAAATTAACGTTAATACTGAGTGCCAGCTTTCCTTCGCAGCAGCTACACGTAAATACATCGAAGAAGGCAAAGATCAGCAGGGTAAAGGATTTGACCCACGTAAACTTCTTGCTCCTGGAACAGAAGCAATCAAAGCTACTGTTAAAGAAAAAATGGAACTTTTCGGTTCTGTTGGAAAAGCCTGAGAATTGCATAATACCCGTTAGGGAGAATCATAAGGAATCGGTGCTCGGCACCGGTTCCTTTTTTTGACATACAGGATATATGTGTACTGACAGACTTGTTCGCAGTAACTTTTCATGTTAAGATAGCGTCATGATGAAAAATACAGAGAAAAACAAAAATAACAGAATAACGCAGACAATTGATTTTAAAGAAACAGTCATAACGAATTTCTCCGGGATTTATAAAAATCAGAACTTTTATAAGAATTATGCAGAAGAAGAAATATCCTGGACAGAATTAAGTGATCTGTCCGGCTGTAACTGCTATTGTGACGCTGAGGCGTCTGACCGGATACGAAAGGAAATTCAGGCTTTTACAGGAAAGGGGCTTCATTTCATTGATTCTGGAAACTATCATTATATGACACGTTTATGGCTGGAAAAACTGCAGATACCATTTCGCCTGCTTGTTTTTGACAATCATACAGATATGCAGCCACCGGCATTTGGCGGGCTTTTGTCCTGTGGCGGATGGATTGCGGCATCACTGGAGGAACTTCCACTTCTGCAGGAAGTGATTCTTGTTGGTCCGGATGAAGAAGCTTATACACAGGTTGAGCCGGATTTGCAGCAAAAAGTCCTTTTTTTATCCCGAGAGAAACTAAGTACGATGACGACAGAGGAGAAAGAGGGTTTCTTTAATAATCTATCTGAAGATCTGCCACTGTATGTTTCGGTGGACAAGGATGTTCTTTGTAAAGGAGATGCTTCGACTACATGGAGCCAGGGGGATATGCACCTTTCGGAACTTATGAGCTTTCTTGAGCTTGTACTGGAGCGACAGAATATACTTGGAATGGATGTCTGCGGTGAGTGTGATATGGATTCCTGCAGCGAGGATTTTTTGAATGATCACGCGAATGAGGCAATTTTGAGACTGTGGGAGAAAATGCAAAAATCATCTGAAAGGATGGGCTCGGAATGAAAAATGAACTTTTTACGATAGGACCGCTGACTGTTTATGGTTATGGCTTTATGATCGCGACAGGTGTGCTGGCAGCATGGATCGTTACAGAATACAGAGCTAAGAAACAAAATCTGGACAGTGAGCATGTGTTTTCACTTGTTCTCTGGTGTCTGATGGGTGGCCTTTTCTTTGCAAAGCTTCTGTTCTGGATCACAGAATGGAAAAGCATTGCAGAAGATCCGGGATTTTTCTTTGACACGCTGGCAGATGGATTTGTGGTATATGGCGGAATTATCGGTGGTATCCTGGCAGGCTGGATGTATTGCCGGATCAAAAAAGCATATTTCTGGAAATATTTTGACCTTGTGATGCCGTCCGTAGCACTGGCACAGGGCTTTGGAAGAATTGGATGTTTTCTGGCAGGATGCTGTTACGGAAGAGAAACAGACAGTATTATATCCGTCACTTTCCAGAATTCTGACTTTGCACCGAATCATGTGGCTCTGATTCCGACACAGCTTTATTCAAGTATTCTTGATTTCCTGCATTTTGGTATTCTTTTGTATATTGCAAGACGTAAAAAGGCAGACGGACAGGTTGCGGCTTTTTACCTGATTTTTTACAGTATCGGAAGATTTGTGCTGGAATTTTTCCGTGGAGATTTGATCCGTGGAAGTGTGGGAAGCCTATCGACTTCACAGTTTATCAGCCTGTTTATTCTGGCGGCAGGAATTGCGATTCTGATTACACGTACAAAAAAGAAAAATGCATAAGGTTTTAACGGATTCATAAAGAGGAAATTTTTGCATAGGCTGTAAGGAAAGAGCAGAAGAACCGGGGCAGAGAAGATGAGCATACCGGCACAGAATCAGCAATACGAAAATTTTATTATCCGTTATAAGCAGAATATAGAGGGAGTACCGGAATATCAGCCGGATGAGAGATTTCAGATCATCAATGACCTGTTTGGGGTATTATATGTACCGATACAGGAAATCCCGGAACTGGCATTAAACAGTTATTCTTATTCGTCTATTCCAAGATGCTATACATATATGGATACTGGTGCGCTGAGCGCGTCAGGGGTGACAAGACTTCATGGGCATCCATATCTGAAGCTTAAGGGCAGCGGAACACTGGTGGCAATAATTGATTCCGGAATTGATTATCTGCATCCGGCATTTCACAGGGGAATGACCAGTAAAATTCTGAGTATCTGGGATCAGGAACTGGAAAGTGGCCTGACGGAGAGGATTCCGTTTGGAAGAGAGTTTAACCGAGGGGAGATTGAGCAGGCTCTTTCGGCAGAAAATCCGTGGGAAGTGGTTCCATCAATGGATAAAAGCGGGCACGGAACGGAAGTAGCTGCCACGGCGGCAGGTTACAGTATCGAAAAAGAAGGCTTTTCCGGCGCTGCCCCGGAGGCGGAACTTGTAGTTGTCAAACTAAAACAGGCAAAGCGGTATCTGCGTGATTTATATCTTCTTCCGCAGGAGGCGGATATTTATCAGGAAGATGATATCATGCTTGCGATTGCGTATGTCCTGCGTGTGGCGGCAGAAAATCAGAAACCGCTGTCAATCTGTATTGGACTCGGCAGCAGTATGGGCGCGCATCAGGGAGAGGGACCACTGAATGAATATATCAACAGTATTGCGGCATTCAGTCAGAATGCTGTTTCAGTGCCTGCCGGAAACGAAGGCACAGCAAGACACCATTATATGAAGACACTGAGCGCAGCGAATATTAAAGATACAATAGAACTGCGTGTGGGCGAAAAGGAGAGTATTCGAGGATTTATGTTGGAATTCTGGGGAGACTCTCCTAATTTTTATTCTATGACGATCCAGTCGCCGACAGGAGAACAGTTATCGATCAGCACTTCTTTAAAAAACAGCACACAGGAACTGTATTTTGTATTTGTCGAGACAAAAGTGTTGGTGAATTATGTGCCGATTGAGCGGCGTACGGGAAATACACTGATTTTTATTCGGTTTCTGCATCCGGCTGTCGGTATATGGAAGTTTCTGGTGGGAGAGAGAATACCCGGGGAAAGCCGATTTCACATGTGGCTTCCAGTACGTGGAATGATTTCGGATGATACATATTTTCTGGAACCCTCGCCAGAGTATACGGTTACATCACCGGGGGATGCGGCGGATGCGATGACCGTTACGGCATATCAGTACCGGGACAACAGCCTGTATGTGCAGGCAAGCCGCGGATATAATACAGAAAATGTGGTAAAACCGGATTTTGCAGCGCCCGGAGTGGATATCCTGACGGCTTCGATCGGAGCTGGTGCAGAATTTGCCCCCGCAACAGGAACCAGCCTTGCGGCAGCTCAGACAGCAGGAATGGCGGCGCTTTTATTTGAATGGTCACTGATTCGGGAAAACGAGCCCTACTTTACCGGAAACAGCGTAAAAAATTATCTGAGCAGAGGCGCAGTCCGCGATCTGAATCTGATCTACCCTAATCCGGAATGGGGTTATGGAAGACTGGATCTGTATCATACGTTCGAGCTGCTGACGTGAGAAAATGAGAGACAAAGAATCTATTTTAGATTACAGATATCAAATAATGAAATTTACATAGCTAAATCGTTTCATATCGTGTACAATGAGAAGTGGAAAACTACATAACGACAAATGAGGAGGAATTAGACTTATGGATCTTTCAACTTTAGTAAAAATGTCAAACACTTACGGAAGTAACCCGGCTTATGTGCTGGCAGGCGGTGGTAACACCTCCGTCAAAAACGATACTGCACTTTATGTAAAAGGTTCCGGCACACAGCTTGCCACAATTAAGGCAGAAGGATTTGTCAAAATGGACAGAGCACGCCTGAACGAAATCATGAAGACGGAATATCCGAAAGACGATGTTGAACGTGAAGCTGCATATCTTGCAGATGTAATGGCAGCTGTAACGGACGATGACAAAACAAAGCGTCCGAGCGTAGAAGCACTGCTTCACAATTTATTTGCATATACTTACGTACTGCATGTTCATCCGACCCTTATCAATGGACTGACCTGTGGAAAAGGTGCGCAGGCGCTTTGCGAAGAACTTCTTGGTAAGGAAGTGCTCTGGATCGATATTTGCAAACCAGGCTATACACTTGCACGTCTTTGCTTCGAAAAAATGAATGCATATAAAGAGAAATACGGAAAAGATGTTCAGATACTTCTGCTTCAGAATCACGGAATTTTTGTTGCAGCAAATACAGTAGAAGAAATTGGTGTGTTATTTGATAGTGTGATCAGTAAATTAGAAAAACAGGTTAAGAGAACAGCCGATGTAAGTGATGCTGTTACACCGGAAAAAGAGCAGGCGGCACAGAAGCTTTCTCAGTTACTCGGACATGTAGTAGAAGTTGTACCGGCTGCAGAAGCTGATAATTTTGTAAAAGATAAAACATCAGCAGCACCGCTTCTGAAACCATTTACACCGGATCACATTGTATATTGCGGACCATATCCGTTATTTGTAGAAAATATTGATCAGGCAAAAGAAGTGCTGGACGCATTTATGAAAGAGAATGACAAAGAGCCACGTCTGATCCTTGTACAGGGTATAGGTGCATTTATCATGGAAGACGATAAGGAGAAAGCAGCGAAGGCACAGCTTCTGGTAAAAGATGCCATTAAGCTTGCCGTATATGCGGAAAGTTTTGGTGGTCCACTGCAGATGACAGATGAGATTACATATTTTATTACACACTGGGAAGCAGAAGCATACCGCAGTAAGAAATAATGATCTGAAAAATCTCATAAGAGTGTTTCAGACGGATATATAATATAAGCAGAAAAAATAAAGAATCATTCAGAGTACGGATTATTTAAAGAAACCGTACTCATGGATGGTTCTTTTTTTCTGGAAAAATGTTTTACGTTGAAAAAAATCCTTGCTTTTTGAGAAAATATAGGTTGACATATCACTGCTACAACACGGTAGCGTGGTAGAACGAAAAAGAAAAGAATGCAGACATGAAGAAAAAGACAGTAAGAGATAACGGAAAGATTTTATCAGGAATATGTTTTGCACTGATTATTGGATTCTGGTGCATAGCAACTTACGGGGGACTGATCAGCGATTTGTTTTTGCCAAGTCCTACAGAAGTAGTAAAGAAAATCATAGAAATGGCAGATTTCTGGATGGAAAAAGGTGAGTGTGAGACGGATGATCTGACAGATTTCTTTGAATTGGTAAAATAAAGAAAATCACAGAAAAGTATACAAAAATGCATGTGAAAATTTGGTAGCAATGACGGCAAAACTTTTAAACCTCACGAATTGTTTTTGAGCCTGAAATTTGTTATAATTACAAGAAAAATAGGACTGTTCAATAAATAACAGTCAAATTGGATTTTCAATATACAAACGAGGAGATCGTATTGAAAACCAGTCAGGAGGAAACATGAAAAGAGGAAGCATTTTTGAACTGAACGGCATTCCGAAATTTCAGGAGGCACTTCCGCTGGCATTGCAGCATGTAGTTGCAATGATTGTGGGTTGCGTTACACCGGCAATCATTGTAGCCGGAGCAGTAGGTGGTGATGGATTAAGGGCAAAAGACAGAGTGATTCTGATTCAGGCATCGCTGGTGGTATCGGCATTGTCCACATTGCTCCAGTTATTTCCAATTGGAAAGAAGAAGGGATTTAATTTAGGATCCGGTCTTCCTATGATCATGGGAGTAAGTTTTGCCTATGTACCGAGTATGCAGGCAATCGCAGAAGGGTACGGAATCAGTACGATTCTGGGAGCACAGATCATTGGCGGCATTGTGGCAATTATCATGGGACTTCTGGTTAAAAAAATCCGCGTATTTTTCCCGCCGCTGATTACGGGAACCGTTGTATTTACAATCGGACTTTCCCTTTATCCGACAGCAATTAATTATATGGCCGGCGGAACAAGTAATTCGGATTATGGTTCCTGGCAGAACTGGCTTGTGGCATTTCTGACACTGGCGGTTGTGACAGGACTGAATCATTTTGGCAGGGGAATTCTGAAACTGGCCTCTATTTTAATTGGTATCATTGTAGGATACGTGGTTTCAATTCCGTTTGGAATGGTCAGTCTGTCAAGTGTTGGACAGGCAAAAATGTTTCAGCTTCCGCAGTTCATGCATTTTGGAATTCATTTTGAGATTTCTGCCTGTGTGGCAATCGGGCTGCTGTTTGCAATCAACTCTGTTCAGGCAATCGGAGATTATTCTGCGACAACGATCGGTGCTATGGATCGTGAACCGGAAGACAGAGAATTACAGAATGGTATCACCGCATATGGAGTAACAAATATAATCGGAGCTCTGCTTGGCGGACTTCCGACAGCAACGTACAGTCAGAATGTTGGTATCGTGACAACGACAAAGGTTATTAATCGCTGGGTGCTTGGACTGGCAGCTGTGATCCTTGGTGTCGCAGGAATCGTACCGAAGTTTTCAGCGCTGCTGACTACGATTCCACAGTGTGTTCTTGGTGGCGCGACGGTTTCTGTATTTGCTTCGATCGCCATGACCGGAATGAAGCTGGTAGCGTCCGAAGAGATGGATTACCGGAATTCTTCAATCGTTGGTCTTGCGGCAGCAATTGGTGTGGGTGTTTCACAGGCATCCGCGGCACTTGCAAGTTTTCCGGGGTGGGTAACAACGATTTTTGGTAAATCTCCGGTCGTACTTGCAACATTAATCGCAGTTATATTGAACATCATACTGCCGAAGAGCTGTGATGAAAGGAAACATGAAGCAAGACTCAGAAAGAGAGTCAAAGAACGTATCCGCAAAGACCATGAAGAATTTGAACAGCATTAAGAAGTATATATCATATACAATAAAAAAGACAGTGACGAATTATTCGCCGCTGTCTTTTTGTTTATGCTGCATCAATCAGAATTAAATGTTCTGAATCAAAATTATTTACGATATACAAATTCCGGCAGACCATCTTCTCCGAGTGGAACGTTAATATTTCCCTGAATCAGCGGACGGGCATAATAGATAAAATCTTCGGTAACATCGTGTCCGTCCGGAGTGATCCATTCAACAGGAACTGTTTTTTCTTCATTGCAGATGGCGTTGACATCTTCAAGTCCGCAAACCATCTGATAGGATCCTGCTGTGTCTGTCTGGCGGATAAAAGAAACCATCTTTCCTGTTTCTCCGTCAAGGGCAGCCTGTACACCGAATTTTCCGGCGGCAATGGCCTCCTGCTGATCTGTTGCGGAAATTAATGTAGCAGAGCAGCGCTGGCTGACATTAAGCTCAACGGAGCGTGCTTTGACACCAAGGCGGCTGCGCACGAGATTTTCCAGATATTTGCCGCATCCGGCAAGCATCTTATGACCAAAAGTATCTGTACCTACAGAACTGTCGTATTCGCAGATGAAGGTGCCGTCAGCATCGTGAATACCTTCGGAAACACAGACGATAAGATTACAGTTTTTCTCAAAAGCTTTTTCAAGATCACGCAGGAAAGCATCCTGGTCAAAGGCAACTTCCGGAAGGTAAATGAACAGAGGATTGTCTCCTTCGTATTTACGCGCAAGGGCACTGGCAGCAGTGAGCCATCCGGCATGACGCCCCATGATCTCGATGATCGTGACGGATTTTTTTTCGTAGACGTTGGCATCTGTCGTGATTTCACGGACTGTGGAAGCAACGTATTTGGCGGCACTTCCGAAGCCCGGGGTATGGTCGGTATTTACCAGATCATTATCAATCGTCTTCGGTTCACCGATCACGCGGACAGAACTGCCAATGCTTGCCGCGTAGCGGGAAAGTTTACTGACGGTATCCATAGAATCATTGCCACCAATATAGAAGAACCAACCGATATTGAGTTCCTCAAATTTGCGGAAAAGTGCCGGATAAACCGGATCTTCGAGAGATTCCGGCAGTTTGTAGCGGCAGGAACCGAGATAAGCACCCGGGGTATGAGTTAAATATTCAAGCTTTTCGCCGGGAAGAGCTTCTTCAAAATCAAGTACACGGTCATTAAGGAATCCTTCGATACCGTTTACCATACCATATACATGCTCAATCGTGTCCGGATGGGAAAGACCTTCAGAGACAACTCCATAGAGACTGCTGTTGATAACGGCAGTAGGTCCGCCGGACTGACCGACAATAAGATTTTTTTTTGCCATTGTATCTACCTCCGATTAGGATAATATTAGATTGCTGCGAACAGTAACCATAATAAATTCATTTTAACATATCATGGGAAAATCTCATAGCCATTTTTGTGAAAAAGTGATATCATGGGAAAAACAGATGTTACTGTTCACAGGTAGTATTCTGCGAGGTGTTTTGCCATGAATAATGGCAAAATCCCGAGACATACGGGGCAAAATCCCATCACCATAGGTGATTTGGAATGGATTTTGACCAAGTTGCTGTGAACGGAGTGAACAGTAACGCATTTTCTTACGGTGATATCCTATCCCCCCCACAGGCTTGTGGCGGGGATTCTTTTTCTGTATAATTAGTGTAAAAATGTGTCGAAATCATGCCGGGAGGAGCGGGCTTCGGACGAATAAATTTACGAAAAGAGAGACAGAAAGATGGGTAGCAATCTGAAAAACGAAATCCATGACTACTGGACAAACCGTGCCAGAGGTTATTCAGAATATAATCAGCAGGAAATGGCAGATGCTCGCAGAACGATGTGGCGGGACAAGCTTCTTTCCCTGCTTGGAAATCAGTTTCCGGAAAAAGAGCCGAAGGAGATCAAAATTCTCGATGTCGGAACAGGCCCCGGATTTTTTGCAATTTTGCTTGCCGAAGCCGGTTATCAGGTGACGGCTGTTGACTATACTGAAGAAATGCTGAAAGAAGCTCAGAGAAATGCCGGTGGACTGGCAGGGTGTATTGTGTGGAAAACTGGCGATGCGCAGGCTCTTGATGTGGAAAGTAACAGTTTTGATGCAGTCGTGACCAGAAATGTCACATGGAATCTGCCACGGCCGGATCTTGCATATAAGGAATGGCTTCGCGTCCTGAAACCAGAGGGTGTTCTTTATAATTTCGACGCTGACTGGTACGGTCATCTTTATAATGAAGAAAAACGCAGCAGCTATGAAAAAGACCGTCGGCAGACAGAGGAACAGAACGTGGAGGATTATTACAGCGGAACGGATATCGAGAAGATGGAAGAAATTGCCCGACAGGTTCCGTTAAGCCGTCTGGAACGTCCGAAGTGGGACCTTGAAACCATGAAAAAGGCTGGGTTTCTTGACGTTTCCTGTGATGAGAAGGTCTGGAAAGAAGTCTGGACAGAGGAAGAGATCATCAACAACAGTACCTCTCCGATTTTTTTACTGACAGGAAGAAAAAGAGATGCTTTTCATCTGAAAAATATAACGGTGCAGCCGGGAAAGAAGTGGAGCGGCGAACTGGAACTTGCAAATGGTGATATCCGGCTTCCGGCGACTGTCCTGCATGGACACGGCACAGGAAAAACAATGCTGATCACGGCAGGTGTTCATGCCGGGGAGTATGTGGGGATTCAGGCTGCGATTGAGCTGTCCCAGAAGCTCAAGATTGAAAAAGTAAATGGTACGATCATTATCGTAAAGGTTATGAACCGTCCGGCATTTGAAGCACGCAATGGCAGTATGGGGCTTGACGATGGGAAAAATCTGAACCGCGAATTTCCGGGAAATCCGGATGGAACTGAAATGGAGCGCCTTGCCTGGGCAATATCACAGGAATTGCAGCCAGCGGCAGATTATTACATTGACCTGCACAGCGGAGATGATTATGAAAAGCTGACTCCATATGTTTATTATGCGGGAGCGGCAGCCGGGGAAGTTGTCAGCCTTTCGAGACAGATGGCAGAACAGGTGGACGTGCCTTATATGGTAAAATCTAATGTGGCATCCGGCGGTTCCTACAATTATGCTGCTTCACAGGGGATTCCGAGTATTCTGATCGAGCGTGGCGGCATGGGTGACTGGAGCTATGAAGAGGTCAGATCGACAAGGAGAGATGTCCGAAATATCCTCTGCCATATGGGAATTTATCAGGGAGTGAAGAATTTCCGCACTTATTATCCGCTGGATGTGGCGGACATCCGTTATCAGGATGCTGAAGAAAATGGTCTCTGGTATCCGTTCAAAAAAGTTGGAGATATGATTCAGGAGGGTGATATCCTCGGAGAGGTTCGTGATTATGAGGGTAATGTGAAGGAAGTCAGTGTTGCCGAGTTTGACGGTGTACTTCTTTATCAGTGTGGCACCTTACAGGTACTTGGAAATGGCCCTATGGTTACATACGGAAGAATTGTCAGCCGATACGACGAGCGTAAAGAGCGAATCGTAAATTACTGGGAAAAACGCAGCGACAGTTTCCTTGTTCAGAAACGGCAGGAACTTCACAGCGCCATGGCAGAACGCTGGATGAGAGAGATCCATGCACAGCTTCCGGAAGAAAAGAACCTGAAGATACTTGATGTAGGCTGTGGCGCGGGATTTTTCTCCATTTTACTTGCTAAAGAGGGATATCAGGTGACCGGTATCGACCTGACGCCGGATATGATCAAAAATGCCCGTCTTCTTGCAGAAGAGGAAAAGGTGAGCTGTGAATTTCAGGTCATGGACGCAGAAAATCCGGAATTTCCGGATGAGACCTTTGATGTGGTAATATCCCGAAATCTTACATGGACACTGCCACACGTACAGCATGCGTATCAGGAATGGATCCGTGTACTCAAAAAAGGCGGCATACTCCTGAATTTTGATGCGAACTATGGAATTACAGATTTTTCCAATGTTGCAGACCTTCCGGAAAATCATGCACATAATATTCTTGGGGATGATATGATGCGCGAGTGCGAAGAAATCAAGCGCCAGCTTCCAATCAGCTCCTACAGCCGTCCGGCATGGGATCTGGAAACTCTGGGAGCTCTGGAACTAAAGGAATTTAAATTGGATCTGGGAATCAGCAGCAGAATATATCTGGAAAAGGATGCTTTCTACAATCCTACTCCGCTGTTCATGTTGCGGACAACAAAAAAATAAAGTAAAATTTATACAGAACAGGTAGACAACAGTATAAATTTTAAAGATATGCGGAGAGATTTATGGATTTAAAACAATTGCAATATTTTGTTGCATGCGCGCAGACAGGATCATTCAGTGATGCGGCAAAGATTCTCTATTCCACACAGCCAAGTGTCAGTAAGGTGATCAAGGCGTTGGAGGATACTCTCGGAATGCAGCTTTTTGAACGGCTTCCAAGAGGAATACGTCTGACCGTGCAGGGACAGAAAGTTTACAGCTATGCGTGCCGGATTACCAGTGAAATCGATGTTCTGGAAAATATGGCATCACGCGGTATGACAAAGTGGATACGGATTTCTATGAATCCAAGTTCATGGCTTGCCAATCAATTTGTGGATTTTTATAATGAGACATATGAAAAAAGCTATCATTTCCAACTGACCACAGCAGGTGTGCGCAGCGTCATGGAAAGAGTCCGTGATTATATGGATGATATCGGATTTGTCTATATTCTGAGCCAGCACAGGGAAAATTTTCTGCATGAGCTGGCAAAAAATAAAATAGAGTTTGTTCCAATGCATGAAACGGACGTAATCCTGTACCCTGGCCGGAAGACGGAGTTTTACGGTTCAGGAAAAGACCGGATAGAGCTTGATGAATTGGAGGGGGCCCGGTTTATACAGAATTATCAGGATGAATTTTTTGATATCGGAGCTGTGGAAACAAACGCCTTTCGCTGGAAAGATCTTGATATTTCAGTATTGACAAACAGTGATTATATTATGGAAAGAATGCTCAGAAACAGCAGAGTTTCCAATGTGAGTGGAAGCTATCTTTCTGAAAATAAAGCCGGAACAACACCGGGTATTCCTCTGGATATGGGAAATAATAAGGTTATTTTTGGATATATGTTTCATAAAGGGGAGAAAATTGAGGAAAGTGTACAGGAATTTCTTGATTTTCTGAAGGGCAGGCTTCCTAAAAATTAGCGCGGACTTATTCCAAAATACAAGAATGGTATGCTGATTAAGAATAGCACATAACCCTCCCATGGGGTTGTGTGCTTTTTTGATATTGTGCTAAACTTTATCCGATAAATTATTGTGCGGATATTTTGTCTGACAATCAACAGACAAAAAGGAGAATTCATGATTAAATATATTTTTAAAAGACTTCTTCAATTGATCCCGATTCTTATCGGGATCACTTTTTTATCGTTTGCCATGATGCGTCTGGCAGGAGGAGACGCTGTCACCTATATGTATGAAAATGCAGGTTCCGCAGTTTCGCAGGAGGTTATCGACCAGACAAGAAAGGAATATGGTTTGGATCAGCCGTTTCTTGTCCAGTATGCAAAGTGGTTTGCGGGAATGGCAACGGGCGATATGGGAACCAGCTATGTATCAAAGCGGGATGTTTATGACACTTTTGTAGAAAAGCTCCCTGCAACGATCCTGCTGACGGTATCTTCTATTGTTCTGACCATGTTGCTTGCAATTCCGCTGGGAATCTTTTCAGCGGTGAAACATAACCGTTGGAGTGATTATCTGATTCGTTTTTTAAGCTTTATAGGTAACTCTATGCCGAACTTTTTTGCGGCGCTGGTACTGATGTATTTCTTTTCCATAAAACTGGGCTGGTTTCCGGTAATCACTACAGATAATGTGGCACTGAGCCTTGTTCTGCCGACGCTGACACTTGCAGTCTCTATGGCATCCAAGTACACCAGACAGGTGAGAGCGACAGTGCTTGAAGAACTGAATAAGGATTATGTGGCCGGAGCGAGAGCCCGGGGTGTAAGAGGCAGCGTGATCATCTGGAAAAATGTAATGAAATCCTCTATGCTTACGATTATTACCCTGCTTGCTCTGTCAATAGGAAGCCTTCTCGGAGGAACCACGATTGTAGAGACAATTTTTATGTGGGATGGTGTAGGAAAAATGGCGGTAGATGCCATCACAATGAGAGACTATCCGATTATTCAGGCGTATGTAGCCTGGATGGCGATTATCTATGTGGTTGTAAACCTTATCACGGATATCATTTATCATTATCTGGATCCCCGTGTGAGACTGGGAGGTGACAGAGCATGAATAGTACAAAGAAAAATGTGACTGTCCGTAAACAAAAAATACGTAAAAATCATATTCGGGGAAAGCTTCTTTTCTTTAGTGCACTGGTGGTTATTTTGCTGATCGCAGCAGCACTGGCAAGACATTTGTGCCCGTATGATCCATATGCACAGGATCTCCTTCAGGCGCAGAAACCACCCAGTGCAGAACATCTTATGGGAACAGACCGTTATGGACGAGATCTGTTTTCGCGAGTACTGGTCGGAAGTACGACCAGTGTTTATGCAACGCTTATTCTGGTAGCGATCATCACAGTTGCAGGAACCGTGATCGGAATTATCTGTGGCTGGTGCGGCGGTGTCATTGATACTGTCCTGATGCGTATTTCCGATCTGTTTCTGGCATTTCCGAGCCTTGTTTTTGCTCTTGCAGTAGCAGGCGTGCTTGGCGGCGGTATTCAGAATGCGATCATTGCCCTTGCCGTGATCGGGTGGCCTAAGTTTGCGCGGCTTGCCAGAGGACTGACACTTGCACAGAAGGATTCTGCCTATCTGATGGCGGTAAGACTGTCGGGAAGCGGTACACTTAAGATCATGTTCAAGCATATTCTGCCGAATATTGCCGGGCCGATTCTGGTAACATCGGTACTTGACATCGGAACCATGATGATGGAGCTGGCCGGACTTTCCTTCCTCGGACTTGGCGTACAGCCTCCGATGGCAGAGTGGGGAAGTATGATCAACGATGGAAGAAGTATGCTTCAGATTTCACCCTGGATGGTACTTGCACCGGGACTTGCAATTTTTATAACAGTTATGCTTTTTAATCTTCTCGGAGACACGCTCAGAGATTTTATGGATCCGAAAGAGAGAGCTAAAAGATAACAAAACAAACGAACAACAAGAAAGAGAGGAAAATTTATGAAAAAGAAACTGATCGCAGCAATTCTTACAGGAGCTATGCTGGCAGCCGGACTGACAACAAGTGTATGGGCTGACGGAGAAAAGACATTCGTATATGGAACGACAGGATACAGTGAAGAAATGGGTGATGCGGGACTGAATCCACATGATAACTATTCCGGATGGAGTGCACTCCGTTATGGTGTAGGGGAAACTCTTTTCAAATACAATGATAACATGGAAGTAGAGCCATGGCTGGCAACAGATTATGAATTTGTAGATGATACAACCGTTCAGATCACACTTCGTGACGGCGTCAAATTCTCCAGTGGGCGCGATATGGATGCAGAAGCGGTTAAGGAATGTCTGGAGGATCTGATCGCTGTTCATGACCGTGCACCATACGATCTGAAAATTGACCATATTGATGCAGATGGACTGACACTTACCATTTATACAACAGAGCCGTGCCCGGCGATCATCAACTATCTCGGTGATCCATATGGCGCGATCATTGATATGGATTATGGTATTCAGGGTGAAGGCGGTTCTGCAAATGTAGCCGGAACAGGTCCTTATATTGCAGAAAGCGTAACACCAACCCAGATCGACCTTGTTAAAAATGAAAATTACTGGGGTGGCGAAGTCAACGTAGATAAGGTTACCGTGAAATCTTTTGCAGATGGAAGTGCACTGACAGCAGCGCTGCAGACAGGAGATATTCAGGGAACCTATGGACTTCAGTATGACAACTATTCTCTGTTTGACGGGAATCCGGATTATACGATCAATTCCTGTGCGACAAGCCGCTGTTTCTTCGGACAGTTCAACATGGATTCTGAAATTATGCAGGATCAGAATGTACGTAAAGCCGTTGAGATGGGAATCGACAAGGAAGGCTTCTGTTCTGTGATTATGGAAGGTCGTGGAGTACCGGCAAAGGGAGCATTCCCAAGCAGTTTCTCTTATGGAAATGATGCAGTGGAAACTGTTTCCTATGACTCGGACGGAGCAAAGAAGCTTCTTGAAGAGTCCGGATGGACAGATACAGACGGTGATGGATACGCAGACAAGGACGGACAGAAGCTGACTATCAACTGGCTGACTTACCCGACACGTCTGGAACAGCCGAAGCTTGCGGAGTATGCACAGGCTACATTGAAGGATATCGGTATTGATGTGCAGGTAAACAATACTTCCGATCACAGAACTTTTGCTGAGAACGGAGATTTTGATGTTTATGTAAGCTCTACTACAACTGCACCGACCGGCGATCCGGAGTACTTCTTTACAAGTACAGTGGTAGGTGCAAAGAACTATGGAAACTATCAGAATGAAGAAGTAACGAAACTGACTGATCAGCTTCATCAGACATTTGACAAAGATGAAAGAGGTAAACTGGCTGTAGAACTGCAGCAGAAAATTCTTGATGATGATGCATTTTTCTTTGTATCTCATCTGAACATGGGAATCGTGACAAAATCTAACGTTACAGGTATGGCAGCACATCCATGTGATTACTATGAAATTACAGCTGAGCTGGATGTAGAGTAAAATTTGAGAGGTATACAAAAGTATGGATTCATTGCTTCGTGTAGAGCATGTGACAATTTCTTATAATGGAAAGCCGGTCGTTCAGGACGTCAGCTTTGAACTGAAACAGGGCGAGATTCTTGGAATCGTCGGAGAATCCGGCAGTGGTAAAAGCACGGTCATCAAAGCGATTATGGGCTTACTGGGCGAGGAAGGTCTGGTCACGGAAGGTGACATCTGGTACAAAGGCGAAAATCTTACCAGTATGAGCGAGAAAAAACTCCGTGGATATTTGGGCAAAGAGATTGGAATGGTGTTTCAGGACTGTAAAGCGGCTTTGTGTCCTGTCCGGACGATCGGGGCACAGATACACGAAGCAGTATCAGAGCATGAGAAGATAAGCAGACAGGAGACATGGAAACGTGCAGGAGAGATTATGAAGAAGATTGGTCTGGACGACAGTGAACGTGTGCTGAACAGTTATCCTTTTGAACTTTCCGGAGGAATGAACCAGCGAGTAGGAATCTGTACAGCCATGATCATGCATCCGAATCTGCTTCTTGCAGATGAGCCGACCAGTGCACTGGATGTAACAGTTCAGAAACAGGTGGTGGAAGAGCTTCTGCTCATGCGAAAAGAATATCATACGGCAATGATTCTTGTAACACATAACATTGGTGTTGTAAAGATGATGGCAGACAGAATTCTGGTACTTCAGAACGGAGTGGTCAGAGATTACGGAGAAACGGATGCTGTACTGAACCATTCTGAGGATCCATATACCAAGAAACTGATGAGCTCTGTGCTTCATTTGAAACGGGACTGAACTCGGGAGGCATGAAGAAATGACAGATATTATTTTAAAAGCAGAACACCTTAAGAAGGTTTTTGTCTCAGGAAAGAAGTACATGACAGCGGCAGATGATGTCAGTTTCGAACTGAATCGGGGCGAATGTCTTGGAGTCGTAGGTGAATCCGGATCCGGAAAGAGCACGATCGCCAAAATGATCACACATCTGGAACCTGTGACGGAAGGTCAGGTATTCCTCAAAGGAAAAGATATTACCCATGTGAAGGGGAAAGCCTTACGTGAAATTTATCAGGATATTCAGATGGTTTTTCAGATGCCGATGGAATCCTTTGACCCAAGATGTACTCTTGGAGATGGAATCGGGGAAAGTCTGCGGAATATGGGGATAAGCCGTTCTGAAACAGGCAGTCGTGTGGAAAAACTTCTGGAACGCTGCGGCCTTGACAGAGAATTCGCAGACCGTTATCCGCATCAGGTCAGTGGCGGTCAGTGTCAGAGAGCAGCGATTGCCAGAGCACTTGCAGTAAATCCTGAAATACTTATCTGTGATGAGGCGACAAGTGCATTGGATGTAACAGTTCAGAAACAGATTCTGGAACTTCTGATGGAGCTAAAACAGAAGGAACAGCTTTCGTTTCTTCTGATTTGCCATGACCTCGCACTGGTACAGGCATTCTGCGATAAGGTACTGGTACTTTATCATGGAAAAACAGTAGAATACGGAACTCCTGACGAGATCATTAATCATCCGAAGGAGGATTACACAAAAAGGCTGATTGACTCAGTTTTGTAGATATGAAAAAAACTGCTTATCTATAACAGATTAGAATACTTTCGCATCCCTCCCCTGGGGTTGTTAACGCTTTAATGCGATGCTACAATATAGTTAATTACGAGGCGCGCACCGAATAAAATAAGGTTTCCAGAGGGAAAGGAAGTAAATCTATGCATATACCTGAGAATTATTTAAGCCCATCGACATGTGCTGTCATGACAGCAGCCATGCTTCCGGTATGGGGATACTCAATCAATAAAGTGAGAACGGAGATACCAAAGGCGAAGATGCCGTTACTGGGAATTGGGGCAGCATTTTCGTTTCTTGGAATGATGTTTAATGTGCCGCTTCCGGGAGGTACAACAGGTCATGCGGTAGGAGGTACACTGATCGCAATTCTGACAGGCAGTCCGGCGGCCGGATGTATATCAGTGTCCATTGCGCTGCTGATACAGGCGCTGCTTTTTGGCGATGGCGGTATTCTTGCATTTGGCGCGAACTGCTTTAATATGGCATTTGTATTACCATATCTGGGATTTTTCTTATATAAATTACTCCTGAAAAAGACCGGTAAGCGTAAACTCAGTGCTGCAATAGGAGCATATATAGGAATCAATGCGGCGGCATTTTGTGCGGCTGTTGAATTTGGAATTCAGCCATTACTGTTTAAAAATGCAGCAGGACAGGCACTTTACTGTCCGTATCCATTAAGTGTATCGATACCGGCAATGATGATCGGTCATATTACTTTATTTGGTCTGGCAGAAATCGTGCTGACAGTAGTTGTTCTGACATTTGTAGAAAAGGTATCACCTGCCGCACTGGATAAGGTTCCGGCTAAAACTTCTTTTAAACCATTGTACATATTGATTGCACTACTTATTGTTCTGACACCTGTTGGACTTCTTGCCACAGGCACTGCATGGGGTGAATGGGGCGTTGATGAAATGGCAACGCTTGTAAGCGGCGGTACTCAGCTGGGCTACACTCCATCAGGAATGGAAAGTGGATTTGAACTGTCTGCGCTGTTCCCTGATTATTCAATGGCGGGCATGCCGGAATGGACAGGATATATTCTGTCGGCAGTTGTAGGCGTAGCACTTCTGGTTATTTTCTTTAAAATTATATCTTCACTTATGAAGGACAAAGTTGACTTTAATAAGAAAGTGGCATAATCATGAATAATTACATGACAGAGAAAACAGAGCTTCCGGCCTGGATGTGCCGGCAGGAGGATTATATTCCGTCGAAAGACAGAGAAGCATTTCTGACAAAAAGTACAAAATCTGTTTTGGCTGTGCTTGCAAAATTAAGATTTCACGAAGGGAAGGATGGCAGATTTTCTGCCAGTCCTTCTTTTAAATTGTTTTATACAATAGTTTATATCATTTTGACTGCATGCTCGCGAAATTATTTATTTGTGCTGATCATGTGTGCAGCAGTGACTGTCAGACTGGCATTTTTTCCCGCAAAATCTATTTGCCAGGTTTTAAGTGGAACAGCAGGTGCAGTTCTGATCTCAGTATTACTTCTTTTACCGGCGGTTTTTATGGGAAATCCACAGACGCTGGCAAATATTACGGCGAGAGTGTATGTGTCTGTAACATTAGTCGGGATTCTGTCCGCAGGAACATCATGGAATAAGCTTACAGGCAGTATGCGAACCTTTCGGATTCCATCGTTGTTCATTTTTACACTTGATATTACGTTGAAATATATTTCTGTTCTTGGAGAAATCTGTATAGACATTCTGACATCCGTCAGGCTGAGATCAGTTGGAAAAAATCCCGGAAAAGCAAAGGCCTTTTCGGGAGTGTTGGGAATTACATTTCTGAAATCCAGTGAGATGGCAGAGGAAATGTATGCATCCATGTGCTGTCGTGGGTTTACAGGAGAATACAGTATCGGTCAGAAATATAAAATATGTGTGGCGGATATATTTTATATTTTGGTTACGGTCGGCTGTGTTGGACTGTTTTTCTATCTGCACAGAGGAATGTAAAATGTAATTAGAACTGTAATGAGACAGGAAAGGAAATCAGGTATGATCAGACTGGAGAAGGTATGCTTTGCATATGAAAAGGAAATCGCACTTCGCTATGTGGATCTTCATATTGAGAAGGGTGATTCTCTGGTTATTCAGGGACCGAACGGATGTGGGAAATCGACACTTATTAAACTGCTGAATGGAATTATTTTCCCATCCGAGGGATATTATTTTTATAAAGATCATGAAATTACAGAAAAGGCGCTGAAAGACCGGCAGTTTGCAAAGTGGTTCCATCAGCAGATGGGGTATGTGTTTCAGAATGCGGATACCCAGTTGTTTTGCGGAAGTGTTGAGGAAGAGGTTGCCTTTGGACCGATACAGATGAGATTGCCGGAGGCAGAGGTACGGGAGCGTACGGAGGACTGCCTGCGGCTGTTTGGAATAGAAAAGCTCCGGGAAAGGCCTCCGTATCATTTGAGTGGAGGAGAGAAACGAAAGGTATCTCTTGCATGTATTCTTTCATTAAATCCCGAGGTGCTGATTCTTGACGAGCCGCTTGCCGGGCTGGATGAAAAGACGCAGGATATGCTGCTGACATTCCTTAAGGATTTTCACCGTGCCGGCAAAACACTGATCACGATCACTCATAACCGACAGCTTGCAGAAGAACTTGGAACGCGTTTTGCAGTTATGAATGAGGAGCATGAACTGAAAATGATATAAAAAAAGTACTTCCCGCGGAGTTGGAAGTACTTTTTTAATGGGTTGAATGTGCATCATAATATGTGGAGGTCTGTGCACTTCATTTGATAAATAACACAAGGAGCTGTGTTGACTATATTTTAACAAAATGCAGTGCAAAAACAAGCCTCCCAGGGGGATACAGAGTTATGAAAAAAGCACAGGATCTATGCGATATATGAATGGGTCAATATCCCCCGCAGGGGCTTATACGGGTGCGGCCTATCCCTTATAATTGAACAAATACAACAAAAAATCAGGGGGATAAACGAGATGAGAACAAGAGCAAAAGTACTGGCTGCAATTCTGTGTACAGTTGCAGCATTGACAACAAGTGGGGGGACTTATGTATCAGCTTCTTCGGAGGCAGCAGATGCAAAAACAGAAGTAACGATTGGATTTTCCAGTGATGGAGATTCTTTTGACCCGTGTACCGGATTTGGTTATACAGGTTCACCATTGTTTTCTAATCTGGTAAAAGTTAATGGTGAAGATCAGCTTGAAAACGATCTTGCAACGGAGTATAGCGTTAGTGATGATACGCTGACATGGACCTTCAAGATAAGAGATGATGTAAAGTTTACAAATGGCGATCCGCTTAAGGCTTCGGATGTAGCGTTTACGTTTAATACGACAAAAGAAAAAGCAACCTATATGGATCTGACAATGCTGGAAAGTTGTACAGCAATTGATGATACTACGGTAGAATTCAAACTGACAAAGCCGTGTGTGACCTTTATTTACACAGTGGCTCAGGTTGGAATTGTTCCTGAAAATGCATACAGTGACCAGTTTGGTCTGTCAGCAGATCAGATCATTGGTTCTGGGCCATATAAAATGGCACAGTGGGATAAAGGACAGCAGTTTATATTAGAAGCGAATGAAGATTACTATGGAGAGCAGCCGGCAATAAAAAGAGCTGTAGTCCTGGTACAGGAGGAAGATGCCAGATTTGTAGCAGCACAGGCCGGGAATGTAGATATTGCACTTACTTCTGCGACTCTTGCTACAACAGATATTGACGGAATGCATGTAGAAAAAGTAGATTCCGTAGATAACAGAGGCATTACACTTCCAACAGTACCGGACGAAGGAAAAACCACAGAGGATGGTTATAAGATCGGCAATAATATCACCTGTGATGTCAATGTAAGAAAAGCACTCTGCTATGGAATTGACAGAAATCAGATAATTGATGAAGCTTTAAACGGTTTTGCACAGCCTGCTTATTCAGAATGTGATGGTATGCCATGGTGGAATGAAGAGGATGTAATAGAGACAGATGTTGATTATGCGGTTCAGCTTCTGGAAGAATCTGGCTGGGAAGACACAGACGGAGACGGAATCAGAGAAAAGGATGGAGAAAAGCTGGCATTTAATCTGATGTATTTTGCAGGAGATTCCATGCGTCAGGCAGTTGCAATGTCTGTGGCAAATCAGGCAAAAGAAAATATGGGATTTGATATCACAGTAGAAGGTGTAAGTGCTGATGATACTATAAAGAGAATGTTTTCTGAACCAATGATCATGGGATGGGGATCTGACAGCCCGATGACGTCATACATGCTGTTTGACAGCAGCAATGCAGGAAAAACAGATTTTTATAATCCTGAATTTTATACAAATGAAAAAACAGATGAATATCTTGAGAAAGCTATGAGTTCGTTATCTATTGAAGATTCTTATGAATGGTGGAAAAAAGCGCAGTGGGATGGAGAAACAGGAACTTGTATGAGGGGAGAAGCTCCGTGGGCATTTTATGTAAATATGACACATCTTTATTATGTAAAGGATGGACTGAATATCGGCAAGCAGAGGATTCATGCACATGGACAGGCATGGCCGTTAATTGCAAATTTAGCTGAGTGGACATGGGAATAAATGAATTAATGAATTTTATATGGTTTTTATAAGTGTTTGCTCCGGGCAGATTCTGTCCGGAGCAAATCGTATCTTTAAATAAAGGGAAGAATGAGGATAGGTACTATATGAAGAGTAGGTTTTATTTGAAATTTACCGGCAGATATTTAGTACGGGTAGTGACACTTCTGATAGCTGTCAGTATTGTCAGCTTTATTCTGGTAAGTCTGTCACCGGTTGATCCTGTACAACAATATGTCGGCGCAGTACCAAATGTCAGTGTGGAGCAGAGAGAAAAAATAGCAGAATACTGGGGGCTGAACGATCCACCGGCGGAACGGTTCATGAACTGGGGAAAAGCGCTCCTTCATGGAGATTTTGGAACATCTCTGATTTATCGAAGACCGGTAGCTGATATCATAAAGGAAAAATTTTCGGCATCTCTGGCACTGATGATAACTGCCTGGATTTTTTCCGGACTGACCGGGTTTGCAATCGGGTGTCTGATGGGAATATTTCATGGAAAATGGCAGGACAAAATTTTAAAAAAATTATGTCTGACAATGTGTTCAATACCTACATTCTGGATAGGAATCGTTTTCTTAATGCTTTTTTCTGTGAAACTTGGATGGTTTCCAATGGGAATGAGTGTACCACAGGGAGTTGCAGCTGAGGATGTGACACTTTTACAGAGAATACATCATCTGATATTACCGGCTTTAACCCTGAGTTTTTTGTCTTTTGCAAATGTGGCATTACATACTCGTGAAAAACTTGTAGATGTTTTAGAAAGTGACTATGTACTGTTTGCAAAAGCAAGAGGCGAGTCGCGCTGGAGTATTTTAAAAAATCATGGCTTCAGAAATATTATGCTTCCGGCAGTAACTATGCAGTTTGGTTCTTTCAGTGAACTGTTTGGAGGCTCTGTACTTGCGGAAAATGTGTTTTCATATCCGGGACTCGGGGCAGCTGCTTCAGCAGCAGGTATGGGATCAGATGTACCTCTTTTACTGGGAATCACTCTTTTTAGTGCGCTGTTTGTTTTTACCGGGAATATGCTTGCAAATATCATCTATGGAATTGTAGATCCACAGATAAGAGAGGGGTACATAAATGAATCAAACAACAGATAGTGTAAGAAGTCAGCAGTCTGGTCCGAAAAGAACTGTCACGAATCGGAGAACCAAGCTGATCTTTCTTGTTCTTCTTATATTTGTGGTACTTTCAGGAATTTATCTGGCAGGAAATATAATAAGTGATGATTTGATAGTGGCTGATTTTTCTCAAAAGGGACTAAAGCCTTCATGGAAACATCCTTTTGGTACGGACATGTTGGGAAGAGACATGCTGGTAAGAACGATAAAAGGACTTTCTGTCAGTATAACCGTGGGGACAGTTGCGTCAAGTGTCAGCGCAGTGATCGCACTGATTGTGGGCGTTGTTGCTGCTACAGGAGCAGTCTGGATGGATAATTTTATTAACTGGCTGATTGATCTGGTTATGGGAATCCCGCATACAGTGCTGCTGATATTGATTTCTTTTGCCTGCGGAAAAGGACTGAAGGGAGTATTGATCGGTGTTGCAGTTACTCACTGGACCGGACTGGCACGTATTATTCGGAGTGAGGTGCTGCAGATACGCTCGCAGCAGTATATAGAAGTATCCAGAAAGCTTGGACATTCCAGCTGGTGGATTACGGTGAATCATATTCTGCCGCATATGATCCCTCAGTTTATTATTGGACTGATACTGATGTTTCCGCATGCGATCATGCATGAATCCAGCCTGACATTTTTGGGATTTGGATTGTCTCCGGAGCAGCCGGCGGTCGGGATTATTTTGTCAGAGTCAATGAAATACCTGTCCACAGGAATGTGGTGGCTGGCCTTTTTCCCGGGCCTGATGCTGGTAATTATTGTACTTTTATTTGATAGACTGGGAGAAAATCTGAAAAAAATCATTGACCCGTACAGTAGTCATGAATAGGAGCAGATTATGGAAAAAGAACCGATTTTGACAGTAAAGGATTTATCAATAGCTTTTCATATGTATGATAAAGGTCTAGAGCAATATGATCTGAAGGTGATTTCCAATTTAGATCTGGATGTTTATCCGGGAGAAATTGTAGCAATCGCGGGGTCCAGCGGATCCGGCAAAAGTCTTCTGGCACATGCAGTAATGGGACTTCTCCCGGAGAATGCTCTGCTTAGTGGGACGATTGCATATAAAGGAAAAATATTAGATCAGGCAGATAAGGAAAAACTTCGGGGAAAGGAACTGGCTTTGGTTCCGCAGTCAGTAGCATATCTCGATCCGCTCATGCGTATAGGCACACAGGTAAGCGGAAAAGGAGCACCCAAAAAGAAAGTTACATTGCAAAAAAAGATCTTTCAGAGATTGCAGTTAAAGGAAAATGTGGAGAAGCTTTATCCTTTTCAGTTATCAGGAGGCATGGCAAGACGTGTACTGGTGTCAACGGCAGTACTGAGTGGTGCGGATGTGATCATTGCGGACGAGCCGACCCCGGGGCTGGATCTGGAAATGGCATTGGAGACTCTGAAAATTTTCAGAGAGCTGGCGGATGAGGGAAAAGCAATCGTATTAATAACGCATGATATTGATCTTGCTTTTCATATAGCAGACAGGGTAGCTGTTTTTTATGCAGGAACGACTTTGGAAATCGCAGATGCAAAAGACTTTCTGGAAGGTCCGGAAGCACTTCGTCATCCTTATTCAAAGGCTTTATGGAAAGCTCTGCCACAAAACGGATTTGAGCCGGTTCCGGGATTTCAGCCTTATGCAAAGTATCTTCCCGGAGGGTGTCTGTATTTTCCAAGATGTCCGCACAGGTCAGACGAATGTGAGAAAAAAATCCCCATGAAAAATGTACGTGGAGGACGGGTGAGGTGTATATATGCAGATTGAAGCCAGAAATATAAGCTTTCGTTATGGTGAGAAAATGCCATGGATTTTGAAAAATGTAAGTATGTCGGTGGAAGAGAAAGAACGTGTAGGTCTGCTGGGACCAAGCGGGCGCGGAAAAAGCACTCTGATAAAATTGATAGCGGGATATTTGAAACCGGTGGAAGGAGAAATATTGTTGGACGGGAAACTGCTTCCATCAAAAGGAATAAGTCCTGTGCAGCTGATCTACCAGCACCCGGAAAAGGCAATCAATCCGCGATGGAAAATGAAGAAAGTACTTCAGGAATCGGGTATGTACAGAGAAGAAGTCATGGAGACTCTGGGAATAGAGAAGGACTGGCTGGAAAGATATCCGAGGGAACTTTCCGGTGGAGAGCTGCAGCGTTTTTGTGTGGCACGTTCTCTGTTTGATGGAACCCGCTTTCTTCTGGCAGATGAGATCAGTACCATGCTGGATGTGATTACGCAGGCGCAGATCTGGAATTTTCTTATAGAGGAAACTGAAAAAAGAAATATCGGAATGGTGATCGTAAGTCATAACAGGGAACTGTTGAATAAAGTCTGTACAAGAATTGTGGAATTATAAAAAATAAAAAGGATCTGAATTTGGGGAAGGATTTTCTTCAGATATCAGGTCCTTTTTACTGTAAAATCCACCAAAATTCGAAAGATAAAATTGTGCATAAAAACCAAAAATATGATAATTTGTTTGACGATATTGACACATGTTCCAAATAATGTATAATGACATCATAAATTGGTTCAACCAATCAACCACAGTACCACAGAACCAGAGAAATGCGCAAAGAAAGGAAAGAAAGAAATGACAGACAATCAGGATTTACTGGCAATGACACATGTGGGTGAAGATCCGCATAAATACATGAAATCTGTTACACCACCGGTTTTTATGAACTCACTTCATGTATTCGACACAGTGAAAGACTATTTTGACGTAGATATTTTTAATGATGAATTTTATTATGGAAGAGCATCCAACCCGACTGTTGCAATTCTTGAGAAAAAGATCGCAGCACTGGAACACGGCTCAAGAGCAGTTGTATTTTCAGCAGGAATGGCAGCATGCGCAGCAGCAATCTTAAGAGTCTGCACAGCAGGAAGCAATGTAATCTGCATTAAAGAAAGCTATGGCCCGGTACAGCATCTTCTTGATGAGTTCCTTGGACCGAAATACAATGTTTCTGTTACATATGTAGACGGAAGAACAGTCAAAGAATTTGAAGATGCGATCCGTCCGGAAACAAAGATGATCATTCTTGAGAGCCCTACAACCCTCTTATTCAATGTTGTAGATCTGGAAGGTGTTGCAAAACTCGCAAAAGAACACGGCATTAAAACTTACATCGACAACACATATTCCACACCGCTTTTCCAGAAGCCACTGGATATGGGAATCGACATTGTTATGCATACAATGACAAAATACATCGGCGGACACAGCGACCTGGTAGGTGGAGTACTTGTTTCCAAAGATGAACAGCTGATGCGTGACCTTATGGTTCAGAGAGACTGGTTCGGCGGTGTTATGGGACCTATGGAAGCATGGCTTGCAATCCGTGGACTCCGTACACTTGATGTACGTATGCAGAGACATTATGAGACAGCAATGGAAGTTGCAAAATTCCTTGAAAAACAGCCAAAAGTAAAACGTGTATTCTTTACAGGACTTCCGTCTCACCCACAGTATGAACTTGCGAGAAAACAGCAGAAGGGTGAATGTGGTCTGATGAGCCTTGAAATCGACGGAACACTTGAAGAGACAGAGACCTTTGTAAACAGTCTGAAACTCTTTGAAAAAGGATGCTCATGGGGCGGATTCGAGAGCCTTGCAATCGCTTATACGTACAACTGGACAGACGAGCAGTGTGCATTCCTGAATGTATCACGTAATATCGTCAGAATCCACTGTGGACTTGAAGGAACAGAAAACCTGATCGCAGATCTGAAACAGGCGCTTGACAAAATTTCATAAAGGAGAACTTTCATGGAAGCAAAGAAGAAAGAAATCAGGAAACCAACGCTTTTTACGGCAGTACTGCCATTGATTTTTATGTTTGTTGTCCTCTTTACGGGACTGGTAATTTACAGCATTGATATCAAGATCCTTCTGATCATCTGTGCAGCATTTACAATCTGTGTGTGCATGTATCAGGGACACACATGGAAAGATATTGAAGATGAGATTGTTGCGAAACTTGCAAAAGCTTTCCCGGCGATCATGATCCTGATCTGCGTAGGTCTTATGATCGGCGCATGGGTAGTAAGCGGAACAATTCCGTTCCTTGTATATATCGGACTTCAGATCATCAGCCCTAAATATATTATCATCACTTCCTTCCTCGTTACTGTAATCCTTTCTGTAAGTACAGGTACTTCCTGGGGAGCAGCAGGTACAGTAGGAGCCGCTCTTATCAGTGTGGCAGCAGGTATGGGAGCACCGCTTCCGGCAGTTGCAGGTGCGATCGTAGCAGGTGCATACTTCGGAGATAAAATGTCACCACTTTCTGACAGTACAAATATGTCTGCCATTGCAACAGAGACAAACCTGTATCAGCATATCGGACATATGTTTTATACAACCGTTCCTGGATTTATCGTAAGCTGTATTGTTTATCTGGTCGCAGGAGCACATTTTGCAAGTGATTCACAGGTTGGACAGGTAGATGAGATCATCAATACTCTTGGTAAACTTTTCAATCTTTCCATGCCGACAGGACTGCTTCTTCTGATTCCATGCGTGATCGTAATCGCAGGATCACTTATGAAAAAACCTACAATTCCGGTTATGATCATTTCTTCAGCAGTTGCAGTAGTAATTGCCATGGCAATTCAGGGATTCTCTTTCTCAGACTGCGCAGCAAGTATGGTAAGCGGGTTCAAGATGGAAATGCTTCACACATCTGTAGATCTTGAAAATATTGTTGAGCAGATACCGAACCTTCTTCAGAGAGGTGGTATGAGTTCCATGATGAACACCGCATTGATGGCATTCTGTGGTTTCTCCTTCATCGGCGCACTTACCGTATGCGGAAGTATGGAACTGATTCTGGAACGTATCATGAAACATATTCATGGTACCGGCCAGCTGATCACACTGACTGTTGCTCTTGGCGTAGTTATGATTACAGTAATCGGAGAAGCTACCGTAACATTCCTTATGATCGGTGGTATGTTCCGTCCGGAATACATCAAACGCGGACTTGAGTCCAAAAACCTTTCCAGATCTTTGGAAGACAGCATTACAGTCGTAGAGCCGCTGGTACCGTGGTCACTGGCAGGTGTATATATGACATCTGTACTTGGTGTACCGACTGTTCAGTATGCTCCGTGGGCAGTTCTCTGCTACACAGGTGTATTCTTTGCAATCCTCTGGGGATTCACAGGATTCGGAATCAAAAAGATCACAAAAGATTCTCCGGCATACGAAGAGTATCTTCAGTTATCCGGAAAATCAGCAGAGGAATAATACCGGTTTAATCGGGGAGCCTCTATTGACGTTTCTATAAGATTTCCTTATAATTAAAAGGATTCAGTGTCCATCAGGGATATTGAGTCCTTTTATTTGGTGTCAAAGTATGCGAGAGAAGCTGCCACTGGCAGCTTCTCTGTATCGTGGATTCTGCAGAGAGCAGAAATTTATAGAAATTGAGGAAACTTTATGAATAATGAAACAAATACTTCTTCGGATCAGGGAAACAGAATCTCGATGAAGCCGATCGAGAAAAAATCTCTGTATCTGAAAATCTCGGATTCGATTTATCGTTATATTCAGATGAATAATCTGCAGCCGGGAGATAAACTTCCATCCGAGCGTGATATGTCCTCTATGCTTCAGACAAGCAGAAATTCAGTACGTGAAGCTCTGCGTATACTGGAAGACAGGGGGCTGATATATGTAAAGACCGGAAGCGGTGTGTTTATTAATAATCCATATGGAGAGAATAATTCTCTGACGATTCAGCTTACGAACTGTTCGTTGACGGAGATGGAGGAGCTTCAGAGTGCGCTTGATCACGAAGCAGTAAAAAATGCGATGGAGAGAGGCACGATTCAGGAAAAAGACCAGCTGCTAGCTACAGCAACAGAGATGGTTCGCCTGGCTTCTGATAATCTTTACAGCCATGTGCTGGACCGCAGTTTTCATGACAGCCTGTACAAGATCGGTCGAAATAATGCGATTGAGCAGATGATCAACAAGATTCGTTCATATCGTTTTATTCAGCAGGAAGATTCCCAGAATGGAAATGACTCTATCTGGCTGGCTACGATTCCGCAGCATCTGGCGCTGGCGCAGGCTCTTAAAGACTGTAAGCTGGCAGCCGCGATTCAGGCGATCGATGAGATCAATGAGTATGGATTCAAAATTGCAAGAAAGTAAGATACAGTTTTTGAAGTTTATTTGTAACTATTTCAATAAAATAAAATCAGGGAACGGAAAGAGGCAGGAGAAACCATGTCGGCAGATGGACAGAGCATCAAAGAACTTCACAGAGGTATCATTGAGGGCAAAACACAGGAAGAGCTTGACGTTCTTTTATGGGATGCAGTTCTGACATATCAGGATCAGACGCTGCATACTTTATCCGGTCTGGAATTTTCCTACACAGTAAAACATAAGAAAAATGGCGAATACAGTGGGGAACTTCTTATTTCCCGCAAGGAAACCAGCAAGACACTGACAAGAAGCTCTGTATTGCTGGCTTTTCATAAAGTTCTGGAAGCAACAGAAGTAACTGCGGAAGGTGATGAGGCATCCTTTCAGCCACCGGCATACCGCGGTCCGAAGGCAATCGGACAGATTTTTGGGATTTCTTATATTTTCAGTCTGTTTCTGGCATTTGGTCTGATTCGTCTACAGGGGAATGGTCGGGGAAGAAAAGCATGAATAAAAAAGTGTTGATTTTTTTCTTGACATTCTCTTTTTTTAGATATATACTTTGATAATCAAAATATTCTAAAACCAAAACAAATAAGAATATGAGGAAACAACAATTATGAATAAAGAACAGACCATAACCGGTGTCATCCGGGGAACGGGAGCCTGTGTACCGGAGCGTATTCTGGATAATAAAGAAATTGCAGGCTTTGTAGACACCAGCGATGAGTGGATCCGGGAAAGGACGGGCGTGAGAAGGCGGCGCATCGCAGAAAAAGAAACGACAGTTTCGATGGCATGCGAGGCGGGACGCCAGGCAGTTGAAGAAGCCGGAATTTCACCGGGTGAGATCGACATGATCCTTGTTGCAACAGGTTCACCGGATCAGATTTTTCCGTGCACTGCCTGTCGGGTGCAGGAAGCACTTGGAGCGGATGGAGCGGTCGGATTTGATCTTAATGCCGCTTGCAGCGGATTTCTTTTTGCTTACAATACTGCACAGGCATACATTGCATCTGGTATTTACCGAACCGTGCTTGTAATCGGAAGTGAGAGCATTTCGAGGTTGGTTGACTGGACAGACCGCGGTACCTGCATTTTGTTTGGAGACGGAGCCGGAGCGGTTCTGATTCAGGCAGCAGAGGGAAAAACTTACCGTCCGGCGGCACACTCGGATGGAAGTGGCGGTGCAGCACTTACGGGTCCGGGTGTCAGAAACAGGATCCGCAGTATTGATAAAGATGGCAGAGAAGCAAAAACAGAATACATTACCATGAATGGCAAGGATGTCTTTCAGTTTGCAGTCCGCAAAGTTCCACAGGTGATACAGGAAGTTTTAAAAGAAAATGAACTTTCTGTGGAGGATATTGACTGGTTTGTTCTTCATCAGGCGAATGCAAGGATTGTGGATGCAGTTGCAAGACGGCTTCATATAGGAATGGAGAAATTTCCGATGAATCTTCAGGATTACGGAAATACCTCATCTGCCAGCATTCCGATTCTTTTGCATGAACTGAACCGAAATGGTGTCCTGAAAAAGGGACAGAAACTTGTTCTGGCAGGTTTTGGAGCAGGCCTTTCGTGGGGAGCCAGTATTCTGGAGTGGGATATCAAGGGCTGAAAATTTCAAATATAAAAGCAGATATCCTCAATATAAAAGTAGATATTCTAAAATAAAAAATGAATTGTAAAAAAGGAGAAAACGAAAATGTTAGAAAGAATTATTGAACTTACAGCAGAAACTTTAGGAGCAAATGCAGCAGAGATCACAGCAGAGACCTCTTTCATGGATGATCTTCATGCAGACTCTCTTGATCTCTTTGAACTGGCAATGGCACTCGAGGAAGAATTCTCTGTAGAGATTCCGAGTGAAGACCTTGAAAAGATTACAACTGTAGCAGATGCAATGAATTACCTGACAGAGCATCAGGCATAAGAGCTGCAGATTAAGAGGATTTTATTATGAAGACAGAAATCACAGAATTATTGGGAATTGAATATCCGGTGATTCAGGGCGGTATGGCATGGGTGGCAGAATGTCATCTGGCAGCAGCCGTATCCAATGCAGGCGGTCTTGGACTGATCGCAGCAGGCGGAGCACCGGCAGAATGGGTAAGAGAGCAGATCCGGGAAACAAAAAAACTGACCGATAAACCGTTTGGTGTCAATATTATGCTGATGAATCCGGAATCAGAAAAAGTCGCGAAGGTAATTGTGGAAGAAGGCGTGAAAGTCGTGACCACAGGAGCCGGAAGCCCGGAAAAATACATGGCAGACTGGAAAGCAGCCGGAGTTAAAGTGATTCCGGTCGTAGCATCTGTAGCACTTGCAAAACGTATGGAACGCTGTGGCGCAGATGCAGTCGTTGCGGAAGGATGCGAAGCAGGCGGACATATCGGAGAACTTACTACGATGGTGCTGGTTCCGCAGGTCGCAGATGCAGTGAACATTCCGGTGATTGCCGCCGGCGGCATTGCAGACGGCAGAGGAATGGCGGCGGCATTTATGCTTGGCGCAAAAGGAATCCAGATGGGAACTGTTTTTGCTGCATCCAAAGAATCTGTGATTCATGAAAACTATAAAAACAGCATTCTTAAAGCAAAAGATATCGACAGCCGTGTTACAGGAAGAAGTACCGGTCATCCGATCCGTGTTCTGCGTAATGATATGGCGCGTAAATATCTGGAACTGGAAAAATCCGGAGCACCGTTTGAAGAACTGGAACAGCTTACCCTGGGAAGCTTAAGAAAAGCAGTTCAGGAAGGTGATACAAAGAACGGAAGTCTGATGGCAGGACAGATAGCAGGAATGATCAAAGAGGAACGCACCTGTGCAGACATTATCAGCTCGACAGTATCAGAAGCCTGCAAACTGATGAATGGAGTAAGTGCAAATGAGTAAGATTGCTTTTATTTATCCGGGACAGGGGGCACAGGCTGTTGGAATGGGCGCAGATTTTTATGAAAAAAGCCCTTTATCAAAAGCTGTATTTGATCAGGCATCCGAAGTGGTTTCACTGGATCTGAAGAAACTCTGTTTCGAAGAAAATGATCTTCTGAACAAAACAGAATATACACAGGTGGCAATGGTAACTGCCTGTCTTGCGATGACAAGAGCTGTAGAAGCCATGGGACTTCATGCTGATATGACGGCCGGTTTAAGTCTTGGTGAGTACTGCGCAATTGCGGTGGCAGGCGGGATGTGTGATCTGGATGCGATCCGTACGGTGCGTGCAAGAGGAATTTTTATGGAACATGCAGCACCGGAAGGAACAGGAGCAATGTCCGCGGTACTCGGCCTTGACGCAGGCGTGATCGAGGATGTTTTAAGAGACAGAGAGGGCGTATCCATTGCGAATTATAACTGTCCGGGTCAGATTGTGATCACCGGAGAGGCGAAGGCAGTTGACGAAGCAGGAAATGCGCTTAAGGAAGCAGGTGCAAGAAGAGTACTTCCGCTTAAAGTCAGTGGGCCTTTTCATTCACCGATGATGCAGCCGGCAGGAGAAGAACTGGCGAAGGTTTTTGCCGGAGTCAGCATGAACCCATTGAAGTTGCCATATGTGGCAAATATCAATGCGGAAGTTGTCACGGACTGCGGAAAAATTGAAGGACTTCTGGTAGCGCAGGTTAGCGGTTCTGTTCGCTGGCAGCAGAGTGTGGAGACCATGATCCGCGAAGGTGTAGATACTTTTGTGGAGATTGGACCGGGCAAAACACTGACCGGATTCCTTCGAAAAATTGATAAAAATGTAAAAGCTTATCACATCGGAAGCTGGGAAGAAGCTGTTTCGGTGTGCGAGGAACTGAAACAGAAATAGACAGATATAGCCAGATGCCGAGAGGAGAGAAATAAGTGGCAGAGCAGAATAAAAAGAAAGTAGCTGTTGTGACCGGCGCATCCAGAGGAATCGGAAGAGCCATTGCCCTGGAACTTGCATCAAGAGGTGCAGCAGTTGTGATCAATTATAATGGTTCGGAAGAACGTGCAAAAGAAGTACAGAAAGAAATTGAGGAAAAAGGTGGCGAGGCAGAAATCAGACAGTGGAATGTGGCTGATTTTGCGGCCTGTGAAAGAGCAGTAAAAGATATCGTAAAAACACATGGAAGTATCGACATTCTGGTAAACAATGCCGGAATCACAAAAGACGGACTTCTGATGGGAATGTCAGAAGCAGATTTTGACAGTGTGATCGATGTCAACCTCAAGGGGACTTTCAATATGATGCGTTTTGTTTCCAGACAGATGCTCCGCCAGCGCTGCGGTCGAATTATCAGTATGGCATCTGTAGTCGGAATTGCCGGAAATGCAGGACAGGCAAACTATGCGGCATCCAAAGCAGGAATCATCGGCATGACAAAAAGCGCGGCAAGAGAGCTTGCATCCCGTGGGGTTACAGTTAATGCAGTGGCACCGGGATTCATTGAGACAGAGATGACAGCAGTATTATCCGAAGAAGTAAAAAAAGCATCTGCCGCACAGATTCCGCTCGGCCATTTCGGAAAACCGGAAGACATTGCAAAAACAGTAGCTTTTCTGGCGTCAGATGATGCAGCATACATTACAGGACAGGTAATTCAGGTTGACGGAGGTATGGTCATATGAGTAAGAGACGAGTAGTTGTCACCGGACTTGGTGCAGTCACTCCTATCGGGAATAATGTAAAAGATTTCTGGGCAGGTATCCGTGCCGGAAAGGTCGGTATCGGACCGATCACAAAGTTTGACACCACAGATTACAAAGTAAAAATTGCCGCAGAAGTAAAGGATTTTAATGCAAAAGACCATATGGATCCGAGATCGGCAAGACGTATGGATCCGTTCTGCCAGTATGCAGTAACAGCGGCAAAGGAAGCACTTGAAGATTCCGGTATTGATATGGAAAAAGAAGATTCTTTCCGTGTCGGCGTGATCGTCGGATCAGGAATCGGAAGCCTTCCGCAGGTTGAAAATAACTATGAAAAAATCATCACGAAGGGACCGGGAAAAGTTAATCCGCTGATGGTGCCGATGATGATCTCCAATATGGCAGCAGGAAATATCTCCATTCAGTTTGGGCTTCGCGGCAAATGTACTGACGTTGTAACAGCCTGCGCTTCGGGAACACACAGTATCGGCGATGCGTTCCGTGCGATTCAGTACGGGGATGCAGAGGTTATGCTGGCGGGAGGAACCGAAAGCTGTATCTGCCCAACCGGTGTAGCCGGGTTTACCGCACTTACCGCACTTACTAAAACAGAAGATACCACAAGAGCGTCCATTCCGTTTGATAAAGACAGAAGTGGCTTTGTACTTGGGGAAGGTGCCGGAATCGTTGTTCTTGAAGAACTGGAACATGCAAAAGCAAGAGGTGCCAGAATTTATGCAGAACTGGTTGGTTATGGTGCAACAGCAGATGCATTTCATATCACATCCCCGGCAGAGGATGGGGCAGGAGCGGCCAGAGCAATGGAACTTGCCATGGAAGAAGCGGGTGTACAGCCATCCGAGGTTGAATATATCAATGCACATGGAACAAGTACCCATCACAATGACCTGTTTGAGACAAGAGCTATCCATAAGGCATTTGGTGATGCGGCAAAAAATCTGGTTGTAAATTCTACAAAATCCATGATCGGACATCTTCTTGGAGCAGCCGGTGGTGTGGAGTTTGTGACATGTGTTAAATCTCTGGAAGATGGTTTTATCCATCAGACAGTCGGAACAACGGAGCCGGATGAAGAGTGTGATCTGAATTATGCGATCGGTGCACCGATTGACAAAGAAATCCGCTATGCAATGAGCAATTCACTCGGATTCGGCGGACACAATGCAACACTTCTTGTAAAGAAATATGAGGGTTGATAAATAATGGAATTTGAAAATCTTCTTACATTAATAAAAACTGTGTCAGACTCTGAGCTGACAGAGTTTTCCTATGAAGAAAACGGAAGCAGCATTCATCTGAAAAAGAAAAAAGAAACTGTGGTGGTTGCAGGAAATACATCTGATATACCTGTTATGGGACTTGAAAATATGCAGACAGCAGGAAATACAAGACTGAAAGAGTCAGATATCGTACAGCAAAAATCAGATGAGCCGGAAGGCCAGATTGTCAAATCTCCACTGGTCGGAACTTTTTATGCAGCACCATCGGAGGACGCGGAACCGTTTGTTTCTGTCGGAGATTCTGTAAAAAAAGGACAGACACTTGCAATCGTAGAAGCGATGAAGCTGATGAATGAAATTGAGAGTGATTTTGACGGAAAAGTTGCAGAAATTTATGTAGAGAATGGACAGGCAGTGGAGTATGGACAGCCATTGTTCCGCATTGTGTAAAGTTACGGAGAAAAGAGTGGACAATTCGGACGTACTAAGAAAGCAATGTGTATAAGTTGTTCATTGCGAACGGGAGTATAGATTATGAATAGATTAGGTGTAAAAGAAATAGAACAGATTCTTCCTCACAGACATCCATTTCTTCTTGTGGATTATATCGAGGATTATGAGCCGGGTAAGTTTGCCATCGGTTATAAATGCGTGACTTTTCGTGAGGATTTTTTTAAGGGACATTTTCCGCAGGAACCGGTCATGCCGGGAGTCCTGATGGTGGAAGCACTTGCACAGACAGGTGCTGTGGCAATCTTGAGTCTCGAAGAAAACAAAGGCAAGATTGCATATTTTGGCGGAATCAAAAACTGCAGATTTCGCGGAAAAGTTGTTCCGGGAGACAAGCTCCGTCTGGAAACAACGATTATCAAATGCAAAGGACCGGTTGGCGTCGGCCATGCGGTTGCAAGCGTTGATGGCAAAGTAGTTGTTGATGCAGAACTGACTTTTATGATTGGATAGGTGACACACAATGATTAAAAAAGTGCTGATTGCAAATCGGGGAGAGATTGCTGTGCGGATCATCCGTGCATGCAGAGAAATGGGAATAGAGACCGTAGCTGTTTATTCAGAGGCAGACAGAGATGCCCTGCATACACAGCTTGCAGATGAAGCAGTCTGCATCGGACCGGCTCCGTCCTCCCAGAGTTACCTCAGCATGGAAAACATCATCAGTGCAACAATTGTTACAGGCGCCGATGCAATTCACCCGGGATTTGGATTTCTCTCGGAAAACAGCCGTTTTGCAGAACTTTGTGAGCAGTGCAACATCACATTTATCGGACCTCCGGCAAATGTGATCGCAAGTCTCGGTAACAAACAGGCGGCAAAAAATACCATGGCAAATGCTGGCGTTCCGATCATTCCGGGTGGCAAAAATCCAATCTACACAGTAGAAGAAGGGCAGAAAGAAGCGGAAACGATCGGATATCCGGTTATTATTAAAGCCGCGCTTGGCGGTGGCGGAAAAGGCATGCGTGTGGCTGATACACCGGCGGATTTTGAGGAAAGTTTCCGCACCGCGCAGAAAGAAACGCAGATGGCTTTTGGAGATTCTACCATGTATGTAGAACATTTTGTGCGCCATCCGAGACACATTGAATTTCAGATCATGGCGGACAAGTTTGGAAATGTGATTCATCTGGGCGAGCGTGACTGTTCTATTCAGCGAAATCATCAGAAGATGATTGAGGAATCTCCGTGCGAAGTGATTTCAGAGGAACTTCGTAAGAAAATGGGTGATGCCGCCGTAAAGGCAGCAAAAGCAGCCGGTTATGAAAATGCCGGAACGATAGAGTTTCTTCTTGATAAAGAAGGAAGATTCTATTTTATGGAGATGAATACCCGTATTCAGGTTGAGCATCCGGTGACCGAGTGGGTAACAGGTGTGGATCTTGTCAAAGAGCAGATACGTATTGCATCCGGACTGCCGCTTTCCTTAAGCCAGGAGGATATTCATCTGACCGGTCATGCAATTGAGTGCAGGATCAACGCAGAAAATCCGGCGAAAGGTTTCCGGCCTTCACCGGGCACGATTACGGATATGTATTTTCCGGGAGGAAAAGGAATCCGCATCGATTCCGCAGTTTACAGTGGTTATACGATCCCGCCGTATTATGATTCTATGATCGCGAAGGTGATCGTGTGGGCAAAGAATCGTACAGAAGCAATACGCAAGATGCAGAGTGCGCTTGGTGAGGTGATCATCGAGGGAATCGACACCAATGTAGACTATCAGTATGAAATTCTGGAGAACCCGGATTTTCAATCAGGAAACACCGATGTGGAATTTATTGAGCGGATGGAGGCGAACTGACGATTATGAAATTGGACAACATGTTCAAAAAGACAAGAATTGTTTCCAGAATACAGAGCCATAATGCAGCACGCGCTTCCAGACCGGAAGTGCCGGAAGGACTTCTTCGTAAGTGTAACAAATGCGGTGCAGCGATCATCACAGAAGATGTCAAACAGAATAATTATACCTGTCCGAAATGTGGCGGATATTTTCGTGTTCATGCATATCGCAGAATCCAGATGGTGATGGATGAGGGAACCTTTGAGGAATGGGAGCATGACCTGATCGGTGAAAATCCGATGAATTATAAGGGATATCCGGAAAAGGTGAATGCTCTTCAGGCAAAGAGTGGGCTGAAAGAGGCAGTTGTCACGGGAAAAGGAAAAATTAACGGAAGGGAAACCGTAATTGCTGTCTGTGATGGAAGATTCCTGATGGCGAGCATGGGCTGGGCTGTCGGAGAAAAAATCACGAGAGCGGTAGAACGCGCGACTAAGGAGAAACTTCCGGTCATTATTTTTGCCTGTTCCGGTGGAGCCAGAATGCAGGAGGGAATCACATCTCTGATGCAGATGGCAAAAACGTCCGCGGCACTTGAACGCCACAGTAAAGCAGGGCTTCTTTATGTCAGTATTCTGACTGAGCCGACGACCGGTGGAGTGACGGCAAGTTTTGCGATGCTGGGAGACATTATTCTTGCGGAACCTGGGGCATTGATCGGTTTTGCGGGACCTCGTGTGATCGAGCAGACGATTCGCCAGAAACTGCCAAAGGGTTTCCAGAGAGCAGAATTTCTTGTAGAGCACGGATTTGTTGATGATATTGTAAGACGTGAGAATCTGAAAGAGACGCTTGGGAAGATTCTGGAGATGCATGAGATTTCCAATTCCTCAGACGATTCAATAGATGAAATGCACTCAGCGAAATCTTCATCGGAGTCAGATTTTGAGTCTGCCGACATCAACCCTTACCTCACAGCATGGGATCGTGTGCAGCTTTCACGTAAGATCGACCGACCGTCCGGCAGTGATTATATAAAAGCTCTTTTTACAGATTTTATGGAATTCCATGGTGACCGCAATTACGGTGATGATAAGGCAATCATCGGCGGAATCGCGAAATTTCACGGCAGACCGGTCACGGTCATTGTACAGGAAAAAGGAACAAACACGAAAGAAAACATTGCACATAACTTCGGTATGCCGATGCCGGAAGGCTACCGCAAAGCGCTGCGTCTGATGAAACAGGCGGAGAAATTTCACCGTCCGGTTATCTGTTTTGTCGATACACCGGGGGCATTTTGCGGAATCGAAGCGGAAGAACGCGGACAGGGTGAGGCGATTGCCCGTAATTTATGGGAACTTGCCGGATTGAAAACACCGGTTCTTTCGGTTGTGACTGGAGAAGGCGGAAGTGGCGGTGCGCTTGCACTTGCAGCAGGAGATCAGGTATGGATGCTGGAAAATTCCGTGTATTCCATTCTTTCTCCGGAAGGTTTTGCGAGTATTCTCTGGAAAGACAGTACGAAGGCAAAAGAGGCGGCAGAGGTTATGAAGCTGACGGCTGCTGATCTTTATGAGAAGGGAATCATTGAGCAGGTGATCCCGGAACCGGAGAATCTGACACCGGAAAGTATGTGGCAGGTAACGGAAGAACTGGATAACCGGATTGACGATTTTCTGAAAAAATATGACAGTTTATCAGAAGAGGAACTTCTGGAGCACAGGTACACGCGCTTCCGCAGGTTCTGAGTTTAAATAATAATATAGTATATACGACAGACAGATCCCATACCGGGAAGGAAAATACCGCTGCGTCAAATGACGCAGTACCCGCGAGCATTTTCTTCCTCAGTATGGGATATTTTGCACGGATCGGTGTGCATGCAATTATCGGAAACTTTCCGGATCTTGCAGAAAAGGCATTGAATCCATATCGATAGAGAGCGTTTGAAAAAGAAAAATACAGGACAAAACCGGGAAAGTGTGGAAAAAGCGAACACTTTTCCGGTTTTGTCTATATAAAACGGCAGAATCAGGTATTATAATATGTGAAAATAAAAAGAAACTCAGACAGGGGGAACTACGAATGAAGGAAGTAAAATCTCCGAAGAAACCGTTGTTTTATTATTACGGTATCGTGCTTCTTATCATCATTGTTTTTAATGTGCTTGTGACACCGATGCTTACAAAAACAATGGTAAAGGAAGTGGACTATGGAACGTTTATGTCAAAGATCGAGGACAAAAAGATTGATGACGTACAGATTGAGGATAACCAGATCCTTTTTACCGATAGGGATGATGCGAATACGGTTTACAAAACCGGTGTGATGGAAGATCCGACACTGACAGAGCGTCTTTACAAAGCCGGAGCAAAATTTTCAAAAGAAATTGACCAGCAGATGTCTCCGGTTGCAAGCTTTCTGCTGACAGGTGTCCTTCCGCTTGTGATCTTTATTGCGTTAGGCCAGTATATGAGCCGCAAAATGATGAGTCAGATGGGCGGCAAAAATTCCATGGCATTCGGAATGGGAAAAAGCAACGCAAAGGTTTATGTACAGTCAACAGAAGGAATCCGCTTCAGTGATGTGGCAGGTGAGGAAGAAGCAAAGGAAAACCTGCAGGAGATCGTGGATTATCTGCATAATCCGGAGAAATATACAAAGGTCGGTGCCTCTATGCCGAAGGGTGTTTTGCTTGTAGGTCCTCCCGGAACAGGTAAGACCATGCTGGCAAAAGCAGTAGCGGGTGAATCCAACGTACCGTTTTTCTCCATGTCCGGTTCTGAATTTGTGGAAATGTTTGTTGGTATGGGTGCGTCAAAAGTACGTGATCTCTTTAAACAGGCAAAAGAAAAAGCTCCATGCATTGTATTTATTGATGAGATTGATGCCATCGGTAAAAAGCGTGACGGACAGATGGCAGGCGGAAACGATGAGCGCGAACAGACTCTGAACCAGCTCCTTACGGAGATGGATGGTTTCGAGGGCAACAATGGAGTTATCATTCTGGCGGCAACCAACCGTCCGGAATCTCTTGACCCGGCACTGACCCGTCCGGGACGTTTCGACCGCCGTGTACCTGTAGAACTTCCGGATCTTGAAGGTCGTGAAGCGATTCTTAAAGTACATGCAAAGAAAGTTCAGCTTTCTGATGATGTAGATTTCCATACGATTGCAAGAATGGCATCCGGTGCGTCCGGTGCGGAACTTGCAAATATTGTGAATGAGGCCGCGCTTCGTGCGGTGCGTGACAACCGTGAAGTGGTAACGGAAGCCGATCTTGAAGAAAGCATTGAAGTAGTTATCGCAGGTTATCAGAAGAAAAACGCAATACTTTCTGCACAGGAGAAAAAAGTCGTTTCATACCATGAGATCGGACATGCTCTTGTGGCAGCCATGCAGACACATTCAGCACCGGTTCAGAAGATCACGATCATCCCGAGAACTTCCGGTGCACTTGGCTACACCATGCAGGTAGAGCAGGGCGATAAATATCTTCTCACGAAGAAAGAACTGGAAAATAAGATTGCGACTTTCACCGGTGGACGTGCCGCAGAAGAAGTTGTTTTTGGTGAAGTGACAACAGGTGCTTCCAACGATATCGAACAGGCAACCAAGATTGCACGTTCCATGATCACCCGTTATGGCATGAGCGATGATTTTGATATGGTGGCAATGGAAACAGTGACAAACCAGTATCTCGGAGGAGATGCATCCCTTGCATGCTCAGCGGATACACAGAAAGAAATTGACCGCCAGGTTGTGGAACTCGTTAAGAGAGAGCATGAAAAAGCAAAGAAAATCCTTCTGGATAACCGTCAGAAACTGGATGATCTTGCAAACTATCTTTATGAAAAAGAAACAATCACCGGTGACGAGTTTATGGCAATCCTGAACGGCAATAACGTACAGGCAGAAGCAAAACCTGAAACAGCAATTGAGGCAAAGGAGGCGGATGACAATGAAAAGACAGTCTGATATCGGATGGTTTGAACTGATTATGGGTCTGATTCTGATCATTCTCGGCATTGTGATCATGCGTCAGCCGGTTGGTGTTCTCACATGGATCGTAATCCTGTGTGGGGTGATAGCCGTTATAAGTGGAATCGGAGACATTGTCCTGTATGTGAAGATGGAACGATTTACAGGTTTCGGACCGGTCGTTTCTCTGGTGACCGGAATCCTTGGAATTATGGCGGGATTTATGCTGATCGCACATCCGGGAGCAGGCACATGGGCAATCGCAATGATTCTTCCAATCTGGATCATTGCACACTGTATTTCCAGACTTTCGCATCTCCAGTATATGAAGATGCATTTCGGAATGACGTATTATACAATCTCACTGATTTTGAATATTCTGGGGCTGATCGTCGGAATCCTTCTGATCTTCCGTCCGATGATCACGATTTTCTCGATGGGTGTTCTGGTAGGCGCATTCCTGATCATAGAGGGAGCAGAATGCATTGTGATAGCCTTTACCGGGGGACATTACTACAGATAAAAACAGAAATCATAACAAAAATTAAATACACAGAATCTTCACAGTTGCTTTAAAGTAAAATTAAAGTTCCACCTTTATAGTGTACTTAGCGGATCATTATGACGGTGCAATTCTGGATATTATGATGCCGAAGATGGATGGCATCACGGTACTGAAAAATATCCGTGCGCAGGGAAAACTGGATGTGCTGTTTGAGCGATTCTACCGCCTTGACAGTTCGAGAAACTCCGGTACAGGAGGTTCTGGTATCGGTTTGTCCGTAGCACAGGCAATCGTGCAGGCGCACAAAGGTAAGATTACCGCAGAAAACAAAACAGGAAACGGACTGACGATCACAGTTCTTTTATAATAGAATCTGACTATGTAATACAACCGCCAGATGAAGGAAAAAAGTATCTTTCATTTGGCGGTATTTTTGTTCAGTATGATTGAGATATAGTGCAAAATATTGTAAAACAGATAGAATAAGCGAATGTATACTGTGAAAAAAATCTTATATTTTATACGATCAAGGAGAATGATTTTGACAAAAGAAAGTTATGCAGATAATCGAAAAAAGCGGTTTCTGTTTTATGGCCTGATGATATTATGCGCATTTATTGTCGTAATACTGCAATTTTTCGGACCGGGTAAATACAGTGAGAGGACTTCCAAAAGTCAGATTCTTTATCAGGGCGATTTTGTATGGCAAAAGTCTGACGGCAGCAGCGAGGCAATTCAGGTTCCGGGAAAATATAAAGTGCCAGCCAGAGACACCATGACGATCGTAACGCAGCTTCCGGATGATTATACAGAGAGTACACTGATGATCCGTTCATCGCTCCAGTCGATTGTTTTTTATGTGGGAGGAGAACTGCGTGCGGGGTATGATACTTCGCATACACGGCTTGTCGGTAAGAATTCAGCAAGCAGCTATGTGTTCTGTCCGACATCTGCGGCAGATGCAGGCAAGGAAGTTCGTATTGAACTGAGGACAAATACTGACAAATATTCCGGTGTGGTGAATGAAGTTTACTGCGCTTACAGTTGTGATCGTGTTTGTGACGATATTTGAGGACCACAAAAAAGGTTATTTCAAGGGAACTGGGTATACACTGGTTGGGCTTGTATTTGCCATGCTCTGTGTATTGATTGAATCACTTTCAACTTATTTTGTGGTTTCGATATCCGGAATATTTATCGGCATCGGAATGACTATACTGCTGGTTCTGAATCTGATAAAAACAATTCATGATATTCAGGCAATGGAGAGCAGCCGGCAGAAGATAGAAATGGATGAGCGCAGGAACCAGATGGAGGCAATTTCGCTTCAGATGATGCAGACACTGTCCACGACGATCGAGGCAAAAGACGAATACACCAGAGGACATTCTCATCGTGTGGCAGAATATGCGGTGCTGATTGCTGAAGAACTGGGATGGGACAAAAAAGAAATCAGAAATCTCAGAAATGCAGCACATTTATATGATATCGGAAGAATTGGTATTCCAGATTCAATTTTGAACAAACCGACACGCCTTACAGAAGAGGAATATGCGGTAATTAAAGAACATACGATCATCGGTGCGGAAATACTGAAAAATATCACTCTGATCGATCATGTGAAGGAAGTGGCAAGAAGCCATCATGAAAGATATGACGGAAAGGGATATCCGGATGGTCTTAAAGGAGAAGAAATCCCGCTGTATGCCAGAATCATTGCGATAGCAGACAGCTACGATGCAATGAAATCAAGGAAAATTTACAGGAATCCGCTGGCAGATGAAATAATTTATAATGAAATATTACAGAGCCGCGGAAAGCAGTTTGATCCGGATATTGCGGATGTATTTTTGAAACTGCTGGATGAAAATCGTGTGGCAATCGATGAAGACGGTGATTCGGACACAGAATTTGAGTTTGAGAGATTTATAACCAGTGTTATGAGTACGATGAAAAGACAGGAAGAAAGCGAGGGATTCGATTTCCTGACCGGACTTCCGATGAGAAACCGCGGCGAAAAACTTGCGGCGCAGTTTATGCAGCAGGACAATGGCTATCTGGTATTTCTGGATATGGATAATCTCAAAAAGACTAATGATATTTACGGACACAAGGCAGGTGACCGGGCGCTGAAACTTCTCGGTTCACTGCTTATGGAGCATGCGCAGCATTCTGTAGTCTGCCGATTGGGTGGTGACGAGTTCCTGATGTTTGTGTCGGAGGTTTCGAAGGAAGAGATCATCGATATTGTGACAAAGATCCAGAAGAAATTCGAGCAGTGCAAAGAGGAAGATATGGAGATTCGTTTTGCAGATATTTCAGCCGGAATCTGTGAAGTAAACAAAGGTGATCCATTTGAGGAATGTTACTCAAAAGCAGATAAGGCTCTGTATTATGTGAAACAGAATGGAAAGGGAAGTTATTTCTTCTATCATCAGATGGAAAATGCAGAGTCTGGCAGTGCCGGAACCGGAAAAGACCTGAAAATGATTGCGAAAGCATTGCATGACAGTGGAAAATATTCCGGTGTATTCAATCTCGATTATCGTGGTTTTGCCCGGGTATTCGAATATATGAATCATCTGAGTGCACGGTATAAATACGAATACCATCTTGTAATGGTAACAATGGAAACTCAGCCGGATTCTGCACCGCATATTGAAAGCATCGAAGAGGCATTGGAATGTATGGAACATGTAATCTGCAAAAAGATCCGGAGTGTGGATGTATGCACCCGTTACAGTTCCATGCAGTATCTGATCATTCTTTTTGAAACAGAAGAAAGTAAAATTAAAGATATTATGGAGCGCATTTTTACACAGTATCGTAAAGAGTACAAAGGAACATCGCTGCTTCCGAAATATGAATATATTTCAATGATGAAAGAAGAGAAAAAAGAAACTCAGGTGTAGTATATAACAGAAAGATATCAAGAGGGCTGTTCACATAATCACTGTGGCAGCCCTCTTGAAGGTTAGAGAATATTTTTAGTAAATGATTCGGTCATTAGAGAATGTCGTCTCTGCGAATATATCCCGGATGTCCTTCCTCTGCAATGATCTCATTGCCGTGAATGACTTTGGCCCATTTGTCCATTACCTGATTTTCAATATGAGCATTCTCACCAACAACAGTATGAGATAATACAACACTGTTTTTAACGACAGCACCAGGTTTGATCTGGCAGCCACGGCCGATAACAGAGTTCTCTACCGTTCCCTCAATCACGCAGCCGTTGGAAATAACAGAATTTTTGACATCTGCACCCTCCAGATACTGTGTCGGGCAGGAGTCGTTGGTTTTGGTATAAATCGGCCAGTCCGGATTGAAGAGTCCTTCGGCAGTCTTGATATCAATCAGAGAGATATTTGCATTATAGTAACTGTTAAAGTCAGTAACAGATGCAAAATAGCCTCTGTGTGCAACACCACGAACATCCAGCTCACCAAGAGAAGCGGCTACGATCTGTGGAAGGGTGTACATGGATGAAATTTTCTTGCCCTTTTTGATCAGTTCGATGAAGAGTTCTTTCTTCATGATGTAAGTATCCATAAAGATGTTACGTTTCTGGGCGCTTCCACGGTTCTTTTCGATGGATTCGACACCCTTCTGTTTGTTTAGATTCAGAATATCGCAGTTAAGGAAAGCTTCTCTTGCGTTATCAACGGAATGATACAGAAGAGTGATATCAGCATCGGAATCAATATGTGCCTGAAGAAGTTCACTGTAGTTTGCTGCATATACCATATAGGATGGAGCAATGATTACATATGGTTCACGCATACGTTCGATGAATTCAATGTTTTCTGCGAAAGCGGAAATATCGGTATTATATACATCATTCTCAGAACTGTTCTGAGAGAACATCAGCTGGAGCTTGCCGCGCTTGGAGTTGATGTTGTAATGGCGCCCGGTACCCAGATGCTCTACCAGTGAACGTGGTTTGCGCTTTACGTATACCTGAATACGGTCAATACCGCTGTTGCTCATATTTGAAATAGGAAAGTCAATGACACGATATCTTCCAAGGAAAGAAAAAGCACCGATCGGACGATACTGCTGAAGTCCTTCTACTTTGATATGGGTTCCGGAAGATGTGACAATTCCAAATGCTCTTGCCATATTATTCTACCCCCTTTACACGTTTGGACACGAGTTCGATGTTTTCGCTGTCTGCACTGCCGACAACAGCTTCCGGACCGATCTTAATGTTATCGGCAACAAGAGCTCGCTGCACAACGGCACCTGCAGCCACTTCTACACCCGGCATAAGTACACTGTCAATGATCTTTGCACCTTCGCCGACCTTACATCCGGTGAACAGTACAGAGTGCTTTACTTCACCTTCTACGACGCAGCCCTGAGTGATGAATGCTTTGTCGATTTTTGCGTTTGGTCCTATGTACTGCGGAAGAGTAGGCGTGTCTTCTGTGTAGATTCTCCATGAGGCATCATTCAGATTCAGTTCGTTTCTTGAATCAAGCAGATCCATGTTTGCTTCCCAGAGAGAATCGATGGTTCCGACATCTTTCCAGTAGCCTTTGAATTTGTAGGCAGCAAGTGTCTTGTTGTCATTCAGAAGCTGTGGAATGATATCCTTACCGAAATCGTGGTGAGAATCAGGATCTTTTATATCTGCAAGGAGCATCTTACGGAGAAGCTTCCAGTTAAAGATATAAATACCCATAGAAGCAAGGTTGCTCTTTGGATGTTCAGGTTTTTCTTCGAATTCAACGATGCGTCCAGCCCCGTCCGTATTCATGATACCGAAGCGGCTGGCTTCCTTCATCGGTACTTCAATGACTGCAATGGTAGCATCTGCATTCATTTCTTTGTGGTAATCCAGCATTTTATCATAATCCATTTTATAAATATGGTCACCGGAGAGAACTAACAGATATTCCGGTGAATATTTGTCGATAAAATCGATATTCTGGGAGATCGCATCAGCAGTACCTCTGTACACATCCAGATCGGCATCTGCTTTTTCACGTGGTGGAAGAACGAAAACTCCGCTTTCTCTTGCGTCAAGTCCCCAACGTCCGCCAGCTGCTACGTAACTGTTCAAAAGAACGGATTCGTACTGAGTAAGTACACCGACAATGTCCACACCGCTGTTAGCGCAGTTACTCAATGGGAAATCAACGATGCGGTATTTTCCGCCATATGAAACGGCAGGTTTGGCAACTCTGTTGGTCAGTTCATGAAGACGGCTGCCACGTCCGCCGGCCAGAATCATCGCTAACATGTTGTTTTGTTTCATAGTGAACCCTCACTTTCCTTTTATATTGCTTATAAAGCTATTATACATTTTTAACAAAAACATTTCTACCTTTTTGAACAAAAAAGTGTGATTTGTTGATAGAAAAAAAAAGCGATTGTTAAGTCTGTATTAAATAAAAGAAAAAAGTACGAGAAAAACAGGAAAAAGTGACAAAAAAACGAAAAGTTTCGAGAAAAGATTAGAATATACTGGAAAACAGGGGCATTTGGCTGGACGGAACAGAAGTTTTAGGATATAATAATAAGGTTAATAAGGAAATCGAAAATAACAATTTGACATATGAGAGGATTACAGTGAATAAACGGGAAGATTTTAAAAGGTTTATAGTATTTTGTCTTGCAAGTATTGTTGTTATTGCACAGACGGCTGTATTTGCTTATATCTGGTATGATTACTACAGAGAGTTAATCTTTGAACCATTCTGGCGGAAAGGAAACTGGGTCCTGATCGCAATTTATGCATTGATCAATGTCTTGTTTTCAAGACTTTATGGTGGATTAAAGGTTGGCTATCTGAAGCGTATAGATGTGTTCTATTCTATGACGCTGGCAACGCTCTGTACAAATATTGTGACTTATTTCCAGATTACACTGATCAACAGATGGTTCCTTCGGCCATGGCCGATGGTGGAGATGACGATTGTACAGTTTGTGATCATTCTTCTGTGGATCTGGGGTTCACGATATATATATTCCAAATTGTACCGGGCAAGGAAACTTCTGGTGATTTACGGAGACCGGGATCCGGGTGATCTGATACAGAAGATGAATTCCAGAAGAGACAAATACGATATCAGTGGAAAGATTCATATCAGTGTCGGCGAAAGAGAAATTTACCGTCGGATGAAAGAATATGACGGAGTGATCATATGGGATCTTCCATCGGGAATCCGAAACCAGTATCTGAAACACTGCTTTGCACATTCTATACGATGCTACTTGAGTCCGAAGATCTCGGATGTTATCCTGATGGGAAGTGAAAGAATCCATCTGTTTGATACACCATTGCTGGTAGCCAAAAATATGGGGCTGTCGGTAGAACAGAGAATCATGAAACGCCTGTTGGATATTGTTGTTTCGGGATTGGGAATTATCGTTGCATCACCACTGATGCTGATTATTGCGGCGTGTGTAAAATTGTATGACGGAGGTCCGGTATTCTATTTGCAGGAAAGGCTTACAGAAGGCGGAAAGCCATTTAAAATCTGCAAGTTCCGAAGCATGTGTGTGGATTCAGAGAAAAATGGAGCACGTCTTGCATCAAAGCATGACAGCAGGATCACTCCGGTAGGAAAAGTACTTCGTAATCTCCATCTGGATGAGTTGCCGCAGCTTTTTAATGTATTTAAAGGCGAGATGTCCCTGGTCGGACCGAGACCGGAGAGACAGACGCTGGTACATGAATACTGCAGAGAGATTCCGGAATTTTATTATCGACTGAAAGTAAAGGCGGGTCTTACCGGATACGCACAGGTATACGGCAAGTACAATACAACACCATATGATAAACTGAAGCTGGATTTGTTTTATATCGAAAATTATTCGTTCTTCTTAGATCTGAAACTGCTTCTTATGACAGTGAAGATCTTCTTTCAGAAAGAAGTATCGGAAGGTGTCAATGACAATCAGACAAATGCACTGAAAGATTCAGCAGAAAGTATAGATGTGACAGAAGATAAGTCAATAGAAAAATAAGATAAAAGCCCTGCATCGTATTGATGCGGGGCTTTTGATATACATAAATAAATTTGAAAAATCAGTTCTTTTCCATGAAATCCACATACTCTTCAAGAACAGGTTTCGGTTCGCCGATTCTCCGGATCAGACCATCATGCATCCACATTACGGTATCGCAGAGCTCTTCGAGAGTCTCCAGGCTGTGTGATACAATAATAACTGTACGGTCTTTGTTGGAAATCAGACTCTTCATTTTTGCATAACTTTTTTTCTTGAATTTCTGGTCGCCGACACTTAAGACTTCATCGATCAGCATAATATCAGTCTCCAGGATAGCGGTGATGGAGAATGCCAGTTTGGAGTACATACCACTGGAATAAGTACGTACAGGCATATCGATAAAATCACCGAGTTCTGCAAATTCAACAATTTCTGCTTCTTTTTCTTTTACCTGTTCTTCAGAGAAGCCAAGCAGCATACCGGAAAGAATGATATTTTCACGTCCGGTCATCTCACGCTGAAAGCCAACACCGATAGACAGAAGAGAAATACTGTGTCCATGAAGATCGATTGTACCGCTGTCCGGAGAAAAGATTCCGGCAAGGGCATTTAAGGTAGTGGATTTACCACATCCGTTTTTTCCAATGATTCCGAGGATTTCACCCTCGCGTACATAAAATGAAATGCCTTTTACTGCAACAAAACGATCAGCCTTCTGGCGGTTGAAATGCAGCAGATTTTTTTTGATAGAAGTTTTTTTGAGGTTCTGGTAGCTGATGACCAGGTCTGTAACTTCAATTGCATGTTTTTCTTCCATATTAAATCACCTTTACATAACTGTTTTCGTTCTTGTAAATTTTGCGGACACCCAGAGCACTGATAATAAGCCCGATGACAAACCACAGAAGCAAAAGCTTGCGGTGTGGAGTACTGCCATAGATTACACAGTCACGCGCAGATGTCAACAAGAATGCAATCGGGTTGCATCGACCGATGTAGTAATTGTATGGTGACGGAAGACGATCCATAATGTTCCAGAAAATACCGGTCAGATAGAACAGGAAACGCAATACAATGTTTAATACATTGGAAAGATCCTCTACAAATACACCATAGTGAAGAAGAAAACAACAGCATCCAAAAACCAAAACAACTAATGTCATTAAGATTGGAATAATGTAGATCACATTGTATGTCATTGGCACACGCCATACAATGAGCATGGCAACGATGATCAACAGTGAAATAAGCATTTTGAAGCCGTTTACACCCATCTTAACAAGGATGAGGATAAACTTCGGAATATAAACCTTTGATACAATTGGCTTATTGGCTTTGATTACCTTAACACTCTGAATAAGACTCTTGTTGAAAAAGTCCCAGAGGGTAATACCAATAAAGACGAAAATTGCAAAATACTGTTGTTTAGATTTGAATACGTATCCGAACATGAATACATAGATCAGCATGAAGCAAAGAGGATCAAGTATCCACCACAGCCAGTTCAGATAGGAATTGGCAATTTCGGATTTCAATTGGGCTTTAGAAGAATAAATGGCATATTTCCAGTACTTCTTCATGTCATCCCTGAACCGTTTAAACATAAAATCCGCTCCTATATTATTTTAATCTTTTTGTAATTTATAGAACCCTCAACAGAGTGAGGGCTTATATCTTCCTTATAATACACTAGGAAATATGGATTTACAAGAGGAAAGTTGTATAAAAAAGTTCCGGGGAGATCATCCCCAGAACCCAAAGTGTCCATATAATATAATGAAGCAGAGCATAGCGGTCATTCGGCGGTGCACCGTCGCCGATAGAAAACCAGAGCGCAATGATCACGCAGAGGAGAAAACCTGGTGCAAGCAGACGGGAAATTCCTGCCGTATGTTTTTTCATGTTTTGAGGTTTGCGTCTGACGAAACGTACAATGCCTGTGAGTATGCTCATCAAAAACAGGAACATGAAAGTGTACAGGTAATAATTGTAATAAATTGTACTGAATGTCTGGCTGTTCTGGGATACACAGTGAAGATTCCAGTCATCAGAAGTATTTACCAGACCATAAATGCTGAGAAAAGCGCTGACTGGGGTAAAGATCACACAGGTGATATCTTCCAGAATATCGAAGATTACTTTACCCGGCTGATTTTTAAAGACAGTGGATGCCATTTCTTTATAGAGTTCTTCTGCCCTGTCTTCGCCGGCTTTTTCACGGAGAAGAGGAGCCATCTGGTACATGACATTGTTATTATGTCGGTCAAATTCCCGGGCATCATCCTCTGTTATCAGAGATTTGATCTCATCAGAGAAATCGTTGTAATTTTGAGTCATATTGGGCCATACTACCCGGTCCAGAAGGACAAAACCGAATGTGGTCGGGATTCGGTTATAAATTCCAGGGTGCTGGGTGGCTTTGTTGACAGCAGTAGCAGCACCGGTAGAAATAATTACTGTAGCAAGGACAAGAGGGATACCTCTGCGGAAAAAAGCTGAGTGACGATTTTTTACAAGCAGTACGATAAAGCTGATCACAAGGAACAGCGTACAGGTGTAAAGTCTGTCTGCTCGAATGGTATATTCTACCAGCATGGATAAAGTGACAAGCAGATAGCTTTTCCAGTCAGCCGCATCTACATTTAAAATATGAATCAGTGCACCGATCATAAGCATCAGCATAGAAGTTGCGATAGAATCAGTAAGAATAGAAAAATTCATAAAAGTGATCATTGGGATGCAGGTAATGTACAGGCCCGTGAATACACTTCCCAGATAAAACAGCTTACTGTTTTGTTTTTTTAAATTTGGAAATAAGAGACAGCCAATCTGTACAGACAGGAAAATCGCAGAAAGTATGCAGAGAAGCGTCTGTCCGATATAGGCAAGTGTCTGGTAGGCAAGCGGGAGATGATTTGCCACTTTTACAGCGAACCGGATGAGTAATGGATACAAAAGCGGACGATACTCATCGACCATGAGGGTCTGGCTGAGGTTAAAATATTCCGTACTGTCTCCGAAGATCGGGATATTTGCCAGGTTTACCACCATCCATGCGAAGCCAAAACAGATTTGAATGGCCATCAGCAGACCCAGAAGGGTCAGAAACAGACGGCAAATGTTTGAGTTTTTCTTTTTCATAGAGTCTCCTTGTTTTTGAAAATATAATTTTTCTGAATTTTATAATTTACAAAGAAAAGACAGGTGTCGACGACTGCCTTAACCGGAACTTCATCCAATGGAAGCAGGTAACAGATGGCGGTTACCAGACCTGCGGAAACGGCACACTGGATGATGCAAAGCATCAGATAAGAGAAGCCGGATGATACGACAGAACGGTCGCTTTTAAAAACAATTTTTCGATTCATTGCGTAATTATAAGCCCCGGAAATAATTCTGGCAAAAGCTGTAGAGAGCGGAATCCGCACAGATAAAGCAGGGAAGAGCAGTTTGGTTCCGAGCGCAAACAGCAGAATATCCACAACAAAGGAACTTAAGGATACAAAAATATAGCGGAAAAAGGTACCGAGTAACAGGTTAAAGATCTGGATGGAATCTTTGACCGGGTTAAAATGTGTTCCTTTGTTTTCATCATAATAAACAGTCCGTATTTTGATTTCTTCGAAACCGGATACTTTTCCAGTCTCGATCAGGACCGCAGTTTCATATTGGAAACGGTCTCCAGGTATGGAAAGACTGAGATCGATCAGGGAATTGGGAATCCCGCGCAGACCGGTCTGAGTGTCTGAAACGGAGAGCCCGATCAATACACGGAACCCGAGACTGGTCAGTTTGTTTCCGATGCGGCTTTTGGAAGGAACGTTGCTCTGATCGAAGTCGCGGACACCGAGAATCATCTTGTCTTCTCTTTTTGCAAGGCTTTTGCTTATTTTCAATACATCGTCGACAAGATGCTGCCCGTCGGAATCTGCAGTGATGACACCACAGTATTCATCGTAAGAATAATGATCTTTATAATAGGCAAGACCTGTGCGGAGTGCGCGTCCTTTCCCGTAGTTCTCGGGATGGGTGAGGACTGTTACCTGCGGAAGAGAGCCTATTTTTTCAAAAATCTTTTTTTGATGGCTGCCATCATCAACAACCAGAATATCTTTGAAGCCGACCTGGATCAATTCATCAATATAGGACAGAAATATCTCAGGAGGATCCAGAGCCGGAATAAGAATTACACAGTTATTATTCATAATAAATCTCCACAATAGTAATAATTTTCTCTGATTGATTATATCGTAATTATCTGGCTGATTCAAGTATGACAGACAGACAATCATTACCTTATTATAATAGCTTGTATAGACGCAGAATAAGAAGGATATGCACAGAGAGTTGTCTGAACAGGAAAAGCATGGTTGCTGAACAGTAACAAAGCATGAAAATCTGCTGAATTTCTAAGGGAAAATGCTTGACTTATATAGAGGGTATGTGATAAACTAGACAAGCGACATGGAAGTTAGGTCTTTTTTTTATGCCCGAAAAGCAGAAAAGACCCACGCAAATGAAAACACTGGAGGTGGAAGTTGTGCGCGTTAAGATTACATTAGCATGTACGGAGTGCAAGCAGCGTAACTACAATATGACCAAGGAGAAGAAAAATCATCCTGAGCGTCTTGAAACAAAGAAATATTGTAAGTTCTGCCGTACCCATACTCTGCACAAGGAAACGAAGTAATCACGAAATGTGAGGTTAGACTATGCAAGAGAAAGAAAAATCTGCTGGCAAAGGTCAGAAGAGAAATTGGTTTCAGGGACTTCAATCGGAATTCAAAAAGATTGTCTGGGTTGATAATGCTACACTTGTTAAGCAGACCATAGCAGTTACGATCATTACGGTTGTACTTGCAGTGATCATCAGTGTATTTGACTCAGCTATTCTGGAAGGAATAAATCTTTTAGTGAAGTAAGGATAACGGTGATTGTATGTCAGAAGCAAAATGGTATGTTGTTCATACCTATTCAGGGTATGAAAACAAAGTAAAAGCCAACATTGAAAAAACAATCGAAAACAGACACCTGGAAGACCAGATTCTGGAAGTTCGTGTTCCGCTGCAGGAAGTAGTAGAGATGCGAAACGGAACTGCCAAGCAGGTCCAGAAAAAGATGTTTCCGGGTTATGTGCTTCTCAACATGGTCATGAACGATGATACCTGGTATGTTGTCCGCAACACCAGAGGCGTAACCGGATTCGTAGGACCGGGATCTAAACCGGTACCGTTGACCGAAGAAGAAATGCTTCCATTGGGAATTAAGGCTGAGGACATTCAGGTAGATTTTGCAGAGGGCGACATGGTTGTCGTTACAGGCGGAGCTTGGAAAGACACCGCAGGCGTTATTACTGCGATCAGTACCCAGAAGCAGACGGTTACTATCAATGTTGAATTGTTTGGCCGCGAAACGCCGGTAGAAATAAGTTTCGCAGAAATTAAGAAGGCGTAACACATTCAAGTGGGAGGGAAGAACCCCCGCCAATACCACATAGGAGGTGCCGAAAAATGGCAAAAAAAGTAACAGGCTATATTAAATTACAGATTCCTGCTGGTAAAGCAACTCCAGCACCACCGGTTGGTCCGGCTCTTGGACAGCACGGTGTAAATATTGTACAGTTCACAAAAGAGTTTAATGCAAGAACAGCAGATCAGGGAGATCTTATTATCCCGGTTGTCATCACTGTTTATGCAGACAGAAGTTTCAGCTTCATAACCAAAACTCCGCCGGCAGCAGTTCTTCTTAAGAAGGCCGCTAACATCAAATCAGGTTCCGGCGTACCGAACAAAACAAAGGTTGCAAAAGTAACAAAAGCTCAGATTCAGGAAATCGCTGAACTGAAAATGAAAGACCTGAATGCAGCATCCCTTGAAGCAGCTATGAGCATGATCGCTGGTACTGCAAGAAGCATGGGAATCGAAGTCGTAGACTGAGAAAAAATCAAATGAAGTGGGAGGGAAGTTCCCGCAATTACCACAGGAGGTTATAGGAAATGAAACGAGGAAAGAAATACGTGGAAGCTGCAAAAGCAGTAGACCGCGCAACATTATATGATACCGCTGAGGCTATCAGCCTTGTAAAGAAATCCGCAGTTGCTAAATTTGACGAAACTATCGAAGTTCACATCCGTACAGGCTGCGATGGACGTCACGCAGATCAGCAGATCCGTGGTGCAGTAGTTCTGCCTCATGGAACTGGTAAAAAGGTTCGCGTTCTTGTATTCGCAAAAGATGCAAAAGCAGAAGAAGCAAAAGCAGCTGGCGCTGACTATGTAGGAGCTGAAGACCTCATTCCGAGAATCCAGAATGAAGGATGGCTTGATTTCGACGTTGTTGTTGCTACACCGGATATGATGGGTGTTGTTGGACGTCTTGGTCGTGTACTTGGACCAAAAGGTCTCATGCCAAACCCGAAAGCTGGTACTGTAACTATGGACGTTACAAAAGCGGTTAACGATATCAAAGCAGGTAAGATTGAATACCGTCTTGATAAAACCAATATCATTCATGTTCCGATCGGTAAAGCTTCCTTTACTGAGGAACAGTTAAGCGACAACTTCCAGACGCTGATTGAGGCTATCGTTAAAGCAAGACCGAGTACTCTGAAAGGACAGTACTTAAGAAGTGTTGTTCTGACTCCTACTATGGGACCTGGAGTAAAGGTTAATCCGGCTAAGTTAGCCTAAATAAATGTAGAAAAGACATCCTTTTAAGGGTGTCTTTTTTGTCGTCCACGCAAAAGAAATCATATGTTTAAAAATTAATATAAAATATACTACAGGATTAAGTTTTTATGTGTTAGAATAGGACCAGAAACTTAAGGCAGAAGTCTGGCTGAATCAAATGGAAGAGCTGAATGGAGGTCTATAAAATGAAAGGGAAAGTAAAGGGGAGACTGAACAGGATATTTATTATACTGATGTGTGCAATGCTCGCGGTATGTCCTGTAATGACTGAAACAGTAAGTGCAGCTAATACCTCAAAATCTAACACCACAGCTAAAAAAAGACTGTCAGGATGGGTTACGGTACAGCGTGGACAGGTCAGATACTATAGAGCCGGAACGTATTATAAAGGCTGTAAGAGAATAGGAAATTATTATTACTATTTTGATTCCAGGGGAATTTTACTCAAAAAAGATACTACCGTTCGTGGAGTCACATATTATATAGAAAGTAATGGACGTGTTCTGGGGCGCAAAAAAGGATCTCAATATTATGCTCCAAATGGTAAAAGGCTCAACAGAAATCAGGCAACCGAACTCCGGGCATATCAGAACGCACGAAAAATTGTAAATAAGATTACAAACAGCAAAATGAGCCAGTCACAAAAATTAAAAAAATGTTTTATGTGGATGGTGCGGAACGGATATGGAGAGCGAGGATGGCTTGACTATGGTGGAGACTGCTGGTATGCAGCGAATGCCAATGAAATTTTTGAGCGCAGAAGAGGCAATTGTGTTCCGTACGCGTGTGCACTGGCCTACATGGCGAAGGTTATAGGTTACAGGAATGTTTATGTGTGTTCAAGAGGAACGAAAGCGGAAAACCTGCATACATGGACAGAAATAAATGGAATTGTATATGATTCCTATTTTGCAAAAAGACGAAACGTAAATAAATATTACGGTATAAGATATAATAAATTTGATTATCAATGTGCCCTCAGACAAAAACTTCCGGAAAAATATTCCTGGTCATCGAACTAAAATAAAGAAAACGTCTGATATATTTTGCGAAAAAGAAGGAACATCATGACGGATAGAAAAAGAAGGCGGACTTCCGACAGAGGTAACAGACGGCGGTCTGCGAAGGTGAAGTCACGAAAACAGAGAAAACAAAATAAAGGCAGAATGATTTTCTGTATTGCGATGGAAATGATCGTGGTACTTATACTTGTATTGGTCGTCGGATGGAATTATGGTATGGGGACGCAGCTGGTTGAATGGATTGAGCAGATGCGTAAGCCGGTTGTTAAAGAACTCGATATCAGTGGTATCAACAGTCCGTATGCGGTACTGATGCAGGTTCGCGGAGGCAGGGTGATCGGAGAAATCAACGGAGATCAGCAGATGTATCCGGCATCCATGACAAAGATCATGACAACAATTGTTGCAATCGAAAACCTCAAAGATCTGGATCAGGAGATTACACTGACAAATGAGATGTTTGAGGGGCTGTATGAGCAGGATGCAACACAGGCCGGATTTCAGCCGGGCGAGACTGTCCGTGCAATAGATCTGCTTTATGGAGTGATGCTTCCTTCCGGTGCAGAATGTTGTATTGCACTTGCAGATACAATTTCAGGATCTGAAGCAGATTTTGTGGCATTAATGAATGAAAAAGCTGCCAAACTTGGTATGAGTGGAACGAATTTCTGCGATACGACCGGACTCCATGATGCAAATCATTACAGTACAGCGAAAGATATTGCAGTACTTTTAAAATATGCACTGAGAAATGATACATTCCGGAAAATCATAGAAAGTCCGTATCATTCCACACCGGCAACCAATATTCATCCGGACGGAATTACATTCTACAGCACAATGTTCAAGAACCTGTCTGATACAGTTGTGACAGATGGACAGATTATGGGCGGCAAAACAGGATATACCGGAGAAGCGGGGCACTGTCTTGCAAGCTTTGCTGAAATTGACGGTACAGAATATATTCTGGTTACGGGTGGAGCCTCCGGAACAGGAATTCCACATATCAACGATGCGCTTACAGTATATAACAGACTTGGTGCAGCAGCACAGGCATTAAATGAGGGGGAAATAAAATGAAAAGAAAATTAGCAGTCTTACTGGCCTGCGCAATGCTTATAACGGCAGCCGCGCCAGCAGAAAGTGCTTTGGCAGCTTCCGGGACAACTTCCACTGTGAAGCAGCAAGCCCGGACAACAGTGAATAAAACAGTAAAAACGCCTCAAAGAGGATGGTATACTTTAAAAAACGGGCAGAAAAGATATTTTCGCAATGGTAAGTGTCTTAAAGGATTGCAAAAAATAGCAAATCGCAGGTACTTTTTTGATATCAAAACAGGTGTAATGAAAACGAATAATGTGACATACAGAAGAGTACTTTATTACATAAATGAAAAGGGAATTGTAGAGGGCTGGAAAAGAGGAAGAAATTATTATAACTCTAATGGAAGACGCTTAAGCGGTGACAGGGAACAGCAATTTACGGCATATCAGAATGCAAGAAAAGTTGTATCGAGAATTACCAACAAAAAAATGACGCAGGAGCAGAAACTGAGAGCATGTTTTCGCTGGGTAATGCCATTTCCGCGCGCCGACTGGAGACTCTTTGCACAGGGCGGGAAATCCTGGTATGCAACGTTTGCCAATGATATTTTTGAAAGAAAATCAGGAAACTGTTTATCAAGTGCAGGTGCTTTTGCTTACCTTGCGAAGGCCTGTGGAGTCAGAAATGTTTATATCTGCACAAATGGACCGAGACAATGGGAAGGCTCCCATGGATGGGTGGAAATCAATGGACTTGTATATGATACATACTGGGCGCAGCGAAGAGGCTTCAGAAGATTTTATGCAACTTCATATAAAAAATATTATCATGAGGTTTATATGCGGATAAGGCTTTCCTAATCTGGCTAAAGATGGTATTATAAATGAGTCCGATATTGAAACATGGATTCCGCTGGAATATGACCTGCAGATGACCTATGGAGATGATAATGTTGCATTTTCTGAGTACCTTACTAAATTGCAGGATGAAGTACGTAATGACAGTAAACATAAGCAGCTCAAAAAGGAGAGAAATAAAATGAAAAGTAAAGTAACAGGAAGGCTAAAGAAAATATTTATTATACTGATGTGTATGACACTGGCGGTATGTCCAGTAATGACTGAAACAGTAAGTGCAGCCAATGTGAAAACATCAAACACTACAGTTAAGAAGAAACTGTCAGGCTGGGTTAAGGTACAGCGTGGACAGGTCAGATACTATAGATCCGGAAGGTATTTCAAAGGCTGCAGGAGAATCGGAAGAAATTATTATTATTTTAATGCAAACGGAATCCTGATGAAAAAAGATACAACTGTTCGTGGAGTCAGATACTATATAGAAGATAATGGCCGTGTTTTGGGACTCAAAAAAGGATCCCAGTATTATGCTCCAAATGGAAAAAGATTAGGTAAGGATCAGGCGACCGAGCTTCGTGCATATCAGAATGCGCGGAAAATTGTAGCGCAGATTACCAACAACAAAATGACTCAGGAACAAAAGTTAAAAACCTGCTTTTTGTGGGTACGCAGAAATTCATATGGAACCCGCGGAAGCCTTGGCTATGGCGGAGATGTCTGGTATGCAGCAAATGCCAATCAGATTTTTGAACGCAAAATCGGAAACTGTGTTCCATTTGCGTGTGCGATGGCCTACATGGCAAAGGTTATAGGATACAGAAATGTTTATTTATGTTCTGCAGGGACAAGAGAAGATGATTATCACACATGGACAGAAATAAACGGGCGTGTTTATGATGTCTTTGGTGCAAAAAGATGGGGAGTAAATGAATATTATGGTGTAAACTATAACAGATTCAAATTTACCCGTGTTTATAAACAGAAACTTCCGGAAAAAGGCTCCTGGTTGTTAAAGTAATATAACAGATAAAAGCGATGGTATCATATCAGAAACCATCGCTTTTATTTTTTCCTGTCAGAACAGGGTCTCTTCATTTTCATCAAAAAGCTTGTCATTGATCTCAAACAGGTTGAGTCCGTGAAGCAATCCATAATATATAATGGCATCTCGTTTTAATTTCGGATAAAGCTGAGCCATTCCGCAGAGTTTCAACAGTTCCTGTGTTTCTTCAACACTTGCTTCCAGCCCATAACACAAACACAGAAGACGATTTCTGGAAGGATTTCGGCGGCCGGCAAAAATCTGGTGCAGGTAGATCTCGCTCATACCGGATTGTTTGGCGAGAGCGGCTTTGGAAATATACTTTTTTTCAAACAGATGATTTAATAATTCAGATACACTTTTATTTACAAATTGTTCCTGATTTTGTGACAGGAACTGCTCTAAGTCCGGTGAATCCATAAGTTCTTGTTGTAAACCATCTGTGTTTTTTTTCTCCATATTTCGCGCCTTTACAATAATTATTTTAATATATTTCTGTATTTTGAAAAATACATGTCAAAATACGTTGTAGTATATATAGTTGCTGAATAATTGTTAATAAGTTATAATATTCTAAATAGTGCATTCAAATAAAAATATACTATAAATGGTTCTGAAAAACAATATGCAGGCCGCATAGTGATAGGGATGAGGATATGGATATTTATGACAGTCTTTTAGATGCAGTTCGTAGTGAATATGATACGATCACGCTGATCAAAAAAAGCGAACGGGGCGAAGTCTCGCTTGTACGACACAGAGACAGCGGCACCCGTTATATTTTCAGGCATTTTTATGGAAGCAGCGAAGTTTACCGGAAGCTTCTTTCCGTTTCGTGTCCGAATCTGCCAAAGATCATGGAAGTCGGGGAAAAAGATGGCAGAACGGTGCTTCTGGAAGAGCATGTGCAGGGAGATACGCTCAGTGAAATTTTGCAGGGAGGACTTGTGTCAACTGCGCAGGCAAAAAAGATGTGTCGTCAGTTGTGTTCAGCATTATGGGTGCTTCATTCTATGGGGGTGGTGCACCGGGATGTAAAACCGGATAATGTTATGATACGTGGCAAAGAAGCTGTGCTGATTGATTTTGACGCATCCAGAATATACAAAAATGCTAATCAGGAAGATACGCAGATTCTGGGGACGACCGGATTTGCGGCACCGGAGCAGTATGGGCTTTCGCAGTCAGACGGACGTGCGGATATTTATGCGCTTGGTGTCTTACTGAATATTATGCTGACCGGAGAACATCCATCGAGGAAACTGGCGAGTGGACGGATGGGCAGGATCGTACAGCGCTGTACAATGGTGAATCCGGAAAAAAGATACAAAAATATTCTTCATTTAATGGAGGCACTATAAACGATAAGGGGGAAATAATGAGCAAAAAATGTATAAAATGTGGACATGCGCTTCCGGATGATGCGTCATTCTGTCCGCACTGTACTGCAGTTCAGACGGAAAAACAGGAGATAAAAACTCCAAGACGATGGAAGCGGGCAACCCTGACAGTTCTGGGAATATTGATTTTCATAGGAATCATCGGGGTGGCGGTATCAATGTACCACAGACCGAAGGTATATGAAGGTGGCGCACAGATTGATTATGTGGACAAGGATAAAACTTATAAAGTCCTGCTGACCTTTTCGGAGGGTGACGGTGTGACGGGGCATGCACAGGGAGAACGTACAGATACACTGGCGGAAGGTCTGGACAGTGCTCTGCCGTGTCAGCTGTATGTTCTCGATCAGGATACGGGAAAACTGGCATGGGAAGAGTTTTCAAAAGAAGTGGAATCCTGCAGGGTAGATACAAAGCCGGCTGACGGATCGAGGAAAATGGAATATATAGAGCCGATGTATAATGAAAGTTTTCCGAAGGCAGCGTACACATCAGATATTTATTTTACATCTGAAAGTGGTACAAATGACATTGTATGGACGGTGAAAATGAAAAATGGTGATACAATTTCTTTAAGCACGCGTCTTACTATTGAAAAACTGCCTGCAGTAACTTATCATGCAGAGGACACACCGATGGAAACTACAGAGGAGCTTCAGGAACTTCTGGATTCTATTGATAAAGAAGTATCTTCTGATACACCGGTATATCTGTACCTTCCGGCGGTGACATATGATGGAGATATTACTTTTGGTGATCACACCTGGGGAATTCATGGATGCACCAACGGAGATGCGGAGACCACCTTTACCGGAACAGTCAGTCTGAAAGGGCTCAACGGAAATTATGCCGATATATCAGGAATCCGTTTTGAAGGAAGTTCCGGAACCGGACTGGATGCATACTGCTTTGCAAGTGCTTCAGAGTGTAGTTTTGAAGGCTGGGATATAGCAGTTTACTCACATAGTGGAGGCTGGGTTAATACGACGGACAGCACTTTCACAGATAACAAAATCGGCCTGAAGTTCGATACCACTATGTCGTACGGTAGTTCGCCGAATTATCTGAATAATACATTTACCGGAAATGGAACGGCTGTCTGCATTGACAATCTGCCGGGTAATGAAGTGATTGATTTTGCCGGAAGTACATTTTACGGAAATGATACAGACATTGAAAACAAAGCAGGTCATACGATTGATACGGCAAAGGCGACATTTGAATAAACTAAGAAAGAGCTTAAGGCTTCTGCAATATATTTTGCAGGAGTCTTTTTGCGTTACAGAAAATTGCTTCGTTTTGTGCCGGATAAATATGCGTGAAAGTGCTGAAAAAGATATCCAAAATCATATGCTGTGAGATAATGGGTTTTCATTGGAACTTATGCTACACTCAATCTATATGTCTTATATGGAATGTATAGGAAAAAGAAACGGGGGATTTACATGAGAAAAAAGAAGATTGCAATGTTTCTGGCTATGGCGCTTACTCTTACGCAGAGTGTGGGAATGACTGTGCCGGTGGCAGCAGAAGAACTGGAAATTGATGCCGGTCAGGAGGAAGTATTTCAGGATGACAGTGATGCAGAGACAACAGTAGATGAAGAAACTGCTTCCGGGGAAGAAGTAAGCATTCAGGAAGAAGCAGACGAGACACAGGATGAGACTGTGCCGGTAACAGAGGAAGAGATTTCAGAGTACACAGATGGTATAGAAGTATTTGGCGATTCTTCGGAAGGACTGAGTACATTCAGTGCTGATGCAGCAGAAAAACAATATGTGATTGGCACAATGTTTCAGGGTGATGGTGGAACCCAATCCGTGCTTCCAAATGATACAATCAGAATCCATATATATCTTTCTGAATCTGCAGATGGTGAGAACTGGGAGGAGACCTCGGATGATTACACGCTGGAACTCCCGCCGGTGGATACAGAGTATAAGGATATGGCAGACTATGAAATAGACGGAAAAGAGATCATAGTGAATGCTCATAATAAGACAGGACCGGTTGATTTTCCTGTAAATGTTTTGATAGATGGAAAAGTGGTATGCACAGAAAGGCTTCACCTTGATATTAACAGGTATGTTATTTTTCCGGAAAATGTTCCGGAAGAAATCAGTAATCTTGCAGAAGGACAGCAGTTGGATATTGCTAAAGATCTGAAACCATCACTTGTCTATTATGATGAGAATGATAAGCAGGAAACAGTGCAGGACTGCAAAATCGTGCTTGATGGGTATGATGAAGAAGGTGGATGGAGCTGTGAGGATGAAGAAGCGGAGCTTCCTGTTCTGACCAGAACAACCGGAGATTCTACATGGATCAGGCTGGTTGCTAGGATAAAAGATGACACTGGTGAATGGAAGGAAGTCGCTGGCCGCAACTATTCTTTTGAGGAGCTGCCAGGCAATAACGGCGACGGTGGTGATGGCGATCATAATGATGACAGTGAATCAAGAAGTCCGTACGAGTTGAGTATCCATTATGTGGACACAACAGGCAATGGTGCAATGTTGCCAAACAGTAAGCTGACAATCGAAACGGATCTGCGGGATAAGACCGGTGGTCTGAATCCTGTGACAGATTACAGACTGGAAATTGTGGAACAGCCAGAAGTGGCGAAGGTTACTGTTGCAGCAGATGGCAAAACTCTTCTGGCAGAGTCTGGCGATGCTACAGGAGACGCCTACTGTTATGTTTCTGTACAGGTACCGGATCAGAATGGAGATTATAAAGAAGCATTCCGCAAAGATATATGGTTTGAAGTCAGTGAGTTTGTACTGACGCCGTCAATCCTGGATGATGGATCTGGGAATATGATCAATCCGGCGGTTGGTGAGACAGTTAATGTTGCCAGATTTGGGGTAAAACTTGTCCGGTATATCAATGGACAGGGAGAACCAGTTGATGTAGACAGTGATGATATCAGAATTGTAGTTGCTTCATGGTGGGATGATGAAACTGGTGAAGAACGTGATTATGACAGCTGGACATGGGATCTGAAAGATGTTGAAGGACAGGAACTCCCGTTTATGACCAGAAAGACAGGGGATTCTACCTGGATTGCCCTGACTGCTCTGTGGAGAAATGAAGATGGTGACTGGGAGCAGATCGCCAGAAAGAATTATTATATTGATCCAACTGACAGGCAGCACAGCCATACATGGAATGCAGGAATTGTTCTGGAAGAGGCTACATGTAAAACCGCAGGAAGTAAGTTTTATAAATGTACCGGATGCGATGCCACAAAAACAGAAAAGACTCCGGCGAAATCTCATACAATAGTAAAAGATAATGCAATCAAAGCGACTGTATTTAAAGCAGGAAAAACGGAGGGAAAACACTGTAAAGTCTGTGGTACTGTGATTACGAAACAGAAAACTATAGCAAAACTGACTCCAAAGATTTCTTTGACTGCTTCTTCACTGAAAATGCAGACAGGTCAGTCTGCAACTGCGTTCAGAGCAGGTGGGTTTGCGGCCGGAGATTATGTGACAAAAGTGACTTCCACTAACACAAACATTGTGAAAGTATCATCTGTAAAGCGCAATGGAACCTTCAAACTGACGGCAGGCAGGAGAACAGGAAATGCTACCGTGACAGTTATTCTTGCAAGCAAAAAGAAAGCTGCCTTCAGAGTGACTGTACAGAGAGAAACAGTAAGAACTGAGAGAGTGGCGGTAACGGTCAGAAATCTGACAATGACTAAAGCAACACCAGTGAAACTGTCGCCTTCAGTTGTCGTTACTCCGGTAACCAGCAGAGAAAGAGTTACATATTCATCTTCAAACAGAAATATTGTTAAAGTCAGCTCGCAGGGTGTGGTCAGAGCTGTCAGACCGGGAACAGCAAGGATCACTGTAAGATCCGGAAGTAAACGGGCAGTTGTGACCGTGAAAGTTAATGCAATAAGAACAACGAAACTTTCAGGAATACCGGCATCGAAGACGGTTTCCCGAGGAAAGACTTTCCAGATCAGAGCCGTGGCAGCACCAAAGAATACTGATGAAAGAATTATTTACGCATCATCCAACGGAAAAATTGCAACAGTAACATCCGGCGGTGTGGTAAAGGGACTACGCAAAGGAACAGCAACGATCACTGTTAAGAGCGGTTCAAAGAAAATGACCTGCAAGGTAACTGTGAAGTAAAATGACTAAAATCTAAATAACATGAAATAGAAAACAGAAGGAGATAAATAAAATGGAAAGCTGGCTTTGGGGATGGTTTATAGGAATTATTGTGGTGCTGATTATTCAGTATTTTATTGCCAGAGAATTTCAGAGGATTGCAGAATTGAAAGGCCATTATGAGAAAAGATATTTTTGGATAACATTCTTCTTATGGATTGTAGGAATGCTTCTGGTAATTGCACTGCCGGATCTGAAGAATCGCGAGCTGCTTCAGACAGGACACAGTGGAAGTAGCGATGATTCGCTCCCGGAAATCTGATACGATGACAAAGTATCGATAAGAACGCAAAAAATATGAGATTATTCAATTATCATGAAACATGAGGTGGAAAAATGGGAGAGACATACGCAAGATTATATTCTCTGCCGGAAAGATTGTATACTATGGGAGCTCCTGTTGTAGTTGCAGCCGGAGCTTTACTTAAAGACAATCGAAATGGCAATATAATCGTACAGTTGAAGATTCAGAATATCTGCAGTAAAACAATAAAGGCAGTAACTGTTAAGATTACATCTATAGATACGGTAGGAAGAACTCTGGGCGAAGAAACAGAATATCAGTATCTGGATCTGAATGTAAAAAGAAATGAATTTTTGGGTCAGCAGGTTCCGATAATTGTTCCAAATGAACAGACTCGTTCATATTCTGTTAAAGTGACGGAGGCTGCATTTGATGATAATACTGTATGGGCGGGAAATGAAATATGGGAGCCACTGGAAAAACCGGATCCGATAGAGAAAAAAATCGCAAATGGAGAGCTGGCCAGGCAGTACAGGATAAAGTATGGGAAAAACAGTAAGTACCTGTTGAAACAGGATAGGGATTTATGGTTCTGTACCTGTGGAGCGATCAATCATGAGAGTGAACTCAGTTGCTGTAGCTGTCATATAGATCGCAAAAAACTTGAAGAACTTGATGTGGATGCTCTGAAGAAGGAATGCGATGCGCGACTGGAAGATGAGCGAAAAGAGAGAGAACGTAAACAGGCAGAAGCAGCGGTTGAAGCGAAAAAGAAACAGAAGAAGATAAAGATGATCGTGGTCGGTGTGGCAGCAGCAGTAGCTGTGACAGCAGTGGGAGTGGTCATTAAGGATAATCTGAATAAGAAGAAGCTTTATAATCAGGGGCTGGCTCTTTTGGAAGATGGAAAATACGATGATTCTATTGCACTTCTTGAGAGCCTGAACGGATACAAAGACAGTAAAGAACAGATTATCTATGCGGAATATCAGAAAGCTGTCAAATATGAAAAATCAGGCGAATATGAAGAAGCACTTGCCTTATATGAAGAACTGGGAGATTATGAGGATAGTAAAGAAAAATATAAGGAAGTGCAATATAAGTTACATCCGGCTAAAAAGCTTTGTGAGTATGTTCGGGAAAATGGAACTTCAAGTGATTTTGAGATGAGAGGAAATAGTCATAAATACACAGGCGTGTCCATGGATATACTGGTAGATCAGTCTGGTTCGGATCTGTCTGCTGATGACAAAATATACATCACAGATTCAGATGATGACCAGTTCTGGGTTGAGAGCGTTCTGACAAAAGAAGGATTGTATATAGATATCATTCTTCATTTTGTATATAATGCAAATGGAGAAGGGACAATGGAATATACATACTATTTTGAACAGTATAATATCTGGAAGACCGCTGATGAACAGTATGATGGAAGGGGAACGATATCAGGCCAGACATCAATCGCATCTTACCAGAAAGAGGCGATGTTGACAGTCGATAATGAAAAAATGGAAGTGCTCACTGATCCCAAAAATGAAATATGGCAGACTGTTACTTTAACTGAAGGAAGCAGTGCGGAAAGTATAACATCAACTGTGGCAGCAACTTTTAATTCTTTTCAGTATTATCTGGAAAATAATACCGATATTACGATGAAAGATCTGGGATTTAATCTGAAGGAAGAAAATCCGGGAGAAGAAGATCAGGACACGGAGCAAGATACAGTACAGGAAGAGGCAGAGCAGGAAGATACAGTACAGGAAGAGGGCACAATAAAATCCAAAGATGATTTTATTGAGGCATATGTTGATCATACAGATGCGGATAATGATTATAAAAGTGGATATGACTACTGCATGAAGCATATGGACGAATTTAAGGATCTGACGGAAGAGGAACTGTCTGCTGTTTTTCCCTGCAGATTTCGATATTATAAGGTGAATCTGGCAGTGGGTGGAACAACCGGTGCCGGTGATCTCTATGAATATGACGCAGAAGGCAACACCAGACATCTTGGAAGCTACGCGGCAGATGACAGTTATCGCACACGTGAAGATATAAATCCAAACTGGCCGGAGATTGATGGAACCTGGAGAATTGAAGATGGGAAACTGATCAGAACAATTACATCCGGGAATCAGGAAAAAATATATACTGTTAAATCTCTGGAGCATGATGGGTACTATTTATTATGCTTTGAAAATAAATCAGGGGATGTAAGACCGGTCATGATGATTGTTTTATATGATGAGAATAATATGCCATTATATGATTTTAAAGAAAACTAGTACATTGTTGAGAGTATGAAACGATGTACTAGATTACAGGAAAATAAACAAGAGTTTGCTATGGACTTGTTTTAGGATTGATTATGTTCAGGTCATCCGTTTTTTAGCGTCTGAATGACTACAGTTGCACTTACTTTGAGATAAGTCATCTAATTTAGGAAAGGCTCCACCGAGTTCAAGTATGCGAACCCGGGGAGCCTTATTATATTCTGTGTACTTTGCAGATTAGCCGAAGTATCTCTTAAGCAGACCTGCGAATGCTTTTCCGTGTCTTGCTTCATCTTTTGCCATTTCATGAACAGTGTCATGGATTGCATCAAGGTCAGCTGCTTTTGCACGTTTTGCAAGGTCGAATTTACCTGCTGTTGCGCCGTGTTCTGCTTCTACTCTCATTTCAAGGTTCTTCTTTGTGCTGTCTGTTACAACTTCGCCAAGAAGTTCGGCAAATTTTGCAGCGTGTTCAGCCTCTTCCAAAGCGGCTCTCATATAAAATTCGCCGATTTCAGGATAACCCTCACGGATTGCCTGTCTGCTCATTGCGATATACATACCGACTTCTGTACATTCGCCTTCAAAATTAGCCTTTAGACCTTCGTAAACATCAGCTTCAACCTGATCTTTTGCACCTACTCCGATAACGTGTTCACATACAAAGTTTAGTGCAGTACCCTCTTCCATAACAGTGAACTTTGAACCCGGAACACCGCACTGTGGACATTTTTCAGGTGGTTCGTTACCCTCGTGAACATAACCGCATACCGGACATACATACTTTTTCATAATAAATTTCCTCCTTAGAATTAATTATTTTTTTTACTACTACAATTTTCGCAGATACCGTAAAATATAAGCGAATAGTCTTCTATATCTGCATTTAATTTTTCCGCCGCTTGATTTTTTATCTCGTCCATACCGTCTAAATCAACATCGTATATTTTGTCACACTTATTACATACGAAATGAAAATGTCGGTGGACAAAACCGTCGAAATGTTCTTTGTTTGCGGAAGTGCTGATTTTTAAAATATCTCCATTTTCCGCAAGCTGTGCAAGGTTTCTGTATACAGTTCCAAGACTGATGTTAGGAAATTCCTTGCGCAGATTTTCGTACAGCCAATCAGCCGACGGGTGGGAGCGTGTACTTCTAAGCAGCGTTAGAAGTGCCTCACGCTGTTTTGAATACTTCATACATTTCACTCCTTCAAAATCAATAATGATAATCATTACTGATTTATGAGTTCATTATAACAGACGTTTTTCGGTTTGTCAATAGTTTTTTGAAATAAATTTAGATTAATTTTGTGTAAATTTGATTTTGGGTGTTGCCACCACTCCTCAGGGGGAGAAAAAAGGCTCCCATAGAGAGGAGCTGTCGACAAGGTCGACTGAGGGGTGGTTGCGTGTGGCAAAAGATGATTGCCCCTACGGAGTGTGGTTGATGAATAGCCACCACTCCGTCACTGCGTGCCACCTCTCCTCAAGGAGAGAAAAAAGGCTCCCATAGAGGGGAGCTGTCGGCACAGCCGACTGAGGGGGGTTCGCACATTGCAAAATACTTTTTTATTCTAAAATTTACGATATTTTTTGATTAGTCTTGATTTTATCGACGGTTTATAATATAATATAGAAGTAAAATTATGTTTACAGGAAAGGAACTGATAAATATGAAGAAAATGGAACAGCTTTACGAAGGAAAAGCAAAGAAGGTTTTTAAAACTGATGACGAAAATCTTTACATCGTTGATTACAAAGATGACGCAACTGCATTTAACGGTCTTAAAAAAGGTCAAATTGCAGGTAAGGGTGTTGTGAACAACAAAATGTCAAACTTCCTTATGCAAATTATGGAAAAGAACGGTATCCCTACTCACTTTGTTGAAGAAATTTCAGACAGAGAAACTGTTGTTAAGAGAGTAGAAATCGTACCTTTGGAAGTAATCATCAGAAATATTGCGGCAGGTAGTTTTTCAAAGCGTTTTGGCGTTGAAGAAGGCAAGAAATTAAACTGCACAACTTTGGAATACTGTCTAAAGAACGACGACCTTGGCGATCCTATGATTAACGATTATCAGATTATCGCTATCGGTGCTGCTACTAAAGAGGATCTTGATACTATTGCTGACCTTACTTTTAAAGTAAATGATGTTCTAAAAGCATATTTTGAAAGTATTAATATAGAACTTGTTGATTTCAAGATTGAGTTCGGTAAAACCCCTGACGGTCAGATTATTCTTGCTGATGAAATCTCACCTGATACTTGCCGTCTATGGGACGCTACAACTCACGAAAAACTTGATAAAGACCGTTTCAGACGTGATATGGGCAATGTTGAAGAGGCATATGCAGAGGTATTTAAACGTCTTGGACTATAATTAAGTGTAGACCGAATTAAATTGCCCGGCTCACCGCTTTTTGCCGAGGACAGTGCATATGTACGGCACCGTCGACTGCAAAGTGGCAATCAAAGCGATTTTCTTCGGTCTTATAAAAAATTTAGAGGAGTAAATGAAATGGCAACAAATACTTACGAAAGTCCGTTAAACTCACGTTACGCGTCAAAGGAAATGCAGTACATTTTTTCTCCGGACAAGAAATTCTCGACTTGGAGAAAACTTTGGATTGCGCTTGCAGAAAGTGAAAAAGAACTTGGACTTGATATAACAGACAAACAGATTGCTCAAATGAAAGAGCATATTTACGATATTAATTATGATGTTGCAAAGGCTCGCGAAAAGGAAGTTCGTCACGATGTAATGTCGCACGTTTACGCATACGGCGTACAGTGCCCGGACGCAAAACCTATTATTCACTTGGGTGCAACAAGTTGTTACGTAGGTGACAACACTGATATTATCATAATGACAGAGGCTATGCAGCTTGTTAAGAAAAAGCTTGTATGTCTTATCGGAGAGCTGGCAAAGTTCGCAAAGGAATATAAGGATTTGCCGACATTGGCATTTACTCATTTTCAGCCGGCACAGCCTACAACAGTAGGTAAGCGTGCGTCATTGTGGCTTGAAGATTTGCTTATGGACCTTGAGGACGTTGATTATCAGCTTTCAAAGGCAAAGCTTTTGGGCTGTAAGGGTACAACGGGTACACAGGCAAGTTTCCTTGAACTTTTTGAGGGTGACCATGAAAAATGTAAAATGCTTGACAAGAAGATTGCCGAAAAAATGGGTTATGAAGAATCATTCCCTGTAAGCGGTCAGACATATCCGAGAAAACTTGACTCTCAAATGCTTAATACATTGAGCCTTATCGCACAGAGTGCGTACAAGTTCTCAAACGACATCAGACTTCTTCAACACTTAAAGCAGATTGAAGAACCGTTTGAAAAGTCGCAAATCGGTTCATCGGCAATGGCTTATAAGAGAAACCCTATGAGAAGTGAAAGAATCGGCTCTCTTGCAAGATATGTAATAGTAGACGCACTTAATCCGGCAATCACTGCATCAACACAATGGTTTGAAAGAACACTTGATGACAGTGCAAATAAGCGAATTTCAGTTCCTGAGGCTTTTCTTGCAGTAGATGCTATTCTAAGCTTGTACATCAACGTTGTTGACGGACTTGTGGTATATGATAAAGTAATCAATCAGCAGTTTATGCGTGAAATTCCGTTTATGGCTACTGAAAATATTATGATGGACGCCGTTAAAAAAGGCGGCGACAGACAGGATCTACACGAAAAAATCAGAGTATATTCTATGGAGGCGGGAAAGACTGTTAAAATGGAGGGGAAGGAAAACAACCTTGCCGAACTTATCGCCGGTGATCCTGCATTCGGTTTGACTTTGGAAGAAATTAATGCCGTTATGAAACCTGAAAATTTTGTCGGACGTGCTCCGCAGCAGGTTGAAGATTTCTTAAAGGATTACGTTGAGCCTGTTCTTGAAAAGAATAAGGATTTACTTGGTATTGAAGTTGAAATTAACGTCTGATATATTTAAAATATAAATTTAGAGGTATTTATATGAAGAAAATTATATCTTGCCTTGTTGCGGTTTGTATGGCTGCGATGTCGTTTGTGACCGTACACTGCGAGGATAATATTAAAGTGATACTTGACGGCAAAACTCTTGAATTTGACGTTCAGCCGCAAATTATAGACGAACGCACACTTGTGCCTATGCGTGTGATTTTCGAAGCATTGGGTGCAGAGGTTGAGTGGGAAGAGGAAACTCAGACTATCAACGCAAGACGTTCGGATACTGATTTGTTTTATATCAGTATGCGTGTGGGTGACAAGACAATTCATAAGGAGTCGGTTAAGGCGAACTTGCCGACATCAAACGATATTGAACTTGATGTACCGCCGATGATTATAGACGGGCGTACGCTTGTTCCTGTCCGTGCGGTTTCGGAGTGCTTTGGTTGTAAGGTAGAGTGGGACGGCGAAAGTCAAACTGTTATTGTTGAAAGCAATTCTGACAATAATACAGATACTGACGTACCGACACCGTCACCGACAGAAACGCCTGTCAATTCAGTTAATACAATCGAATATAACGCCGATAATGAGCAGTATGCAAGTTATATGAAAGAATTTAAAATTCTTGACGCGGTAAAAAATTCGGACGGCAACTATGATATAACATACACACTTCAAACATATCTTGAAGGTCGTGGTTTGGTTGTGGTTGAATTTAGGTGCCTTGATGAAAACGGCAGTGAAGTTGACAGATTCGGCGGAGCATTTCAAGGCACAGATTATACATGGAGCGCTCAAGAGGCGAAAACAACAATTTCCGGTAAAACAACACGCATTGAGCTTGTAATTGAAAAATAAGTTATGAAATTAAAAATCAGGCAAACGCTTGGTTAGCATAGGAGGACAAATACATGGTAAAAGCAATAGTTGGTGCAAACTGGGGCGATGAAGGAAAGGGCAAGATTACAGATATGCTTGCTGCTGACAGTGACATCGTAATCAGATTTCAGGGCGGTGCAAACGCAGGTCACACTATTATAAACGAATACGGAAAATTTGCATTGCATCTTCTTCCGTCAGGTTCATTCAATCAGAATGTAACAAATATGATCGGAAACGGTGTTGCACTTGATATTCCTGAACTTATAAAGGAAATTGACGAGGTCGTAAAACGTGGTGTTCCGAAGCCGAACATTGTTGTGTCAGAAAGAACACAGGTTCTTATGCCTTATCACAAGTTGTTTGACCAGTACGAAGAAGAAAGACTTTCAGACCGTCAGTTCGGTTCTACAAAGTCAGGTATAGCACCGTTCTTCTCAGATAAATTTTCAAAAATCGGTTTTCAGGTTTGGGAACTTTTCGAGCCTGAAAGACTAAAGGAAAAGATTAAGAACGTAATCGAAGTAAAAAATCTTATGCTTGAACATATCTATCATAAACCGCTATTGGACGCAGACGAGCTTTTCAATACACTTATGGAATATGCCGATATGATTAAGCCGTATGTGATTGATTCGGTTGCATTTATGCACAACGCAATCAAAGAGGGTAAGAAAATTCTTTTGGAAGGTCAGCTTGGCTCACTGAAAGATCCTGATTTCGGTATTTATCCGATGACAACTTCTTCATCTACTCTTGCCGGTTACGGTGCGGTTGGTGCAGGTATTCCTCCGTATGAAATTACAGACATAATTACAGTTGTAAAAGCATATTCATCAGCAGTTGGTGCAGGTGCATTTGTTTCGGAAATATTCGGCGAAGAGGCAGATGAACTTAGAAGACGCGGCGGTGACGGCGGTGAATTCGGTGCTACAACAGGCAGACCGAGACGTATGGGTTGGTTCGACTGTGTTGCGTCACGTTACGGCTGTCGTGTACAGGGTACAACTCAAGTTGCATTTACTGTACTTGACGTACTTGGTTATCTTGATGAAATTCCTGTATGTGTGGGATATGAAGTTGACGGTGAAGTTATCAGAGATTTCCCTACAACAAACAAGCTTGAAAGAGCAAAGCCTGTTTTGAAAGTTCTTCCCGGTTGGAAAACTGACATCAGAGGTATCAAGAAATATGAGGACTTACCGGAAAATTGCCGTAAGTACATCGAATTTGTTGAAAAAGAACTTGAAGTGCCTATTAAGATTGTTTCTAACGGTCCTTCAAGAGAAGATATTATATTGAAATAATTAAAATGAACCCAAGGGGGAATTTGTTATGGACGCATCTAAAATCAAATTGATTATATGGGACCTTGACGAAACCTTTTGGAACGGTACTATTTCAGAACAAAAGGTCGCACCTGTTAAGCAGGCTTGCGACCTTGTTTTGTTATCCTCAAAAAAGGGAATTGTCAATTCGATTTGTTCCAAAAATGATGAAAAGCCGTGTATCGATAAGCTGAAAGAATGGGATTTGGATAAGTATTTTGTGTTCAATTCGATTAACTGGGAGCCGAAAGGTCAGAGGATTAAAGATACTGTCGAAAGTATGAATTTAAGACCTTGCAATGTACTTTTTATTGATGATAATAAGCTGAATTTGGAGGAGGCAAAGTTTTTCTGCCCCGATATTATGACAATGCTGCCCGATAAAATCGGTGAACTTTATGCGGCGGTTTCAATGCTTGATAAGAATGACGAAAAATTATCACGTCTTGAAAGTTACAAGGTGCTTGAAAAGAAAAATAAGATTAAAAAGAGTATCGGTTCAAATGAAGAATTTTTGCGACAGAGCAATATCCACGTTGATTTTCATTCAGATTGTGCGGAACACATTGACAGATTGCATGAGCTTATATTCCGTGCAAATCAGCTTAATTTTACGAAAGTGCGTTCAACGAAAGACGAACTTAAAGCGTTGATTGAAGATGAAAATGCGAAATGTGAATATATAACGGCGTATGACAAGTACGGTGAATACGGAATTGTCGGCTTTTATGCCGTAAAGGATAATACGCTTGTGCATTTTCTGTTTTCGTGCCGTACGCTCGGTATGGGGATTGAGCAATATACATATGAAAAAATCGGTTGTCCGAAACTTGATATTGTTGGTGACGTATCGGTTAAAATCGGCAAAGATGAGCCGACTGTAACGTGGATAAATCAAGATAACGTAAAGACAGATAATGAATTTGAGGACATAAAAAATACCGGTTTTAAGGTGCTTATGAAAGGGCCTTGCGACTTAAATCAAATATTTTCGTTCATAAAAAATGAGGATATATTCGATTGTGAGTTCACGTATGTGAGCCACGAAAAACAGTCGCTCGGTGTTGCGATTGAGGGTATGAACCATACTTCGCAAATTGTAAATGCCTATTCGATTACAGACGAAGAAACAGCCGAAATTTGTAAACTTCCGATATGCGACAGTCAAATGTATTCGGACAGCATTTATAAAAATAAGTACGGAATGATTTTTATAAGTATTTTGACTGACGCTAATCTCGGCGTGTATCGAAATAAAAACAACGGTGCTGTTTTTGCGTTTGGTGAGTATATTTATCCGCTTACCGACAAGGCTATGTGGAAAAAGTATATTAATAAAGAAGTTTATACCGCAAATTGTGATTTTAAAGAAAAGGATTTGCAGAAGATTGCGGAAGAATATGAATTTTTGGGCAGACTTACACCAAAGCAGACGGTGGAAAATCTGCGGTTTATCTATGAGCATATTAAATCCGATACGGAACTTGTTATTTTGCTTGGCTGCGAACGTGAGTACAAGGATAATAAGCTGGAGGCTTGGGTGAACAGGCACAATGATCACAAGGAATATAATGCGGCGGTACGGAAAGAATTTGACGGCTGCAAAAATGTGACGTTGTTTGACGTGAATGAATATATAACGTCGGACGATGATTTTAACGACAGTGTAAACCATTATAAAAAACGTGTGTATTACTTGATGGCACAAAAATTTACCGAAATGATAAATGCTCATGCAAACGCAGATGTAGCAAAGCAAACGTCAAAAGCAAAACTTGCTTATTTAACATTAAAACAAAAAATTAAAAAGATTGTTAAACCAAACGGTTAAATTTTATATTGACAAAACAGTTGCATTAGAATAAAATTAAACTATTGATTAAAATAATTTGGGAGATTATAAATGAGTATACGAAAGGTAACTATATGCTTGGCGGTGATTCTTTTCATATCTGCCACCGTACTTGCATTTACATCTAATAAACGTGCAGAAAAAAAGGCTGAAAAAGAATATACGCCTACCGTACAGACGGTCACAATGACGGCTGTCGGCGACTGTACGTTGGCAACTGACATAAACGCAGACCCAAACGGCAGCTTTAAATCGGTTGCCGAGTCTTTAAACGGCGATTATTCATATTTCTTTAAAAATGTTTCACCGATATTTTCGGAGGACGATTTAACTATCGTAAATTTTGAGGGTACTTTGTCAAATCAAGGAACAAGACAGGATAAGCAGTTTGCTTTCAGGGGTAAGCCTGAATATGTGCAGATACTTACATCGTCAAGTGTTGAGGCGGCAAACCTTGCAAATAACCACAGTGCCGATTACGGTGACGTAAGTCTTTCGGACACGATAAAATATTTGAATGAGGCCGGTGTCTCCAATTTTATAGGTACGAATACCGCGATAAGAGATGTAAACGGAATATCGGTCGGACTTGTCGGAATTGACGCACTTGACGAAACAGAGGCGGCAAAACTTGAAAATGTTATCGGTTCGGTTAAAAGTCTTGGTGCACAGCTTGTTATAGTAAGTATTCACTGGGGCGAAGAAAAGGCTACCGCTCCGAACGATACACAAACAGAGCTTGCACACAAGGCGATTGACGCAGGTGCAGACCTTGTTTTGGGAACACACCCTCACGTTTTGCAGGGTATTGAAAAATACAACGGTAAATATATAGCGTACAGCTTGGGTAACTTCTGCTTCGGCGGTAACAATAACCCGGCGGACAAGGACACAGTTATATACAGACAGACATTTACGTTTGTTGACGGGGTTATGCAGGAGGACGATAATATGACGCTTATTCCCGCAACAATTTCGGGTCATGATGAGTATAACGACTATCAGCCGGCAATAGCTGAGGGTGACAGAAAGACTCAAATAGAGAATAAGTTGATTGAATATTCGACACCGCTCGGACTTTCTACGCTTAATTTCAGATAATTTGTTTTTACTATTGACAAATGGCAGTAAAGTTTAGTATAATATAACACAGATTAGATGAGATTAGAACAGACAGAGCATATTTTAATATGATTTTTATGCCTCTTGGACTTATCTGTCTGAGAGGTTTTTCTGTTTTTTCTTGCAAAAAAGAAAGGAAGATGTAAAATGAAAAATTTAAAGAAGATTATTGCAATGGGACTAACAGCCGCACTATGTGCCGTTTCTTTGGCAGGTTGCGGAGGCTCGCAAATCGGCGGTGCTGACGGCGAAACAGACGTAAATATTTCGGATACATACAAAATCGGTGTGCTTCAATACGCAGACCACCCGTCGCTTGATAACTGCCGTGAGGGCTTTAAGCAGGGACTTGATTCAGAGGGTATCAAGTATGATATTACAGAATCGTCTGCAAAGGGTGACGACTCAACAAATACACAAATCGCACAGCAATTTGTTTCACAAGGTATGGACCTTGTATGCGGTATCGCAACACCGTCTGCACAGGCTTGCTACAATGCGGCTTATGAGGCAAAAATTCCTGTAATTTTTAACGCAGTTTCAGACCCTGTTGCCGCAAAGCTTGCAGAAAGCGATACACAGGCAATGGACGGAATTACAGGTGTAAGCGATATGTTGCCTGTTGACGAACAGTTAAAGCTTATCCGTGAAATGTTGCCTGACGCAAAGAAAATCGGTATACTTTATACAACAAGTGAAGCAAATTCTGTTTCTACAATAGAAACATATAAGGAAAAAGTAGGCGAATACGGTTTTGAACTTGTTGAAAAGGGTATTACAAATGCCGCTGAAATTCCACAGGCAGTAGACCTTTTGGTAAGCGAAGTTGACTGTATCTCAAATATGACAGACAACACAGTTGTTGAAAACTTGCCTATACTTCTTGAAAAGGCAACTGCTAAAAACATTCCTGTATTCGGCAGTGAAGAAGAACAAGTAGGAAACGGCTGTATCGCGTCAGCCGGTATCGACTACATTGAACTTGGTAAAAAAGCAGGCGTTATGGCTGCAAGAGTGCTAAAGGGTGAGGACATTAAGAATATCCCTTACGAAACTCTTACAGAAAGTAAAATTACTATCAACACTGACGCCGCAGAAAAAATCGGAGTAACAATACCGCAGTCAATCACAGACAGAGCTGAGGTCAAAAACGCTCCGTCTGAATCATGATTGAAGGACTGATAGTCGGAATACTTGAGCAGGGACTGATATATGGAATAATGGCTATGGGTGTGTATATCACCTATACCATTCTTGATTTCCCCGATTTGTCTGTAGACGGTACGTTCCCTCTCGGAATAGCTATATGCTTTGTGATGATTAATAACGGTCTTAATCCGTGGCTTGCATTGCTTGCGGCATTTGCCGCAGGGTGCATAGCCGGTATGTTTACGGGAATTTTCAACGTAAAACTCAGAATACGCAATCTTCTTTGTGGTATTCTTACTATGACGGCTCTTTATTCGATAAATTACGGAATAGTCGGAAAAGCGTCGGATTTCCTAAGTATGGATACAACGACTATTTTCTCACAGACAGCTTTCCTTTTCGGAAACGGTCACTTTGCATTGTACTCTAAACTTGTGGTTATCCTTGTGATTACGCTTATCGCAAAGTTTGCACTTGATTGGTATATGCGTACAAAGTCGGGATTTCTTCTAAGAAGTGTCGGCGATAATGAGGGGCTTGTAATCACGCTTGCACAAAATCCCGGAACGATTAAAATTATCGGTCTTGCGATTGCAAACGGACTTGTTTCGCTTGCCGGTGCGGTGTACTGCCAATACGGCAAAGCGTTTAACGTGGCTTCCGGTACGGGTACTGTTGTTATGGGTCTTGCCGCCGTTATTATCGGCTCGACTATATTTAAGAAAATTAAATTCCTCAGAATTACAACAGGCGTGCTTTTCGGTATGATTATTTATAAGGCTTGTATTTCAATCGCACTTGCCGCAGGCTTGCGTTCACAGGATACAAACCTTATGATTACGATTTTGTTTATCGCAACACTTTGCGTAGACGAATTTTTGCTTAAAAAGAAGAAAGTTGGGGTGAAGAAAAATGCTTGAACTTTCTCACATTTATAAAACTTTTAATCAAGGAACTATTGATGAAAAGGTGCTTTTTTCGGATTTTAACATAACCGTAAACGACGGTGATTTTGTCGGAGTTATCGGTTCAAACGGTTCGGGAAAAACGACTATGTTAAATGTCATTTCGGGCGATATGCCGATTGACAGCGGAAGTGTTTTGCTTGACGGTAAGGAGCTTAATAAGCTGAAAAACTTTAAACGTGCGCAGAGAATAGGCAGAGTTTTTCAAAATCCCGCAATGGGAACCTGTCCGTCAATGACTATATGGGAAAACCTGTCTATCGCAGATAATAAGGGTAAGAATTTCGGTCTTTCGTTTGGACTTAACCGTCAGAGAAAAGACTTTTACCGTTCACAGCTTGAACTTTTGGGTATGGGACTTGAAAACAGACTTTCAACTCTTGCAGGCTCACTTTCGGGCGGTCAAAGACAGGCACTTGCACTTATTATGGCGACTATGATCAGACCTGATTTGTTGCTTTTGGATGAACATACAGCCGCGCTTGACCCTAAATCTTCTGATACGGTTATGATGCTTACGGATAAGATTGTTCATGAAAAGAACATAACAACCATTATGGTAACGCATAATCTTCGTCACGCGGTTGAGCATGGCACAAGAACTGTTATGATGCATAACGGCGAGGCTATTATGGATGTTTCGGGTGCGGAAAAAGATAATAAGACAATAAATGACTATTTGACAGTGTTTAACGAAATAAGTATTGAATGCGGAAATTAGCATAAAAGCTGAATTTGGATATATTCAAATTCAGCTTTTTTAGTATAAAAATCAGCAAATATTTCATTCTCTTCTTGAATTTTTATTCATTAAAGTTTATAATGAAAAAAAAGGCTCAAGAGAGATATTGGAGCCATTTGGAGTAAGGGAGAAAAAACTATGTTAAAAAAATTAACCGCATTTTTGACGGCAGCTGTAATGGTTACATCAGTTGCGTCAATACCGGTGTTGACGTCATATGCCGACACAAATTCAACTACTGAAAAACGAGTAATGGAAAAACTTGATCGAGGCACTGTTGCCGTTAAAACAAATGACGGTGTGTATTTGTCGTGGCGACTTTTGGGTACGGAAAGTCTTACAAATCAAGCATTTGATATATACCGTGACAGTGAAAAAATATACACAACAGGCGAACACGATGCAACTTGCTATACCGATTCAAAAGGCACGGCGGATAACAAGTATACAGTTGTGCCGAAAGGTGAGGCAATAGACAAAACAGAGGCGGTTGATGTTTGGACAACAAACACAACATATAAAGGTCGTTCTGTGGCATATAAAGACATTGCGTTTAAAGTTCCTGACGGAGGAAAGACGCCGACAGATGAAGAATATACATATACCGCAAACGATATGAGTGTGGGCGACCTTGACGGTGACGGAGAATATGAATACATCGTAAAATGGGACCCGTCTAATTCAAAGGATAATTCCGTTAAGGGTTATACGGGCAAAGTGTATTTGGATGCATATGAGCTTGACGGCACTCTTCTTTGGAGAATAGATTTGGGAGTTAATA
>OLQE01000042.1_pt1 | contig 108356 bp, 99 predicted proteins | sample 1643161 | NCBI WGS metagenome assembly OLQE01 (sample SAMEA3136650, study PRJEB25190) | human gut metagenome
GCGTAGCGGGCTACGCTGAGTATTTTTGACCTGTGCAATCGGGAAAGCAGGCAAGTGAATGTGGCGGTTATTTAGTAGTCGCTGTACTGGAAAGACCGGGGGAAAAAGAATTCCGGGAATAATTGTCAGAGTGTGTGGGAATACTTCTGAATAAGAAGCACAAAAAGGAGTAGATACACATGAATGACAATGCCAGACTGTTAAATTTTGTTTACCAGAACGCGCAGATGGGAGTGGATTCCATTCGTCAGCTGATGGGGATTGTGGAGAATAAAGAACTGAAGGAGCATCTGAAGGCTCAGTTTCAGGGATATGAGGAATTTCAGGATATGGCACGCCGGATGCTGGAGGAGAACGGTTTTGATGAAAAAGAGATCAGTGCGTTTTCCAAGATCAGTACGTATCTGATGATTAATATGCAGCTGCTGACGGATAAATCCACGACCCATATTGCGGAGATGATGATCCAGGGAAGCAATATGGGTGTGATCGACGCGATCAAAAATCTAAACGACTGCGAGGACGCGGAACAGGAAATCCGCAACCTGATGGAGAAGCTTCAGAAGTTTGAGGAACACAATATCGACAAGCTGAAGGAATTTTTGTAAAATCAGATACAGAGTTTTTTGCAGAAATTTTTGGGAACATAAGAAAACAGAAGTGAGCATCAGAGCATTGATTTCGTATCGCTAAACCATGGAAGATACGAAAATCAATGCTTTTCTTTTTGCTTTGCATCTTTTGAAGAATGTGGTAAAGTATATTTGGTATTAGTACAGCGACTACTAAATAACTACCACCTTCACTTGCCTGCTTTCCCGATTGCACAGATCAAAAATACTCAGCGTAGCCCGCTACGCCTGCGTTTTTTGACCTGCACACTCGAAAAAGCATTCTGCGCGAATGTAGCAGTTATTTAATATTCGCTGTACTAGTCTGCGCAGGAAAGATGCAGATTGAATTGATACACAATCAATGAAACAATGGATAGGAAGAAAAATCATGCGGAAAAGAATAGGAAAAAATGATCCCTGCTGGTGCGGGAGTGGAAAGAAGTACCAGGATTGTCATCTGGAGCTGGATGAAAAGATCAGAAATTATAAAATGAGAGGGTATAAGATCCCGCCGAGGAAGATTATTAAAAATCAGGAACAGATTGAAGGAATCCGGACCAGTGGAAAGGTGAATATTGCTGTACTGGACTATGTGGCGGAGAATATTCACGCAGGCATGAGTACCGAAGAGATCAACCGCCTGGTGGACAGCAAGACCCGGGAGCTGGGAGGTATCCCTGCGCCGCTCAATTATGAGGGATTTCCAAAGAGTGTGTGCACCTCCATCAATGATGTGGTGTGTCACGGGATTCCGTCGGAAGAGGAGGTCCTGCAGGACGGGGATATTATCAATGTCGATGTCTCTACCATATATCACGGATATTTTTCGGACTCCTCCCGGATGTTCTGCATCGGAAATGTGCCGGAGGAAAATAAGAAACTGGTGGCAGATACGCTGGAGTCCATTCAGGTCGGACTTTCCGAAGTACGGCCGTTCAACCGACTGGGAAATGTGGGCGCTGCGATCCATGAATTTGCCCTTGGGAAAGGCTATCGGGTGGTCAGGGAGATCGGCGGCCACGGCGTTGGCCTGGAATTCCACGAAGATCCGTTTGTCAGCTATGTGACACGAAGGGATACGGGAATGCTGCTGGTTCCGGGAATGGTATTTACCATTGAACCGATGATCAATCTGGGAACCGATGAAATTTTCATCGATGAGGAGAATGACTGGACGGTTTATACGGAGGACGGAGCTCCTTCGGCACAGTGGGAAGTCACGGTGGCGGTGACGGAAGACGGATATGAGATCCTTGCTTACTGATTCCGGCTGCAGGCTTTGCCCGAGAAACTGCGGGGCGGACCGGGAACATGGAAAGACCGGCTTCTGCAAGGTTCCGGCAGAACTGTATGCGGCGCGGGCGGCGCTGCATTTCTGGGAGGAACCCTGTATTTCCGGAGAGAGAGGTTCCGGAACCGTGTTTTTCAGCGGATGTACGCTCCGGTGCGTTTACTGCCAGAATGCGTCCATCGCCCGGGCGGATGCCGGAAGACGGATCACCTGGGAACGGCTGACAGAGATTTTTCTGGAGCTTCAGGAGCAGGGCGCCCATAATATTAATCTGGTGACGCCGACCCATTATGCGCCGTGGATCTCCAAAGCGCTGCAAAGAGCCGTGGATCAGGGTCTGAAGCTTCCGGTGGTCTACAACTGCGGCGGTTACGAGGGTGAAGAATCCCTGCGGTGGATGGAGGGGCTCGTGGATATTTACCTGACGGATTTCAAATATATAGACAGCGCCCTGGCGGCCCGGTATTCCCAGGCACCGGATTATCCGGAAGAGGCAAAAAAAGCCCTTGACCGGATGTTTCGGCAGGTGGGAACGCCGGTGTTCGACGGGGAAGGAATGATGCAGAAAGGGATTATTGTCCGCCATCTGCTGCTTCCGGGAGCGCTGAAAAACGCAAAAGCAGTGGTGAAATATGTGTATGAAACGTATGGGGATGAAGTATACCTCAGTCTGATGAACCAGTATACGCCATTGGAGGGAGCGAACCTGCCGGAATCTTTGAACCGGAAAGTTACGAAGCGGGAATATGAGCGGCTGGTGGATTATGCACTGGACCTCGGTGTCACCAATGCCTTTATACAGGAAGGGGATACGGCGAAGGAGAGTTTTATCCCTGCGTTTGAGGGAACCGGACTGTAATCGGAATGTGATGGACAACAGAACATGCGGCGGCAGAAAAAATTTTTATGGAATGTATCTGGTTCGGATGTGATTTTGCAGAAAAAAGGAGAGAAAGAAGATGAGTCATGCAGTTGTAACGCTGAAAAAGGGCGAAGGGAGAATGCTGAAGTCCGGCGGGCTGTGGATTTTTGATAATGAGATTGCTTCCGTCATGGGAAGCTTTGAGAACGGCGATGTGGTGATCGTCAGAGATTTTGACGGTTATCCTCTTGGCAGAGGATTCATCAATGAGAATTCCAAGATCCGTGTCCGTATGATGACGAGAAACAAGGATCAGGAAGTGGATGAGGCGTTTCTGGAAATGCGTGTCCGTGACGCATGGGAATACAGGAAAAAAACGGTGGACACCTCAAGCTGCCGTGTAATCTTCGGGGAGGCGGATTTTCTGCCGGGCCTTGTGGTGGATAAATTTTCGGATGTGCTGGTGGTACAGTCTCTTGCGCTTGGAATTGACCGGATGAAGGAGACGATCGTCGCGCTGCTGAAAAAGGTGCTGCTGGAGGACGGAGTAACTGTCCGGGGTGTTTATGAGAGAAGCGACGCGAAGGTCCGGGAACAGGAAGGAATGGAGCGCGCCAAGGGATTTATCGGCGAGTCCTTCGACACGGAAGTGGAAATTGTCGAGAACGGCGTACATTATCTGGTGGATGTGAAGGACGGGCAGAAAACGGGATTCTTCCTGGACCAGAAATATAACCGTCTGGCGATCCAGAGACTCTGCAGGGACGCGAGAGTGCTGGACTGCTTTACGCATACCGGTTCGTTTGCGCTGAATGCCGGCATCGCCGGGGCGCGGGAAGTGACTGGCGTGGATGCTTCCGAGCTGGGCGTGGAACAGGCGGGAAAGAATGCAAAGCTGAATCATCTGGAAGATCGGGTGAAATTTATCTGCGAAGATGTCTTTGAACTGCTTCCAAGGCTGGAAGAGCAGGGAGAGAAATATGATGTGGTCATTCTGGATCCACCAGCGTTTACAAAATCCAGAAACTCCGTGAAAAATGCCGTCAAGGGCTATCGGGAGATCAACCGGAGAGCGATGAAACTGGTGAAGGACGGGGGATACCTGGCAACCTGTTCCTGCTCGCATTTTATGACCTATGAGCTGTTCACAAAGACGATCCATCAGGCGGCACAGAATGTACATAAGCGTCTCCGCCAGGTGGAATACCGCACCCAGGCGCCGGATCATCCGATCCTGTGGGCAGCGGAGGAATCTTATTATCTGAAATTCTATATTTTCCAGGTGTGCGACGAGAAATAGATGTGACAATCCAACAGGCTGAACGGTTACAAAAAGATGGATTTTATGGAGAGGAAAAGGATGAAGAAGAAAACGGTAAAGCGGCAGACAAGCTGTGATTCCTGTGCGAATTATGTGTATGACGAGGATTATGAGTGCTATACCTGTGATGTGAATCTGGATGAAGATGAGATGGCGCATTTCCTGGCGGATACCTTTTATCAGTGCCCTTATTACAGGCTCGGCGATGAGTACGCGGTAGTCAGAAAACAGATGTGACGGGGTGGACGGTTCCGCCTGTGCCGTGAGCGCCGGGCGGCGTGTGGGCAATTGCTTCCCACTCCGGCATCCGGACAGACCGGGGATCGTGTTCGCCCTGTGGCGTTGTGTCATTTTTGGGGACGGCAGGCAGGTCGGACACGGTCCCCGGTCTGTTCGTCTGCAGTCGCAAGAAGCAAATCTGCCCACACACTGCCCGGCGCTCACGGCACAGGCGGAACCTGGTTGTGGCGACAGCAGGGTGAGGGCGGATGGTTATCAAAAAATGTAATATGAGGAGGAGTTTGCAATGAAGACGTTGATTATCAATGGATCTCCCAGGAAAAATGGGGATACAGTTCAGCTGATTAGAAAACTGAAAGAAAAGATTCCGGGAGAGGTTGTGGAGTTTGTCTGTTATCAGAGTGATATCAAGGGCTGTGTGGACTGCCGGTATTGTTGGGAGCATGATGGATGCTGCCGGAAAGACGGGTGGCAGGAACTGGAACAGGTGATCCAGGAGTGTGACAATCTTTTGATCGCGTCTCCGGTTTACTTTTTCGAACTGCCGGGTAAGCTGCTGGATATTTTCAGCCGTGTACAGTCCTTCTGGTGTGCCAGACATTACCGGAAGACAGAGCTGATTCCGAAAGAGAAAAAGGGCGGAATCCTTCTGGTCGGCGGCGGTAATGGGAGCATGGACCGGGCGGTGGCTACAGGGTCCTGGCTGCTGAAGGATATGAACTGTACCAGGATCGCCCCTCCGGTCTGCTGCCACGGCACGGATCGGGTGCCGGCGGAGCAGAATCCGGAGATGGACGGGGAGATTTCCAGGCTGGCAGAATTTTTTTCTCAACCGTAAGTTACTCTGACTCAGCTACAGAAGCATCTGCCCAGAACAGAATGGCCTGTTTCAGAAACTCGGCACAGCCAGGTGTTTTACGGTCATAGTACCCCTGAAAACGACTGTCCGCTGTGTAAGTTTCCGCCAGAGATTTATGGGCTTCCGGATGATAAAAGTTCCAGGTCATACACAGCCACTCCCTGTGTTGCTGGAAAATCCGGCGCCCCTCCTCCCCGGAAGGGGACAGACCGGCAGAGACAGCGCGGTCCAGATCCTCCAGGATTTGATTTCCAAGAGTCTGGAAATGCGAATATTCCTCCTCAGTCATATGCAGGAGCTTCCGGTTGGAAGCATCAATCGCGGCACTCCCATATTTTTCCCGAAGTTCCGTTCCATAGAGTTCTTCGTTTCTTTGAATTGTCTGATGTTTGAAAGCTTCAAATTTTTCTGTATCACTCATCTGATATTCTCCTTTCACATAGGCAAGCGTGCGGCGAACCGTCTGGATCAGCCGCTCAGTCTGAGCCTGACGACGCTCCAAATCCATAAGGTGATCCTCCAACGCACGCACAAGGTCAAAATTTTCCGAATACAAAAGATCTGAAATCTGCGCCAAAGCAAATCCACGCTCGCGATAAAAAAGAATCTGCTGCAGCAAATCCAGTTCCCTCTCCCCATACCACCGATATCCGGAATCATCAACATACAAAGGCTTCAGCAAACCAATCCTGTCATAATAACGCAAAGTCCGCGTACTGACACCCGCCAGCTCCGCAAGCTGCCCGATCGTGTAATCCAAAACCAATCACCTCCTGCACCATCAAGAATAACCCTTTACGCTGCGTCAATGTCAAGAAAATGTTTAAAATTTTTTCTTAAATAAAAAAGCTAGCATCCGTCAGTTTTGCAAAAGCTAACCGCCTTCACCCCGCCGCAGGAGACATCCCCCGCCCGGCGTGTTCGGCATCGTCCCCCACTTTTATAAGTTGTTTTGCAGAAGTTTACTGATTTTTTAGAAGATTAAGAAAAAGACTATTAGCCATTTCCCCCTCCCCTGTTATATAATAAACCTGTACCCAAACAACAGGTTCTCTCCTGACAGAGGATCACAGAACAATCCCCTGTTGCGGAAGCGGAACACAGTCATACAGGACGAAAGGAACAAAGCATATGAGAATAAAAGAGATGATTGATCAGGATATAGAAATAATCAGAGAACTGCGTACCAGACTTCTGGTTCACCTGGGAATTCTGAAACCGGTAAAGGTGACAGCACGCAGAGAGATGGAAAGAAACCGCCGCAATTTTTAATCAAAAAAACTGCTGGAATGAATTTTCAAACACGCTCTAGCACTACGAAACGGTGTCAGGGGTATTTTTTTGGTTTATAGTATCACATTCTCGGTAACAGAAGGGAAAGGATCATCCCAAAGGGTGAAAAGCAGCCTTGGAAATGTCATAAGGGACGCGGTGTTTTGCATATGCTGAACAAAAGGAATGCCAGAGGATAACAGGAAATGGCATATGAAACATATCAGATAGTGACAGGTATCATCACAGCAATCCAGGATCAGTCCAACGACTGCTGTTCCAAACTGCTCACGATCCGTGGTGACGGACAGGAAACACAGTTTGCGGTGTCCGGACGAACGATGGTGATCAACAATACCATGCTGCGATTGGGTATGAGGATCGCGGCGTTCTATGACACCAGCCTTCCGACGCCGGCAATTTATCCGCCGAGGTACCAGGCGGAGCTCATCACAATGCTCTGGAGAAATCAGAGTGTAAAGCTGGGATATTTTGATGAAAATCTGCTGGCAGGTGACGGTTCCCTCCAGCTGAATGTGGACCGGCAGGTGAAGATCACAACGGCAAATGGCCAGCGGTTCAGCTGCAGCCCGGGGAATGAGATGCTGCTGGTCTATTATACGGCGGTGACAAGAAGTATTCCGCCGATGACAACGCCACAGAGGATCATCGTAATGTGTCCATGAAAAAAAGAAAGTCGAAAGTAATCCGATCAAACGTTACAGGGGAAGACTGCTGGTTACTGCATGACCAGCGGTCTTCCCCTGTACTCTTTTTTGCGGTGGTTAAGACAGAAGAATGGTTTTCTGCATGTAAGCATTCAGCAGGCAAAACAGTTTTCCTTACTTTGTGTCAGATTTCAAAAAGCTTAGTGAAATCTGTCCGTATCTGTGCTATTATGAGATTGTATGAAAAAGCAGTGAAATATATTTGAAAAATCCAGTCAGTGGATTTCGTGAAAGGGAAGATTCAGATATATTTACAGAAAAGGAGGATTTTGTCATGGAAAATACAGTATTGACGGCGATGAAAGAAAGAAGAAGCATCCGGAAGTACAAAAAAGAACAGATCAGCGACGAACAGCTGCATGCAATCCTGGAGGCGGCGACGTACGCGCCCACAGGAATGGGAATGCAGTCTCCGGTTATGGTCGTTGTTCAGAGACCGGAACTGATCCAGAAGCTGTCCCGGCTGAACGCACAGGTGATGGGGTCAGAAAATGATCCCTTCTACGGCGCACCTACGGTTGTGGTTGTTTTGGCGGATTCTTCCCGCGGCACCTGTGTGGAGGATGGTTCGCTTGTGATGGGATCGCTGCTTCTGGCGGCGCATGCGGTCGGCGTGGATTCCTGCTGGGTTCACCGGGCAAGGGAAGTGTTTGAAAGCGCCGAAGGCAAAGAATTACTGAAAGAATGGGGGCTGTCGGAGAATTATATCGGTATCGGAAACTGCATTCTCGGTTATCGTGACTGCGAATATCCGCAGCCAAAGGAAAGAAAAAAAGACTATATTATTTACGCGTAAAGGATAGGCATATGTATCATATTATGATCGTGGAAGATGACCCGCTGATCGCGAAGGCGGTCGGTGAGACGCTCTCTTCCTGGGGAATGGAAGTACATTGCGTGGAAGATTTTCAAAATGTGATGGCAGAATTTACATCTTTCGCGCCCCAGCTGGTGCTGCTGGACATTTCTCTGCCTTTTTACAATGGATATCACTGGTGCCAGGCAATCCGCCAGGTATCGAAGGTACCGGTGATCTTCCTTTCGTCAGCGTCGGACAAGATGAATATTATCCTGGCGGTCAATATGGGAGCGGATGATTTTATCGCAAAACCTTTTGACCTGAATATCCTGACGGCAAAGGTACAGGCGCTGCTGAGGCGGACCTATGATTTTGGCAAAGAGACAAACCTTCTGGAACACAGGGGAGCGATCCTGGATACCAGCAGCGGAATCCTGAATTATCAGGGGCAGCGCGTGGAACTGACGAAAAATGAGTGGAGGATCCTTCAGGTCCTGATGGAGAATAAAGGAAAGGCTGTGAGCAGGGATACGCTGATGATGCGGCTCTGGGAGTCCGACAGCTTTATCGACGACAATACGTTGACGGTCAATGTGACACGGCTTCGCAGAAAGCTGGAGGAAGCCGGGCTGGAAAATTTCATACGCACGAAAAAAGGCGTAGGGTATCTTGTGGAGTGAAGATGAAACTATTTGCCAATTATCTGAAAAAAAATGTCCCGATCTTTCTCTGGACGGTATGCTTCCTGGGAATGTTCGTGCTGGTCTGCTTTCTGTACGGCGTTCCGGTACAGCCGGCTTTTTATACCGCTCAGGTATCCGTGGTGTTCGGAATCCTGGCGCTGACGGTTGGTTTTTTCCGTTTTCGCAGAAAATGGAAGGAACTTGCCAAAGCGAAGGAGGACATCCTCTATACGGAGGAACTGCCAAAGGCAGAGACTGTTATTGAAAAAGAATACCAGGAAATTGTGGCGGAACTGAAAAAAAAGATGAGTGAGCTGGAGGAAAAAGACCAGTCCTCCTACCGGGAAATGATCGAGTATTATACCATGTGGGTGCATCAGATTAAGACGCCCATCGCTGCAATGCGCCTGCTGCTGCAGCAGGAGGAGAGCGACAAAAACAGAGAACTTTTGTCAGAACTTTTCAAGATTGAACAGTATGTGCTGATGGTCCTCCAGTATCTGCGGCTTGGAAGTGAATCCAACGATCTGGTGCTGAAGCGGCAGAGCCTTGACGATATCATTCGCCAGGCGGTTAAAAAATATGCGCCGCTGTTTATCCGGAAAAAACTCACGCTGGTGTATGAGCCGGTGAACTGTCAGGTGCTGACGGATGAAAAATGGCTGGAATTTGTTCTGGAACAGATTCTGTCCAATGCGATCAAGTATACGAAACGGGGAAGCGTGGCAATCTATATGGATGAACAGGCAGAAAAGACCCTGGTGATTGCAGACACAGGAATCGGCATTGCCGCCGAAGATATCCCGAGAGTCTTTGAGAAGGGCTATACCGGCGGCAATGGAAGATATGAAAAGAGTTCCACCGGGATCGGCTTGTATCTGTGCCGGCGTGCGCTGAAACGATTGTCCCATACGATCCGGATTGAATCAGAACTGGGACAGGGAACAAGAATCTATATCAACCTGGAAACGGTTCACCTGGACAGTGACTGAATATGAGAAAGCGTAACTGTTCAGCCTGCTGAATGGTTAGGAGGAGGAAACAATGAAAGGAAAATGGAAAGCATCTGATTGGTATACCATCCCAAATCTTCTGGGATATTTCCGGATTCTTTTGATCCCGGTATTTGCGTGGCTGTATCTGCAGGCGGAAACGTCACAGGAGTGTTTCACGGCTGCGCTGGTCATCGGCTTGTCGGGACTGACCGATCTGTTTGACGGAAAAATTGCACGAAAATTCAATCAGGTGACGGAACTTGGAAAATTTCTCGATCCTGTCGCGGACAAACTTACCCTTGGAGTGATCATTGTCTGTCTTGCCACCCGTTACCGGGAAATCTGGCTCCTTGCCGGATTGTTCCTGATCAAGGAAGGCTTTATGGCAGTGATGGGCATGCTGCTGCTCCGCAGAAACGGAAGAAAACTGGACGGAGCCAAATGGTTCGGAAAAGTCTGCACAGCAGTTTCCTATGTAGTAGTATTCTTTTTGCTCCTTCTGCCGGATCTCCCCCTCGCAGCAGTCCGGACCCTTGTCATCCTGTGTGCGGTAGTAATGGTTTACACCCTCTGCTGCTATATTCCCGTATTCCGAAAAATGTGGAAAGAACCATAACACCTCATGATCAGGAAAACGGCCGCCCTGCGGGCGGTCGTTTTCCGTCCGCCTCCCAAAATGACAAGAATGTAAGGTTACGGTGGGAAATGTAAGAGAAAGCTAAGGCGTCCGAACCGGACCTTTGTTATAATGAAGCCATCAAAAACAAGGAGGCATAACAAATGGCAGTTTTGGAAGTCAATCATTTAAAGAAAGTATATACTACCCGACTGGGAAACAACCATGTACAGGCACTGAGCGACGTGAATTTTACTGTGGAGAAAGGAGAGTTCACTGCGATCATGGGTGAATCCGGAAGCGGAAAGACGACCCTGTTGAATATCCTGGCGACCCTTGACAAACCCACCTCAGGAGAAGTGAAACTGAACGGCAGATCCCTGAATACCCTGAAATCCAAGGAAGTGACAGCGTTCCGCCGGGAAAACCTTGGTTTCGTTTTTCAGGATTTCAACCTGCTGGATACCTTTTCTCTGGAAGACAATATTTATCTGCCGCTGGTGCTGGAGGGAAAATCTTATCCGGAGATGAAGAAGAAGGCGGAACCGCTGGTGAAAAAACTGGGAATCGAAAAGATCCTATCCAAGTATCCTTACGAGGTATCCGGGGGACAGAAACAGAGAACGGCAGTGGCGCGGGCGCTGATCACCGGTCCGCAGATTATCCTCGCCGACGAACCAACCGGAGCGCTGGATTCCCGTGCGTCGGACACTCTGCTTCAGCTGTTTGAGGACATCAATGAGGAAGGGCAGACAATCCTGATGGTAACGCACAGTGTCAAAGCGGCATCCCACGCCGGACGGGTACTGTTCATCAAGGACGGGGAAGTCTTCCATCAGCTGTACCGGGGATCTCTGTCCAGAGAGGAAATGTATCAGAAGATCTCGGATACACTGACGATCATTGCGACGGGTGGTGAGCATTATGAGTAAGTTACTGTATGCAAAGCTGGCGGCGAGCAACCTGAAGAAAAACCGGCAGAATATCCTGCCCTACCTGCTGTCCAGCATCGGAACGGTCATGATGTTTTTCATCATGGCATCCATCTCCGCCAACGAAGGCCTGAACCAGATGTATGGAGCGCAGTATATCACTATGGTGACAGAATTTGGCGTCGGGATCATCGGGCTGTTTTCTGTGGTGTTCCTGATTTACAGCAACAGTTTCCTGATGAAACGGAGAAAAAAGGAATTCGGGCTTTTTCATATTCTCGGAATGGAGAAGAAACATATCGCGCTTGTCCTGTTTTTTGAAAATCTGTACCTGCTTGTGATCGCGCTTGCGGCTGGAATCGGACTTGGAGTTTTGCTGTACCGCCTGATGTTTTTGATCCTTGTCAAGCTGACGGGCATTGAAGGAACCTTCGGTTTTCAGTTTTATGGGTCCGCGCTGGGAAACACAGTGATACTGCTGGCGGTAATCTACCTGATTAATTTTCTGCTGGGTCTCCGCCAGATTCAGAAATCAGAACCCATCGAATTGCTCAAGGGCAGCCAAGTGGGGGAGAAAGAGCCTAAGGCAAAAATTTTGAGCATCCTTACCGGCGTGGTCACATTGGGAGCCGGCTATTATCTGGCGATCACCTGCGAGAGTTCACTGGAGGCATTTACCACATTCTTTCTTGCTATCGTGCTGGTCGGTGTGGGAACCCAATGCCTGTTTTCGTCCGGAAGCATTGCACTTCTGAAAGCGATGAAACGAAACAAATGGTACTATTATAAGCTGAATCATTTCACCGGCGTTTCCGGAATGCTGTACCGGATGAAGCAGAATGCTGCAGGACTGGCAAATATCTGTATCCTTTCCACCGGAGTGCTTCTTGTCATTTCCATTACTGCATGCCTGTGGACTGGAGTGGATAATTCTGTAAAAAACCGTTATCCATCCCAGATTAGTGTCAACGGAAACAATCTGAGTGATGAACAGATTGAAAGTTATGTACAGCTTATTCAGCAGAGTCTTTCGGACCAGGGGCTCACGCCAGAAACCTTTACGGATGAGAGAGCGATCACTGCGACAGTGCTGCGGCATCAGAACCGATTTTACGCGCCGGATGAAAACACGGCTGTTACAGAGTTGAGAAACAGCGAAGGTATTTATATTCTGACGGCGGATGATTATCAGATCTGGACAGGAGAAAGTCTGTCAGTGAAAAAAGGAACCGCCGTGGTCATCCCGGAAAAGAAAGATGATACATTTGCATATGAGACAGTTGAGATTGGTGAGAAGGTTTGGAAAGCACAGGCAATGACCAGTGATGTGCTTCAGAAAGAGGAAGGGGATGTGATTGTTACAACATACTTGATTTTTTCCGATCAGGAGGAGGTGCAGACGGTTCTGGAAGCACTTGGCGTCACAGAGTATGTTGGGACAAGCTGGAGCTGTGATATGGATTTTCATCTGTCGGAAGAGGAACAGATAACCGTCGGTCACCGGATTGACGAAGCATTGGCAGCGTCTCAGGCGGATAGTGCCGGTGTATGGGTGGAGATCCGGGAAGAACAACGTCCGGGGATGGAAGCTCTCTATGGAGCGGTCTTGTTTTTTGGAATTTTTGTAGGTCTTCTGTTCCTGATGGGAACTGTGATGATTATTTATTACAAACAGGTATCGGAAGGCTATGATGACAGAGAACGGTTCCAGATTATGCAGAAAGTCGGCATGAGCCGGAGAGAAGTGAAGAAATGTATCCATTCCCAGGTGCTGACGGTATTTTTCCTCCCGCTGGTGACTGCAATGATCCATACAGTGGTTGCATTCCCGTTTATGACCAAGATCATGCGTCTGTTGAATTTCAGTAATGTCCATGCGTTCATGATTGCCACAGGAATCACCATTGCTGTATTCGCGGTTGTGTATGTGATCGTATATGCGGTTACCGCAAGAACTTATTACAATATTGTGGAGGAATAATTCTCTGAAGTGTGTTTGAAACTTAAAGAAACGAATGTTCATACACACACCAGAGAAGCAAAGAAAGCTGTAAAATTTGGCGTTGAATTTTACAGCTTTCTTTCATATAATGATATCGTTATATCACCCGGTGAAAGCAGTTCGCTTTGGCCGGTTTTTTGAATGATGTTTCTATTTTCAGCGAGAAGAGAAAAAAGGAGAGCGAAATGAACTATAAAATGGTGATCCAGTATGACGGCACCCGCTACGACGGATGGCAGAAACAGGGAAATACAGACAGGACCATTCAGGGCAGGCTGGAGCAAGTGCTGTCCAGAATGGAAGGAGAAGAGATTGAGATACACGGGGCAGGACGGACCGACGCAGGCGTGCACGCAAAGGGACAGACGGCTAACGTGAAACTTCGCACAGAGTATTTGCCGCAGGAACTGCAGGAGACGCTGAACCGGTATCTTCCGGAAGATATCGAAGTGACGGAAGTGACTGTGGTTCCGGAGCGGTTTCACAGCCGCCTGAATGCGGTGGGAAAGACATACTCCTACCGTCTGTCGGTGGATCGCCGGAAACATGTGTTTGAGCGGAAATTTCTGTATCAGTACGGCAGGCCGCTGAATCTGGATGCCATGCGGGAGGCGGCAGGATATTTTATGGGAACCCATGATTTCAGAAGCTTCTGCGCAAATCGCAGGATGAAAAAGTCTACGGTCCGGACGATCAGCAGCATCAACATGAAAGAAGAGGATGGGATCCTTACGATTATCTTTCAGGGAGATGGTTTCCTGTACCATATGATTCGGATTCTGGTGGGAACACTGCTGGAAGTGGGGGAAGGAAAAAGAAGCCCGGACGACATGGAGGGAATACTGGAAGCCAGAGACAGGCAGGCGGCAGGACCGTTGGCTCCTGCGGAGGGACTGACTCTGGAGGAAGTTTATTATCAGAAGATATGACAGGCTGTCACAGTTCCTGACTCTGTTGCGGGCAGGTGGAAACAATCTATTATGACGGGATGGATTATCAGCCAGGCACCCGGGCGGCTGGCTTGACGGGCAGTTTTATCAATGATAAACTGATAGCAGAAAGAGGGGGAATACAGACAGAAAGGCAGGGTGAAGCGGTTATGACGATGAATGAACTGATCAAAGTGCTTGAAATGCAGGAGGAAATTCTGCAGTTTTCTCATTTTACAAACGCAGACGCATGGGAGCTTGGAAGTATGATTCTTCTGGAGGCCAGAAGACGGGGTGTTTCAGTGGCAGTGAGTATCCGGCTGAATAACGGACTTACCGTGTTCCAGTACTGTGACGACGGTATGACGAAATACAACCAGGAACTGATGCGCAAAAAATGCAACACGGTACAGCTGACGGAACACAGTTCCCTGCATCTGTATATGATGGGCACGCAGAGTGAGGAGAGCCTGAATCAGATGGCTCTGGATCCGGCGGAATATATTGCCCTTGGCGGCGCATTCCCGATCCGTGTGGAAGAGGTCGGAGTGATCGGCGCGGTCGTGGTTTCCGGACTTGGACAGGTTTCGGATCATGACCTCCTGATAAAATGCATCGGAAAATATCTTCATGTGGATGAAGTGCCGAGAATCCGCCAGATGTAAGAAATGCGGACGAAAGTGGTCAGGACCAGTACGTGTGTACGGCGGGTCCTGACCGCTTTCGTTTCACTTTCAAATGTGTTTTCAAATGGATTCCAGAAGGGTTTTCATGTCCTCAGGAAGCGGGGAGGTAAAGTGCAGCGGCTCGCCGGTGATCGGGTGAAGGAATTTCAGTTCCGCGGAGTGCAGTGCCTGGCGGCTGATCGGATGGACCGAGCCCGGAGCATAGAGCGTATCGCCGAGAAGCGGGTGACCGATGGAAGTCATATGCACCCGGATTTGATGGGTACGTCCGGTTTCCAGTTTCAGGCGGACATGGGAGAAGGCTTTGCCGGCATGCAGCGTTTCAAAATGCGTGACGGCAGGATCTCCGTGAATGGGATCGGGTACCCGTTCGATGGTGGAACCCTCCTTTCTTCCGATGGGGATGTCAATGGTGCCGGAGAGAGCAGTTGTTCCGAAAACAAGTGCTTCGTAGGTACGTGAAATCTCCCGGCGGCTCATCTGCGCCGACAGGATGGCTCCGCTCAGGGCGTGTTTTGCAATGATGAGCAGACCGGTGGTATCACGGTCCAGACGATTGATGCACCGGAAAGTGAACGGCTGGTTTTTTTGCTGGAAATACCACACCACTCCGTTTGCCAGTGTGTTTTCGTAATTCCCCTGGGAGGGATGCACCGGTGTATCCGCCGGTTTGTCCGCGACCAGCAGGTCTTCATCTTCGTAGACAATACGAAAAGGAACGGGAGCCGCGGGAATCGCGTCGGAGCCCTCTTCCGTGAGAAGAATGGTCAGAAGGTCTCCCGGTTCTGGTTTCTGATTGGTGTATGCCCAGGTGTGGTTCAGGCAGATACCGTTGACCGTGCGTTTCAGATGGGTGAGGATGTGATGGGAATATCCCCGGTTTCGCAGGTACTGTTCGATGGTCTGCTTTTCGTCACCTGGCTGGATGGTATATTTAAAAATTCTTTCCATATGTGCCCTTTTCTGCGCGTTCTGCCCGGGATATCCAGGAGCGGATCCAATGGTGTTTTCAGAAGAAAACAGGTATGAGCGCGCTGGTGTACTTCAGAAACAGTATATTCGCAAACCGAAGAGAATGCAAGGGATGGAAAGGTTTTAAGAAAAAGGAGGGCAGCCATTCGGCAGGATCCGTTCATTTGCTGCGTGGATTGTCTAAAAATGCTATGCTGTAAGTATTAAAATTTCATGAATTGTCAGATAGTTATTGATTTTGAGGAAAAGTAACGTATAATAAAAAGAAGAATACGTTGCTGTGCCGCCGAAAGTGGAAGACGAACGGCAGAGCCGTATGGAAAATACAGCGGTCTGTATAGTCCGAGTTTCAGGTAAAACCGGGAAACAAGGTGCAGGCTGCCGAAATGGAGGTGCAAATGGATGAAAGAGGTAAAAAAGCCTAAGAAATTTATGATATCTTATTATGCGATTGCGCTGATCGTACTTTTGATCCTCAACTTTTTCCTGTTTCCCCGTCTGATGTCTCCGAGAGTCACAGAGGTAGACTACGGAGAGTTTCTGCAGATGGTAGAGAACGGCGAGGTCAAAGAGGTTCAGATCGAAAGCAATCAGATTATTTTTGGCGATAAGTCGGAGCCGGAAAACTATTACAAAACTGGAATTATGAACGATTATCGTCTGATCGACCGTCTGTACGATGCGGGGATCACAGAGTTCGGAAGCCCGATCATCGAACAGATGTCACCGATCCTCAGCATGCTGATCAGCCTTGTGCTGCCCATCGTGCTGATCGTAGCAGCGGGTCAGTTTCTGATGAACCGTATGGCAAAAAAGATGGGCGGCGGCATGGGAAATGCCATGAGTTTTGGAAAGAGCAACGCAAAAGTCTATGTGCAGTCTGAGACGGGAATCAAATTTTCCGATGTGGCGGGTGAGGACGAAGCAAAAGAGATTCTTTCGGAAATTGTGGATTTCCTTCATAACCCGCAGAAATATACGGAAATCGGAGCAAAAATGCCAAAGGGCGCCCTGCTGGTAGGACCGCCGGGTACCGGTAAAACCCTGCTGGCAAAGGCGGTCGCAGGAGAAGCGGATGTGCCGTTTTTCTCCATTTCGGGTTCCGAGTTTGTTGAGATGTTCGTCGGAATGGGAGCGGCAAAGGTCCGCGACCTGTTTCAGCAGGCAAATGAGAAAGCGCCGTGTATCGTCTTCATCGATGAGATTGATACCATCGGCAAGAAGCGTGACGGCGGCGGATTCTCCGGAAATGATGAGCGCGAGCAGACACTGAACCAGCTGCTGTCCGAGATGGACGGTTTCGACGGACGAAAGGGCGTTGTTATTCTGGCAGCCACCAACCGTCCGGATTCCCTGGATCCTGCCCTTCTGCGTCCCGGCCGTTTCGACCGCCGTGTTCCGGTAGAACTTCCGGATCTGAAAGGTCGTGAAGAGATCCTGAAGGTACACGCAAAAAATATCCGCATCGGCGACAACGTGGATTACAACGCCATCGCCCGAATGGCGTCCGGCGCATCCGGCGCGGAACTTGCCAATATGATCAACGAGGCTGCGCTGCGTGCCGTACGCGACGGAAGAAAATACGTCACTCAGGCGGATCTGGAGGAAAGTGTGGAGGTTGTTATTGCCGGATATCAGAAGAAGAACAAGATCATGTCCGACAAAGAGAAGCTGATCGTAGCCTACCATGAGATCGGACATGCCCTGGTAGCGGCGCTCCAGAGCCATTCCGCTCCGGTTACCAAGATTACGATCATCCCAAGAACCTCCGGTGCACTGGGATACACGATGCAGGTGGACGAAGATGAACACAACCTGATGAGCAAAGACGAGCTGCAGAACAAGATCGCCACACTGACCGGCGGCCGGGTGGCAGAGGATCTGGTCTTCCATTCCATCACCACCGGAGCTTCCAATGATATTGAGCAGGCGACAAAACTTGCCCGTGCGATGGTGACGAGATTCGGAATGAACGATGAATTCGGAATGGTAGCCTTTGAGACGGTGACCAACCAGTATCTTGGCGGCGATACGTCTCTGATGTGCTCCGACAAGACCTCCGCAACCATCGACGGAAAAGTGGTGGAGATTGTAAAGCAGCAGTACGCAAAAGCAGAAGAACTGCTTCGCACCAATATCCAGAAACTTCACCAGCTGGCGAAATACCTGTATGAACGGGAGACGATTACCGGCGACGAGTTTATGGAGATACTGAACGCAGAACTGCCGCAGATAGAGACTTATCAGACGTCAGAAGATGATGAATGATATTCTCTTTGATAAAATAAGTTTACGGACAGGCTTCCGGATCGATCAAAGCAAGGATCGGTCCGGGAGCCTGTCTGTTTTCTGCTTTCTGTAACGTGTTCTGCAAGCAGCAGTGACAAGAATGAGACTGATTTCATGTGAAATTTGTTGTATTGAAGAACGGTTCTAATAAGTATATAATGAAGATAAAGAAGTTTGATTATTATACATTTTTGAAAAAGAAAATAATGAATAAAAACACTGATTCATAAATTTTTGAAAAATAGACGGAAAGATAAAAAATTTATTGATAAAGCATTGACAAAAGAGTTCTATAAGTGTAGTATATAAATACACTACAAGAGTAGAAAAATAAAAACAAAGATGCAGGAAGCAAAGAAACGTATCATCGGAATTGTCAGGGAACGCTGACGATTTCCCGTACAAAGGAGGTGCGGAATATGCAGAAAAACTGGAGAAAGAAAGTCCTGACAGGCATGGGAATTCTGGCAGGCGCGTTTGTGCTGACGACAGCAATGGATCCTGCAAGCGTTTCTGCGGAACCGGATGCCATGGAAGAGATCATCGGGCACGGAGAATGGAAGCAGGAAGGAGACCAATGGTATTACTATCAGGATGGAGAAATGCTGAAGAACTGTTGGGTAAAGGACGGGATCAACTGGTTTGTTCTGAACGAGGACGGAAGCATGAAAGCGGATGAACTGATCGTCATCGACGGCGATCTGTACTATTTCCGGAGCTGGGGAGCGATGCTGTACAACAGCTGGCATATGGATGCAGCTGGAAATCTGTATTATTTCCGTGACTGGGGCGGCGCGCTGAACACCGGCTGGAACGAACTCGACGGCGACTGGTACTACTTCGATCAGGAGACCTGTGCGGCGAAAAGAGATGTAATGGAAACGATCGATGTTGATTTGTATGCTTTCGACCGGAACGGAAGAATGATTCATGATACCTGGCAGTCGGATGGGGACGGAAACCGCTACTATTTCCGCAGCTGGGGAGGCGCACTGAATACCGGCTGGAAGGAACTTGACGGTGACTGGTACTACTTTGACCAGGAAACATGTGCGGCGAAAAGAGACGTGATGGAAACCATCGATGTCGATTTGTATGCCTTTGATCGGAGCGGAAGAATGATTCATGATACCTGGCAGTCCGATGCGAACGGAAACCGGTATTATTTCCGGAACTGGGGCGGCGCACTGAATACCGGCTGGAAAGTGCTGGACGGTGCCTGGTATTACTTTGACCGGGAAACCTGCCGGGCACATGCGGATTGTGTGGAAACCATCGAAGGAAATGTTTATGCGTTTGATGAAAACGGAGTCATGAAACACGATGTCTGGGTACAGGACAACGGCAAGCTGTACTACCTCCGGGACTGGGGCGCTGCACTGAATATCGGCTGGAGGCAGATGGACGGCGAATGGTATTATTTCGACCAGGAGACCTGCGCCGCTTATGCAGACACGATCCGGAAAATCGACAACGATGTTTACGGATTTGATGCAGACGGCAAAATGCTCCATGACTGCTGGGCAGAAGCAGACGGAATCCATTACTACTTCCGCGGCTGGGGCGGCGCATTCCACGACCAGACCGTTACCATTGACGGAAAAGAATATGTATTCGATAGCAGCTGCAACGGAGTCTTAAAAGAAGAAGAGCCGGAAGAAATCAAAGTGACTGAGATCACAGTATCCGGACAAACAGAAATGTATGTGGGAGATACCCAGAAGCTGGAGGCGGCAGTCCTTCCGGAAAATGCATCCGACAAAAAGGTAACCTGGATCTCCGACAATGAAGAAATCATCACAACAACAGAAGACGGAACCATTACAGCGGCAAAAGCAGGAACCGCAGTGATCACAGCGAAAGCAGCCGACGGCTCAGAAGTAACAGGCACGCTGGAAATCACGGTAACGGAGAAACCGGTTGCTGTGACAGAAATCACCATCACCGGACAGAACGTGATGACCGTCGGAGACAGCCAGATCCTGAAACTGGATATTCAGCCTGAAACAGCTGCCAGTCAGGAAGTAACCTGGAGCTCCGATCATCCGGAAATCCTTGCTGTTACCCAGAAAGGAAAAGCAGAAGCGAAAACACCTGGCACAGCAACCATTACAGCCGAAGCAGAAGACGGATCAGGCGTAAAAGGAACTATCCAGATTACAGTGGAAGAAGCAATCGTTGAAGCAGAGAGCCTGACCATCACAGGCGTTGAAGGTGACACCCTGCATCTGACAGAAGCAGGCCAGACCGTACAGCTCGGTGCAGAAATCCTGCCGGAAAACACAACAGACAAAACCATAACATGGGAAACAGACCAGCCGGAGGTAATAACCATCGATGAAACCGGCCTGGTAACAGCCAAAACAAATGGAACCGCGAAAATCACCGCGAAAACCACCAACGGCATAAAAGCAGAACTCACCGTAACGGTAGAAATCACATCGGAAGAAACGACGCTTCCAGAAGAGACATCTCCAGAAGTGACACCTCCGGAGACAACACTCACAGAAGAATAGACTAAAACACAACAAATGATCAAAAGCAAAATAATCTAAGGTAAAATAATACGAAAGAAGCCCTCATCCACCGCATTCATCCACCAGAACACGGCAGAATGCCGCCCGATGGCGTCCGCAGCCTTCTGCCGTGTTCGTCCCCCCCTTATTTTGACTTTTTTCAGGGTTTTCCATTGATTTTTTTTATGTTATAATATATGCTATATGCAGAAAACTCCATAAGTGCATGCCTGAAAACAAAAGCAAAACCGTAACAGTTCAGTGGACTGAACGATTACGAAAAACTTTCAGACATACATATGAGCATCAAAGTGATAAGGAGCACAAGGATGAAAAGAAAGCAAGCGTTAAAAGTAATGGGAATGGTATTGGCAGGTTCCCTGGTGCTTTCCGAAGCGTCTCCGGTTCCTGTGCGCGCAGCGTCTGCGGCTGTTCAGAGCAGTCAGGAGCAGGACGTTTCTGACGAACAGGAAACCTCGGAAAACGCCGCAGTCTGCTACATAGATACAAAGAATGGCAATGACAAGAACGACGGTTCTTCGCCGGAAAACGCGGTGAAATCTCTGAAACAGGCGAGAAAGCTGTATCAGGAAATGCAACAGAGTTCCGAAGAACAGTCCGAAAATGAGAAAAAAGGTGAATCCGGCAAAGAGCAGCCGGAAGCGGAAAAAGAAGTAAAAGGATATTTTGTTGTCTGTGGAATGACGGAAAAGGAGCTGGAAAAATATCTGGCAGAAGAAGAGAAAGCCCTGAAAAAAGGGGAAACGCTCATTCCTTCTGAGACGGAAATTCTGACAGAGACCGCTTATGAAGCGATGATCGCGGAACAGCAGGCGAAACCCACCGCATCACCGGACGATGGAGAAGGAAATACTGTTCCAACACCGGGAAGCACACCGATACCGGATCAGCCGGAAAATGAAGAGACCGAGGATCCGGAGAATGGAACAGAGATAACGCCGACTCCAACAGAGACGCCGGAATCGCCAGAAACGACACCGACGCCGGAAGCAACGCCAACGCCGGAGGTAACCCCGACGCCGACAGCAGCGCCGGAACCGACAATGACGCCGGAAGCAACCCCGACTCCGACGGAGACGCCGGAGGCAACCCCGACTCCGACAGAGGCACCGGAAGCAACGCCGACGCCGGAACCAACGGAGACTCCGGAGGCAACGCCGACGCCGACAGAAACCCCAGAGGCGACACCGACACCGGAACCGACAGAGACCCCAGAGGCAACTCCAGCCCCGGAGGCGACCCCGACGCCTGGAACCGATGAAAAGCCAACGGAAACACCGGATAATCCTGGTGAGGACGGAGAAGAGACGGACAATGGTGAAGACCAGGATTCCGAAGACCAGGAAGATCCTTCCGGTGAGACAAAGCCGGAGGATGGAAAAGAGGAAGAGACTCTTCCGGAAGATCCGGACGGCGGAAGCCTGCTGGACGGAAAACTGCAGAAGGAAGAACCGTCGGAAGGAGATGCCCTGCTGAAGCAGGAATTCCCGATGCAGAAAATCTCAATGCTGGATGAAATCATGCTTCTGGACGAAACTGCCGGGGAAACTGAGACAGCTGAAACAGAAGAGGCAGCGGCAGAAGAAACGAAAGAAACAGAGAAATCCGGCGAAGACCTTTCAGAGGAAGAACCTCGTCTTCTGGCGGAGACCGGAAATAGCGCTCCTTCCGCATCAGAGATGGCTGCCAATGCACAGGCTTCGGGAATTGCGCTGCTGCGTGCTCCGGGAACGATCATCGTAGGGCCGGATAATTATGATAAGAAACCTACGACGACACCGGCGCCGGAGAACCAGAATTCCGACGGGGATTCTTCCAAGAAAACACCGGCAGTCACAGAAGCGCCTGTGGTTACGGAAAGACCGTCCGGAAACCGGACCAATACGTCCACAAGGACACCTCAGAAAAAGACGGATACCAACACCAGTATTAAAACCTATCCGGTACAGACCGGGGATACGGCGATGATCCTGCCGCTTTCCATCAGTACCGTCCTGTCCGGAATGGTGCTGGCAATGCTGTCCGCGCTTCATATTCAGAACAAGCGAAGAGAAAAGGATCTTGCATGGCTGAAATTCCGCCAGGAAAATCCGCTGAACCGCGACGAAGAATAATGGAATAAACCGCAAAACCCTTCCATATGATAACGTATGGGAGGGTTTTTTATGGACCAGAGTAAAAGCCGGATACAAACGATAAAAAATCTCCTGGGAGCGCTCCTTTGCTCCTGGGTGGTTACGGCAGTTCTGCTTCTGGTGCTTGCGCTCCTTCTGTGGAAGCTGAATCTGAAAGAGGGACAGATTTCGGTCGGGATCACTGTGACGTATCTCCTTTCCTGTTTCGCTGGCGGCTGGGTGCTGGGGCGCAGAACGCAAAAGCGGAAGTTCCTGTTTGGGATTCTTCTTGGAGTCTGCTATTTTTTACTGCTGCTTGCAATCTCCATGATCGCGCATCCGGGAGGGCTGCCTCAGCTTCGGGAAATCCTGACTTCTCTGGCACTCTGCGCGGCGGGAGGAATGGCGGGGGGAATGCTTTCGTAAAAAAATACTTTAAAAATGAAAGCCGATGTGATATAATATCGACAATCAAGTACTATAAAGGAGGAGTGTGCCATGAAACACATCAAAACTTTAAATACAAAAAGCTTACAGAATACAATGAAAAAAGGCGGATGCGGCGAGTGCCAGACATCCTGTCAGTCTGCATGCAAGACATCTTGTACAGTAGGAAATCAGAGCTGCGAACATACAAAATAAAATGTGTACAGCATTGTTCTGCCGTTTCCGGAGAAATCCGGCGGCTGGCTGCTGTGCGCAGCGAAAAGCAATGTTCCCGGATACCGGCAGTGTCGGATTTGGGAACATTCTTTGTTGAGCGAAGAGTAATCGTTCAAGCGGCTGAACGGTTACAACAGAAGAGAATTATGAGGCCGGGGAGTCTGATTTATCAGGCTCTTTGCTTTGTGTCCATAGATAAGGAAATGAAATACATTACATAGAGAAAGGAACAAGAACTGTGATCCATCAGTATAAAAACAATGGCTACAACATGGTGCTGGATGTGAACAGCGGCTCCGTACATGTGGTCGACGATGTTACCTATGACGTGCTTTCCCTGCTGGATCAGGGAAAACAGGAGGAAGAGATCCAGGAAGCGCTCAAAGACCGGTATCCTGCGCAGGAGATCCATGATGCTGCGCAGGAATGTCAGGAGCTGAAGGAAGCGGAAATGCTCTTCACAGACGATGTTTATGAAGGAGCGATCGAGATGTTCGCGGAGCGTCCGACGGTGGTCAAAGCGCTGTGCCTGCATATCGCCCATGACTGTAACCTTGCCTGTCGCTACTGCTTTGCGGAGGAAGGCGAGTACCATGGACGCCGTGCCCTGATGTCTCTGGAAGTTGGAAAAAAGGCACTGGATTTCCTGATCGCCAACTCCGGATTGAGAAGAAACCTGGAAGTGGATTTCTTCGGCGGAGAACCACTGATGAACTGGCAGGTGGTCAAAGATCTTGTAGCGTATGGAAGGGAACAGGAAAAGATCCACAATAAAAATTTCCGTTTTACTCTGACGACCAACGGTGTTCTGCTGGACGACGAGGTGATGGAATTCTGTAACAAAGAGATGGGAAATGTGGTTCTGAGCATCGACGGAAGAAAAGAAGTTCATGATTTCATGCGCCCATTCCGGAAAGGGGCCGGCAGTTATGATCTGATCGTGCCGAAATTCCAGAAATTTGCCGAGAGCAGAAATCAGGACAACTATTATGTCCGTGGAACCTTTACCCATTATAACCTGGATTTTGCGGCGGATGTGCTTCATCTGGCGGATCTCGGCTTCAAACAGATCTCAGTGGAACCGGTAGTTGCGCCTCCTACGGAGGATTATGCCATCCGTGAGGAGGATCTTCCGATCATCTTTGAGCAGTATGATATTCTGGCAAAAGAGATGATCAAACGCCATAAAGAGGGAAGAGGCTTTAACTTCTTCCATTTCATGATCGACCTGACCGGGGGACCGTGTGTGTATAAGCGTCTGTCCGGATGTGGTTCCGGAACGGAATATCTGGCGGTGACACCGTGGGGAGATTTTTATCCCTGCCATCAGTTTGTAGGAAACGAAGAGTTCCTGCTTGGAAATGTGGACGAAGGCATTGTGCGCACGGATCTCACCTGCGATTTCAAGAAATGCAATGTTTACTCCAAAAAAGAATGCTCCTCCTGCTTCGCGAGATTTTACTGCAGCGGCGGATGTGCAGCCAATTCTTACAATTTTACAGGTAAAATCAATGACGTATACGAAATCGGCTGTAAAATGCAGCAGAAACGTATCGAATGCGCCTTGATGATAAAAGCCGCGCTGGCGGAAGAAGAATAAGCAGAAAAGAGGAAACAGACATGATGAAGAAGAAACAGAGTATCGCTGTCCTCGTCATCGCCGTACTTGTGACGGTCCTGCTTGGCTGGACGACGATCGTGGGCTGGGGTCCGACAGGCACCGGCGCCATGAAGAACATCAACCTGGGGCTGGATCTCTCCGGAGGTGTCAGCATTACTTACCAGGCCGTGGATGAGAATCCTTCCGCGGAGGATATGAGCGATACCAGGTACAAGCTGGAACAGCGTGCTTACCAGTACAGCACCGAGGCTCAGGTTTATCAGCAGGGAGACAACCGGATCACCATCGATATTCCAGGTGCGACCAATGCCAATGATATCCTTCAGGAACTGGGACAGCCGGGAAGTCTGTACTTTATCGCCCAGACGGATGCGGATGGAAACCAGAACTACACCTATGATGCCACCGTCGGGAATTATGTGCTGAACGGCAAGACCATTGAAGAGCTGGAAGAAGACGGTTCTGTGGTCCTGACCGGAAGGGATGTGGAGTCTGCGGAAGCTACGCATATCCAGGCTCAGACCACGCAGGCGACAGAGAGCGCTGTGGAGCTGCATCTGACCGATGAAGGAACGGAAAAATTTGCGGAAGCTACAGAAGCGGCTGTTTCCGCAGGGGAATCCATCGGTATTTACTATGACGGTGAATTTGTCAGTGTTCCGACGGTGCAGACTGCGATCACCGACGGTGTCGCATCCATCACCGGAATGACCAACTGGGAGGAAGCGTCCAATCTGGCGGCTACGATTCGTATCGGCGGACTTTCTCTGGAGCTGGAAGAACTGAATTCACAGGTAGTCGGTGCACAGCTTGGCTCTGAGGCAATCAGTACCAGCCTTATGGCGGGAGTGATCGGTCTGATCCTGATCATCCTGTTTTTGATGGTTGTTTACCGTATTCCGGGCGCGGCAGCCGGATGGGCGCTGGTTCTGTATGTGGAACTGACGCTGGTCTGCCTGAATGCCTTTGATATTACCCTGACTCTGCCGGGTATTGCAGGTATCATCCTGTCCATCGGTATGGCAGTGGACGCGAACGTCATCATCTACGCGCGTATGCGTGAAGAGATGGCCGCAGGAAAATCCATCAGCTCTTCCATCCGGGAAGGTTTCCAGAAGGCATTTTCCGCGATCTTTGACGGAAATATCACCACTCTGATCGCAGCGGCGATCCTGTATATTTTCGGCAGCGGAAGTGTCCGCGGCTTTGCGATAACGCTGGCGCTGGGTATTGTGCTGTCCATGTTTACCGCTCTGGTGATTTCACGTCTGCTGGTCAACAGCCTGTACGGTGTGGGAATCCGTGATATCAAGTGGTATGGACGTCATAAAGAACGCAAGCTGATCCGTTTTGTGGAACACAGAAAGGTTTATTTTATTATTTCTGCCGTTCTGCTTCTGGCGGTTCCGGTGGGAATGATCTTTTTCCATGTGACACAGGGCAGTGTTCTGAATTATAGTATGGAGTTCCGTGGAGGTACTTCCGTCACAGTTCCGTTCAATGAAGATTACACCATCGAGGAACTGGACGCTCAGGTGCAGCCGGTCATCGAAGAGGTGACAGGGGATTCCAATATCCAGATGACAAAGATTATGGATTCCAACAATGTCATGATCCGTACACGTTCGCTCAGCCTGGAAGAAAGGGAGGAAGTGTACGCGAGTCTGGAGGAAAACTTCGGTGTGGACAGTTCTCAGATTACCTTTGAGAATATTTCCGCAACGATCAGTGAGGAGATGAGCCGGAATGCAGCCATGGCGGTGGTGATTTCTATTCTCTGTATGCTGGTTTATATCTGGTTCCGGTTCAAGGACATCCGCTTCGCATCCAGCGCAATCCTGGCACTGATCCATGATATCATTGTGGTGTTCGGTGTTTACGTGTTTGCACGGATTTCTGTCGGCAATACTTTTATCGCATGTATGCTGACGATTCTTGGATATTCGATCAATGCGACGATTGTTATTTTCGACCGTATCCGTGAAAATATGACGCTGGCGAAGAAAGAACCCCTGGAACTGCTGGTGAGCAAGAGTGTCACCCAGACACTGACCAGAAGTATCTACAGTACTCTGACCACGTTTGTTATGGTGTTCATTCTGTTTCTGATAGGCGTATCCTCCATCCGTGATTTTGCGGCACCCCTGATGGTCGGCATCGCGATCGGCGGATATACCTCCGTCTGCCTGACGGGTTCCATGTGGTTCCTGTTCAAGCATATCGGAAAGAACAAGTATGTTCCGGCGCAGGCAGCTGCTGCGGAAGGGATGACAGCGGAAGTGTCTGCTATGGATGGCAGCGGAGCCGTTGTGCAGAAGAAGAAAAAGAAGAAAAAAAGAAAACAGTAATTCTTTTTGAAAAAGAAAACAGGAGGCCGCCCGTCAAAAGACGGGTGATTTCCTGTTTTTGAATTTTTAAGGAAAGGATATAAGGATGGAACGTTGGGTTGTTTCCGCGAAGAAAGCGGATTTTCATGGAATTGCGCAAGAGTTTCAGATCGACCCGGTGATTGCCCGGCTGATCCGGAACCGGGATGTGGTCGGAGAGAAGCAGATCAGGGAGTATTTGTTCGGAGGACTGGAGGATCTCCACGATCCGCTGCTGATGAAGGATATGGAGAAAGCCGTCGGTATTTTGGAAAGGAAGATCCGGGAGGGGAAGCAGATCCGGATCATAGGAGATTACGATATCGATGGAGTGATGTCCACCTACATTTTGCTGACGGGGCTTCGAGAGCTTGGGGCAAAGGTGGATATCAGGATTCCCGACCGGATCGCGGACGGCTATGGGCTCAATGAGAATCTGGTGCGGCAGGCGAAGGAGGACGGAGCGGATACGGTCCTTACCTGTGACAACGGGATTTCAGCGCTGGATCAGATCTGTCTGGCAAAAGAACTGGGAATGACGGTGGTTGTTACGGATCATCATGAAGTTCCCTATGAGGATCTGGAAGATGGTACGCGGGTATTCCGGGTGCCGGAGGCGGATGCGGTGGTAAATCCCAAACAGAAAGATTGTGCCTATCCGTTCAAGGGACTGTGTGGAGGCGCTGTGGCATGGAAGCTGATGCAGGCGGTGTTGAAGCGGTTCGGACATCCGGAGGATGAGATTTATGAATGGCTGGAATTTGCGGCGATCGCTACGGTGGGAGACGTGATGGATCTCCAGGGGGAAAACCGGATCCTGGTCAAGGAAGGATTGAAACGGCTGCATCGTACCAGAAATCTTGGCCTTCAGGAACTGATCCGCGTCCAGGGGCTGGAACCGGAGCAGGTGACTGCCTATCATATCGGTTTTGTGATCGGTCCGTGCCTGAATGCTTCCGGACGCCTGGATACGGCGGAACGTTCACTGGCTCTTCTGCTGGCGGAAGACCGGGAGGAAGCGGCGCGTCTTGCCGGAGACCTGAAGGCGCTCAATGAGAGCCGAAAGGAAATGACCCGCCAGGGCGAGGAAAAGGCGGTCCGGATGGTCGAGGAGTCGGAATTGAAACAGGATAAAGTGCTGGTCGTTTATCTGCCGGAATGCCACGAGAGCCTGGCTGGGATCATTGCCGGGCGTCTGCGGGAGCATTTTCATAAACCGGCGTTTGTCCTCACGAAAAGCGAGGATGGGGTGAAAGGCTCCGGCCGTTCCATTGAGGCATATTCCATGTACGAGGAAATGTGCAAATGCAGAGAATTGTTTACAAAGTTCGGTGGTCATCCCATGGCGGCGGGGCTTTCCCTTGCCAATGAGGAGATGGTGGAGGTGTTCCGGGAAAAGATTAACCGCCTGTCGACGCTGACGGAGGATGATTTTGTGGAGAAGGTGACCATCGACGTGCCGATGCCGGTTTCCTATATTACGAAGCGCCTGATCTCCCAGATGGAGCTTCTGGAACCGTTCGGAAAGGGAAATACCAAGCCTTTGTTTGCCCAGAAAGACTTGAAAGTTTTAAGCTGCAGGATTTTTGGGAAGAATAGGAATGTGGCAAAGCTGCAGATTCAGGACGGCGCCGGTTATCGGATGGACGCGGTGTATTTCGGGGAGGCGGAATCGTTTGCTAAGTATGTTTCGGAGCATCCGGTGCTCTCTCTGACCTACTATCCAACGGTCAATGTGTGGAACGGAAGGGAAAACCTGCAGATCACGATACAGAATTACATGTAGCAGGCATGGTTCCGTCAGCCGTTTCGCTGGCTGGACGGCTGACGGGTCCTGGAGTTCCGTCAGCTGCCGCCTTGATTCTGAGAGGGAATGATGATATACTATATGTTATATTGTCGGGTTTTGTAGCTTGGGGAGCATCTGCCGCCTGAAACACCGCCAAAACCGGAGGTGTTTGGAAGACGGCAGAACTGTAACAGAATACGGATGCCGGGACCAGGATCCCGGTGTAGGGAAAGTGGAGGAGATTAGTTATGAAAAAGCTTGAAGATTATGTGAGAAGTATTCCGGATTTTCCGGAAGAGGGTGTTATTTTCCGTGATGTGACCAGTGTGCTTCAGGACGCTGACGGACTGAGACTTTCCATCGACGCCATGCAGAAGCTGGTGGAAGAGGTGGAGTGCGATGTGATCTGCGGAACAGAATCCCGTGGATTTATCTTCGGCATGCCGATTGCCTACAACCTGCACAAAGCGTTTGTTCCGATCCGGAAGAAGGGAAAACTCCCCTGTGAGACAATCTCGGAGAGTTACGATCTGGAATACGGAAGCGCCGAGGTGGAAATTCATAAAGACGCGATCAAGCCGGGACAGAAGGTAGTGCTTGTGGATGACCTGATTGCCACGGGAGGCACGATTGAAGCCTGCGCGAAAATGATCGAGCGGCTGGGCGCGGAAGTGACCAGGATCGTATTTCTGATGGAACTCGCTGGATTGAAAGGCAGAGAAAAGCTGGAAAAATATGACGTGAAATCTGTTATCTGCTACGATGGTAAATAGAAATGTAGGAGATACATATGGAAGAAGATAAGAAAATTGTTGAAGAAAAGATGAAACAGAATGTGGCTGATGTGGAGGCGAGCGTCAAAAAGATGGAAGACTTCACAAGTCCGACGGAATTGTACCGGACGCTGGTGGAGGGAGTCAAACGGTATCACCCTTCCGATGACCTGACACTGATCGACAAAGCCTACCGGGTTGCCGACGAGGCGCACCGGGGGCAGAAACGAAAGAGCGGCGAGCCGTATATCATCCACCCGCTGTGTGTGGCGATCATCCTTGCCGATCTGGAGCTGGACAAGGAAACCATTATTTCCGGCCTTCTCCACGATGTGGTGGAGGACACGATCATGACCACGGAGGAGCTGGAACAGGAATTCGGCTCCGAGGTGGCGCTGATCGTGGACGGGGTTACCAAGCTGGGACGGCTGAGTTATTCCAAGGATAAGGTGGAAGAACAGGCGGAGAACCTGAGAAAGATGTTCCTGGCGATGGCAAAGGATATCCGTGTCATCCTCGTCAAGCTGGCGGACCGGCTGCACAATATGCGGACCGCCAAATACTGGTCGCCGGAGAAACAGAAAGAGAAGGCGCGGGAGACGATGGATATCTACGCACCCATCGCCCAGCGGCTTGGTATTTCCAAGATCAAGGTGGAGCTGGATGATCTTTCTTTAAAGTATCTGGAGCCGGAAGCCTACTATGATCTGGTGAAAAATGTCAATATGAAGCGTGAGGAACGTCAGGCATTCGTTGACAACATCGTGGACGATGTGCGGAAAAAGATCGAGGCTGCCGGCATTGAAGGAGAAGTCAGCGGACGGATCAAGCATTTTTTCAGTATCTATAAAAAGATGGTCAACCAGCACAAGACGCTGGAGCAGATTTACGATCTGTTTGCGGTGCGCATCATCGTTGAGAGTGTGAAGGATTGTTACGCTGCCCTGGGCGTGATCCACGAGATGTATACTCCGATTCCCGGAAGGTTCAAAGACTACATTGCAATGCCCAAGTCGAACATGTACCAGTCCCTTCACACGACATTGATCGGACCTACCGGGCAGCCGTTTGAAATACAGATCCGTACCTTTGAGATGCACCGCACCGCCGAATACGGAATCGCGGCGCACTGGAAATATAAGGAAGCCTCCGACGGCAAGAAAACCGGGCCGGAGCAGGAGGAAGAGAAACTCAGCTGGCTGCGCCAGATCCTGGAGTGGCAGCAGGATATGTCAGACAACCATGAATTCATGAGTCTTCTGAAGAGCGACCTGAATCTGTTTTCTGACAATGTGTATTGTTTTTCACCGGCAGGAGATGTCAAGACGCTTCCAAGCGGCTCCTGTACGATTGATTTTGCCTACACGATCCACAGTGCGGTAGGCAACCGGATGGTGGGAGCGAGAGTCAACGGAAAGCTTGTTCCCATTGAGACAGAGCTTCACAATGGAGACCGGGTGGAGATCATTACTTCCCTGAATTCCAAAGGACCGAGCCGTGACTGGCTCAAGATCGTAAAGAGCGCTCAGGCGAAGAGCCGTATCAACCAGTGGTTCCGCCATGAGCTGAAAGAAGACAATATTTCCAAGGGAAAAGAAATGCTGAACAATTATGCGAAGCTGAAAGGAAAGAACCTTGGAATCTATCTGAAAAACCAGTATCAGGAAGCGGTTATGAGAAAATACGGCTTCCGTGACTGGGATTCCGTTCTGGCAGCTGTGGGACACGGCGGCCTGAAGGAAGGACAGGTGCTCAACAAACTGGTTGAGGCCTACGACAAAGCACACAAAAAAGAACTGACAGACGAACAGGTGATGGAAGCGGCGGCGGAGGCAAAAGTGCTTCCGGTCAGTAAGTCCAAAGGCGGGATCGTGGTCCGTGGGATCCACGATGTGGCGGTGCGCTTTTCCAAGTGCTGCAGCCCGATCCCGGGGGACGAGATCGTCGGTTTTGTAACCAGAGGCCGGGGCGTCACCATTCACCGCACCGACTGTATCAATATCCTGAATCTGCCGGAGTCCGAGCGTCAGCGTCTGATCGATGCGGAGTGGCAGAACGAAGAGACGGACGGACAGCTTTACACCGTGGAGATCAATGTTTACGCCAACGACCGTACGGGACTTCTGGTGGATCTTTCGAAGATCTTTACGGAGCGAAAGATCAATCTGACCTCCATCAATGTGCGGACCAGCAAGCAGGGAACCGCGTCCATCGACATGAGTTTTGACGTTCACAACAACGAGGAACTGAATTCCCTGATCGAAAAGGTACGTCAGGTGGAGAGCGTGATCGATATCGAGCGTTCCAGAGGATAAAAAGCGTAACAGTTCAGCTGACTGAACTGTTACGGCATCCGCCCATGAAAAATCGTTTCGCGATGGGGCGGATGCCCGGCGGGACAGCACAGGAGGAGAATATGAAAGAAATAAGGGTACAGAATCTGGTTCTGGGGATGCTTGCCACCAACTGCTGGTTTCTCCAGAATCCGGAAACCAAAGAATTGCTGATCGTGGATCCGGCAGCGTCTCCGGAGCGGATTTTTCAGCAGGTGACTGCGATGGAAGGAAAACCGGCGGCGGTGCTGCTGACCCATGGACACTATGATCATATGCTTGCGGCTGAAGCCGTCCGGGATGCGTATGAGATCCCGGTGTATGCCCATGAGGCGGAGCAGGAAGTGCTGGGCGACGCGCAGAAAAATCTGTCTGCGGTCTGGAGCGCTCCATATACGATGCAGGCGGACCGTACGGTGAAGGAAGGTGACGTCCTCTCACTGGCAGGCTATGAGATCCGGGTACTTCATACGCCCGGCCATACGAAAGGGAGCGTCTGCTATTATCTTCCAAAGGAACGGGTGCTGATCAGCGGCGACACCCTGTTCTGTGAGTCTTACGGCCGCTATGACTTCCCGACCTCTTCCGGAAGGGAACTGTTCGCCTCGGTGAAACGGCTGCTCCAGGAGCTGCCGGAAGACGTGAAGGTCTGCCCGGGGCACAACGAATCTACCGAAATCGGTTATGAAAAGAGGTACAATCCCCTTGCGTAAAATCAGCCTTAGTTTTAACAGAAAAGATTTTGAATACGACGTATATTCTCTGATCCGCGCCTTTGAACCGGGGTGCGAGATCGTGACCTGGTATGAGGAAGAGCAGGAACCGGAACAGGTGGATGAAACCTGGGACAGATGCCGCGTACACTATGAACCGGACGGAATCTCTTTTTCCATACGTTGGGGAAACGAGCCGGTCCGGGAGGCGCAGGTCCCGGTGGAATATGAAAAAGACCGGGTACATACGAAAAACGTACTGAAACAGTTGGTCTACCGGACTTTGTCGGAAGTGACGGGGAAACAGCTTCCCTGGGGAGATCTGACAGGAATCCGTCCCACCAAAATTCCGATGAAGCTCCTGGAGGAGGGGTGGAAAAATACGGAGATTGCCGAGTATATGCGCAATACCTATTTCACCAGCCCGCAGAAGACGGCGCTGGCAATTACGATCGCCAACCGGGAGCGTGCCATTCTGGAGCCTGTGAATTATGAGAACGGCTACAGCCTGTATGTGGGCATCCCGTTTTGCCCGAGCATCTGTCTGTACTGTTCCTTCGGTTCCCACGTCCTGGGACGCTGGAGCCATATGGTGGAGCCGTATCTGGAAGCGCTGTTTCGGGAACTCCGGTTTATCAGCGAACAGATGAAGGACTATACTCTGGACACTGTCTACATCGGAGGCGGTACGCCGACGACACTGACCCCGGACCAGATGCGCAGGCTTCTGACGGTCCTTTCCGAGGAATTTCCTCTGGAACAGGTGCAGGAATTTACCGTGGAGGCTGGAAGACCGGATACGATTACCAGGGAGATCCTGGAGGTTCTGCGGGAATTTCCGGTAAGCCGGATCTCCATCAATCCCCAGACCATGAATCAGGAAACCCTGGATATCATCGGACGCCGCCATACCGTGGAGGAGACCGTAGAGAAATTCCATATGGCGCGGGAGTTGGGCTTTGACAACATCAATATGGACCTGATCGTCGGGCTGCCAGGGGAAGACAAAGAGAAGGTGGCGCATACCCTGAAGGAGATCGAAGCGCTCAATCCCGATTCTCTGACGGTCCATTCCCTTGCGCTGAAGCGGGGAACGAGGCTTAACCTGATGAAGGATCAGTATGAGGAGATTTCCTTTGAAAATTCGGCGGAAATCATGGATATGACGCAGGACTGCGCCCGCCGGATGGGAATGGGTCCGTATTATATGTACCGCCAGAAGAATATCGCGGGCAATTTTGAAAATGTCGGCTATTCCAGAGAAGGAAAAGCCGGGATTTACAACATTCTGATCATGGAAGAAAAACAGTCGATCCTGGCGGCGGGTGCAGGAGCTTCCACCAAATTCGTGTTCCAGAACGGGGAGCGGATCGAGCGGGTGGAAAACGTCAAGGATCTGAAAAATTATGTGGAACGTATTGATGAGATGATCGAGCGGAAGAGAAAAGGCATCCGTATGTATCTGAGGAACGGGAAATGAAAAAAGAACATCAACTGCACATGCTGCGGTATACGCTGACTGAGCAGATCGTCCATGGGATGGAGGTCAGCAATCTGGCTTATGACGTGTCCCGTGAGCTCGGGCTTCCGGAAGAGCTGTGCCACGAACTGGCGGTTGCAGGGATCGTTCATGATATCGGAAAGATTCCCTTAAGCGGTTACGTGGAGGGGGAGGACACGCTGGTTGTGGAAGAGATGCGCTTTGTCCGGATGCATGCCCAGCTGAGTTATGAGATCCTGAAGAACAGAGGATATTCCGATTTTATCCTGGACTCTATTCGGTATCACCATGAAAACATGGATGGAAGCGGATATCCGGACAATCTGTCCGGGGAGGAAATCCCTTACGGAGCCAGGATCCTGCGCATCTGCGACGTTTACAGTGCATTGACTTCCGATCGTCCATACCGCAGTGCGTTTGAAAGAGATACAGCCATTGAGCTGATGATCGAGGAAATAAAAAACTTCGATATGCAGATTTTCATCGCTTTCCAGAGAGTGGTACACGACCGCCCACAGAGAGTGATCCATCTGGACAGCATCGAAGGAATCATAGAAGGAGAACTGAACATATGACACTGAAAAAGAAACCGGTAACAGGAATGAATGATATTCTGCCAAAGGAGATGGCAATCCGTGATTACGTCATCCGTCTGATCAAGGAGACATATGCGTCCTTTGGATTTACTTCCATGGAGACTCCCTGCGTGGAACACATCGAGAACCTGTGCAGCAAACAGGGCGGCGACAATGAAAAACTGATCTTTAAGATCCTGAAACGCGGTGAAAAACTGAAACTGGAGAGCGCAAAGGAAGAGGCGGATCTGGTGGACAGCGGTCTTCGCTATGACCTGACGGTGCCTCTGTGCCGCTATTACTCCAACAACGCCAACGCCCTTCCGGCGCCGTTCAAAGCCCTCCAGATGGGAAACGTATGGCGTGCGGACCGTCCGCAGAGAGGAAGATTCCGCCAGTTTATGCAGTGCGACATTGATATCCTCGGGGAGCCGTCCAATCTGGCGGAGATCGAGCTGATCCTGGCGACCACCACGCTGCTTGGAAAACTGGATTTCAAAAACTTCACGATTCGGATCAATGACCGCCGCATTCTGAAAGCGATGGCAGCTTACAGCGGATTTCCAGAGGAATCCTATGACACGGTCTTTATCATTCTGGACAAGATGGACAAGATCGGTCTGGACGGCGTTGCGAAAGAACTGGCAGAAGAAGGATTTGCTAAGGAGACCATCGATAAATATCTGGAGCTGTTTGAGCAGGTGACACCGGATACCAAGGGAGTGGAGTTCTGCAAAGAGAAACTGGGAGAATTCCTGAAGTCCGAGTATGCGGACGGGCTGATCGAGATCATGAACAGCGTGGACGCTGTAAAAAATGCGCAGTTCAAAGTAGCGTTCGATCCGACCCTGGTGCGCGGAATGTCCTATTACACCGGAACCATTTTCGAGATCGCCATGGATGAATTCGGCGGAAGCGTCGGCGGCGGCGGACGTTACGATGAGATGATCGGAAAATTCACCGGAAATCAGACCTGTGCCTGCGGATTCTCCATTGGATTTGAGCGTATCGTCATGCTGCTTCTGGAGCGTGATTATCAGATCCCGGGAGCGCAGGAGAAGAAAGCATATCTGATCGAGAAAAACATGCCGGCGGACAAGATGCAGCAGATCCTCGCAAAAGCAATGGAAGAGCGGAACAATGGTGTCTGCGTCAATCTTTCCATCATGAAAAAGAACAAGAAATTCCAGAAAGAGCAGCTGGCGCAGGACGGATACACCGTAATTGAGGAATTTTTTGTTGACAGAATGTAAAAGCTGTAAAATAATAAAGACATAATAAGAAATATAAAAAACAGAAGTAACTGGAGGAAACCATGGCTGAATCAATGAAGGGGCTGAAACGTACCTGCCGCTGCGGCGAGGTGACAAAGGCCAATGTAGGAGAAAAAGTAACCCTGATGGGATGGGTACAGAAAAACCGGAACAAAGGAGGGCTGATCTTTGTGGATCTGCGCGACCGATCCGGAATCATGCAGATCATTTTTGAAAACGGAAAGTGCAGCGAGGAAGTGTTTGCGAAAGCAGGAAAGCTGCGCAGTGAGTTTGTTGCGGCTGTGACCGGTACCGTACAGCTTCGTTCCGGCGCAGTGAACGAGAATCTGGCAACTGGCGCGCTGGAAGTTGTGGGCGAGGATCTGAGAATCCTTTCCGAGTCCGAGACGCCGCCGTTCCCGATCGAGGAAAATTCTAAAACAAAAGAAGAACTGCGTCTGAAATACCGTTCTCTGGATCTGCGGCGTCCGGATCTTCAGAGAAACCTGATCCTGCGTTCCAAAGTGGCGATGCTGACCCGCCAGTTCCTGGCAAACGAAGGGTTCCTGGAGATTGAAACTCCGATGCTGACAAAATCCACACCGGAAGGCGCGAGAGATTATCTGGTGCCAAGCCGTGTTCATCCGGGCAGCTTTTATGCTCTGCCTCAGTCTCCGCAGCTTTTCAAACAGCTGCTGATGTGCTCCGGTTATGACCGATATATGCAGATTGCAAGATGTTTCCGCGATGAGGATCTGCGCGCCGACCGTCAGCCGGAATTTACACAGATCGATATGGAGCTGTCATTTGTGGACGTGGAAGACGTGATCGATGTCAATGAGCGTCTGCTGGCGTATCTGTTCCATGAGGTTCTCGGCGTGGAAGTGTCCCTGCCGATCCAGAGAATGACCTGGCAGGAGGCCATGGACCGTTTCGGTTCCGACAAACCGGATCTTCGTTTTGGCATGGAACTGGTCAATGTTTCTGACGTTGTCAGGGATTCCGAATTTGCAGTCTTCAAAAATGCTCTGGAAGCCGGCGGTTCCGTTCGCGGCATCAATGCGAAAGGCCAGGGAAGCATGCCGCGCAAGAAGATCGACAAGCTGGTAGAATTTGCAAAGGGATACGGAGCGAAAGGCCTGGCTTATATCGCAATCCAGGAGGATGGCACCTGCAAATCTTCCTTTGCCAAGTTCATGACGGAAGAGCAGATGAAAGCGCTGGTTGAGGCGATGGACGGACAGGCAGGCGACCTGCTTCTGTTTGCAGCCGACAAAGATAAACTGGTTTGGAACGTTCTGGGCGCGCTGCGTCTGGAACTGGCGGAGCAGATGGATCTGATCGACAAGAACGAGTATCGTTTTGTCTGGATCACAGAGTTCCCGCTGCTGGAGTGGTCTGAGGAGGAAAACAGATTTACCGCGATGCATCATCCATTCACAATGCCGATGGATGAGGATATTCCGCTTCTGGATACCGATCCGGGCGCAGTCCGCGCGAAAGCTTATGATATCGTCCTGAACGGAAGTGAGATCGGAGGCGGAAGCGTCAGAATCCATCAGAACGACATTCAGGAAAAAATGTTTGAGATGCTGGGATTCACCAAAGAACAGGCAAACAGCCAGTTTGGATTCCTGCTGGAGGCTTTCAAATACGGTGTGCCGCCGCACGCAGGACTTGCTTATGGTCTGGACCGTCTGGTTATGGAGATGGCGAAGATTGACAACATCCGCGACGTTATCGCATTCCCGAAAGTAAAAGACGCTTCCTGCCTGATGACCGAAGCGCCAAGTCCGGTAGACCCGGCACAGCTGGAAGAACTGGGACTTGAGATTGAGCGCGAGAGCAGCAGTGAAGAGTAAAGGAAAAGCTAAGATAAGCTAAGAAAAGAAGAGCTGATCTAAAATAAGATAAGGTGTCCGCTCTGTCCGCCGGTATATACATATATCGGCAGGGACAGGGCGAACACCTTTTTTTTTTTATAAAAAGTTTCTCTTTACTGTATGCTTATCCAGTAGGCAAGAAAGCACTGGAGAGCAAGGATCAGCGGAAGACCAATGGTGAAGGAAGGATGCTTCGTTTTATGACGGAAAGTATACATGCCGGCGAGACAGCCGATGCTTCCGCCAAGGAGCGCCACCGCGAACAGTGTCTTTTCCGGAATCCGCCATGTGTGGCGGCGTGCCCGGGATTTGTCGATACCGAACAGCGAAAAGCCCAGTACGTTGACTGCGATTAGGTAGTAGAAAAAAAGATTCAATAAAATTCACCTCGTTTCTCCGGAGCGTATCTGAAAACCGCAGAAATGAATTTTCAGACGCGCTCGGTCCTATGTTTTCTGTGACAGGCAAAGGATTATGGGGCAACAGAACGCCGGAAGAGTATCCATGTACATAGAAAATAGCAGATCAACAGCAGCGCCAGAATCCCAACCGTTATACCTGTCTGCAGCATCAATGCGCCAAATCCGATATATGCCGAAATCTCCGCGGATATGGTCTGAACAAAATAAGCGATGACAACCGTGGAGACGATCACTGCCACGATAATCGGAAGTCCAAACCAGACGCCTAATTGTTTCAGGATCAGCTTTCCGATCCGCGGTTCTTCGACGCCCAGTTTCCGGAGTACGGAAAAGCGATAGTGATACTGGTCTGCGTCCAAAAGCTGCTGCAGGGACAAGATCGTAAGGCAGATTACCATCAATACGACAGCGCCATAAAGCATAGCGGCCTGTAAGATAAAGTTGTTTGCTTTGGTGCTGTTGATCTGCAGGGTACTCAGACGGATGGAATAGCTGACGCCGGTATCTGCGGTCTCCGGATATTCTTCGGAAAAAATGCGTTCCAATTCACGGGCGTTCTCGTAAGAGATCGTTTCCGCTGTTGTAATATAGCGGTTCCGAATCACCGGAAGCAGCTGTTCACAGACATGATCCGGGAACACATAGAGGACGTTCGTGTAGGAATTGTAGGCGGTTTCTCCGATTGCTTCCTCGTAGTAAGACTGTTCAGTCAGGTTCAGTTCCCCTGCATCTGTCATGACGCTGGGATGCTCCTTCAGAAAACTGCGCTGCTCCTCATCTGTTGCAATGGATTTCCAATGTGTCGTAAATTCATTGTCCGATAAAACGATCGGCTGGTATCCCAACATTTCCCGGATTCTATTGTAATCGCTGAGAGAGATTGCCGCAACAGGAAAATCATATTTCGTTCTTCTGTGGAAATCCTCTTTGCCTGGCAGATACAGGCTGAACGTACAGTCGTGATCGGTTTGGATTCCATGTTCGGCGAGGAAATCCGTTACGATCCCGTAATCATCAAGGGGAAGATTTTCTTCTTCGTACACATCATTGTAGCGTGAAAAAATCTGTATATCGTACATCGAGCGCACATCCAGATACCCGGAAGCCCAGCCCACAAGAATCGGCGCGGCAATGAACATAAAGATCGCAAGCACCAGAGTCACGCTGATCAGCGACATGGTCTTGCTTGTCGTGTTCAGTTTGGACAGGATCTGCCCGAAAAAGAACAGATTCTCGCGGTGATAGCGGTGTTCCGGAGATTTTTCTTTCCATGCCGCGAGAAGACTGCCGGCAAGATAAATCAGGGAACAGAGGAAGAAAATCAAATTGATCAAAACAAAGAAAAGGTATTGATTCATCATGCCGGCACCCAGTGACAGATAATAATGATTGATCATTGCCGGTACACTGGCTGACAAAAGGATGTTTGGGACAGAAAGCGTCAGCAGTCCCAAAAGCATGGCAGGGAAGCCCGTTTTCTGTAACAGTTCAGTCGATGGAATCGTTACTGTTTTCTTTCTCCGGAGGAACCAACATACAGGCCAGAGCAGAATCAGCAGCGGAAGCAGAACATTTCCCCAATACATCACCTGGACAGGAAATGCAAGACGAATATCGTAGTAAAAAACGATTTTCTGTATTCCCACAACCAGCATCCATACGGTGAACATTTCAAAAAGGATTGCCATAACCCGGATCCAGCGGCTCTTTTTCAGTTCGGGATCATTTTTTCTGTCAGCGGCCAGCATATCTATGATTTTTGTTTTCCGGATGGTGCGGGTGTGAAAGATTCCTACAACGAGAAAACTGAAAACAAAAAAGCAGACAGTCAGAAAGACCGTATCCGGAAAAAGCGTCCACGACAATTCGTAGCTTTTCCCATAGGAAGTCAGCAGCATTGCCGTAATAAACTGAGAGCAGAATACACCGAGAAAAATGCCGATCACGATGGAAACCATTCCCATAAGGAAAGTCTCGGCAAAGAACAGCCTGCCGATGGTTTTCTGTTCCATTCCCATGACCGCCTGCACCGCAAACTCTCTCTGCCTGCGCCGGAGCATGTAGTTGTTGACAAAGCGTATCAAAAACAGCAGAAGCAGCGAGATGGCGCAGACTGCCACTTTCATGCCGTCACTCAGGATCGTGAAATTATACTCGCTTCCGATGTCCGGATGGTAATAGCTGCTGGAAATGGAAAGAAACGAATAAAACATGGCAACGCAGATCGTCATGGTTACGAGGTAAATCAGATAGTCCCGGACCGACCGTCTGGCGTTTCTGAGAACAAGCTTAGCATACATGGCTCTGTCCACCTCCGATCATCGTAAGGACGTTCAGGATCTTATCGAAAAAAGCGCTTCGGCTGTCGCTGCCCTTGCGCAGTTCCGTGAAAATCTCTCCATCCTGTAAAAAAAGAATCCGGTTGGCGTAGCTTGCCGTAAAAGCGTCATGGGTGACCATAAGGATCGTCGCACCGAGCTCTTCGTTGATGCTGCGCATTGTGGACAGAAGCATCTGCGAGGAGTGGCTGTCCAGTGCGCCGGTGGGCTCGTCCGCCAAAAGAAGTTTCGGGTGATTGATCATGGCTCTGGCGCAGGCACAGCGCTGTTTCTGACCGCCGGATACCTGATAGGGATATTTGTTCAGAATATCGCTGATATTCAGCTCTTTTGCCATCTCCAAAATGCGGGGTTCCACATCCCTGGCGGGTGTTTTGTTGATCGCCAGCGCCAGTGCAATGTTTTCTGAGAGCGTCAGCGTATCCAGCAGATTGAAGTCCTGAAAGACAAAGCCAAGGTTTTCCCGGCGAAACCGGGCAAGGGACGCAGGTTTTATTTCCGTAACGTCCGTTCCCTCTAAATAAATGTGGCCTGCACTTACGGTATCAATCGTGGAAATGCAGTTGAGCAGCGTTGTTTTTCCGGAGCCGGATGCTCCCATAATGCCTGAAAATTCCCCTGCCTCAACGGTAAAGCTGATGTCTTTGATGGCTTTTGTGAGATTTCCCTCATTGCCATAGTATTTCTGGATATGCTCCAGCTTCAAAATCGTATTCATATGTCTTGCCTCCTGTGTCTTTTCTGCTTTTATTGTATCTGGCATGCAAGACGTTTTGTATCAGGTTTTCTTACACAGTTCTTACAAAAACGTAAGAAGTGCAGAGCGTATCAGCCCTGCACCCCGGCAATAAAATCGTTGGTGTGAAAGGAAAGAGAGAAGGTTGTTCCTTTTCCTTCGGAAGAAACAGACAGTCCGATTCCCAGCTTGTCGCAGAGCCGCCTGCAAAGGTACAGACCGATCCCGGTGGAACTGTGGACGGTCCGCCCATTCTGTCCCGTAAAACCTTTTTCAAAAATGCGGGAAAGGTCGCTTTGCGGGATGCCGATTCCGTTGTCTTCCACAGACAGAATGACCTGGTCGTCTTTCGTGGTGGCAGAGAAATGCAAAGTTGGCTGTGCCGTACGGTATTTTACAGCATTGCTGATCATCTGGTCTAAAATGAACCGCACCCATTTTTCATCGGTATAGACAGAAATGTCCATGGTGTCTACCGTGATTGTCACATTACATTTTCGAAGAAGATATTTGTTGTCTGCGATTGCACCGTGCACGACGTCGCTGAGTCTGGTCTCACGGACAGAATAATCCTTTTCCGTATGTTCGCTGCGGGCATAATAGAGCGCCTGTTCCGTAAACCGGTTGATGTTCTCCAACTCCGCCAGCAGATCTCTGGTGAATTCGGAACGATTGTTTTCACAGAGCAGTTTTATTGCGGTGATCGGCGTTTTGACCTCATGGATCCACTGTTCAATATATTCCCGGTATTCTTTCCGGTCTCTCTGTATCTCGCCTATTTTTTCCAGCATAGATTTTTCCGCCATTTTCATGATCTGCCAGAAGACCTGTTCTTCGGCGTTCTCCGGCTTTGGCATGATCTCAGCAATCAGATACCGTTCCTCCAGTCGCTCCGTCAGATCCAGCAGTCTGTTCAGATGTTTTTTTCGTCTGAAATAAAAGACAGTCAGACATAGCGTTACGACCATCACCCAGACGATCAGAACAAAAAGCACGGTCTGTATGGAATTGCCGTTCGCCATCAAAAACAGGGCAAGGGCAAGCATGCCCAGAAGATGGAGCAAAAGAACGGGAAGCTGATTTTTCAGATACTGCTTTCCGCTCATATGGTATACCCCTGTCTGTGCTTCGTCCGGATAAAATCTGTCAGGCCGATCGCTGCCAGTTTCTCACGGATGCGGGTAATATTTACGCTGAGGGTATTATCATCCACATAAAGCTGATTATCCCAGAGAAAATCCACAATATCGTTCCGGGAACAGATTTTTCCGGCATTCTTGAAAAGGTAATAAAGGATTTTCAGTTCGTTTTTCGTTAATTCCGCTTTCTGTCCCTGGTATTCGATCTGACTGCTTTCCAGATGCAGGGCGGCTCCGTTCCAGGTAAATACTTCTGTCTGCCCGGAAGCATATGCCCGCCGCAGCAATGCGGCAATTTTGGCAAGCAAGATCGCCGGGTTATAGGGCTTTGAAAGAAAAGCGTCCCCGCCAAGCATGATACTGTTTAATTCGTCCATGTCTGTCGTGCTGCTCGTTACGAATACGATGGGCATATCGGAAAAGGCGCGGATTTGGGAACAGATTTCAAAGCCGCTGTTTCCAGGCAGTCGGATATCCAAAAGGACCAGATGCGGATTCAGGGCTTTTACCTGTTCGATGGTCGTTGAAAAATCCGTGACCACAGCAGCCTCGTAGCCGTTTCCTGTTAAAAGCGTTTTCAGCTGTGTCTGTATGGTAACATCGTCTTCGATGATAAGGATTCTTTTTTTCATAATGCTGCCCTTTCTTAATGTTGGAAAGTGTAATCCTGCGTTCTCATGATTCATAAATTGATTCATAAATTTATGTGTATTGCCGCAGGATGAAAATCATGGGATTGCGACAGTAGCTTCTTTCACGCTGCCATTCGCGCCATAACTCACCACCAGGTACTGGTCTTTTTCCAGCGACCAGACATCCTGATCGGTGCTGGTCGTGTCATCCGGTTCATCCCAGACGCTGATCAGCTGAGCGCGCTTATATCCCACAAGATCTTTCAGATCCTCCACTTGCAAAGACTCCAGAGATGGAAGATTGTCAGGATTTTTTGTGTGGTGATATGCGTATAACCAGCCGACCCACACAACAGCCAGAACCAAAAGTATCAGAAGCAGAATTCGAACTGCTTTTTTCATAGCCGATACACCTCCAATCCTCAGTCTGCGTAAAACCTGCCGTCATATCACAGCGGTTCGCAGACATTCCTTGTTTCTGAGACAATTTTATCATAGCTTGGATACAAAATCCATGTTCTGTTTCTTTTGGAGTGTGTTTGAAAACCGTTTTCTGATTGGTATGAAAGTTTCTCAGAAAATCATGATACACCTTTTGTCGGTATATGCAGACTGATTTTTAATGAATGGTAAGGAAAAAGTAACACATGGAATTTCGAAGTGTGATAAGATAGAAGAAAAGCAGACTGCTGTTATGCGTGGTACAGGACGGCAGGAAGAAAAAGTTACAAAACAATGCTGTCCGGAGAGAGCAAAAAGACTGCTCCGGGGAAAATGTGGAGGGTTAAGGCATGAAGAAAAAAACGATTGCAGTTGTATGTGCAGTCCTGGCTGTCGTTGTGGCAGGCGGAGGGCTGCTGTGGTATTTTCTGAGGGATAATGCAGCGCCGGAGGATGAGTCGGTGGTTTACGTGAATACGGTGGCTCAGCTTACCGGAATCTCCCAGGGAAACGGTCTGCAGAATCGGTTTGCGGGCGTTGTGGAGTCAAAGAATACCTGGAAGGTGGAGAAAAATGCGGAGAAAACAGTAAAGGAAGTGTATGTGGAGGTCGGCCAGGAGGTTCAGCAGGGAACTCCGCTGTTCTCTTACGATACTGACCAGTTCCAGGCGAATCTGGAGCAGGCACGGCTTGACCTGGAGCGTGGACAGAATGAGATCTCCAGTATGCGGGACAGTATTTCGCAGCTTGAGAAGGAAAAGAAGTCTGCACCGAAGGATCAGCAGGCAAGCCTGACGCTGGACATCCAGCAGGCAGAGCTGGATCTGAAAAAAAAGGAATATGAGGTCAAGAGCAAGCAGTCTGAGATCGAAGGGCTGGAAAGCGACATCATCAACGCCACAGTGGTCAGTGAGATTGCAGGTGTTGTACAGGCGGTCAATACGGGGGAATCTATGGTCAATTACGGAGGAACTTCCGACAATTCGTTTATTACAGTTCTGGAAACCGGAACGTTCCAGGTAAAGGGTACTATCAATGAGCAGAATATGGGAACGATTTCGGAGGGTATGAACGTAATCGTACATTCCAGAGCGGATGCGGAAAAGACCTGGAATGGAACGGTCAGCAAGATCGACATGGAAAATGCTCAGGCGGCCGGAAATTCCTATGGTATGGTGAGCTCCGACGGTAGTGCTACCCAGTCCAGCAATTATCCGTTTTACGTGGAACTGGCTGTCAATGATGGACTGATGCTGGGACAGCATGTTTATATAGAACCGGACAATGGACAGAGCGCGGAACCGAAGAAAGGGTTGTGGCTTCCGGAATACTTTATCAATGACATTGATACGGATCCGTATGTATGGGCAGATAATGGAAAGAACCGTCTGGAGAAGCGCTCGGTGGAATTGGGTGAATATGATGAAAATATGCTGGAATACCAGATTAAGAGCGGTCTGACAAAGGAAGATGCGATCACTTTCCCGGAGGAAGGACTGGAAGAAGGTATGACCACAGTGATCAGCGAAGACGGCAGCATGGGACAGAGCAACCCGCAGTCTGACGGCGCCGGGGCAGAAGATATGATGATGGAAGAAGGCACGGGAACGGAAGAAATGATGGTACAGGAAGGCACGGGAACGGAAGAGATGATGACGGAAGAAGGTGCCGGAACGGAAGATACGATGGTGGAAGAGAGCACCGGAGCAGAGGGTACGGAGGCAGACGGAGAAATGGAAACTTCAGAAGGAGCAGAAACGGGAAGTGAGGTGGCGGCGCCATGATTCTTCAGATGAATGATATTTGCAAAGATTATCTGCAGGGAAAGATGACAGTTCCCGTTCTGCGGAATATTGATTTTTCCATGGAAGAAGGGGAATACGTTGCGATCATGGGACCGTCCGGATCGGGGAAGACCACACTGATGAATATCGTGGGCTGCCTGGATCAGGCAACCAGCGGAAAGTTTTTTCTGGATGGAAAAGATATCAGCAAATGTTCTGACAATCAGATGTCGGATATCCGTCTGAAAAAGATCGGGTTTGTTTTTCAGAGCTTTCAGCTTCTCCCCCGGCAGTCGGCGCTGGATAACGTGGCGCTTCCTCTTTGTTACGCGGGTGTTGCGAAAAAAGAACGGAGAGAACGCGCGGCTGCTGCGCTGGAACGCGTCGGTCTGGAAGACAGGATGAACTTTAAGCCAAATCAGCTGTCCGGAGGACAGAAGCAGCGTGTTGCCATTGCCAGGGCCATTGTAAATCATCCGCGGATTCTTCTGGCGGATGAACCGACCGGAGCGCTGGATTCCCGATCGGGGGAACAGGTGATGGAATTGTTTGAAAGCCTTCACAAAGAAGGCGTGAGTATCCTGATGATCACTCATGATCCGGGAATTGCTTCTTTTGCGGAACGGATCGTGGAAATCAGGGATGGAAGATTGAAGTCAAAGGAGGCGGAGGCAGAATGAAAAAACGGAATGTGATTGTTGCGGTCCTTCTCGCGGTTGCTGTTGCCGGAGGCAGCATCGGCGGTTACTACGGTTTTCGTTCGATGAACCGGCCGGTGACGATGGTTTACGCAGTTAATGAACTGAGCAGCGGCTACTGGGGCGACAATATGACCCTTGACGGAATGATTACCTCGGATGCCTCCCAGAATGTTTATTTGTCCACAGAACAGAAAGTAAAAGAAGTTTTGGTAAAAGAGGGAGATACGGTCAAGGAAGGCGATGTATTGATGACTTATGATACGACTGCCAAAGAACTGGAACTTGAGACCATGGAACTGGATCAGAAACAAAACGAGCTGAAGCTGGATCAGGCGAAAAAGCAGCTGAAACAGCTGAAAAAGACCAAACCGATATCCGAGGATCCGCTCCAGCCATCGCTGGATGATCCGGGATTAGATGATCCGTTTTTCCCTGATTTTCCGGGGATCGAAGATCCGGGCATGGAGGATCCGGGGATAGAGGATCCTGGAGTAGAAGATCCGGGTACAGAAGATCCAGGAAGCGAGAATCCGGACGATCCAGGAAGTGAGAATCCAGAAGATCCAGGAACGGATAATCCGGACAATCCGGGAACAGACAACCCGGAAGACCCGGATCCAGAACCCACACCGACTCCGGAGCCTTCTTATGATGATGCGATTGTGTATGATGGAAATGCGAATCCCCTGAAAGAGGATGCGAAGGCATACAAAGGAACCGGAGAGCAGAGCGATCCGCTGGTATTCCTCTGCCAGCCAGGTACCGTGATCACCGGAGAATTTTTCAATCAGATGGCCGGTTTCCAGTCAGACGAAGTTCCGGAGGATGGACAGGAAGGAAGAAAGAGTTCCTGGTTCCGCCTGGAGATCCGGGAGGGGAACAAGGCGTCCGGAAAGCTGCAGACGGTATGGGAGCAGGACGGATCTTTGATACAGGAGCCATATGATGCTGAATACCGTACCGTATTCCAGATGGGAAATCAGGAAGATGGACGGCCGGAGATTCTGTTTGAAAAACCTTTGTCCAGCATTGATACAACTGTGGGCCAGGCTGCGGAGCTGAAAGTGAAAGTCCGCCAGGAAGAGGGAGTATCCTATCGCTATCAGTGGTTCCGTAAAGCGCTGAGCCAGACCGATCAGGAGGAACAGAACGGTTCCGCGGAGCAGGGTGGACAGCAGGAAGGACAGAACAGTTCCGCGGAGCAGGGCAGCCAGCAAGAAGGACAGGAAAACGGGTCCGGCGAAAACACCGGAGATACAGAACAGTGGATTGAACTCACAGAAAATGAAGGAAAGACTGTGCTGAAGCTGGAAGCGGCGACGGAAAAAGATCAGGGAATCTACATGGTGCAGGTAACGGCGGCAAATGAATATGGAACATCCAAAGCGGTAGCCACAGCATGTTTGACTGTTGAACGGGAAGAGCAGGAGCAAATACCTGATCCGACACAGCCAGAAGAACCGGCATCAACCCCAACGGAAACACCGACACCACCAGAAGAACAGACACCTCCGCCAATAGAACCGCTACCTCCAGAAGAACAGACGCCGTCACCAGCAGAATCAACTTCAACAGAAACACCTGGATCGGAGCCTGCAGAAGGACAAATTACGGTTCCAGCTTCGGAATCGACGGCAACTCCGACAGCAACGCTGGAACCAACGGCAACGCAAACCCCAACAGAAGTGCCAACAACAACTCCAACAGCAACTCCGGAACCGACGGTGGAGACCACAGCGCAGCCGACACCGACAGAAACACAGACACCGACGGAAACCCCAGCTCCGACAGAGGGAGCAGCAGCCGTTCCTGGTTCTGAGGGAGCGGAACAGGGCAGCACATCTGCACAAAAAACAGCTTCCGGCAGAACATTACATACCGTTACTGCAGCGGCAGCCGGCGGAAACACAGATATTTCGACTGGTTCCGGCAGCTGGATCCTTGTGGCTTCCGGCAGTGGAAGTTCCAATAACGGACAGAAATCCGACAGCAGCAATTTGGAAGTAAATCTGTCAGAAGTGAAGGAAAGCTATACGAAAGAAGAACTGAAAAAAGCCATTTCGGACAAAGAGAAGGAAATCCGGGACTTGGAGCTGAACCAAAAAGAAACGGCATTGAAGATCAAAAATGCAAAAAAAGCACTGGAAGACCAGACAGTAAAAGCTACTATCGCCGGAGTGATCAAAAAAGTGGGAGATCCGGAAAAACCGTCCCAGGACGGCTCCGCCTTCATTCAGGTGGACAGCCAGCAGGGACTGTATGTGAGAGGATATGTGAGCGAGCTGGTTCTGGATCAGGTGACACCGGGAACCATGCTGCAGATAAGTTCATGGTCCAGCGGCGCTTTTGCTACTGCTACGGTGAAGGAGGTTTCTCCATATCCGGCAGAAAACTACATGGTATACAGCAGCGGCGCCCAGGCTTCTTACTATCCGTTTACGGCAATGATCGATGAAGGTGCGGAGGGCTTCCAGAATTTGGAATCCGTCAGCATTTCCATGACTGTTGGAGCGGATGAAACAGCGCAGAATGCGATTTATCTGAGCAAAGCGTTTATCCGCGAAGAAAACGGACAGAAATATGTCTTTGTGCGCGGAGAGGATGGAAAGCTGGAACGCCGTCCGGTCAAGACAGGAAAGATCGTCTACGGCAATCAATATGAGATCAAGAGTGGTTTGACAGCGGAGGATTATATTGCTTTTCCGTATTCCAAGAATGAGCTGGAAGGCACAAAGACGGAAGAGAGTACGCTGTCTGAGCTGTACAACTATTAAGGAGGGGAGAACATGCTGGAAAATATTAGACTGTCCTTTCAGGGAATCTGGTCCCACAAAATGCGCTCCTTTCTGACAATGCTTGGAATTATTATCGGAATCGCCTCGATCATCTCCATTGTTTCTACCATTAAGGGGACAAACGAACAGATCAAGGAGAATCTCGTTGGAGCGGGCAATAATAATGTAAAGATTCAGCTGTATCAGGGAGAAGGTACCTACTGGATGGATGGAGGTATTCCGAACGGAGTGTACCAGCTTTCCCAGGATCAGAAACAGCAGATTATGGATCTGGAGCAGGTGGAAAATGCTTCTTTTTATCAGGAGAGAAGTTACGCGGACGGCATTTCTTATGAAAACACTACGCTGCAGGGAGGAACGATTCTGGGAATCGACCAGAATTATATGGAAACCTGCGGGTATCAGATTTACCAGGGACGAATGTTTCTGGAAAGTGATTTTGAACAGGTGAGAAAAGTGGTTCTGCTGGATGATACGGCGGCACAGTCGATCTTTCAGGAGGAAGAGCCGCTTGGAAAGGTCATAGAAATCAAGGGAGAACCGTTTACGGTTGTGGGAGTTGTGAAAAAATCTGACTCCTTCCAGCCGGTGATCCAGTCTATGGATGATTACAATACATACAGCCAGGAATCTTATGCGACCGTTTTTCTGCCAAACAGCTGCTGGCCGATTGTTTATCAGTTTGATGAGCCGGAAAACGCGGTGGTAATGGCAAAGACGACGGAAGATATGAGCATCGTCGGAAAAGAAGCTGCAGAGATTATGAATCAGTCGATCACCAATACGACGGATTCTCTCAGCTATAAGGCAGAAGACCTGCTGGAAAGAGCCAAGAGTCTCCAGGATCTCAGCCGGAGCACCAACAGTCAGCTGATCTGGATCGCAAGTATCTCTTTGCTGGTCGGAGGAATCGGTGTTATGAACATCATGCTGGTATCCGTCACGGAGAGAACCAGTGAGATTGGACTGAAAAAAGCGATCGGGGCAAGAAAACGCAGGATTCTGGCACAGTTTCTGACGGAGGCGGCGGTGCTGACCAGCATCGGCGGGCTGATCGGAGTGGCAGCGGGAATCGTGATGGCGAAAGTCATCTCGCAGATGTCCAAAACCCCGGTAGCGATCAGCGTTCCCGCAATTGTCTTTTCCGTGGCATTTTCTATGCTGATCGGAATTATTTTCGGACTTCTGCCTTCGATCAAGGCGGCAAACCTGAATCCTATTGACGCGCTTCGCAGAGAATAGAGCGGGTGAGGACCGGATGAAAACTTGACAGTGGACACGGTACAGATAGATAACGGCGGGCAGAATTGTTGCCCGCCGTGCCAGCTTCCATGGGCTTGATTTATGCAAAAACCTTTACATTTTTCACAAAGTCGTTTATACTACAATGCGGCGGCAAAGATTTATAAAAAAGTAAGAATCGTTCACAGATATTTCCTGTTTGTCATGGTATAATAAAAGGGTACCGGAGCATCGGAAACGGGTAGGCGGGTACCGTTTCAAAAGCCTCCGACGTAGAAAAAAGTATTGGGAGAGAAGTTTGGAAGTAAACTTCCAAATCTACCTTGATGACGCAGCAAATGTGTCAGGAAAGAGGAAAACATGAACATTTTATTTTTTATCACGCCGAAAAGTGAAACGGCATACATTTACGACGATTTCACCCTTCGGCAGGTCATTGAAAAAATGGAACATCACAAATATACAGCGATTCCGATTCTGAACCGCAGCGGCAATTACATAGGAACCGTCACGGAAGGGGATCTGCTCCGTATCATCAAGGAACAGTATTCACTGAGCCTGCATGCGGCGGAAGATATCCCGATCTGGCAGGTTCCGAGAAGATGGGCTTATGAATCCGTCAATATCAATTGTAATATTGAAGATCTGATCGAGCTTTCCATGCAGCAGAACTTTGTTCCGGTGGTGGATGATGAAGGAAGATTTATCGGCATCATCCGAAGAAAGGACATCATCCAGTACTGCTATGAGAAAAGTGGGATCAAAGAGGAAGAGTACGCGAAGAATGCGTAAAGAAAGTAGAGGAACGCCAAGAAGCGCAGTCAGGGAAACGAAAAGCGCAGACGCGTAAAAAGTGAGGAGCGATTTATGAAAAAGTTATTGGAACAGATCGGGGAAGAAATGGTAAAAGCATTCGAAACGGCAGGCTATGAGCCGTCCTATGCGAAGGTTACTGTTTCCAACCGTCCGGACTTATGTGAATTTCAGTGCAACGGCGCGATGGCAGCGGCAAAACAGTACCGGAAAGCGCCGATCCAGATTGCAGCAGCGGTAGTAGAAGCACTGGAAAAAGGCGGAGTGATCGGAGAAGCGGAAGCGGTGAATCCGGGATTCATCAATCTGAAAGTAAATCCGGAGGCGCTCAGTTCTTATCTGAATGAGATGCAGAAGGACAAAGACCTGTCCGTGGAAAAGGCGAAAGAGCCAAAAACCATTATCGTGGATTACGGCGGAGCAAACGCTGCAAAACCACTCCACGTAGGACATCTGCGTTCTGCGATCATAGGCGAGAGCATCAAGAGAATGGGACGTTTTATGGGACACCATGTGATCGGCGACGTACATCTGGGAGACTGGGGTCTGCAGATGGGACTGATCATTACGGAACTGCACGAGCGCAAGCCGGAACTGCCGTATTTTGATGAGCGCTATACGGGTGAATATCCGCAGGAAGCTCCGTTTACCATCAGCGAACTGGAAGAAATTTATCCGGCGGCAAGCGCACGGTCCAAGGAAGATGAGGAATATAAGGAAAGAGCCCTGACGGCAACATTTGAACTGCAGCAGGGCAGACGGGGATACCGGGCACTCTGGAAACACATCATGAATGTCTCCGTTGCCGATCTGAAAAAGAATTATACCAATCTGAATGTGGAATTTGATCTTTGGAAAGGCGAGTCCGACGTTCAGGACATTATCCCGAAAATGGCGGATGCCATGAAGGAAGAGGGTTATGCGTATTATGATCAGGGCGCACTGATCGTGGATATCAAAGAGGAGAGTGACACGAAAGAAATCCCGCCGTGTATCATCCTGAAATCCGACGGAGCCGCTCTCTATACGACAACGGATCTGGCGACGATCATGGACCGTATGGAAAAATACCATCCGGACGAGATGATCTATCTTGCTGACAAACGCCAGGAGCTTCATTTCACCCAGGTATTCCGCTGTGCCCGCAAGACCAAGCTGGTGAATGAGGATACCAGGCTTTCCTTCATCGGTTTCGGAACCATGAATGGAAAAGACGGGAAACCGTTCAAGACCCGCGACGGCGGTGTGATGCGTCTGGAACGTCTGATTTCCGATATCAATGAGGAGATGTTCCGGAAGATTGTGGAAAACCGTAGCGTGAAGGATAAGGAAGCGGAAGGCACTGCAAAAATCGTCGGTCTTTCTGCGCTGAAGTATGGCGATCTGTCCAACCAGGCATCCAAAGATTATGTGTTTGATATCGACCGCTTTACTTCTTTTGAAGGAAATACAGGACCGTACATCCTTTATACCATCGTTCGCATCAAATCGATCCTGGGACGGTATGCGCAGGAGGGCGGAACCCTGGAGAAAGGCGTCATGCTCGCGCCGGTCAGCGAGAGCGAAAAATCTCTGATGCTCTCCACCGCTGCATTCAACGGAATGATGGAAGGCGCATTTGAGGAAAAGGCGCCGCACAAGATCTGTGCGTATGTCTATGAACTGGCAAATCAGTTCAATCATTTTTATCATGAGACCAAGATTCTGAGCGAAGAGGACGAGGGACGGAAAGCTTCTTATCTGGCGCTGCTGGATCTGGTAAGAGAGGTATTGGAAACCAGTATCGATGTTCTGGGCTTTGACGCTCCGGAAAGAATGTAAAAAAATTGCCGCGATGGGATCTGTTACAAAATCTCAGATTCCATCGCGGCATTTTTCTATGGCACAAAACAAGAGATATATTAATGCTTCCGAGGTGTCTGCAGAACTGGGAAAAGAAGAGGAGAGCAGATATAACTTATGGCTGGACATTTTTTGAAAGGACGAAAAAATATTTATGTTCCGATTCGGGAGATTGGAAGCGGCGGAACCGCGCAGGTTTCTCTGGCGGTGGAACTTCCCTGGGGGAAATACCGGGCGGTGAAGATCCGGGAAAAAAAGAGTGCTTCCGGGCTGGGGACGCTGGAAGCGGAGGCGAGGCTTTTGGAACAACTGACGCTTTCAGCCAAAGAGTATCCTGCGTTATGCAACATTCCCTGCTATTATGAGTATTTCCAGGACGCGGGAAAAGAATGTCTGGTGATGGAATATCTGCAGGGTGAAACGGCAGGTGAATTGCTGAGAAAAGGAAAGAGATTCCATGCTGAGGAAATTCTCCGGATGACTGTGGAATTATGCCGCATTCTGGAAGCGCTGCACAGCCAGACGCCGCCGGTGCTGTATCTGGATCTGAATCCGGATAACGTTTTCCTGAAACCGGATGGGATCGTCGTGCTGACGGATCTCGGCGCCGCCGCAGCCTGGTATTGGAAAGAGGAAATGCCGGAGCAGGTTATGTACGGAACCCGTGGGTTTGCGGCGCCGGAACAATATCGGGGAGAAGCGGGATCAACAGCGGATATTTACAGTCTTGGCGTCCTGATCCGGCAGATGTGGGAACGGAGAACAGACAGGGAAAAACAGATGGAGAAATGGATGGATGAATGTTTGATCCGGTGTACGCGGGAGATGCCTGCGGACAGGTATCAGACGATACGGGAAGTGAGATTGACTTTGGAGGAGATGTTACAGTTCAGCCTTGCTGAACCGTTACATGCAAAATCCATTTAAAATCGCCTTCAGCGATGGGATTTTGCACTCCTGAATCACGTTTTTACGGTCTGCGCAGCATGCGTGCAGACCTGGGTTGAACTGTTACGAGGAGATATAGGCTGCTGTTTCCTCAGATTGAAAATCCTGCCTGCCTGTGATAAAATGTCTATACGCTCGAAAGAACACAGGAGTATTTACGCTCTGGGTTTTCCGTGGGCAGAGAAAGATCTTATCATGAACCGGGAGAAAAAAGAATGTCAGAAATTATATTGTTTGATCTGGACGGCACACTGACGGATTCCGCTCCGGGCATTACCCGATGTGTACAGTATGCACTGCGGCATTTCGGGATCGATGAGCCGGATTTGAAAAAACTGGAGTGTTTTGTCGGACCGCCGCTGAAGGAAATGTTCATGGAATATGCGGGATTCAGTGAAAGTCAGGCGGAGGAAGCGGTTGCGAAATATCGGGAACGCTATACGGAAAAAGGAATTTTTGAGAATGCGGTTTACGAGGGAATCCCTGAGCTGCTTCAGCTATGCAGGGACCGGGGACGAGTGCTTGGCGTCGCGTCCTCCAAACCGCAGGTGTTTGTTGAGCAGATCCTGGAACATTTTGACCTGCGTCAGTACTTTGAAGTGGTGGTCGGTGCAGAACTGGACGGCACCAGGACGGACAAGGCGGAAGTGATCGAAGAAGCGCTGCGGCAGTTGGGATGTGAGAAGAACCGTCAGAATGTGCTGATGGTGGGGGACCGCCTCCACGATGTGCAGGGAGCAGCTTCCTGCGGACTTCAGTGTATTGGCGCCGCTTACGGATATGGAGGACGGGAGGAACTGGAACATGCCGGAGCCGTCTATGTGGCGGATACGGTAGAAGATTTAAAAATCCTGGTCCGGCGTGTGCGGAGGCCTTCCTGGAGAAATTTTCCGCTGAGAAAAGAACTGCTCAGACAGCAAAAGAAAGAAAAAGCAAAGGAAAAGAATGACCTGATGGCTCAGATTTCCATGAAAAGCAAGGTATGGCGGATCCTGAAACCGATGCTGACGTATGATATTATCCTGATCCTTGTCACCTACATGGGAGCAATGGTGTTCCTGCTGTTCACAGGATCCGGAAGTTTGCAAGAAAAGATGTATCAGACTTCGGCGCTGATGACGGGAATTGCCTGTCTGATCTCGATTCCGCTGCTTTGGAAACAGATGAAAGGGGACGAAGGGATGTTTACGATGCAGCGGCATCAGTGGAACGTCCCGGCGGCTGCGGCCTGTGTCCTTCTGACCATGAGCTTCGGGCATCTTCTGAATGCCTTTTTGAATGTCACCGGATTCACCGGATTTTTCAGCGGTTATTCCCAGCTCGCCTCGGATATCTATGAAGGACAGAACTGGCTGCTGTTGGTGATCACTGTCGGGATCCTCAGTTCCGTGGCGGAAGAACTGGCTTTCCGTGGAATGATCTATCAGAGAGCCAAAGACTTCTGGGGATTCGGATGGGCGATGGTGATTTCCGGAGGTCTGTTCGGATTGTATCATGGAAATGTGGTTCAGTTTGTTTATGGAACGATTCTCAGTTTCCTGCTGATCCTTCTTTATGAACGCACTGGTACCCTGTGGGCTCCGATCGCGGCTCATATCGGGGAAAATATCTGGGGACTGTTCCGGCATCAGCTGATGGACTACCTGGGCAGCCATTTTCCGGGAGGAGGAACCACCCTGATTCTGGCTGAGGCGGTGGTCTGCGTTGTCACGTTCTGGTATTTGTTTCTGTACAGGCAGACAGGCAGAAGACATTCTGCAGGGGACCGACGATAAAAAATCAATATCTGTATCAAATTTCTCAATATCCGAATAGAAACAGGGCTTCTTTTGTACTAAGATACCGTAGGATGATTTTTGCGGTATTCTGACGGAAGAAGCCCTGTTTTTGCACGAAAAGCAGAGGCAAAGCGGCTTGGGCTGCTGAAGCCTGTACGGGCTGCAATATCAGAAATGGAGTAATCGGTCGCGTTCAACAGGTGTATACTCCTGGAAATACGGTAATCAGTCAGATATTCAGATATGGTACAGCCGGTCATCTGTCGGAAAAAGCGGCAGCAGTTTTCGCGGGTAAAAGGAATCTGTGCAGCCAGCTGGGAAAGGGAGAGCGGTGTGTCATAGTGGGTATGGATATAGTCCAACAGAATCTGAAGCCGATTGAGATTCAGCGGATTGACGGGATGCTCAAAGTAGAGCAGTGTCCGATTGGCACGGATTATTTCGCTGAAAGCGGTACAAAGCAGTCCGCGGACCCGAAGCTGATAGGCAAAAGGCTTTTCTGTACAGATCCGGTCGATCTGAAAAAAGGTATCCAGAACAGAAGCATCTCCCATGTCAGGATGGACAGGGACGGCAGCCAGTTTTGGAGAAGTCAGATAGGGTCGAAGAATCTCCAGTTCCAGGGAATTGCCAGGCGTTCCGTAGAGAAGTGACGGGTGGACAATGATAGAGAGAATCCGGGCATTCCCTCCTGCAGGAGTCATCATATGAGGGGTATTTGCATTAATGATCAGACATTGGCCGGTTTCCTGGCGCCAGGAGGTTCCGCCGACCTGATAGAGTACAACACCTTCCACAACGATGGAAATTTCGATTTCATTGTGCCAGTGACAGCGGATATAGTTGTCCTGGAAGTCTTCAATGCTGTCGTGGTTGATCTGCAGGGGAAAATCCGGTGTGCCGTGGACACATAGCTCCTGAAGATCACTGGTTGTCTGAATGATCTGCTTCATAATGAAAATCCTTTCATTTGCTTACTATTTAAACGGAAAAGAGGAGGTTTTGTTACATTATGACACAGGATCTTACAAAAGGAAAGCCTTTTCAGGTTCTGTTGAAGTTTTCCCTGCCGGTGATCGCAGGAAATCTTTTTCAGTTGTTTTATACGCTGGCGGATACCGTGATCGTGGGAAAAACGATGGGACCGGATGCACTGGCAGCCGTGGGTGCCACCAGCATTGTTGTTTACCTGGTCCTTTGTTTTATCCAGGGCCTGACGGGAGGGTTCGGCATCTGTCTTGGGCAGAGATGCGGGGCAAAAGATGAAAGCGGGATGCGCAGAAGCATCGCGGTATCGGCGGTATGGAGCATGATTGCTGCCGTAGCCCTTACAGCGGTCTGCTGTCTGCTTGCCCATCCGATCCTGTATTGGATGCAGACGCCGGACAGAATCTATGATATGGCTTATGAATATATGTTTGCCGTTCTGCTCGGGACCGGTGCTACTGTATTTTATAATATGATTTCCAACATTCTCCGGGCGCTTGGAGACAGTAAAACGCCGCTGTATTTCCTGGTCATTTCCTCATTGCTGAATATTGTACTGGATCTTGTGTTTATTCTGACCTTTGGGATGGGCATCGGAGGCGCTGCGTGGGCAACGGTTCTTTCCCAGCTGTTGTCAGCGATACTCAGTACCCTGTTCGGCGCGAAAAAATTTCAGGTTCTGCGTCTGCGGCGGGCAGATTTTAAAAATATGCATAAGGATATGATCATCCATTTAAAAACCGGTTTTCCCATGGGATTTCAGATGTCTGTGATGTGTATCGGCCAGCTTGCCATGCAGGCAGCGGTCAATGCGATCGGGCCGGAAGCCATCGCCGGATATACGGCAGCTACCAAAGTGGATCAGCTTTCTGTGCTGATCAACAATGCTTTTGGTGTGGCGATCGCCAGTTATGTGGCACAAAATTACGGTGCGGGCCGGTGGGACAGGATACGCAGCGGGGTGAAAGCGGGGCTGATACAGACAGAGATTGTGAACATTTTCCTTTGTGCATTGATCCTTGGCGGACGAAATCTGGTCGTTCCGATGTTCATTGACAACCCGACGGCGGAGATCATCGGTTATGCCAACGGTTATCTGCTGTCGGTCGCACCTTTTTATCTGCTTTTGGGTCTTCTGCTTATCGTCCGTTCTTCTGTTCAGAGCATGGGTAACGGAAAAGCGCCGTTTGCCGCCTGTATCACCGAGCTGATCCTTCGTATCGCCGCAACGTTCGGTCTGCAGTATCTGCTGGGCTACGTGGGGATCTGTCTGGCAAGTCCGATTGCATGGTTTGGAGCGTCGCTCCTGCTGGTGGTGGTTTACTGTACAATGATAAAGAAAATATGCAGAAACCAGGAACGGGCATAATTGCCGAACGGTATCGAACGTTCCGGCATGCCGCTGGATGATGTCCGAACGGCTGGAAATGACAATATTAAGCGCGGTTTTTTACAGAAAAACCCTTGTATTTCCAGTTTTCCTATGATATAATTCAACCGTTGCAAAAAAACACCTGTGTGGATGCCGAAGAAGGTGCCTGCCTTCGGGAGGTTTCGGGGATGGGTTCGGAGGTAAAAAAACACAGGGAAGACAAACCAAAAAGGAGAAAAACAATGAGCGTTATTTCAATGAAACAGTTACTGGAAGCAGGTGTTCATTTCGGACATCAGACAAGAAGATGGAATCCTAAAATGGCTCCGTACATCTACACAGAGCGTAACGGAATCTACATCATCGACCTGCAGAAATCTGTAGGAATGGTTGACGATGCATACAAAGCAGTTGCAGACATCGCAGCTGACGGCGGCACAATCCTGTTCGTAGGAACAAAGAAACAGGCGCAGGACGCAATCGCAACAGAGGCAGAGCGCTGCGGAATGTTCTATGTAAACGAGAGATGGCTGGGCGGTATGCTGACAAACTTCAAGACCATCCAGAGCAGAATTGCAAGACTGAAAGAGATCGAAGCAATGCAGGAAGACGGAACTTTCGATGTGCTTCCGAAGAAAGAAGTCATTGAGTTAAAGAAAGAGCTTGAGAAACTGCAGAAGAACCTGGGCGGTATCAAAGAGATGAAGAGACTGCCGGATGCAATCTTCGTAGTTGATCCGAAGAAAGAAAGAATCTGTGTTCAGGAAGCTCATACATTAGGTATCCCGCTGATCGGTATCTGTGATACCAACTGTGATCCGGAAGAACTGGATTACGTAATTCCGGGAAATGACGACGCAATCCGTGCCGTAAAACTGATCGTATCCAAGATGGCAGACGCTGTGATCGAGGCAAGACAGGGTGAGGCTGAGGATGCTGCAGAAGTATTTGAGGAAGAAGCTTCTGAAGAGACAGCTGAAGAGTAATGGATGATGATGTGTAACTGCCCGGTATCCTCCTGTCGCGAGACAGGAGGCGGACAGTTACACCCGTTTAATGAAAACAGATACGGAGGAATGAACAATGGCTATTACAGCAGCAATGGTAAAAGAGTTAAGAGAGATGAGCGGCGCTGGTATGATGGACTGTAAGAAAGCTCTTACAGCTACCGACGGCGACATGGACAAAGCAATCGAGTTCCTGAGAGAAAAAGGTCTGGCTACTGCACAGAAAAAAGCAGGAAGAATTGCAGCTGAGGGTATCGTTATGGTTAAGGTATCCGAGGATGGAAAGAAAGCAGTTGCCGTAGAGGTAAACGCAGAGACTGACTTCGTTGCAAAGAACGAGAAATTCCAGACATACGTTGCACAGGTTGCTGATCAGGCTATGGATACAACCGCTGCAGATGTAGAAGCATTCCTGGCTGAGCCGTGGAAACTGAACACCGAAGAGACTGTTGCAGAAGAGCTGGCTCATCAGATCGCTACCATCGGTGAGAACATGAACATCCGTCGTTTCCAGCAGGTAAAGGAAGAGAATGGTTTCATCGCTTCCTATACACATATGGGCGGAAAGATCGGTGTTCTGGTTGACGTTGAGACAGACGTTGTAAACGATGCAGTAAAAGAGATGGCGAAGAACGTAGCTATGCAGGCTGCAGCTCTGAAACCGCTGTATACCAACGAGAGCGAAGTGGATCCGGCTTACATTGAGCATGAGAAAGAGATCCTGACCGCAGCAGCTAAGAACGAGAAACCGGATGCAAACGACAAGATCATTACCGGAATGGTTATGGGCCGTATCAAAAAAGAGCTCAAAGAGATCTGCCTGATGGATCAGGTATACGTAAAAGCAGAAGACGGAAAACAGTCTGTTGCAAAATACGTTGAGGAAGTTGCTAAGGCAAACAACGCGAAGATCGCGATCAAAGGCTTTGTTCGTTTCGAGACTGGCGAAGGTATTGAGAAGAAAGAAGAGAACTTTGCTGAGGAAGTTGCAAAGCAGATGGGAATGTAAGTACATCGGCGAAGTTCCGGTTTGAAAGGCGCGAAAGCCTTGATTTTGCTGGGTTTTTCAAAAATTTCCGAGAAAAATCCGAAGTTGCGTAACTGCGTCAGACTTACAGAAAATCGTGTATTTTTGCACAGGGTTTTGCGTCAAAATTACGTACCGAATTGCGTCAGATTAAAAAAAATTCCCTTCGGCGAAAAGTACGCAATTTCTATGAAAATTTTATAAACTGAAGGTAAAGCGGGAGCAGCTAAATTGGGGCTGTTCCCCTTTTTTTTCGACAAAATCAGACATTCTGTTTTTACGCAGTCCAGATGTGAATTGCGTCAAAAGCCGGTTTGTGAAAGGAGCAAAATAGTATGAGAGAATATGTATCAAAAATGGAATGTGAGCATTGCAGGCAGGTCTGGGACATTTTTCGAGAGTATTTTGAGGAAGAAGGAGAAACGTGCGGAGTGGACGCATATCCATATGGATTTGTTGTACTCCGGTGGTTTAAACCAGGGGAAGGGTTTGATCTGCAGGAATATTTTGAAAGCGCTCCGGAGCTATTTGAATGGTTATTGGAGGAAGTAGAAAGGTACTATCTGGATTCCTTCCAGGAGGAGCTGGGGCTGGAAGACCTGACGGACTGTCAGCTTTTCGAGAGGATGCCTGATGTAAAGAAACAGGAGCTAGAGGAACGAAAAAAGGGGTTTCAAGAATCCTATGAACGATTGAGGGATTCCTGGAAATAATTTGTAAGCAGCCTAACTTTTAAAATTATGCTATACCATCGGTATGTGATGCGGATATGCTAAACTGTTCTTAGATTGTTTATTGAGGAGGAAAAAGCATGACCGCAAAAGAACAAGTGGACTATTACCTTGAATATTGCAAATACCGCAAGGAACTGGATGAGAAAACACTGAAGGCATACCGGATTGATTTAAAACAATATTTTGACGCTGTTTCCTGTTGCGATCCGGGAAAAGAGGAAATTGATCAATTTATAACAGATCTGCATAAAAAGTATAAACAGAAAACGATTAAAAGGAAAATTGCCTCAATCCGCGCATACTATAATTTTCTGGAAGAGGAGGAGAGAATTGGCGAGAATCCTTTCCGAAAAGTAAAGGTAAAATTCAAGGAGGACATTATACTTCCGAGAATTATACCAAGGGAAGAAATTGAACGTCTTCTGAATTTTATGTATGCTTATCCGTCGGATCTTTCAGATAAAGAGGTAAAACGCAGGAGAAGGGATCAGGCGGTTGTCGAGATGCTCTTCGCAACAGGTGCGCGCGTATCTGAGATTTCCAATCTGAAAGCAGATTGTGTTGATCTGAATTCAGGCTTGATACGAATTATGGGGAAAGGAGCAAAAGAACGCTACATACAGATCGGAGAGCCGGAGGTACTTAATCTTCTCAAGAAATACTATACTGACAATGAAAAGGAGATCAAAGCCTGCGGCTATTTCTTTATCAACCAGAGGAATCAGCGGTTCACAGAGCAGTCAATTCGAGGAATGATTAAGAAATATGCCAAGCAGGCAGGGATTGAACGGAATATTACCCCGCATATGTTCCGGCACTCTTTTGCTACATATCTGATTGAGGAGGACGTAGACATTAGCTGTCTGCAGCGTATACTCGGACACAGCTCGATCAGGACAACGCAGATCTATATTCATGTGGCAGCGAGAAAGCAGGCAGACATTTTAAGGACGAAACATCCAAGGAATAAGATGGTGATTAAAATAGCAGCATAATGATATAAAGATGGAAATGGCGCAGAGGATTGGCCGGCAGCAGTGGCGGTTTTTTTTGTATGCCGTAATATGAAATGGAATATTGCAATCTGGGTTAATAATAAAATTTAATTTTAAAAATGGAAAAATATGGTGGAATCTGCTATACTGTAAGTAATATATAGGCTGGATAATACTTAATTATCCTTCTTATTACACATTTGCAAATGGAGGAATAGATATTGGATGCTATTGATTTCTTTAAGGAAACAGGTGAAGTGTTTACTGTATATGTTGTGGATCGTCAGTTTTCCATTGGCAGAGGCCTGGAATACTTCAAATCATTTAAAGGTAAACCAAATTATATAGATACGAATGAAATAGCCCATAAAAGGATTTCTTCGGTTATGCAATGGATTCAGAAAAAAATTCCTCCGATCGCTCAGTTAATTGATATATGTTTTGGTAGTCTTCTTCCAGTAAACGTAGTTGATACGGTTACTGCACTAAATAAATTATTTGGCACGGAACAGCATCAAGCCGCTGGCCCAGATGTAATTGATCCGATAATTATTCAAGAAGGAAAAGTTTTAACAAAATATTTGAATGAAATAATTTCACTATATAAGGATTGCAACTTTAGACCAGCCATTATTATTATTTTAAAAGATAATGACTTTGATCGAGCTAAAAGCCTATTAGCGAATTGTCCAGATGGAATACAAATCAAATTTATTAAAAATAGTGGTGAAACGCAATTTTATAAGGTAGTAAATACTGGCGCAGATAATATTGAAGGATTTATTTCGGCTTTTTCTCATCAGTGTTTTAGTACATGTTCAAAGACGAAGAGAGATGTTTTGTTGAATGAAGAGTGGGCCAATAATTCTGTTATAAGGAAATATGGTCCACAAATATTAAAAATAAGAACTCATTTACTTTTTGATGAGAAAAATGAAGTGCATAATTACATAAATGATTTGTTAAATCAAGTAACTGATACAACCAATTATACTTCTTATGAAAAAACAGTTCTTGAAAGCTTTAAATGCATTTTGCTTCTGTTTAAAGTTTTTTGCAATGATCGTGCAGGAAATGACTTAAAAGCAGCATATAGTCTTGCAGTCGATCTAAATAACGATATATTAAAGGCACATACTTTTCGATTTGCTTATTTTTGGGATGCTTGTTCATTAACGCAACAGCTAGATATGTTAAATGAGGCTCATACAATCTTTCTAAACAATGATATAGCTGACCATGCAATATATTGCAAGAATAATGCTAACGTAACACAATTTGATACAGGACGGGTTTATGTAAGAGATTTTGATAATTTATTGGAAGAAGCTATTTCAAATGTTCCCGGGTTGGTTGGTATGTCACATATTTTCAATAATACAGGAGTAGCCTATTTAGTTACAGGACAACCTGAAGAAGCAATGGAATATTTCTCAAAAGGCGTAGATTATGCTCATGGACAGGAGAGAACTGTTCAAAGATTAGCACTACATATTAATAAATTTCTAGCTGATTTTTATTGTGGAGAGATTATAAAAGAACAACACTTAAGGAAAGTTTTAAATGAAATATTTGATGGGATGGTGAGAAACAATTTTCTACCATTTATCTCGTCAAGATATGTTCTTAATATTTTGTCTATATCATTACAGCAAAATTTAGATTTAGGAATGGACTTGCTGTCCTCTTTCCCAATAAGAGATTTATTAAATCAAGGAATAACTTCGAATCCTATAGGTGGCGGACAGATTTTGCTCCAGACAAAATATCTGGAGCAAAAATATAAAAATCTGGTTTTGTTGGATAATCCGCCTGCTTATAATACAGTGGAAGCAATAACAGGAGTGCGAAAAGACTTTATTGTAAAATATGGGATTAATCCGTTTTATTTTTGTACATGGCTATAAAAGGAGAGAATAGAACTCCATAGAACAAAAGCATGAACACTGTCCCCTCCGATTATGTTTCTAAACTTATTTATACTCTCATAGATTTGGTCTTGTTCATTTATTGCCGAATAAGAATGAAAAAATGCGTTTTCAGTCGATACTGTTGGCATTGGATTTATTTCTAAAAAGTAAGTATTTTCTTCTGTTAATTCTAAATCAAAGTCGTAGTGCTCTTTTTTCAGTCGTGCATCAATCCTGCAGAATGTATTGAGATTTATATCTGCTGCAAGTTTTCTGCAGGATTGAATTAGACCATCAGAAAGATTATGTGCTATATAACGCTGGAATTTATTATTTGGATTAGCATAATCTTCATCCAAGAACCAGTTAATATCTTTACTTTCTGGAATATAAATTATTGTTGGCATAAAATCCATTTCTTCTTTTACCGGATTGTATATCATAGGAATAGTTATGTCAAAACCTGGTATAAATTCCTGATAAATTCCTTCTCCATTTAGCTCACTCAGAAATTCTCTATGGACACCTATACTGCTACCTAAGTTTAGAGGTTTATATATTCCATTTTTATCTGAAGGGTTTAAATCAGCAGGGACAAGAAATCCTGCATTTTTGGCAAGAATATTAGATGTTTTTTTATTTTCACCAGTGACTATGCCATATGAATCACATGGTATACATGGAATACCAATAAAGCTACATATTGAAGGAACAAGCGGCATGGAAGATAGTAGTGTACTTCCGCAATTTAAGTTTACTACAAAATCTATTTTAGGCAGAGTATTGGAAATTGCTTTTTCCACAAATGTCCTTACATCCAGGATTAATGGTATACAGTGAAGTTGCTGCACGGCAAGTAGCCATGGGGCAATAATATCACTTTCCCATACATGATAGTGTTCAAAACCAATAGCCTCTTCACCTTCAAAAATATAGACAATTGCAATCGTTTTTCTTTTTGCTTTTTCATAAAAATTATCTGATTTCATAAATATGAATATTCCCCCATATCTTCGTTACAAAATCTTTTTATAGATAATTAAGTATTATCCAACATACTTCAGCGCCGTCGAACTCATACCATTTATCCGGACAGGCTTTGCAAGGGCGATACTTACATAGAACAAAAAGAAATTATTATCACCATGCATAAAACTTCCGATAGAGCAAATGCTATTTTCAAAAAGGATTGAGGTGACGGTTATGGCAGTTGCTCACAAAGGGAGTATCTCTATGGGCCTGGTGCTGATTCCCATAGGAATGTATAAGGCGACAGTTGATAATGACATCCATTTTAACTAGCTGGATAAGGAGAGCAAAGCCCGGATCAAATATAAGAAGTACTGCAGCCATTGCGGGAAAGAAGTGACCAACGCTGATATTATCAAGGGATACGAGTATGAAAAAGGGAAATATGTGGTAATGACAGATGAAGATTTGGAAAAGATCAAAACAAAGAAAGACAAGACAATCCACATTATCCAGTTTGCCAGGATGGCAGAAGTTAATATGATCTATTATGAAAAGGATTATTATGCGGTTCCGGATACCGGGGCAGAAAAAGCATATGAACTGCTACGTCAGGCGCTTCTGTCCCAAAAGAAAGTGGCGATTGCGAAAACGGTTATGGGAACCAATGAAAAATTGCTTGTTCTGTATCCGACGAGAGAAGGGATTATTGTTAAGACGCTATTTTATTATGATGAGATTGCGGCAATGCCTAAGACCGTGCCAAAGATGAAGCTGGATGAAAATGAACTGAATATGGCGAAAATGCTGATAGAAAATATGACAAAGCCATTTGTGGCAGAGGAATACCAGGATGAATACCAGGCAAGGCTGAGGGAAGCCATTATGAAAAAAATCCAGGGACAGGATATTGTAGCAGTAGACACTGCCGCCTCTTCCAATGTTATTGACTTGATGGAGGCGCTGAAAAAGAGCCTTGAACTGTCAGAAAAAAAGGATCAGCGCAGCCAGAAACGGCTGACAGGGACTGCATAATGGATCTGTTTTCTTCGCGAGGCGCTAGCCCCATGCTGATTGCCAGCCAGTGCCAGGCATTTGATGATCCAGACTATATTTATGAGCTGAAAATGGACGGGTTTCGCTGTCTTGCTTATATAGAGCCTGGAAAAGTAGATTTGCGGAATAAGCGGAATATGAAGATGCTGGATAAATTCCCGGAGCTGGGGGAGCTGCATCAGGCGGTTTCAGCAACCTGCATCCTGGATGGGGAAGTCGTGGTTTTAGTAAACGGGGTGCCTGATTTTTACAGGCTTCAGAAAAGGACCCTGCTTACGGACCGCTTTAAGATCCACATGGAAGCGTCCCGTTGCCCGGCTTCCTTCGTGGCTTTTGACTGCCTGTATCTGGATCGGCAGGAGCTTAATTGGATGCCTTTGATGGAGCGAAAGAACCAGCTTCTGGATAACGTGAAAGAAAACAGTCGAATTGCGGTTTCACGTTTTGTCGAAGGGAAGGGTAAAGCATTCTATCAGGCTGCTGCGGCTCGTAAGCTGGAAGGCATAGTGGCAAAGAGAAAAGAGAGCCTATACTACATGGGGAGACGGACAAAAGACTGGGTGAAATTTAAGAGGATGGCCGATGAGGAGTTTGTCGTCGCTGGGTATATCCAGAAAGGACGGCGCACATACAGTCTGATTCTCGCGAAATGCAGGGAGCATACGCTGGTATATAAAGGGCATGTTACTTCAGGCGTAACGAAAGAAGTGATCAGGCAGCTTACCGTTACGGGGATCCGGCCCTTTCACATACTGCCGATGGGAAATGAGGAAGCGGTATGGGTGGCTCCAACCCATGTCTGCAGAATTGAATATATGCCAAACACAAAAGATGTTTTGAGGCAGCCGGTTTTCAGGGGATTCCGGGATGACGTCCTGCCAAGGGAAGTACAGATATAAAAATGATCAACAGCTCGCAGCTTCTGAAAATCAGAGGCTGCTTTTTCCATGTCTTTTACAGAGACTTGACAAAATATCCTTCATCTTTGTGAAGGATATTTCTGTCCTATCTCAATAAAATACCGTAGGAGGCATGTCACATGGTAAAAATAGGGATTCTGGTCATTGTTTTTGGAATTCAGCTTGTACTGTACTGCTGTATCGTTCAGGGAAAGCGAGAAGATGAACTTATGGAACGGTTATTCCGTGAAAAGGACAAATCAAATTGCAATGATGGAAAGGAAGTAGGATGTGAATGGGAAAATCAGGAGTCATAACAGAAGAATTCAGAGGGGAAGAAAACGCATCCTACCATGATATTGTTGCATTGTTTAAGATCTACCGTTCTGTAAATTGGCGGATGCAGATCAAAATTAACCAGGTAAGACACCGCTTCGAAATAGAGTACGGTATGGATGTGGATTCTTTCCTGGACAGCATTTATCAGTCAGGAATGGATATTAACCAGGACTTGGCAGGAGAACGAGAACGGATCGAAGCAATCAACCGTTCAAATAAGTTTCTGAAGATGATTGACGAAGCGGTAGAGCTTATGCGGAAATTCCATCCCAATGGGGAGCGTTACTACTGGGTTTTGTATTACACCTATATGTCCGCATATAAAGCGGAAAATGTTGAAGAAATTTTAGACAAGCTGGAGCCGCATTTTCCAAAGCTTTCGCGGATACACAGGGCCACCTATTTCCGTTGGAGGGAACAGGCATTTGAGGCGGTAAGCGGTATCTTATGGGGGTATGAAGGGGAGAGCAGGGAGCTTTTAAAGCAGTTTCAGGATACATATAAACCAGAATAATTTTTTTGATACTGTTGACACAGATTTTTCAAAAAAACTATAGTGAATTTGTAAAGGCGCATACATGGCGCATAAATCAGGGCGTAAGCCGGAAAGGGGACTTGACAATGATTATTTCGGTAGACACGGGGAACAAGATGATAAAGACGGAAAATCTGGAATTTGATGCGGGAGTGGAGATCTTGGACCAGATGCCAGGGGAGCGGGAAGAGGTGATTCTGTACAAAGAAAATTATTACAGGATTACCAGTAGACGTCCGTCTTACCTGGAAGATAAAACAGAAGATGAACGGTATTTTATTCTGACACTTTTTGCAGTTGCAAAGGAATTGGAGCGCACGAAAGGGCAGGAAGAAAGGATTGCCAATGGGCTGATTGAGGTAGAGCTTCTGGTTGGGCTCCCGCCTGCTCATTATGGGAAACACCGCAGGGCTTTCAAGGAATATTTTCAGCAAGGCAGGATTATCGACTATATGTACATGAATACACCTTATAAAATTACGTTCACAGAAGTCAGAGTGTATATACAGGCATATGCGGCTTACTGTCTGGTAGCGGGCCGGCAGCAGTTATCCAGATATCCGAAAGTTTTGGTGATTGACATTGGCGGTTTTACGGTGGACTACATGATCCTCCGGTTCGGTCAGCTGGAAAGAACTTATGTGGATTCCATGGAAGAAGGGGTTATCAAACTATACCGGAGCGTTCGGGCTGGCATCCGGCAAAGGTTTGGACTTTTGCTGGAAGAGGCAGATGTGGATGATATCCTTTCCGGCGAGGATGTGAGATTTGAGGTACAAGTGGTTGAGCGGGTCAAAGAAATTACAATGCGGTATGTATCAGAGCTGCTTGGGATCTTCCGTGAAATCGGCATTGATTTTGGAACAACGCAGACTGTATTTGCCGGAGGCGGGGCCATCCTGCTGAACAAAACCATACAGGAAGTTTGGAAAAAATACCAGGGAGCGTATTTTATTATCAATGATGTCAGGGCAAATGCGAAGGGGTACAGATTGCAGTATCTGGCAGAAAAACAGGAATGGGAGGAGTCTAAATGAGTAAGCAGGACCCGTACCGATTTAATCTGAGATTTGACGACACGGATAAAGACCATCGTAAAGTCTGCGATTTTCTGAATACATGCGGAAGGAAAAAAACAAGATACATCGTTAAGGCATTTCTGGCTTATTGGGGAATGCAGGAAAAAGAAGAACCGGAGAAGCAGGAGGAAGGAAAAGCGGTACAGGGGAAGGAGGTGGAGGAACATCTTGTGACAGTTGGAGCAGAAAATTATTCGGCAGATGAGGCGGAAATTTCTTTAATGAGGAAAAACTACCAGATGTTTGCTGCGCTTGGGGAGGAGGAAGCACTTTGAAGAATAAGCAGATACCATTTTTATATGGAATTAGCACGGTACAACTTATTGGAATCATAGGTCTGTCTGTAAATACAATGGCCGGCACTGCTGTTGTTGCGGTAGGAACAGTGGGGATCTTGGTATATGCCACGGCAAATTTATTTCAGCGGTTGAAAGAGAAGGTTTGCCCAGAATGCGGTACTCGGATTCCTAAGAGCGACAGAATCTGCGCGGTATGTGGATACCGATACCGAGAAGGCATCCCGGAAGAAAAACTGACAGAGTTTATTGAGAAGGAAAAAGAGAAGGAGAGGTCTTCAGAACAAATCGATTGTGATTTTGAGAAGATTGAAACACTTGCGGTTGAAGAGATGCTGTCTTTTGATGGAGATATTGAGAATTTCCTAAAAAGAAGGGGAAAGGAAGAAGAAATTTAAAGAGATTTTTTCCGATTTATGTTAAAAATACATGAGAAAAGTAAGATTTTGGAGATTTGGAGGTGGTAAGATAAAAAAGCTGGTTTTATTTTTTGAAAACCGGAATAAATAATTCCCGGTTTGTGACTGAATAAGTATATCTAGCCTGCTCCAGGGTAGCTCATTCCGGGAGTTTAGGGGCTGATAAAGCATTCGTATTGCAGGCAAGAAGAGAAAAAAATCGTTTTATGTAGACTGTCAGGATTTAATCCCGACAGTCTATTTTTTTGCCTGTCGGATTATGCAGTATTTCTGCGTATCCGGTCAGAAAATGCCGAGTGCGTATCGACAAAATAAGTGCAGAACATACAGACCGAGGCCGCCTCCTTTTTTGGATTTTTTGCAACCCAATAGAGCAAAAAATTCGGAAAAAGGAGTATACGGAATGTATAGTGACGATAAAGATTTGGTAGCGCAGTTCAGCGCTTACTTGAAAGTATCAATTAAACATGCACGCCAGGAGTACCTGGTAAAAAGATCGAAAATCAAAAGCAACGAATTCCCGGTGTTTGAAGGAGAAGATGCGGAAGATGAGGAGGCTCAGGATGTCCTAAGACATGCTGTTGAGTTATCGGACCGTTTGGAGCAGGGGATTGTGGAGATCCGCTTATTGCTGGATCAGATTGAAAATTCTTCTCTGTACCATGCGTTTGCAAGTTTGAAACGGCAGCAAAAGGAGATTATGGTTCTGCGCATTTTTTATATGAAATCCTTTGAGGAGATTGGGAAGATGCTGGGACTCGAACCGAAGAAGGCAGAGAATACATATTATAACGCAATCAAAAAAATCAGAAATATGATAGCAGGAGGCAGGAAGAATGGAATTTGAAGAACTGTTTTTAAAAGCGAGAAACTCTGACCAAAAAGCAATGCTGGCGCTTATCGAGATGTACCGCCCTCTGATGATTAAGTATGCCAAGATAGACAATGTTTTGGATGAGGATCTCTATCAGGAGTTTGTGTGCGTTCTGATTCTTTGTGTAAAGAAATTTCCTTACAAAGAAAAGAGATAATCTATATATTGTACAGATAAGATTGACAGACACAAAATATAGAGCTATTATTAAAATATAACAGGTATTCTTCTGCTGCAGAGCAGAAAATTTTAGTTCCGGTATAGTCCGGAAGCTGACTTTGGGCAGGAGTCTGCCGTTATATCCTATTTGCAGAAAGGCACTGATTATTTGAAGGAATAGTCAGTGCTTTTTTTGTGTCCGAGCATCTTTTGGGAAAGGAGGGAAGGCAAGGGGATATCGTAGAGACGAAAAATGAAAGGAGGAAGCGAATTGAAGAAGAAACGGGTCATTTGGACGTATGGTAATGTAATACTTCCTTTGGATGTAGGGGAGAGGGCTCGCTATTTTCAGAACGGTGTATTAAAAGTCACCGGGAGAGTGCTGCGTGTCCTGGAACAAACTGAGAAATATATTAAATTTGAGACGAAGGAATTGTGTTACTGTATTGCCTATAACGATGTGGAAGAAGCAGAAATGGTACTGGCAGCATAGATTTTCTGGAAAAGGGAGGAACAGCGGAAACAAGAATATGCTGGAACATGAACAAAAAATATGTTATAGTTGATGTATACCAGAGAAGGTAGAGGTGATAACTACGGCCGCAAAAAATAAAATAAAAGCAGATACGGTATTGAAAGAGTTCTGGCGGGATAATGCGCGGTTTGCTGATTTATTTAACGCAGCCTTGTTTCAGGGCAAAAATATAATCCGTCCGGAAGAATTAGAGGAATCCGATACCGACATTTCCTCTATTCTGAAATTGGGCAGCCATATGGAAACCGTCCAGAAAATATTGGATGTGATCAAGAAGAGCTCAAACGGTGTTGAATTTGTAATACTTGGCTTGGAGAACCAGCAGCATGTGCATTTTGGAATGCCTTTGCGGCTTATGGTGGGAGATGCCTTTGGGTATCTGAAGGAGTACCAGGAAGTTGCGAAACGGAATAAAGAGGAAGGGCACTGGGACGGTTCGGAGGAATTCCTTTCCGGGTTCCGCAGGGAGGACCGCCTGCATCCTATGGTGACGCTTTGCGTATACTATGGGGAGCGTGAGTGGGATGGCCCATTCTCCTTGATGGATATGCTGAAGATTCCAGAAGAGCTGAAGCCAGTGGTCAACGATTACAAAATGAATCTCATCCAGGTAAGGGACAGCGAACAGCTCCAGTTCCATAATACGGATGTACAAACCGTTTTTGAAATATGCCGGAATATCTATAAGAAGAATTACGAAGAGATTGCAAACGTATATCAGAGCAAGGAAATTGATTCGGAGCTTGGACTTGTAATCGGGGCGATCACCGACTCGCCGAAACTTGTTGATCAAGCCTTGGAAAGAAAAGGAGGCAGGATGAATATGTGCAGAGCGTTGGAAGAATTAGAAAAAGAAGGCATAAAAAAAGGAATAAAAGAAGGAATAAAAGAAGGCATAGTGAATGGGAAAATTCTGGCTCGCTATGAGGACGGAATGACGCCGGAAGAAATTGCCGGGAAAATGGGTCTATCCGTGAAGCAGGTAGAGAAGATCTTGGAAGAAAACAATGTATTGGAAATGGTACAACATTAAGAATACTTTATGAAGGGCGGCATAGCTGCCCCATCGCTATTTTGTATTTGGGAGAAGAAGGTAGGAACGACAAGATGATGCAGGTTGACCTATTGCCTGTGATATGTGAAGGATGATAGGGATATGGTAAGGCAGATTGTAAATGACGTCTGGTTCCTCGGACAGAAATCAGAGCCGGCGACAGAAGCGGACCAGCAGACAGCATTGGATTTGCTGGACACATTAAGAGCACATAAAGAGGATTGCGTTGGCATGGCAGCTAATATGATCGGTGTCCGGAAAAATATAATCGCAGTCCAGATGGGATTTGCGGAAGTACTGATGTATAATCCGAGGATCGTAAAACATGCAGGCCCCTATGAGACAGAGGAAGGCTGCCTTTCCCTGGAGGGGACAAGGAAATGCAAAAGATACCGGCAGATTACAGTAGAATATCAGGATATTCACTTGAAAAAGCAGCGGCAGGATTACAGTGGCTGGATCGCTCAGATCATCCAGCATGAATGCGACCATCTGCAGGGGATTCTGATTTAAGGAGAGGGACTATGCAGGAAAAATATAAGGTTATTGAGATCTTCGAAAGGGACTATGGATGCGAAGAACGGGCGGAAGGACAGACGGATATGGTTCAGGTAAGGCTATGCTCGGAAAGTGGAAAAGAGCGTGTCATTGAGACAGAGGACGCAGCTTTGTACCGAGAGGAGATCACAGAGGGGACAGAAGTGTTTCTCATTGACGGTAAGCTAAAAAGAGCCCTGGGGAGTGACTGGGTGGAACAGTGCAATCAAAAGAGGGACGCCCAGGGGTTCATTAAGCTGATGGATCGGCTGCGGGCCGGAGAAACCACAGTCTGCCCATTTTGCGGGGGGGTTGTGTCCATGACGGCATCGGAGGATGGGAAAGATATCTTTTCCTGTGATTCCTGTGATATGTATTTTAGCTCTGACTGTAAGGTACGATAGGAGGAACGGCGTTGGAACGGCAAGATATATTTCAATATGTAAAAAAAGTATATGGGACGGTTCCGGAATATCTGTGGGAACACCATCCGGCCTATGCGGCGCTGCGGATGAGCACATCAAAAGAGTGTTATGCGGTGCTTAAAAGGGAAGATTACGGGGAAAACGAAATCCTGGAAGTGCAGTATGATCCGGCTGTTATGGGTTCTTTGGTAAAAATCCAGGGATTGCTGCCTGATCGGAACGCGGAAGACGGAAATTGGGTTTCCATTCCGCTTGATGGATCGGTCAGCGAAGCAACGGTTCTGGATTTTTTGGACAGGAGCTATGAATTAGTAGAGGAAAGGCTCCACTAAGCTGGGTAAGAATCCGGAGATCGTCTAGGATATGGAAAAGGAGGATGTTGATGTTACTGGCAGTGAGAGGGGACATAACCAAAATTGATACCGTGACTGCGATTGTAAATGCGGCGAACACCAGCCTGCTTGGAGGGGGAGGCGTTGACGGAGCCATTCACCGCGCTGCAGGGAAACAGCTGCTGGAGGAATGCAGGACGCTGAATGGATGTAAAACGGGGGAAGCGAAAATAACAGGTGCTTATAAGCTTCCATGCAAATACGTGATCCACACAGTAGGCCCGGTATGGCGCGGTGGAGATCATGGAGAGGAAAAACTTTTAGCAGACTGCTATCGGAATTCCCTGTCAGTTGCTGTAGAGCATGGGATACGGTCGATTGCTTTCCCATCTATTTCCACTGGAGTTTACCATTTCCCTGTCCAGCTTGCCGCACAGATCGCGGTAAGGACGGTAACGGATTTTTTAAAGGAGCATCCGGATCAGCTGGACATTGTGATGTGGGTGCTGTTTGATGAACGCACAGAGAATATCTATCAGTTGGAAGTGAAAAAATATGGAGTTGGAAAATGAGCGTCATGCACGAATCTTTGTAGATGCCGATGCCTGTCCGGTTATAAAAATCGTGGAGAGCGTCGCAGAAAAATATCGCCTTCCGGTTACGCTTCTTTGTGACACAAACCATGTATTGGAATCTGCCTATAGTACCGTAAAAGTGGTGGGGGCTGGAGCTGATGCAGTGGATTATGCCTTGATTAACCTGTGCCGGGAGGGGGATATTGTGGTAACACAGGATTATGGCGTGGCTGCAATGGCCCTGGGGAAAAAGGCATATGCGATCCATCAGTCAGGGAAATGGTATACCAATGAAAATATCGAAAGAATGCTAATGGAGCGTCATTTTGCCAGGAAAGCAAGGCAGGCTTCCGGGAAAAACCATTTGAAAGGATCCAAAAAGCGGAAGAAAGAGGAAGACGCAAATTTCGAACATTCTTTTGTAAAAATGGTTCAACATGCAGTAGGATTTTCGAGTCAGGGAACAAAATGCGATTAAAATGCGTCTGCATTGCGATTGTTCTGATATTGACAGATGATTTTAAACTTTATACAATGATAAAGTAAAGTTTTGTGCATGTGCAAGACGCATGTGGAGAGCCACAGGATTTTACGGGTGAGGCAACCGAGGCGGTTGTCTTTTTTTATGGCAAATTTTAAGTTTGAAAGGAGGGATGTGATTGGCGGGAAAGGTCAAACCAAAACAGTCAGGAAAGAAAAATCCTATGTCGGGGAACCAGAGGCTTGTTCTGGCTCCCCGAATTGCGTTTGTCGCCTTTTTATCGGTTACTGCGTTTGCCATGACAGGGATGCCGGTCTTTGCAATGGATATTTTTGGAACTGCTAAAAATGCTATGCAAACTGTCTACACGGATGTTGCCGGAATTGCTACAGTGGCAGCAGTAGTATGTGCAGCGGTATGCTTGTTTCTGATGAATTTCTCTAAATCAGGCAGAACGGTAGATGAGTCCCGGGCCTGGCTCAAACGAATCGTGATTTGCTGGGCAGCCCTGATGACCTTGGGCGCTATCGTAGCGTATTTAGAGAAACTCATTCCAAAGAGCATGTTTACTGCGACGTAATCCACAAGAAGAATCAAATGCCGGCGCTCTCCCGGCATTGGAAAGGAGGGGATCCTGTAAGGGTAGCACATGGGTTGGCTATTAGAGCTACTGATTGACGGGATCAGGGAAATCTGTTCGCAATTCATTGTGGATATGATGGAACTGGTAACCGATATGTTTACGGAGTTACTGTCCTGTGACCTGTCACTGTTTGAGGAGCTGTTTTCTATTGTTACTGTCCTTTATAACAATGTTATTGTGCCAATGGGAATTGCCCTGCTGCTGTTGATCCTGGTCTGGCAGTTGTTCAAATCCATGTTTGGGAAAAGCGTAAATGGTGAGGAGCCGATAGAACTGGTGATACGGTCGGCAATCTCCCTGTTTTTTCTTGTTGCGGCCAAACCAGTCGTGGATTATATTTTGAGAATCGCTGGAACACCCTACCAATGGGTGGCGGGCACTGAAATCAAGGTGGAGAGCTTTTCAGGCTATGTATCGGCTTTGGAGGGGGTTACTGAAACATTGGGGATCGGAAGCCTGAGCATTGCTATACTGATGTTGATTATGCAGTTCGTTGTGGCTTGGAACTACTTTAAAATGCTGTTCGTGATTGCAGAGAGGTATGTTTTATTGGGAGTATTCTCTTATACAGCCCCTTTAGCCTTTTCTACCGGAGGATCAAAGGCAACCAATAATATTCTGGCCTCCTGGGCAAAAATGTTTGGAGGGCAGGTGGTGCTGATAATTTTAAATGCGTGGTGTATGAAAATGTTTCTTTCCGGTTATGGAAATATGATGGCAAGCAGTTACGGATTTTCAAAGTTTTTTGCAGCCACCCTCTGCCTTGTTGGCTTTTGTAAAATTACCTTTAAGCTGGACAGTTATTTGGCTTCCCTGGGCGTGAATCTTGGGCGTCCTTCTGCGGGCTTAGGGGCTATGGGACTGGTGATGGCAGCCAGCCGTATCTTTTCACGTTTTAGTTCGGGTAACGGAGGAGAAGGAAGCGGAAACGCAACCTCCGGGGACGGGGGAAGAGATCCCTCTGGTCCGGCAGGTGGGAGCAGTATGCCGGAGAGCTTTGCCGGGCCGATTCCTATGAGGGAGGAAACTTCTGCTTCTATGGATTTGTCAGATATGCCAGAGAATGAAGATTTCAGCCAGGATCATGCCAGCACAGACAGTCTGAATACAGGTTATTCGACGGATGGAGAGAAAAATGGAACCGGGGGTGTATTTGAAGAACTTGGAATTATGTCTTCGGGAGTGACCAGTGATGCTGGGAGCAATCCGCTTAGCCGGACCGACAATGGAGAAACGGAAGCATCGAGGAATGCCGGATTCGAAAATGGGTATGTTCCAGAAACAGGACAGGAAACGGCTGGAAACCAGACGATGGAAGGCGCGCAGGCATTCATGTCAATGGATGTGGCCGGAATCTCCGGTTATCCAGAGGGCGCGAGTGGAGCAGGAGCCAGTCTGGATGGAGAGGGAACTTCACAAAATGATATTCGGATTTTGGGAGAAGGACAGACAGGAGTATGGGGCACTGATGCTGGAAGCAGTGAGAGCGGCGTAATTGGCGAACTGGGCGATTATCCGGTGGAAGAGGACTTTTCAGATACTGAAGAGGATAGCATCATGGAACTGGAAGGCAGTAGTATTGAGATGGAAAACGGCTTGAAAGCAGAGGAGGTATCTCATGGAAGTGCTGGAGATTCTTTCGGAAATGTAGGCCTTGAAAGTCAGGGGCAGAAAACGCCGGGGAGCCATATGGCTTCGGCAGGAACATTTGACGGGACAGGAGGGATCATTGATGAAATAGGAGGCGATTTTGACACCGACGGGATAGGTAATTACAGCGATGAAAAACAAGAGGCAGGAAGCGGAACATTTAACGAACCAGACAGGATGCCGGGACAGGCCGATGCAACTACCCTGGCTGGACTAGGGATGACAGAAGGTGGCGCATATGCTGAGGGTGAGGCGGATGAGACCCAGGGACAGGAAAACCATATGGGAGATACCCAGGATCGATCAGCTCTCCATACTGACGGGCAGGAAGGATGGGAGGCTGGTATCGGAAATCTCCAGAATCATTCAAACTCAATGGGACATGCAGGTGAGTATGATCCTACGATAAAGGAAGAGATGGAAGATTTCGACACGTCCTTAGAAGATTTTGATAATGAGGAGATGTCACATGCTGATGCAGAAGGCCAGATGGATCATCTGGAACCTGCCGCGCCGATTCCTTCAGGCAGAGATGAGGGGCAAGCGGATCATACAACCTCCCGCTCCTCATGGGAAGTACCGAGATCAAGAGAAGAACTAAAACGCAGGCAGCAGGGCAGAAAGGGAAATCGTCCTGTGGACGGCAGGCCTCCCTATTAAGGAGGTGAGCAGATGCAGGATGAACAAAGGGATGCTTCACCGCTGGAGGAAGGAACCGATCATATAGCGCACACATCCCAGGCAGCCTATGCGGCAGCGGCGGCTGCAAAAAGCGGGGCAGCCGCAGCGGGGGCGGCAACCGGAACGGCATTGGCAGGACCACTGGGAGCAGTTATAGGTACGATTGTCACCAGTAAAACATTTTGGAAGGTAATCGCGGCAATTTTTCTGTTTCTGTGGATGTGGATGTTCATTATTGCCAATATGATCGGGATTATTTTGAGCTACCTTGGTTTTGCGAACGCGGACTCCTATGCGAATGAGGCGCAATCTGCGCAGCTTTCTAATCTTAGGACACGGGTAGAAGAAATCCTTGGGAATGAACAGTATGCGGCAGGGATCAAAGAGGTGATTGAGCAGGAACGGGACAGGAAGCTGCAGGAGATTCAGGCAGACCATGCAGAACATTATGGCGGGTATGAGCTTGTGGTGATAGACGAATATGAAACAAAGCTGAAAGGAAACATGGGATATTATCTGGCGGTGCTGATGGCAGAAAAAAGCGACAACGGCACGATCTATTCCTTCCTTGGGTATGAAAACAGCCTGGGTCTTGATATGTCCACGGACCTTAGTTGCCCCTATGATGCGTACTTTGAGGAGGCAGGAAGGACTTATAATGTCCCGGTTGCGCTTTTAAAAGCCATGGCATTCGTGGAATCCAGCTTCCAGCCGAATGTAGTATCCGGGGCCGGGGCTATAGGGCTTATGCAGCTGATGCCTGCAACGGCGGCAGGGCTTGGAGTATCCGACCCGTATGATCCGTACCAGAATATTATGGGCGGAGCGAAATATATTGCGCAGAACATTGAACAGTTTAAATCATATCCAAATGGTCTTGAACTTGCAATCGCTGCTTATAATGCTGGTCCAAATGCAGTGGTGGAGTATGGATATCAGATCCCTCCCTACCCGGAAACGCAGGCGTATGTGAAAAACGTACTGGGATATGTGCAGATCCAGGAGAGACAGACGGTTCCGGAAACATCGGATGAAACCAACGCGGCAGACCCCAAACTTCAAGAATCCTACACCATTTTGAAAGATACAGTGGAAAATGAGATTGGCAGTTTTTTTAGTTGGTCCGTGACCGATGAAAGGGAAGCTGAGGTGACAAAGACCGTCTACTGCAGGCAGACAGAAGAAGGCAGGCAAGAGATAGAGAAAACCCTCTACGATCAGCTGCTCGCAGAAGGCGCCGATGTATGGGAAGAAACCAGGACAGAAAAAGCGCAGAAAGTAGAATATACCCTTGCCCTTATGCTGAATGCCCAGCTTACAAATGTGGGAGGCGGATATGAGTATAAGTTTGTCACCAATGAGGGGCTTTTTAACCTGGTGCTGGATGTATTGGAAGTGCTGCAAAATGGAGTGGACGCGCTGAAAAACGTGTTTTTCTCATTGTTTCACTGGACAGATTTTGTAACGGGAGGGACAAGTTCGGGAGGCATCTATATGGACAACATTGATGCCTCCGGAGACATTATTACCTATGATACGGTAGAAAACTGCCAGAAACGGGTTGTGTACTATAATCAGGGTGAGGAGCCATGGGCTAATATGCCTTATGGGACAAGCACCATCGGGGGTGCCGGCTGCGGTCCCACTTCCATGGCGATTGTCATATCGACCTTAACCGGGCAAAACGTAACTCCCCAGATGACTTGTGAGTATTCGATTGCAAATGGGGAATATGTGAGCGGAGTAGGAACAGCACATTCTTTTCCGACAAATGCGGCTTATCATTGGGGCCTTACCTGCGAACGGGTAGGGAAAGACCGGATGGGGTATGTAGTCCAATCATTGAAAGAAGGGAAAATGGTAGTCGAAATTTGTGAAGCATATACCATTACTGGCAGCGGCAGCGGACATTTCATTGTTCTGACCGGGGTAACTGAGGATGGCGGCATCACCATAGCCGACTGCGCAAGCCGTGAGCGGAGTGGGCAAGTATACAGCCTGGAGACGATCACATCGTATGGGCGCGATTTAAGTGAGGGTGCTTTCTGGATTATTGGAAAATAGGAGGAGCGTATGCGTTTTGCAAGAGGAATGGTGTTCGGGATGACGCTTGCAATAGGGATTTTAAAAGCAGATCCGGTGTGTGCTGAGAATCAAGGCAAACTACCGGAGATCGCCTCTTGGCAGAATGGGTTTGGCTACCAGGAGGATGGGACACAGATTACGGGAGGATGGGCTTATGACATGGTAAATCCAGCCGGCAGATATGTCCAGTTTGGAGAAGATGGAAGCGTGATCCAAAAGACAGAAAACCCGGACACCATGGATATGGGAGAGAACTATACCGGGACCGAACTTGTGCCGGCGACCCTGGCAATACGGGCAGAACTGTTTGACGGATTTTCCGGTACCGTTACAGTCTTGGTAGAAGGAAGCGGTGGAATCCAACGAACCGTGGAATTTCGGCAAGATAATTTTTATGGATTGAACATCCCTGTTAACAGTGGGGACTACAGAGTTATAAAAGCTGAGGCCAGGGATGAGATACATTCCTATGTGACACAGTTTCCGGATTCTATTGTGCATCTTTCGGAAAAGGGAGCGCAGGTATTAAAAATCCAGGTGATGGACCAGGTGACAAAAGAAGCAGAGACAACGGGCGAACAGATAGAACAAGCGTCGGAGGAGGTTCCTGAAAAAGGAAACCATGCTTTAAAGACAGAGCAAATGGAAGAAGAGAAGGGAGGTGTCAGGAGAAAGATGGGGGCAAAAAGGATGGCGGCAATATGCGGCAGCATTGGAGGCTTATGTCTGGCCGGGATTTTGCTGCTAAGGAAAAAAAGGAAAAAATATAGCTGAGAGTCTGGAGGTATGACATGGCACAGAAAGAGCATGTAGATGTCTACACCATACCGCCAAATTTTGCTAAGGAAGGGACAATCCTTTCCGGAAGGCTGGAAGCCAGGAATGCTGTGGAGGCAGCAGTCCTGGCTCTTTTGCTGCTGCAGATTCTGATGGCGGTGGATATCAGTGCAAAAGGAAAAATTTATGCCGGGATTATTGTGATCCTGCCCGTTACGATCTTGGCGGTGGTCGGCGTGCAGGGGGAAAGCCTTACATCCTTTGTTTTTCAGTGTTTTTCCTATGTTGTAAGGCGCAGGGTGATTACTGTGCCGAATAGCCAGTACCGGCTGAAACGAAACAGAAGGATCCTAAAGCGCCAGAAAAAACAGCAGAAGGAGGAACAGAAAAAGAGGAAAGGAGGCGGCGGACGTAGGAAACGAGGTACAGGAACTCAAACAGAAGCTGAAAGAGGCGAAAAAGGCGGAAAAGGCAGCACAGAGGGAGGCAAAGGAGAAACGCCGTGAAGAACGCAGGCAGTATGGGGAAAGGAGGAAGGAAGAAGCCAGGAACCGCAGGGAGGATGAGAGAAAAGAAGCCAGGAAATTGCGGGAGCAGGAGAACGAGGAACGGATTCTGAAAAAGGAGTTGCTTCAAAGCTCTGGCAGCCATATAGAAGAACAGAAAATGCAGGTACAAAGGCCGGCGGAGAGGACAAAAGAAGAAAAAGAAAGAAGTGAAGGAAACCAGGATTATCTTCCGGTTACCTGGGCAGCCTCATATCTTCCAGTCAAGCAGGTGAAAAATGGGATCATTTTAACGACAGACAACCGTTACGTTAAATTGATCGAAGTCCTTCCGATCAACTTCCTGTTAAGGTCCTCAGACCAGCGGAATATCATCTTTTCCTATATGAGTTACCTGAAAATTGCACCCCAAAAGTTCCAGATCAAGGTCGTATCGAAAAAAGCGGAAATCGAGGACTATATCCAAAAAATCCGGGAAGAAGCCAGTCAGGAAAAGGATGAGCGGTGCAGAATGCTCCAGGAGGATTATATAGAGCTGCTCCGGACGCTTGGTACAAAAGAAGCGATTACCAGGCGGTTTTTCCTGGTTTTTGAATATCAATCTCAGAACGGCAGGAAAAACCCAGAGGAGCGGGATGTATACCTGTATATGAAATCCACTGTCCAGACGGCAAAAAAATACCTTGCTTTGTGCGGGAACGTTGTATTGGAACATGAAAATGAGACCAGGTTCCTGGTTGAGACGTTTTACCAGATCTTGAACCGGAAAACCAGTACAAAAGAGAGCCTTGAGGACCGGATCCGGAAGGTAAGAGACTACTATCTAAGAGAAAACGGGAAGGAAAGCATCGCCAAAATTCCGGTGACTGAGCTGTTTGCTCCGGAAACGATAAATTTCAAAAAGTGGAACTCGGTAGTGATTGACGGGGTATACCATACCTACCTGTTTATCCCATCTCAGAAATACCGGACAAGGGTACCGGCCGGCTGGCTCTCCCTTTTGATCAATGCGGGCGAAGGGATTGATGTGGATGTGTTTTTCTTCCGGCAGGACAAGGCGAAGAGTTTGGAGAGGATCGGCAGGAGAATCCGTCTGAACCGTTCCAAGATCAAAGACGCTTATGACACGAACAGAGATTTTGACAACCTAAATGAATCCATCCGTGCCGGATATTATCTGAGGCGTGGGCTTACTGGGAACGAAGACATTTATTACATGGCAACGCTGATTACCATAACCGGGTATAGCGAAAAGGAAGTGGAATGGCGCTCAAAGGAGATGGCGAAGCTTTTAAACTCCCAGGATATTGGAACGGCCGGCTGCTTTTTCAGGGAAGAACAGGCTTTCCTATCAGCCCTTCCGTTACTTGGGCTTGATAAAAAAATATATGCCAAGGCAAAGAGAAATGTGCTGACTTCCGGCGTGGCAGCCTGTTATCCGTTTACTTCCTATGAAATGTCAGACAAGGATGGCATTATGATGGGCGTCAATAAGGCGAACAGCTCCCTGGTGATCTTGGATATCTTTAACACACAGATTTATAAAAATGCGAATATGGTAATCCTTGGAACGTCCGGCGCAGGGAAAACCTTTACCATGCAGTTAATGGCGCTTAGAATGCGGCGGAAAAATATCCAGGTGTTTATTGTCGCGCCGGATAAAGGGCATGAGTTTGCCAGGGCATGTACGAATATCGGCGGCGTATATGCGCAGATTTCTCCTGCCTCATCGAACTGTATCAATGTTATGGAGATCCGCCCGGCGGATACAGCAACCAGTGATCTCCTGGACGGACATGCAGCGGAACGCTCTGCCCTGGCATTAAAAATTCAAAGCCTCCATATTTTCTTTAGTTTGTTGATTCCGGACATGAATTACGAAGAAAAGCAGTTACTGGATGAGGCATTGGTTATCACTTACCAGGAAAAAGGGATTACCCATGACAACCAGAGCTTGTTAGATCCGGAAAAGCCAGGAGCTTACCGGAAAATGCCGATTTTAGGTGACTTGCAGGAAGTCCTGATGCGGAAAGAGGAATGCAGGCGCATGGCAAATATTTTAAACCGACTGGTTCATGGATCTGCATCCAGTTTCAATCAGACGACAAATGTGGACTTGAATAACAAATACGTGGTGCTGGACATTTCAGAGCTTTCCGGGGATTTATTGCTTGGGATGTTTGTGGCGCTTGACTTTGTCTGGTCGAAGGCAAAAGAGGATCGAACCGTGGAAAAAGCGATTTTTGTGGATGAGGCATGGAAGCTTTTGGCTTCCAATGAACTTGCAGGCGAGTACCTTCTGGAAATTTTTAAGACCATCCGGGCTTACGGGGGAGCCGCTGTCTGTGCTACGCAGGATCTGGCTGATTTCTTTGCTCTGAAAGGAGGAAAACTCGGACGGGGGATTTTGAATAATTCGAAAACGAAAATCCTTTTGAATATGGAAAATGCAGAGGCAGGGCTGATACGGGAAGAATTGGATCTTTCTGAGACCGAGATGAATTCGATCATCCATTTTGAACGGGGAAGCGGCCTGATATCCACCACCAACAATAATTTGATTGTGGAATTTCGGGCAAGCCAACTGGAAAAGGATCTTATCACAACAGACCGGAGGGATCTTAAAGAGTTAAAGAGCAGGCTGCAGAGATATGGGGCAGATGCTTATGGGAGGAGGCGGGAAGAGAAAACGTAAAAAGCGAGGCGTCATTTATGACGTATAGAATGACGTTTTTAATACGCATTATTGAAAAATCAGGGTGTTTTTCCTGTTATCCGTCATAAATGGCGCATGGAAGGTGTATAGAATACGCCATTTATGACACTTAAAATCATGAAAGAAAGGATGCAAAAACAGATGGAAAACAAACAAAGAGCCGTGGAACGTGAACTCCGTGATTTAATCCAGAAATATAACGTGCTCTATAAAAGCCAGATCTATGAATATTTTGCAAAGGACGGAAGGGAACAGTTTGTCGGACGGGCGCTAAAAGCACTGGAAAAGGAACGGGAGATCTGCATAAACCAGGAATTAAAACTGGCAGCGATCAGCGAAGAATACTATAGTGTCCGGGAATACGGTACGATGCAGAGCGTCTGGGCATTGATCGGAATTATGGGGCAGAAAAAGGTAGAACAGCATTTTCTGGCTGCCGCGGAGGAATATCCGGTCCGTATTATTTTTGTAGGGGATGGTGAGATTTACGATATCCTGTACATCTCGCAGGAGGAAGTCAGCCTTGTGAATCATCTGTTTTCCAGAAAGCGGATTGATGGATGCGGGCATATCGTTGTGGTGGATGACCCTACGTATATCCCAGACATTCAGATACCGGACGCGGTTGGTTTTTGCACGGTAAAGGAGGATGGGAAAATCGAGTATTACCGCTTTGACGGGTGAGGGGGACGTATTCGGCAAATTGAAAGCGCAGATGGACCGGGCGCAGGAGATGACGGGACGGACGGAAAAACTGCTGGCAGAGGCCAGAGGCCTTCTTCATGCATATATCCGGCAGAAACGGAACCTGCAGTACAGCAATTATTGCGATATGGTACTGGAGGTTTCAAAGTGCAGCGAAAAGCTGACGGAAATGCTGAGGAGACTGGCTTTGGAGGTTACATTGGATGAGGAAAAGTATGAAGATTATAAATCGGATCTTGTGCTGATCCATGGGATTGAAATTGTGTATACCGCAGGCGTTTTGAAAGTTTCCCTGCCAGTTTTGGTTCCCCACAGGAAAGAGAGCTACACCGATTACCTGTACAAACCCCTATATACGGCATGCAGGCACTGGTGTATGAAACAAGCGGAAACCGGGGGAACCATACCGGAATTTGAAAAGAGTACCGTATGTTTTGAGCATAGATATGACAAGACATTGCCGCTTGCAAGAGTCAGGGACCATGATAACCTGGAAGAGAAACATGTACTGGATGTATTGGCAGGTTTTTTCATGCAGTCAGACAATGGCCTGTATGTGGATACCTACCATGTGACCAGATTGGCGGAGAAAGACCGAACTTGGATCTATGTCATGGATTCGTGTTGTTTTCCAGCGTGGCTGTCAAGGTTTCATCAGCCGGAGGGTATCGAAAAAAGTCCTTAAACCAAAGACTGAAAATACGATAGGGGATGGAAGAGAAAAAGGCTGGTAACTTCACGGCTTCGGAGAAGAAACGCAGGCGGGATCTTACCCAGGTATTCCACGTATAGGGTACAAAAGCGCGCATTCAACCGAAAGGGGAGATTTGGTTATGAAAAAGCAGGACTTACTGCTGATAATGATAGCAATTTCCGGAGAACTGCCGGTCAGGCTGGCAGGCAGGGTCGTTTCTTCCGATTCCTATGCGGCGGCATTGATTACCAGCTTGAAGCAGCGGGAGTATATTTCAGTACGGAAGGGAGGAGGATGCAGAGGCTATGTATTAAGGACTAAGGGTAAACGGTATTTGCTGGAGAACTATCAGGCGGATACGGCGTTTTTTCTTGAAGGGGCGTCAGAAACAAGCCATGTAAAAAGCGAGCTGAGGAAACGGGAGCGCCTTCATCGGATGAGCGAGGTATGGGTCTTTTTTTATAAGACGGGTGTGTGCGTTTTCCAAAGCCAAAAGCCTGCAATGGGTGGAGGCATTGGAAGCAGCGGGGTGGAAGCGTACTACGGAAGTCTGGAATACAAAAACGGCAATGATGCGATTAAAGGTTCCAGAGCCTGTGGTGTGCTGCTGTCCGGGATATCTGCCTATGTGGTTTATAACACGCGGGAGCAGAGAATGAAGTGGGCCAAGAAAATGGAATGCTCCATGCGTGTCTGGACGGAGAAGCTGCTGCTTCGATCCGGCAGCTTTAAAGGGGCAGATGCGCTTATCCTGGGGGAATCTCCATCATTCCTGATAGATTTACTGGAAAGTGACGGAGGAGTAAAAAAGAACCTGTTTCAGGTGGATGATGTATATGATCGGTATTATTATGTTCCCATGTGCGAGGAAGCGGGCGTACAGATAGCTCTTTTATGTGATACGGATAAGAGAAAACGCCTTTACCGGTTTCTGGAAGGCGTTTTATCCCGCAAAAGGGATAAGGAATTCTCCGTTTGTGACGGATATAACGCAGACGGGAATCCCGTTTATTTTTGTCTGGAACTGGAAATGCATAAGCTATCCAGGATCAAACAGGACGCCGGATGGAAACAGGAAGGGACAGTGTTCTGCCTGGACTATCAGGAAGAGGCACTTCAAAACTATTTTGGGGAGGGGATGAGAATACAGGCAATACTCACGAAGCGTCTATGTGAGTATCTGCGTCAGGACGCGTAGCGTAGGCGTCCAACCAACGGCAGGAGGTGCTGCTGTGAAAAATGCATTTGAGACCGGATGCAGCGCGGTAGACCGGATGGGAAAGCTGCAGATTACCGGAAACATCATCCCGGTAGCCTGGTACCAGACAATCCGCAAGGAGACAGGCAAGCCGAACCTAAATGCGATCATTATTCTGGCAGATATTGTTTACTGGTACCGCCCCATTGAGGTAAGGGACGAGGCAACCGGCCAGTTGATTGGGTTCCGCAAGCGTTTCCATGCGGATATGCTGCAGCGCAGTTACCAGCAGTTTTCTGAGCAATTCGGCTTAACCAAACGGGATGTCACCAATGCAGTGATAGAACTGGAAAAGCTTGGTGTGATACAGAGGGTATTCCGAACGATTGAAAAAGGAGGCCGCCTGATCCCTAATGTCCTGTTCTTAAGCCTGGACGTTGATGTACTGGAAAGGCTGACGTATCCAGAAACACAGGAAAACCATGCTCCGGATAAGCCAGGATGGGGGTGTCCCCGATTTCAGGGGGATGTGTCACCGAAATCGGGGAGATATCCCACCCAAATGGGGGAACCCCTCTCCCTGAAAGCGGAGAGGGATCTCTCCAAAATCGGGGAGACAAATACAGAGATTACCTACAAAGAATACAGCGGAGAACCCAATATCTTATCCATCGAAAGCGCCAGGGAGCTGGTAAAAATGCAGATCGACTACGTAGCGCTGAAGCATGATGAACCGTATGACGAGCGGATTGATGAAATATTAGGGATCATGACGGATATCATGACATCCACAGCGGAGTATATACGGGTCAACAAAGAGGACAAACCAGCGGCGGCGGTAAAGGCACAGTATGCTAAGCTGACCAAAATGCACGTGGAGTATGTTCTGCACTGTATGGATGGGAATAAAACGAAAGCCAGGAATATCCGGGCGTTACTGGTTACCGCGTTGTATAATTCGGTCAACACCATGGGCTGTTATTATAAAAACCTGTATCTGTACCATCAGTCCGGTTGGGGAATGGAAGATATGGGAGAAAAAAAGGGGGGAAGTCAAAGTAAAGAAGAGTAGAACGTGGAAGGCATGGAAGCTCCTCCTGTTTATCGTGGGAGGAGTGATTTTGGCTTTTTATGTTGGAGGCTTTTTATCCACACTGTTTTCGGAGGCAGATGTTATCTTAAATCCGGCTGTGTGTATCAGACGGGGCGTGATGACGCTGTCCGGCCTGCAGGCATCCGCGGCAGCCGCCGTGCTGTTCTTTGCTGTTGCTGTATTGATCGTGTTTCGGGGAAAAGGGAAGGGGGAAGAGGATGAACGAAATTTCCTTATCTCGGAGCAGGGCACCTACGGTACAGCTGGTTTTATGAAGCAGGAGGAGCTGTCCCAAATCCTGAGGACAGACCGGGATACGGAACCGGTGGCGGGGATCATTTTTGGAAAGGAGCTTGATACTGGGCGAATCATCAGCCTTCCGGTAGACTCAAGGTTAAACAGGAATATTGCCGTATGCGGTTCACAGGGGTCTATGAAGTCCAGGGCGTTTGCCCGTGTTATGGCGCTGCAGTGTATCAGGCGAGGAGAAAGCATGTATCTGACAGATCCCAAATCAGAACTGTATGAGGATCTCTGCGCATACTTGAAGGAGGAAGGGTACACGGTTAAGCAGCTGAACCTGATCCAGCTTATTCATTCTGACGCCTGGAATTGCCTGGCAGAAATTGATGAAGGGGAATTGATCGATGTGTTCTGTGATGTGGTGATCCGCAATACCACGGATAAATTCGACCATTTTTACGACAACGTGGAAATGGACCTGCTAAAGGCCCTGTGCCTATATGTGTATGAGGAATATCCGGAGGGACAGAAAACCTTTCCGGAAGCGTATAAGCTTTTGCTGAATAAAAGCGTGGAAGCTCTTGACGCGATTTTTGAGAGGCTGCCCGGGAACCATCCGGCAAAAGGTCCTTATCAACTGTTTTCCAAAGCAGAAAAAGTCAAGGGAAACGCTGTATTGGGACTGGGGACCAGGCTCCAGATTCTGCAGAACCGGCTGGTCCAGCAGATTACCAGCCATACTGACATTGACCTGGCACTTCCGGGAAAAGAAAAATGCGCCTATTTTTGTATTACATCTGACCAGGATTCCACGTATGATATGCTGGCAACGCTGTTTACCAGCTTCCTATGTATTAAACTTGTCCGGTTTGCGGACAAAACAGAGGATCGCAAGCTGCCCATCCCGATGAACTTTATCTTGGATGAATTCCCCAACATCGGCGTTGTCCCGGATTTTAAGAAAAAGCTGGCAACAGCCAGATCAAGGGGGATTGGGATGAATATTCTTTACCAGAATATCCCGCAGCTGCAGAACCGCTATCCAGACAATCAATGGGAAGAGATCCTTGGCGGATGTGATTTTTCTATTTTTCTTGGATGCAATGACATGACTACCGCCACATATTTCAGTGACAGGAGCGGGGAGATTACAGTGAACGTATCCTCTGTGCGTAAAAATTACCATACCATCCGGGCAACCGATTATGTGCCGGAATATTCCGAATCTACATCAGTGGGAAAACGCCAGCTCCTGCTTCCGGACGAAGTGCTGCGTTACCCTTTGGATCAGGGAATGCTGATCATACGTGGACATAATGTGCTGCGGTTTCGGAAGATGGACTATACCGAGCATGCGGATGCAAAGAAACTTCATATGGAAAAGGTCGAGGAACATATTCCAGGGTGGTATAAAAAATGGGAAGAAGAGCAGCAGATGAATGAGGCAATGCAGCAGGCAGGAAAAGAAATGTCCGAAGAGGAGATGGCAACGCCGGAGGAAACCGTCCTGGCAGTGGACACGAAGATGCCAAAGAAAGAGAAAGCAAGGAACCGGAAAAACGAAAAGGTCATCCTGAAAGTCGAAGACCTGTTTTCGCAACAGGAAAGGAGTGAGTGAGCTGGGAGTTCAAAGGATTGGATTAAAGGAGAATCCCCTGATCCGGTACAGCTTTTGCTATCTTTTAGCTGCGGAATTTGGCATGATCATCCCAGGGGATGATATCGGCCTGTTGGAGCTGGCGTGGGACTGCATCGAAGTTTATGATTCTTTACAGTCCTTTCTGGAGCTTAGCGGATGGGAAAAGGATAACCCGGATTGCACGGACTTTGCATATCTGTCCGAGCATCATATATGCAGACAGATTGCAGGAAAATATCTATATTTTTCACAGCTGAAATTTGAAGACGGGAAGGAAAAACTGGCGCGAGCAAATTGCGACGGATCTGCGACAGGATTGCGTCAGCGGTGATATTGACATCCGATTCGGGCTATTATAAAATGATATGCGTAAAGAAGGCACCAATGAAAGCGGCTTATTGAAAAGCGGCTTTTTTTGTGCCTTTTTTCATTAAAAGATTGGAGGGGAAATATGGCAGAAGCAAGGAAAGAAGCAACCACTTTAGCTTTGGAAAAAGAAGTTCCCAGAGCTGCCCTTGACGGGGTGCTGACAATCGAAGTGGATTCAAGGGTTGAAAGCCTGGAAGAGCAGGAAGATGCCAGATGGCACCAGCTTTTAAACGCGCACCGGACCAGGAAAATCCTGACAGGGGAATTGGGAGGCGTGGAAAAATTAGAGAGCGGATGGGTTGTGGCGATTACCTATTACAATGGATTCCGTATCATTATCCCAATGAGTGAAATGATGATCAATTTGAATGGGGATGGGAGGGAAAACTCGGATACTTTGAACCGCCAGACCAGGATCGCCAATAATATGCTGGGCTGTGAAATTGACTTTATGATCAAGGATCTGGACACAGAGACCAAAAGTGTCGTGGCATCAAGAAAAGACGCTATGCTGAAAAAACGCCAGACGTTTTATTATGCGGAGGAAGGAGAGAAACCCATGCTGTATCCGGGACGTATGGTACAGGCAAGGGTGATCGCAGTTGCGGCAAAGGCGGTCCGGCTGGAAGTATTTGGCGTTGAAGTTTCCGTTCGGGCAAGGGACATGGCTTGGGAATGGATGGTGGATGCATCGGAAAAGTTCCAGATCGGCGACCTGGTCCTTGTAACCGTCAATGAGATCCGTCAGAAATCCGTGGAGGATATTTCGATATCCGTAGATGCGAAAAGCGCAACGGCAAACACAAATAAAGACAACCTGAAAAAATGTCACAAGCAGGGAAAATATGCAGGTACGATCACAGATGTATATAAAGGGACTTATTTTATACGCCTGGATATCGGTGTAAATGCGGTAGCGCATTCCTGCAATATGCCAAGCCTGCCGGGAAAACGGGATAAGATCGGATTTGTAGCAACACGTATCAATGATAATTATGAGGTCGCGGAGGGGATCATAACCCGGCTGATCAAGCGGGTCCAATAAAAATTTGTAATTTTTTTTGAAAATACTGTTGTCACAGAAAAAACGGATTCTTTAGAATGCAGGGTACCAGAACAAAAACGAAAAGGGGGATGTGCAATGTCAAGGAAGAAAAAGAACCGTCAGGAAACGATTTATTGCCCATACTGCAGGCGCAAAGCCGTGCTCCGTCCTACCGCATACGTTTACGGAAGCGATAATCTAAATCCGGAAGGTTTCCTGTACGTATGCTCCGGATATCCACAGTGCGATGCCTATGTAGGAGCGCACAAGGAAAGCCTGCGCCCCAAAGGGACATTGGCAAACGGTGCCCTTCGCCATAAGAGGATCCTTGCCCACCGGGCCCTGGATGCCATATGGAAGGAAGGCTACATGACAAGGCACAGTGCGTATATCTGGCTGCAGAACCGGCTCAATCTCCGGGAAAAGGATATGCACATCGGAATGTTTTCGGATTATTTATGTGATGAAAGCATCCGGGAATGTACAGAGTATCTGCTGGCACGCAGGTCTGAGGGGCGGTCAGCTCCAGGTTCAGGCAACAGAAAAAATACGGCATAGAAGGGAGTGATTGATTGCGGCTATTTTAAGGCTGAAAGCATCCGAGGATGATGTGTACCGGCTGATGGACCGCCGGGAGCATTGCTGCCTGGCGGTGGCATTGTGCAGTATTGCGGAAGGAGTCTGCATGTATCTGCTGATCTACCAAAAGCGGTGCTGGGATCTGGCGTATCTGTGCAGCGTGCTTGGCGCAACCATCGTTCTTCTGATCTGGCAGGTGCATAGGTGCGGCAAACGAATTATGGAGGCGGAGCACTGTTACCTGGAGCTGGATGAAAGCAGCCTGGCGGTTTGTCAACCGGAAAAAAACGGACATTATGAGGCCTGCCGTATTTTCTATGACGAGATCGAAAAGATTGTGGAAGGAAGCAGGAGAGGTGTGCCGGAGTTTTATATTGTACTCCGGGAGCAGGATAACGAACGGAAAAGCTTTATCCTTTTGGATGATGCGGAGCAGCAGCGGCATATATTCTGTGTCCGTTCCTTTGGGTACGGCAACCTTACGTTTACCGATTTTTACCGGAAACTGCGGTGGATGGTACCAGGCCAGGTTAGGATTATCGGTACCAGGAAACAGAAAGTATGGAACATGAGGAAATCCCATGCCGGGGTCTGCATTGCTGCCGGTATGGTATTAGGTTACGCGATCCCTAAGATTATTGAGATCATGGAATTATTTTAGGAGGAGTTTGCTATGAAGTGGTATACAGCAATCGGGGTAAAGTGCTCAGGGGCAGACGGACGGTTTTATGTGAAAACCGGTCAGGAGGAAAAAATTTTAAGCGGTATGGAAATACAGATTTGGACAAGTCTGTTATGGGCCATTTGTGAAGAAAGCGAGATCTATGAGAGAGTACAGGGACTTATGAAACTTGCTTTTGGTGTAGAAGAACGCAGAGAGGCTGACAGGGAAGAATTCCGGTACTGTTTCCGGCGTCTGGAAAACAGGGGGCTTATTTGCCCCTGTGAAGGAAAAACTGCAGAGGAAGCAGCCCTGAGTCTGATGCGCCGCGTAACCATGGTACGTGTGAGGATCACCACGGCAGAAAGGTTTAAGCTTTTCTGCAACAGCCTTGGAATGGGAAGAGGACTGCGATTTTCCATGAGAGCTTTTCGGAGGGAGGAGTTTACGGAAAAGGAAAAACGCCTTGTTGAAATTTTAGAGGAGAATGGAAGGCTTGCCTATCATTTAAGAAAGCTGGAGGACAAGGCAGAGAAAGTGTCCTCCCTGGTGGGAGAACCGGATGTTTCCTTTTGCGCATCCGTGCAGAAAGAGTTCCTTGCCGAGGTGATCCGGCTTTATGGGAAGAAACAGTTGTTTATAGAAAGCATTCAAGGGGAGGCGATGAGAGAAAAAGATGAAATGGAACAATATGCAGCGGCTGCTGGAATGGATCTGTAAAAAGTGTGCACCAAAACGTGATATACCGGTGGCTTTTAAAGACGGGGTACTCAAACTGAGTATCCTGTCTTTATTTTTCCTGCTGTTAGGGATCTTCATGGGGAGGGTCATGGAAAGCCCTAGATTTCTTTTTTGGACGGTGATTTTAAGCCTGCTGTTTTTTGGAAAAAGTATCTGGCTTGTGCATATCGCATCCAGCGGAAAGTATGAGATGATTGAAGGGACAGTCAAGGAGACAAAGGGAAATAATGCAGCCGGCAGGTTTCAAAAAATAAGAATTACAAAAACAGACGGAACCGAAACGGAGCTGCTGCTGGGGAAAGAGATAAGAGTCCAGGCAGGAATGGCCTACCGATTCTATTTCAGCAGACAGGAGACGGCATTGTCTGGGATCAAGACCCTGGATGCAGCGTTAAACCTTGGTTCCTTTTATGGACTTGAAAAAGCCGGGGATGGGAAGTAAGAGGCGTGGTCCGACTCCATGCCGCCCTGATCGTGCGCACAGCACGAAAATATATAGAAAAGGAGCGTGTGAATATGGCAAACACAGTAAACGGGACAGTAAAATGGTTCAGTGCCAGGAGGGGATACGGTTTCATCAGTGATGCGGAAGGCGTAGATTACTTCGCGCATTTTTCCCAGATCAAACAGGACGGGTTTCGGAAATTGTCTTCTGGACAGCCGGTGATGTTTGAAGTTGGGGAAGATGGGAACGGACGGACGCTGGCGCTGAATATTGTACCGCTTGCACAAGAAGGGGAAGCCGGAGCAGAGATGCCAGGGTAAGGAGCCTCCCCGATTTTGATGGGAATGTGGTGTGGCAGGACCACACCATATTTACCCATCCTTTTGAAGAATAACACAATATATAGAATAATATGTTTGACAACCACAATATATTGTGGTAGTCTTAAGTTGAATTAAAACTTTACCGCCTATTAGCAGGCAGAGATTTTAATTTTGTTCCGGGCATTCCGGAAGCATACTTTTGGGTGGAAGCCCTAAAAGAACAAAGAATAGCGCAATCCATAGGAAGATACAAAGAGAGAAGCTTCTTTTTGTGTCTTTTTTTGTGCGCAAAAACCGGAAGGGAGGTAAGGGACAGGGGATCAAAGCCCCGTATGCATGAAAACAGAAAAAGAACAAGCAAAGGAGGAAACGAATGGTAACGGTTAAATGGGAAAAAATCAATGAATTGGAAATCGGGCTTTTGATGGAGATGTCAGAGGATGGGTATTCATTTTGTGTGGAAGATGGAAAAATCCAGAGTATCAGCCTGCCATCCTAAAGGAGGAGGCTTATGTATTACAAAGATGATTTTGAAAAAGAATTCCGTGAGGAAGTGGATTTCCACAAGTATTTGGAAGAGGTGGACGCCCGTGCAAAATGGGTGCGGGTGCCAAGCAGGAGCCTGAAAGTCCTGGTTGCGTCCGGCAATGAGGAGTACTGCACTCCAGTGGAACAGGTAGACATGGAATCTATGATGGAGGATACCAAACAGCACACCGGCCTGCTTCTGAAATTTCCAGGAGGGGTTTACCAGCTTGGCTCCACAGCCATAAAGACCCTGAAAGGGCGTGCCCGCATTGACGGTACCGCCCTGGCGGACGTAGACCGGAAAACCTTGGCGCAAATCCTGAATCAATGCCTGAAAGTCGCCAAAGGAAAGGCGCTTTTACGGTTATTTGAAGGCAAGGTACGGGCAGTCTTATCTGGGGATGAAAGGGATTATTCGATCCTTTCCATGCCGGATGTTTATATGGTTTCCTCCGCTTACCTGAATGGTGATTTTGAGCAGACAAATTTCCAGCTTGGGTATGCGGATCATTCTACGGCAAATGCCATATGGGAGCTGCAGGATGAGAGAATGGAAAAAGTCTACCGAGATCTGCTGGCACAATACGGGAGATACACGGAAGAAAAATTAAAAGCGGCAGTGCGTATTACCACCTCCGATGTGGGAGCGTCCGGGGCGAATATTTTTTACTCCCTCCAGGGAGAAAACCGTTCCATTATCCTGGGGGAGGCGATGAAAGTACGCCATAAGAACTGCAAAGGGATCGAAGATTTCGCGGAGAACGCAGAAGCGATCTGCACCTATTATAAGGAGGTGCTCCGGGGAGTTTTAAGGCTTTGCAATATCCATATCCAGCATCCGGCCAATACAATGGCAGGTGTCATGCGTAAAACCGGGTTCAGTAAAAAACTGATCGCAGAAACCGTGGAAAGTTATAAAGCGTCTGTTGGTGAGGAAGCCTGCACTGCTTATGAAGTTTACTGCGGAATCTGTGAGGCATTGTCGATAGCGCGGCAGAACGGTGAAAACGAGCGGAGCCTGCTGAAGATGGAAGAACGGATCGCAAAATGTGTATCAAAAAGATGGATCGATTTTGATATTCCAGGGGAAGTGCAGTATTAAGCCACACCTGGGACATCCAATGGGAGGAGTCCAATGAAAAAAACGGTAAATGTAAGCAGCGGAAGAGAGGTAGCGGTGGCTTGGATGGACTATTACCTGAACAGCTTTCAGCTCCATCACGATAAGGCGGTGGAAGCGTTGGCATCCCAGCCAAGCAATGTGCGTGAAAATCTGACGTATCTTGGTTATGCATGGTTAAAAGCATTGTCCGAAATCTGCTATTTTGACGCGCGCAATGAGGCGTCGAAACGTCTGGCAGATGACATTATAGGACAGGTAAGGCAGGAACCCAAGCTGCACCAGCTTTCCTATGATGGAACTACGGAAATCGAACTGGACTTCCGCGATGATGAGCAGGCAGCCTGGCTGTTGCGATGTTACCTGTGCGCAGACAGTGGTAACAAGTATCAGAGTTTTTTGGACCACGCCATTTATTCTCACCGTACCCTGCAGCAGAACCTGACCCGCTTTTTTCTGGAATGGTTTGTCAGGGCCGCCAAGCTGGATCGGTCTTCGTTCCTGGAAAACGCGGGGGTTTACTTACGGGGCTGCGTACTGCCCTTTATTTGAGAGGTGAGCGCGATGGCAAGCCTGCCGGACTGGATTTTAGAAGGGATCAGGACCAAGGAATTGTATGAGTGGCTGAACTACGGCGGCGAACTGGTTGGCTGGTTTTCCAACCAGCCATTTGCCAAAGCGATGATCGGCAGCCTGCTTCTGATTTATGGGAGCGGCAATGACGCGGAAACGGATTTCATCCAGTACCATACCCTGAGGCTTTGCGGGATTTTCCGAATCACGGACAGATGCCTTTACGAAGTATCTCCGATCTTATATCAGGTATTTGGGATACCAGAGGAATTTTGCTTTCCGGATAAAGAATACCTTCGGGATGAGCTGGAGGAGAAGGTGACGTACCTTGGAAGGCAGATGCTTTTGCAGGAGCGGGAACGCCTGATGGCCGAATCCGGTTTTCAGGTAAAACAGTTCCTGCCACGGATCGACAAACAGCAAATCCGTCTGGCAGCAAAACGGTATGTTCAGATGGGAAAGCATTCCGGGGATATTGCCTATGAGCCCAGGTTCCGGTTCGAGGAGCCCGGAGGGTTTTCAGATGCTCTTATGCTTCAGTATTTGGACGATGAAACCAACACGGTCCGGAAGACGGCGGAAAACTGGCTGAAAAAAAGCATCGCCGTTATCATCCAGAAACAGATTTACTATGGATGCATCCGGGAAGAGCTGTCTGAGATGGAAGCAGCCGCCGCACACAAGAAGCGAGCTGCATAATGGCCGACCTGAGAGGATGGAACGCGAATAAGAAAGAAATGGAGGAAACGAATCGATGAGTAAATACAGCTATATGAATTTGAACCAGAAGATGATCAAAATCAGGAAGAAGATCCCTGCCCTTATCCGGAAACGCTACAGCGAGGACGTGGATTACGATTTCGTAAAGCTGGATGACATCAACCAGTTTTTAACACCGGCTTTGAACAAGTACGGCGTGGATTTTGACATCCTGCGGGAAATCCCCACGCAGCAGGATGCGTCCGGACATGCCCAGTTCCTCATGCAGGAAGGGAACCTGTGGAGGTATGAGGCAGACCTTGAAATCTGCTGGACCAACGCGGATCACCCAGAAGAGCGCAGCTATTCCGTCCTGCATTTGGTAGGGACGAATGATGTGCCGGATAAAGCCAAGGGAACGGCCATGACTTATGGATTAAAATATTACCTTTTAAACAAGTTCAATATCCCGCAGAACGGAGACGATGATCCGGATATGAAGGGGAAGCAGACGGAACCGCCGGAAGCGAAAGCAGAGGAACCGAAAAGCAAAGCAAATCCTTCTAAGAAGAATCCTGGTGAACAAAAAACAACGAAGGAAACAGCCTTTCCTGTGGAAGCGGACTTGGAAGAAGGCCTTGGAAACGCAAAGGATCGTTTTTCCGGGAAACCAGATGCACATGGCCGCAATGGAAACGCGGTATCCGCAGGAGGAAGAAACGCGGAGAAACAGCCTTCTGCGCCGGTCAGTGAAAAGCAGGACAGGCAAAGCCAGAATGCGGGGAAGATGACCGCAGAGAAGATGGACGGCCCTAAGAAACAAAAAGAGACAGACGAGGGAAGAAAGACCGTACCAGAGGAAAGCAGGCGGGAAGAGACGCCGGTTCATTCCTCAAGGGCCATCACACCACCCACACCACCGGTTACGCGGCCCTCTGCTTCAGAAGAGGAGGAAGAGGAGATGGTATTCTTTGAAGCGGAAGATGATGAAGACATCACGAAAAACTCGGAGGAAGAAGATCTGGCAGACGGTTTCCGGAGCGTGACAGAAGAGGACCAGATTCCTTTTGAAGAAGACGGACAGGCAGAACTTGACCTGCATTTGGAAGAGGAAAGGGTAGACAGTGAGGTGGAAAAAGCAAAAGCGGTCATCTGCAATTTTGGTGTACACAGAGGCAGGCCTATGAAAGAATTGCTGGAAACGCCGGAAGGAAGGAAAGCACTGAAATGGCTTGCGGAATCTTATGCGGGAGCCAACCAGAAGATGAAAGCAGCGGCCAAGGTTTTAGTGGAATCAGACATTTATATGAAGGACGCAGCATAACTGCAATCAACGGGCCCCAAAAAAGGGGCCTTGCTTTTTGGAAAGGAAGGAATCAGCATGGGATACGAAATACCATTTACCATCGCGGATGTGGCGGCTCTTTTGTCTATCCGGCGGCTTCGCGGCGGTAATGAAGACGCGTTTGGAGTGGAGTGTCCTTTTTGCGGGGATACAAGAGGAAAGTGCAATCTATGCGTACAAAAGGACGGTGAAATGAAAAATGTATACCATTGCTATCATTGCGGCGCTGCAGGAAATATGCTTACCCTGTACGCAGACCTGACCGGTATGTGCGGATATGACCGTTACAAAAGGGCGTATCATGAGATCAAAGAGCGCCTGTTTTTAGGGCATGCAAGCGGGGGAATGCGGATCGAAAAACGCACATACCGCAAAAAGCCGGCACGGCCAGACGATCAGCCGGCAAGTGTGAAAGCGGGATACTTGGATCAGGTGTACCGGGAAATGCTCTCCATGCTGGAATTAAGAACGGAGCACCGGGAAGATTTACTCCGGAGGGGACTGTCCCAGGAGGAAGCCATGCGGATGGAAGCGGACGGCTATCGGAGCACGGATGCGGGAAAATCCCAGCAGATCGCAAGGGCGCTTCTTGGCAAAGGGTATTCCCTAAAAGGCGTACCGGGTTTTTATCGGAATTACCAGGGCGATTGGGAGGCTGCTTTCTATCCGTCCAACCGGGGGTACTTATGCCCGGTAAAGAGCGTAGATGGGAAAATCAAAGGTTTCCAGATCCGATTGGATCATCCCTATAAAAAACGGAAATACCTTTGGTTTACCAGCAGCGGGATGGATGGTGGAACCTCCAGTAAAAGCCCGGCAGGCTTATCCGGAAGCATCCGGGATAACACGGTACGGGTGACGGAAGGAATTTTAAAAGCCGAGATCGCCGCTCAAAAAACAGGATTGGCGTATATCGGAATTCCGGGCGTTTCCAATTACAAAGGGCTGTATCAGGTATTGGAGCAGTTAAAAGGTCAGGGCCTAGAACTGGTATATGAATGCTATGACATGGAAAAGATGATGCCATTGGAATGCGGCAGGGATTATGATGCATCCTGCTGGTCGTGTCCCTGGAACCACTTCGCGGTTTCCAGGAGCGAGTGCCCGAAAAAGCGGCAGAAACGGGACTGCATCCGTAAGGGCTGCCTTAAGCTCTACGAAATATGCAGGGAGCTGGATCTAAAGTGCAGCCGTGTGGTCTGGGATACGAATGCCGATGGGATGTGGAACGGAGTATACAAAGGGATCGATGACTGGATCATGTGGGAGGAGCAGAACCGAACCCATTTCGGGACACAGGCCGCATGACAGATGGGGAAGGGCAGGTGCCAGCCGGATGCCAAGAGCCGATGCTTTTGGCGTGCTGAGTCAGCCGCTTGCCCATTTCCTGTATTCGTGATAACAAAAAGGAAATGGCTGCGGGAAAGGAGTGATACGGTGGCTAAAATTTTCAACGTGACAGGGCCATATATCCCCACAAAAAAAGAAACACCGCTGCAAAGTAGAAGAATGGAATGGATAGAGTGAATTTCCGGAAGAGAGACGGATAATTTGCTGCAGAAAAGAACGGTATAGATATGGGAACTCCCTTTGAAAGCATAGTTGCTGAATGGGGAGTTCTTTTTTTAACCTATAAAAATTTAAAACGTGGACGGACAAAAGGGACGCTTCTGGCAGGCGTCCTTTTTGTCTGCCCATATATGGCAGAGGAAAGGAGAGATGGAATGCGGATACGGGATGGACCGGCATAAAAAGCTGCCGGTAACAAATCAAGTCATGAAAGGAGAAATCGTATTTGGAGAAGAAATCAAGGAAAAGATGGCTTGCGGGTGCGCTGGCTGTTGTTATGTGCTGCTCTGCGCTCCTACCAGCGGGAACTTATGCAGCATCCGCCGAGACAGAGGGAATCTACCTGGAGGCCGGGATCGAGACCCAGGCGGAAACCGAGGCACAGAAAAGCGAAGAGGAGCTTATTTCGGAGATAGAGGCAACGCCGGATCTGGCTCTGACGATTACGGCGGGGGAAACGTTTGACGTCAGAACGGATTTTACAGGACTGAACCTGAAGGATGGGGAAACGGCAGAGCTGAAATTGGCAGAAGCAGAAGACGGCACCAAGTTTGACGTACAGGTTCCCGGCATTTATAAATGCGTCTATCAAGTAACTCCCGTAAGCGGAGAAGCCTATCTGGTGGCGCGGAATATTACCGTAACACCCAGGGAGTCTGAAACATCAGGAGCCGGCGGCCAGACGGGAAACGATGGGGATACAGGTGGAACAGAAGAAGGGGAATCGGACTCGGAGCCTGACCCGGAAAATGCGAACGGGATTTTTGACACAGAAGCGCTTCCTACGGAAGGCACAGAGCCTGTAATGGAAACACCAGCTGAAACAGAAGGAACCGGCCAGGCGGATCAGGCACAGGGCGGCGAAAACATTCTGACGGAAGGGCAGACAGAAGCGACAGAACCAGCCCAGGAAGAAACCGCGGAAAGTGAAGCACAGACAGAGCCGCCTGTCACGGAAGCAGAATCTGAAGCAGAGTCAGAAACAGAACCAGGAACGGAAGCGGAGAGTACGGAGGGCATCACGGAAGGCCAGACCGAAGAGACCCAGGCACCTGTGGAGGAGACCAGGACGGAAACAGAAGGGATGCCAGATTCTGAAGCGGAGAGCGAGACGGCAACAGAAACAGAGATCCTCTCAGAAGAAGAGCTGGATAAGGAGCTGGAAGCGGCAGCAGAGCAGGATACTTATGACGAGGAAAGCGGACTTACCTTGGGAGAGGTCATGGAGCAGGCGGTAGAGCAGGAAGTCAATCTGCTTGCGCTGGATGCCGGGGAGACCGTCTCCTTTATGGCGGTCAATACGGCGGCAAGGTCCACCCAGAGTGTAAATGTTACACGGGGAAGCGCATACTATTACGCGGATTATGGGCTTGGTTCCTATGTGACCTATAAGTACACGGTACAGTTTGGCGATATTTCTGCTACGGCCTATTGTGTGGAGCCCTCGAAAGGCTCCCCTGGGGACGGCACTTATACGATCACCCGCCTCAGCGACGGAAGGCAGCTGGCAAAGGTCTGCTATTATGGGACGAAAGCTTCCGGGGAGAACGGATTCTTTGCGGAAAAGCATCCGGATTTTTCCGCAGGCAAACAGTTTATCATTACGCATCTTGCCGTTGCCTATGCCAATGGAAGCGGGGACGCTTTTTCTGGCGCGAATTCCACCGGACAGTCCCTGGCTATGGAGCTTTACAATTATTGTATATCCCAGCCGGATATCCCTGATGTGGATATGTCGTTTTCCGATGCGAACACCACTGCCTATATTGACGGAACGATCCAGAGAACCAAGGAGATTACCTTCCGGGCGGATGAACTTCAGAAAGTGACCATGAAGCTGCCGGACGGGGTGAAACTCCATAATCAGACAACCGGCGAAACCAGTAAGGCGGGAGCGGACGTGGAAATCAGCGGCGGCACGGTGTTTTATTTAACCGCACCCCTTACCCAGGCTTCAGACGTTGGAGCCTCCTGGTCTACCAGGATGAAAGGAAGCATCACCAAAGATTATTCTGCCTATAAAATCAGCACGGGAAGCGGTATGCAGGATCTGGCCCTGGTATTTGGCGAAGGGGTGACGACCGAGAAATACGTGGAATTCCAGGTAAACTGGGTGGAACAGTCCAAAGTAGAGATTATCAAGAAGGATAAAGGAAGCAACACGGCAATCGCCGGCGCAATTTACGGGATCTACAGCGATGAGGCCTGCAAAAACCTGATTGTCCAGATGCCCGCAACGGACGAAAAAGGAGCTTCCAGCGTAACCCTTGACCAGGCGTCAGGAACCGTATACTTAAAGGAAATCGATGTCCCAACCGGGTACCTGCTTGATACCAAGGCATATAACATTGAGCTGGTAGCAGGAGGAACGGTCAAACAGGAAGTGTTTGATGAGGAGCAGAAAGCCGCCCTGACGGTTTATAAAGAGGGGGAGGTTCTCACCGGGGCGGATGTGACCGATAACGGCGTAACGTTCCGGTACGAAAAGAGGAGGTTAAAAGGCGCAGTCTACAACGTGTATGCTGCGGAAGATATTATCTCAGCCAGCGGAAAGCTGATCTACAACAAAGGGGCCCTTGTGAAGGAAGCACTGACAACCGGAGCAGATGGAAGCGCGGTACTGGAAAATCTGTACCTGGGAAGCTACACAATTACGGAGACAAAGGCGCCTGAGAACTATGTGTGCACAGGCGAGAGCAAGACCGTAAAGCTGGAATACGCAGGCGCCAACGTAGCGGTACAGACTGGAAGCGTAACCTTTACGAACAGCAGACAGAAAGCCTCGGTGAGCGTTACCAAACAGGACCAGGAGACGAAGGTACCACTGGCCGGAGGCATTTACGGACTCTATGCCGGAAGCGACATTAAAACAGCGGACGGAGCCGTCGCGGTAAAAAAAGATACCTTAATCGAAAAGGTCACCACAGGTTCCGGCGGAAGCGCTTCCTACGCGGCTGACCTGCCGATTGGATCTGACTACTACATCAAGGAGCTTCAGGCGCCGGCGAACTATCTGCGAAACAGCGAGGAGATCTATACCTTTTCTTTTGCTTACACAAATGATAAGGAAGCATCGGTAAGTTTTACCCATACTTTTTCTAATGAACGGGTAGACGCGACGATACACTTGATTAAAAAGGACGCTGAAACCGGCGGGACGCCACAGGGAGATGCGGTCTTTACCGGAGCGGTCTACGGCCTTTTTGCCAGAGAAGATATTGTGCATCCAGATGGGAAGACCGGGGTATTATTTAAGGAAGGAACCCAGGTGGCAACCCTTACGGTGGATGAAGCGGGAAACGCCGAAGTCACCGGACTTTATCTGGGCAAATACTATGTGAAGGAGCTGACGCCCCCGGTGGGCTATCTGGCAGACCCGAAGGAGTATGATCTGGACTGCAGCTATGAAGGGGATCTGGTAAAAACCATTGAGCGCACGGTAACTTCTACAGAAGTAGTAAAAAAACAGCCCTTCCAGCTGATCAAAGCCGCGAATAACGGACAGACGGATGCGGAGCTTTTAAAGGGAGCCGGATTCTCCGCCTACCTGGTGAGCGATCTGAAGAAAAACGAGGACGGAAGTTACGATTTCACAGGAGCCAAGCCGATTGTTATAACAGCGGATGGACAGACTGAGATGTTTACGGATGAGAAAGGATACGCCTGCTCGATCCCCATCCCCTATGGGACCTATGTGGTGAGGGAGACGACCACGCCCCACAACTTTACTCCGGTAAGAGATTTTATCGTCACGATTTCGGAAAATAATACGGAGCCCCAAACCTGGAGGGTGCTCCTGGATGACGAGTTTATGGCAAAGCTAAAGATTGTCAAGAAGGATGATGAGACAAAGCAAAGCGTCCTGATTCCCAATACGGAGTTCAAGGTATATGACCTGGATGCGGGAAAATATGTGGAACAGGTCACTACCTATCCATCTACAATCGTGCATAAATCCTACTTCACGGATGAAAGCGGCTACTTAATCCTTCCAAATGCCCTGCCCTGCGGGAATTACCGGATTGAGGAAGTGACCGCGCCCGATGGCTATGTGCTAAATCCCCAGTATGTGGAGATCCAGGTGGACAGCAATACCGCATACGAAATGGACAGTATCAGCAATGACGCGATTATCACGGTATCTTATGAAAACCATCCGGTGAAGGGAAAACTGGTGATCAAAAAAGCCGGGGAGGTTTTGGAATCCTTTGGGGAAGAGTTCAAGTACAAGGAAGCATCCTTAGCCGGGGCAGAATTTGAAATCTATGCGGCCGAGACCATCTACACGGCGGACCATCAGGTGGATGAACAGGGCAATCGGCATGTGGAGTATGAGAAGGATACCCTTGTGGCAACCGTGGTAACGGATGAAAACGGGGAAGCGTCCGTGGATAACCTGCCGCTTGGAAAATACCGCATTACGGAGACAAAAGCACCGGAAGGCTATGTATTAAATACAGAAAGCCAGGAGGTGCTTTTTACGTATGAGGGACAAAATACGCCGGTGGTGGAACAGGAGGTCCTGTTTCAGAATGAGCGGCAGAAAGTGGAGATCTCTGTTCAAAAGCAGGATGCTGAAACAGAAACGCCTCTTTCTGGGGCCGTGTTTGGACTGTACAATCAAGAAGATATCCAGGCAGACGGCAAAGTAGTCGTCCCTGCGGATACCCTGCTTGAAAAAGCGGAAAGCCAGGAGGACGGATTTGCGGCCTTTACCCTGGATCTGCCCCTTGGCCAGTATTACGTCAAGGAAGAAGCAGCTCCAGACGGATACGTTTCCTCCGATGAAATCCTGGAATTTGACGCCTCCTACCAGGGCCAGGAAATCCCGGTCCTTACATTGAGCGCTGTAAAGAAAAATGAGCCCACGCTGGTAGAGTTTACAAAAACAGACATTACCACCGGCACGGAGCTTTCCGGCGCCTCTATGACGGTACTGGATGCGGCCGGGGAGGTCGTGGATTCTTGGGTATCCCAGAAAGGGCAGCCCCATGTGATCAGGCGTCTTCACGTAGGGGAGACCTATACCCTCCGGGAAGAAATCGCTCCCTATGGGTACCTGAAAGCAACAGAGGTTTCCTTCACGGTCCTGGATACCGGAGAGGTACAGAAGGTTGTGATGGAAGACGAGGTCCCGACCGCAAAGCTGATCGTCAATAAAAAAGGCGAATTTTTGGATAAAGTAACGCTTCTTGATAACGCCAAGGGCGTAGTAGAGCATCTGTTTGAATATATTAGCGGCAGCCTTTCCAATGTTACCTTTGAGGTATACGCGGCGGAAGATATCAAAGCGGCAGACGGCGTCAGCCCGGATTACTATGCGGCGGATGAACTGGTGGCAACCATTACAACGGACCAGAACGGGATTGCGCAGATCGAAGACCTGCCCCTGGGGCGCTACTATATTAAGGAAGCGGCAACGGAATACGGGTATGTGTTAGACGAGGAACCAAGATATGTAGACCTTACCTACCGCGACCAGGATACCCCTGTGGTCACCTATGATGAAAGCTGGCAAAATAACCGGCAGCGCGTCCAGGTGGAAGTCGTGAAAAAGGAAAAAGGGACAGAGCGGCTTCTTGCCGGCGCAATCTTTGGACTCTTTACTGCGGAAGACATCCTTGCCGCAGACGGCGATCTTTTGCTGGAAGCGGATACGATCATTGAGCTGAAAACCACGGGTGAGGACGGGAAGATCCAGTTTGTAGCGGACCTGCCGGTGGGCGGCAGTTACTATGTGAAGGAGCTGTATGCGCCGGATGGGTTTGTCAACCTGGAAGAAACCCAGGAATTTACTTTCGAATATGAGGATGAGAAAGCGGCAAAAAGAGCGTATTCCTTTACGTTTGAAGATGAACCCACTTCGATCGCTTTAAGCAAGAAGGATCTGACAAGCGGAGAGGAGCTGCCGGGCGCTTCCCTGCAGGTATTGGATGAGGAAGGGAATGTGGTAGACGAGTGGATCTCCACGGAAGAACCCCATATCATCACAGAGCTTACCGTAGGGAAAACCTACAAAATGGTGGAACGCAAACCGGCAGATGGATATGTAACCGCAGAGAGCATTTCCTTTACAGTGGAAAATACCGCCGAGCTCCAAACGCATGTGATGGAGGATGACGTCACAAAAGTGCAGATCAGCAAAACGGATATCACAGACTCGAAAGAAGTGCCGGGTGCGAAACTCAGCATCTTAGACCAGAACGGGGATGTGGTAGAACAGTGGACTTCCGGGAAAGAGCCGCACTACATTGAAAAACTTCCGATTGGCACTTATACCCTGCGGGAAGAGCAGGCGCCGGAAGGATATCTGGTTGCGGAAGATGTGGAATTTGAAATAGCCGATACGGGCGAAATCCAGAAAGTGGAAATGAAGGATGCCAGGCCCTCCGGCTCCCTGGTGATCAAAAAGACCGACGCGGATACGAAGCTTCCCTTGGAAGGCGTTGAGTTCGTCTTAAAAGATAAGGAAACCGGGAAAACCGTGGCAGAATTAAAGACGGATTCCAATGGAACCGCGGTATGTGAAGATCTTCCCATCGGCGTTTACAAAAATGGAAAGCTAAAAGAAACCACGGAATACATCCTAACGGAGACGAAGGCGCTGGAGGGTTACGAAAGCAGCAGCGAGGAAATCAGTATCCTGTTTGAGTACGTGGATGATAAAACAGAAGAGATCGTCATTACCAAGGAGCTGACAAACACGAAGGTTCCGGAGGAAGAAATCCCGGATACGCCAAAGACCGGAGATTCTACCAATCTCTGGCTCCCAGTGCTTTTACTTCTGCTTTCCGCAGGCGGAATTGCTGCCGTGATCTGGTATATGAAAAAGAAGAAATAACATTGCTTAACCAGGGCTGCCGTGAATATGGCGGCCCTTTTTCAGTACCGATGTTGCGTAAGGGGGATTGATTACAATAAAACATATCAAAGGAATCCTGATCCTGGCGGTATGCCTGATGATTTTTGGTTTCAGTTCCTGTGTGCTCATAGGGATCTGGTGCATGTATCAGGAAGGCGTGGAGGAATATGACGACCTGCAGGAATACGCAGAGGAGGAGACAAAAAACGATGCCCCGGCAGCAGACGGGGAGAAGCCGGCAGCGATTGATTTTAAAGCTTTACAAGAGATCAATGGGGAGGTTGTCGCCTGGATCCGGTGCGAGGCACTGGGGCTTGATTACCCGGTGGTTCAGGGGGAGGATAATGAGTATTACCTGGACCATACCTTTACAGGGGAGGAGCACAGCGGCGGCTGCATTTTCATGGACTGCCGCAATACACCGGATTTTTCTGACGATAATACCATCCTTTATGGGCACAACCGGAAGGATGGGAGTATGTTTGGCTCGTTTGGGATGTCTCTGGAGGGGGAAGTAACGGTGCAGGTGTATACGCCGCAGGGGCTTAACACGTACCAGGCCGTGGATAACCGGATCATTGGAGCTTCCGAAGAACCGTATTATCGGACCAGTTTAGAGAAGGAACAGTTTGCGATATTAAGCAGCGCAGTTTCTGTTCATACCGGGATTCCCATGCACGAGGGAGAGAAACTTTTGACACTGTCTACCTGTAATGGAAATGACCAGGAGCGTCATATCATCCTGTGCCGGAAGACAGCGCCGCAAGAGCAGACAGAAACGGCAGGGTCGGAAAGCGCTATCGAGATAATTACGGAACCAGTCCCGGAGCCTGAGAACACGGCACCAGCGGTTATGGAAGCCTCGGAATAAAAGCGGAAGACGGGAAATGGAGAGCCTTTTTGTGAGATTGAAAAGAATAGGAGATTTGAAATGTTTAAAGGAAAAGGGAAGGAAAGAGCAGTGACAAATATGGGAAATATATGGGTACAGCCAATTCGGTGGTTCTGGTATCCTTATCTTGCGTTTGGGAGGGTGACCGTCCTCCATGGTGTTTCCGGTTCAGGAAAATCCATGTTGGCGGCCTATCTTGCGGCAGCCTGTACAAACCGTAAATGCTTTGGAGGAATGGAAGAACTGGAACCGGGCAATGTGCTGTACCTGACGGCGGACGATGCGCTGTCTGATCTGCTCTATCCAAGGCTTACGGAGGCTGGCGCGGATCTTGACCGGGTATATGCCATCCATGATCTGATCTCTATCACATTGGGGGATAACAGCATTGAGCAGCTGCTGGATACCCACAAGATTCGTCTGCTCATCATTGATCCGATCCAGGAATATCTGGAATATGATGTATATTCCGGGTATCCGGAATTGGTGTATCCGGTCATCTGCAAGTTGGAGAAAATGGCAAAAGAGCATGAATGTGCGGTACTTTTAACCGCTTATTCCGACGGGCCAAATGGGGAGAAGGCATCCGTCTGGCAGTCTGAGTTTGCCGAAAAGATCAGCAGCGTCCTTGCATTGGACCTTCCGGAAGGAAGAACAGGAAAACGCAGGCTCCTGCAGGAAAAATCGATCCTGGCAGCAGAAGGGAAGCCGATTGTTTTTTCATTGAGAAAAGAAAAAATGGAGGAGAACACACAGCCGGACGGGAAAGATCTATTTGTGGACATGCAAAAGAGAATCGGATGCCTGTTCATGTCCGATATGCGGGATAAAAAACGGCAGGTATGGGAAGAATTGAAGCGCTTCCCGTTGGAGGAATATGACCGAAAACAGCAGGAAGACTTTTCCGTTTATGTATTCGGGGTGAACTATGATACGGTTCAGGAGGTTTTAGGCAGCAGTTCTGGACGGTAGAAGGGTGATTGTGTTTTTTAGCCAGGGACAACATCAGGCTCCTTGTGCTCTGGCTACTTTTGAAGAAGGTTATGATTTCTCTGACCTGTCTGAATGACAAAGTTTTTATCCGTATTGACAGAATCAGTTAGTTGCGATGTTTATTTTTCTTTACTCTTTCTGTTATAGGGAGCAGGAATAAGGATGGCAGTAATAGTAATGCAGTGCAGGCAAGTCCCCATGAGACAGAAACTTGTTGTGCTACAAGACCAACGAGAGGACCGCCTATGATGATCTGTCCCAAGGAGTTCAACTGTCCGTTTGTAAAGAATACGGTAGGCCGCATTTGAGTTATTTCATGGGGCGATCTATCCGAGAATAGATGCCAGTATATTACAGCGGATATATTTGGCCCGCCGGTCAACCGGCGGGCTGCTTTTTTTATGCCCAAATATCTTGTGTTCATTTCTGTGCGGCCAAAGACAGGTATCTATGCGTTGCCGTTCAGTCTCCTTCTTCCGGTGAAAAATCGTTTCTGAGTATTCCTTGTGAGATTACATTGGAAGATGCTTATATCTATATTTCCAATAATGCGAAAACTAAGT